>Ga0163225_100398_pt1 | contig 12664 bp, 20 predicted proteins | sample MSEWel2016_04_06_2_FD_113145 | JGI IMG/M metagenome (GOLD analysis project Ga0163225, IMG submission 113145) | Subsurface microbial communities from deep shales in West Virginia, USA - MSEEL Well Study Marcellus 5H_2016_04_06 ... | reverse complement strand
CTTTTGTATATTAAGTGTTACATCGTGTGAAGATGCATCTCCATTCTTTACATATAATAATGTTTTACCATTGTTAACAAAACTATCACCTGCAACATCTGCTGCTGAAAATGAAGGTGTTAACCCTGCTAAATCAAACTCCTGTAATGTTAAATCCGCCATTTAATTAACCTCCTTTTATACGTTAGGGTCAGTATCTAATGAAGCACCTGTTCTCTCAAACTCAAAACCCCAACTGGAAGGGTCATTGTTACCTCCACCAATATCTGCCAAATTAAATGTACCATTAAGCCATTTTTCTCTGCCAGAATTATCGTGTACAATGTGCAATGTGCTTTCTGCTGCTGTCCCTACTGCGTCTGATAGAGTTTCAACTTCTGCCTGCCCTGCATCTTGAGTAGCTCCGTCATAATACTCATAACCTTCTGCTGAAATTGTTTTAGCCCGCTGTGTTGCTAAGTGTTCAGCCATTCCATTGCTATCAAAAGTTGTAGTGTCTGAACTTTCCTTCTCTGTTGAAATTGTCAGCGTGTTAATACCATTGATTGGCAAATAAGCTATTCCGTCATATACTTCAATAGTATAATTTCTTGCTAATACTTTGTTTGTAGCTGCCATTTTAATTAATCACTCCTTATATTTTTTTAACTTCCATTTCAAAATTAACTGAAAATCTGTGTCTGTTATTGTCATCTGGCCCGATATAAATTCCCATCGGTTGTATAGCTTGACACTTAATAACATACCAATCGCCAGACGTTATAAATTTTTCTTCTCCTAAAACCCCAATTTCTGCTATAATTTCATCAACCAAACTTCTTGCAACTCTTGGGTCACGTGTTCCTCTAACAATAATTTGCATAGTAGGCTCAAAATAATCTGTTAACCACATATCACGTGGAAAGCCGCCTGTACCTTGCACCATTACAGCAATATCTGGTTCAGCTGGCATATTATCTTGAAATATGTTACCACTTATGCCAGTTTCGTCATAAATTATGTCTGTTATATTATTTACCAGTCTTTGCATTACTTCATCCAGCATATTATCCCTTCTTCATTTCTTCTTTTATCCAACCTTCTATCTTTCCACTCATTGCTTTTGATGTAGTTTCAAGCCACTTGCTTTCTCTACCATTTCTGTAGTTTTTTGATACTTCGTGAGTTTCAACTGCGTAAGGCGTGTTATATGAGATGTAGAATATCGGCTTTTTGCGAAAATCAAACTTGAAATTATGCTTTGGCCATTGTTCATTTTCAGCTTGATTATACACAGTTTTTGGCATACCACTTAATCCATCTTGAGTTACAACTCCACTTCGCTCAAGCGTTCCTGTATCATGCGGTACTTTCTTATTAGACTCGGTTAATATTGATTCAGCAGCTCTCCAAGTGGCTCTGCCTGCTTTTTCTAATTGTTCATCGACTACATCATCAAACCAGTTGAACTTTGCCATATAATCACCTACCTCAACATTATCTCTACATTTGATAAGTTGCCAGTTAGTGCATTGTCATATCTGTTGACTGCAATCACTTCTAATGGTTTGCTTGTCCATTCAAAGCTAACTTCTGATTGTTCTTTAGGTTTGATGTCAGCAGAAGTATGCAACTGTGAAGGTGATGTAATTTCATTTCCTTCCTCATCAAAGGTTATTTTTTTCTTATGCACAAAATAGCAGTCTATGTCATAAGTGTCACCCCAGACTGGGCCATAAGCACCCTCGCCAAGATAAGGTTTAATAGTAGCTGTATGTGGCTGTACAATTTTGGGTAGTTTCATCGTGCATCAACACCTCTATTGAGATATCCGGCTAATAATAATAATTGCCTAGCTCTCGGTGCTAACTCTGGAGGACCACCTTGTCCCGCTTGCCCCGCATTACTAGCCTGAAAGGGACCAATCTGTATGCTGCTAAAAAATTGTTGCGTATTAAACTCATCGAATTGACTCCACCATTCATACTGCCTTACAGTAGCTTTAGATGCTGTTTCTCCGGCAATTATCCTACCTAATGTGTAATAGTCTATCAACTCGCTTGCTCGCTCTAATAACCTATTAGCGTCGTCTGGTAGGTCTGATTCTAACACACCTAGATAATCAGCTAATTCTGTTAATGTTGCATATGCCATTTTATCACCTAACCTTCAATTTCTATATAATTAACCGACACAAATACTTTGTTTGTTCCGGTAGTAGTAGTTAATGTTAGTGGTTGGTCAACTGCGCCTGTTCCACTTTTGACTTGTGGAGCAAAACGATTATTAACACTTGAATATAACCTCGCGACTTTTGCGCCGCCTAAATCTAACTCTACCACTCCAGTTGTAGCATTAGTGTGTATAGCGACATCAGTTATAATTAGTCTATTACCAGCAGAAGGTGTGATTATTGCTGTATCAGTCTGTGCAGTTGTATATTCTTCTGAAAAGTGAGATTCTATTAATTGAGTTTCAGTTAATACTGCTTTCCTACCATTTGCTATATTTGTTATTGCTTCTCCATTAATCCAATTATATAGTTTTAATATTGTCTCTCCTACATTCATTTACTTCACCTTCTCAATTTCAGCTGTCAATTCATCCTTATTTAATTTGTAGTAACCAGTTAATCCTTCTTCTTTAGCAATTTCTCTTAATTCATCAACTGTTTTATCTGCCAATTCTTCTTTCTCTTCAACTTCCTCTACAATTTCATATCCTTGCTGCTTAAATTTGGTGTCAAAGGCACGCTCTGACACGTGCCGAGTAACACCGCCTCTTCTAATTTTCATTAATTATCACCCTTACACTATAGCTGTAGCTTTTGTGTGAGCATAGATTCCAACAGTCTTATTATCTGGAATAAAGATGTCGTGATATACTCTAGACTGCATTAACCATCCATCTGTGCTCTGGTTAGTATCTGGGTCAAATACTTTAAGTTGTCTTTGCTTCACAATTGGAAGTACAGCTGCATCGTGCACTAACAGGAAGTTAAGTTCATAATCTGTTCCACCAGTAGTTGCAGAATATCCAAAAGTAGTACTACCATCGTTGAGTGTAATTCCAGTATAAAATCTACCTTGTGGGACTTTGACTACTGGGATATTATCATAAGTATCAAATGTTCTGTCACCAATATCCATTACATCTCTTTGGAATAAGTCAGAGTTGCGAACATTAGAATACATTTGTGGTGTCATGAATAGACGCATACCTTCTTTGTTAACTTCGCTATCTTCAAGGTTAACAATAGCTGCATCAATAGCTTCTACTGTGTTTGTGTTATCCAAGTCGGCATTAACAACTGTCCCTGCTTTAGAAGCAATTTGAGCATATCTGTAAGCATCTAATTCTGGCACAACTTTTTGTTTAGAAAATTGACTAGCAGTAAATGTAAATACGCTATCTAATGCTTCTAAATTATCCTGTCTATCAATTGTGAACTGAACACCTCTGTCTTGTGTCAATGTGTGAGTTTCCCAATTAAAGTTAACAGAACCTGTAGGATAACCTGTTGCTCTATCATAGTCACCTAATCCGTCTAATGCAATTTTTGGAAGCAATACTTCACCTGCATTTTGCCCATCTCTAACTAATTCCTGTGGAATACTTAATACATCGGAAGTTAATCCTCTTTTGTAAACCTCGTCTAAATAAGTTGTATATTTTTTTGCTAGTGCAATACTATTAGCCATTTAAAATCTCTCCTTTATAATTTTTAATTAAAATGTAAATTTATCAGCCATTCTCTTGGCCCAATCTTCGTTGCTATCATTACCTGTGTCATCATCGCCTGTGTTAAAATCTCCAGCTGTTTTACTGCTATTACTATTCCTTTTTTCAAAGAAATAGTCTTTTTCTTCCTTCATATTTGCAATTAAATCATCAACTCCAACTACATTACCTTCATCATCAACTTCTAAGCTATCGATGTCTGCGACTTGCACAAAATCATTCAACGCTTTCTTGTTAACATTTTCAGCTAATGCAGCTTCTTTAACCGCAAATTCTTTCTGTTTTCTAACTGACTTTTGACTAATCTCATCAATTTTGCTCTCATATTCTTTTTTTAATTCTTCCGGGTCTTCCATTTCAGCCAGCTTATCTTTTAGCTTCTCTAATTCATGCTTATATTCATTCTTCTCTTCAATAACCTGCTGAAATCTGTCATAAGGGATACTATTATCTACTTCTTTTTGTTGAGTTTTATCTTCCTTTTCTGTTTTATCGACTTCTTCAGCTGTCGCATTCTCAACATTTTCTTTTTGCTCTACTTTTTCTTTTTCATCAGTCATTATAATTCCTCCTTATATTTTACATCTCTAACGCGGATGAAACGTAATTTTTATCTAGCAGTTTTAATCTGTTCTCGTTCATATTTTCTATACCTTCCAGTTTCTTCAATGAATTCTTTCTGTTTTTCCTGCCATTTTTTGCGATAATTTTTAGCCTTTCTAGCTTCATCTTCTGTCATAGCACCTGCTTCTCTGCGTTTCCATTTTCTGATTTGTCGCTCGTTATAACGCTGCTGTTGTCTTTCCTGATAATTATCAGCACTATCAACAGGCTCAGGTTTAGTTGTTAACCCTTCTACCCAAAGCGTTGCGTTGTGAGTACAATTTGCGTGCCAAAGCCCGTCTGCTTCCGCTTCAGCCACAGAAGGATATTCTTCACTTTTGCCACTTATACTTAATATTCTACCTTCCCATGGGTCACATATTGGACAACTTTCAGCGTGTGCTGAAACAACTACCAAATCTTCACCATTCTGCTGAAATCTATTTAATGAGCCATCTATTCTTGCTCTAGCAGCTGTAGTTCTAGTTGCCATTTCAGCATAAGTTTTAAGACTCCAACTTCTACCTGATTTATCAACAAATCCAGTAACACCTTTATTAGCAAACTCATTTAACACTCTTTGTGAACCTTCAACCCGTGTTCCACTTCCGGTTAGAACAGTGTTAACTCCTCTACTAACCGCTTGCCTATACACATCATCAGCCTGCCTTACTATTCTAAGATGTGTGCCTTGTAGATTATCTTTGAGCGCTTTAGTATAATTAGCAACTGTGGCTTCATCAATCTTACCAAAATCAGTTGTTATTTCATTAATATTATATACTTTTCGCAAATCAGCAATAGCATCTTTTGAACCTTGATTATATAATTCCTGTATAATAGGCTGTAATTCCTTCTCATCAAAATTATCTAACTTAGTAACTATTTGTTTTTCAATACCACTCCGCAAAGTCTGCAATTCTCTTAGTTTTCTTAATTCCCATTGCTCAATACTAAGCGTTTTATCCTTCCTTAATCTATTTGCTATCCGCTGAATAATATCTCTTTCAGCTTGAGCATATACTCTACCAACTTTTAATGTTAAATCATCAATTTTAGCCATTTAATCACACTTTTTCATAAGTTTTGTGAAATATATCAGGTTTACAAGGATAAAATTCTCCATTTATACCTTTGATAATGTAATCTCCATCATTAATTTTCATAGCCCCTTCTAATGTTTCAATAAAATATTGGAATTCACCATAACCTAAACTCTCATCATCAATAAAACTTTCTAACTTAGCTGAATTTTCGTTATAATGATATTGGATTGCTTCAATTACAACTGGTTTTTTTCTGTATTTAGAAATTTTTAACACTCCCTTCTAAACTAAATCGTCTGGCTCATTGACTACCATTCCATTTTCCTGCATTATGCGATTAACTTCATTCTCAACTTGCTTTTCATTCCATTGTGGATGTATCTGTTTAACAGTAGTGTCAATGCTCATTGCTTTAGCTTGCACAAGTTTGTTAATGCTGTCAGCTTTCTGCATTGGATCAGTTTGCACACTATCCTTGATATTAACTTGCACCTTATAATCTGCATTATTATTACCAAAAGCGTAATTGTCAACTTGCAGCAACCAATAGAACATATCCTCTAATGTAGAAGTCCAATACTTAGCCTTTTTAGCAGAAGTCTTAAATGATTTACTCTGCTGTTGCTTGATTTCAGTTGCAGTTGCATTATTTGTGCTATCTCCTAAGCCAAAACTTGCGGGAGAATAACCAGCTCCACTATATGCTTGCTTCATCAATTCCATTGCTGTTTCATAATGCTGCTGTGCTCTAATGTCAAATTGCACTGCAGTAACATCACCTTGTTCAGCGGCATCTGCTATCCCACCAACTTTTACAAAAACTTCTTTGTCAATATCATGATACAAGTTACCATCGTTGTCAGTTTCTAACATATATTCTGGCACAATAATTCTTCCTCTTGCTATGCGTAAATCTCTCACCCAATTAGTATATGTTTCATCAATAGCATCCATTAATCCAACTATGCCTTGTAAATCGCTTTCTCCTAATGCAGAACCCCTCCATAACCTGTTAGGCTTCTTATTAGGCACATACCAAGCTAATAGGCTATCTAGCCCATGTTCAATAACTTCTTCCATTCCTTTGGTATCCTCATGGCTCTCAAGCGACACTCTGTTGCCTAAATTAGTCATTGTACCTTTGTATAATTCATTGATTATTACACCTTTACCATTATTGTCTTTTGTTCTAGTTTCAACTAAGCGATAATATACATTGTTGTCGGGATGGTCAATAACTTTGAAGAATTTAACACTCTGAAGAAATCCCCACTTAAATGTCCACATCGCATTATCAGGCTGTACCATTATTGGAATAGGAAACTCTTTTACATCTGCATCCCAATCTAACTTGACAAATACTCCTCCAATTGCTGAAGAAGTTTCAGCTCCTTCCAGTAATCTGCTGTACACATCGCCTTCTTCAATGATAGTGTCGAGTCTATCTTGAGCATCAACCGCATTATTTTCTGCTGTTTCTTCGTGTGCCTCTGGTATCTTAACATCCGGCATTTCAGAAAATAAGAAGTCAGCTGAAGTAGAAGCAATATCGCCCGCTATTGGAACGTGTAACATTGTTGCTCTATCGTTATGAATATCCTTCTCCCAAAACATTCCCCGTTTTTCTAAATTGTAATCATTGACAGTTTTCATCTCATAACTTTTTACGCCTAAGTAATAATCTAATAATTCTTCAGATGAGCCAGAATACCATGCAGCATACTCTTGCATTTTATCGTGATATTTGTTATATTTATTATCTATCCAACTTGCCATTTAATCACCACCTTTCAAAACTCTTTTTCTAATTCTTGGTATTCCATTAATTAGATATCTCAATGCGTCTAATCCGTGGTCATGTTCCTTAATAGGTTTATCCTCCCCAACCTCTTGTTTGCGACTATCCCAACTATATGAATTGAATTCTTGTGTTAATTTTTCTAATTTAGGATTAATCATTAACCTGTTGTTAGCAACTAAACTACTAACTCTTCTTATTCCATCTAGCACCTCATTATTTGCTTTAGCTACTCTACCAAATTGACTAAATTGTTTTCTGTGTTGATATAATTCCACTATAAAAGATTTGGCTGACGGGTCAATGAATATCCATTGTGGTGTAATATTATATTTCAATATAAATTCTTGCAATTTTTCTCTTAATTGAACATCGGTCTTGGCGGAACCACTGCTAGCTTCACCCCACCTATATTCGTGCATAATATATAATTTATTGTCATAACCTAGTCCAATATGCTGAAACACAGTATCATTTGTAATTCCATAATCGCATGATATCCATTCTTGTTTAATTTTTGGCAACTTTTCATAAAAATTATTATCATCAAAATCTGGGTAAACTAACCCTTCGGCGAGTACCCACTTACCCAATATATATCGCTGATACCAAACACCTGTATATTCTAGTTTGAGCTGCTTAACAAATTCATCTGATAAGAAAGGATTGTCATCTATTGTAAAGTGTTGATGGTATACATCTAATTTTTCATTATCTATTATATCTTGTTTTAACCAATGATATGGTCCTTCTGGGTTGCAAGTACCATCAAATTTAGAATTTTTCTTATCTAATCTAGATTTAAGCATATTAAAAAATTCTTCAGGCCACGTTGTTATCTCATCTCCATAAGCATAAATTAATCCAGCACCCTGTAACTTTTTAACTGACCTTGCATCATTAGCACCAATACAATAAAACTTTTTACCAAATATAGTAGCTTCTCTTTTCTTCCCTTCTATCTCACTAACATATTTAGCACCAACCATATCTCTAAGCGGATCAAGGATATTCCTCATTATAGTTGTTTCAGTCTTTCCTATTAGTGCTCTTCTGCCATCTGGCAATTGTTTAAGCCTTCTAGGTATATTAAGTAAACTAGAATGTGATTTACCACTTCTAACAGCACCTGTGAGTAAATTCCACCTTGCATTTCCATTTTCAATATAATCTTTTTGCTTAGGACTTAATTTCATCGTTTCACATCCATATCATTAACTGCATCAATAAACTGTTCTAACTTTTCATCGCTATCTTCTAATCTGCCTTCGTTCCAATATTTAGGCATTCTATTTTTAAGCCAATAAATCATAGCAGTTGTGTCTGGTTTAATATGTTTTTGTTTAATTTCTGTAATTTGCAACTCACCATTAACCAACTCTTTTTTATATTCTTCTACATTATAACCTAAAGCTCTTTTAAGCAAAGCGTTCTCAACTTCAAAGTCAACAACTTCTTTGCCCTTTTTTAAGGCGTTCGCAAACTTCGGATATTTATTTTTGTAATCATATAAAGTAGTTTTCCCTATTCCCATATTATTTGCTATTTGTTCATCAGTAAGGCCTTGTCTGGCCCAACCTTTTACTAAATCTAATTTTCCATCCCAACCATCTCTTTTGTATATACTTTGTCGGGCCAAAACTTCACCTCCTAAAGTCTGAAAAGTTTTCCACTACATTTCTCGCAATAAACTCTCCCACTTCTATTATCTTTCCCGCAATCTCGGCATATCATCTTACCACTCCTTGTAATGTTATATTAATTATGAGTTAATCTAAAATCTTCCATTTATTAAATGAATAAAAATTAACTATTTGTATATCATTATTATTTTTAAGTTTTAATTCTTCTGTATAATTTTCAATATAATATCTAATCTTTTCCCCAAAATTAGCGTTTTTAATTAACACTATTTCTTTTTCTGGATAATCTTTAATTTTAATTTCAACTAAAATGTGGCCTATGTCATTTTCATCTGCATACCTAAAACACCTTAATAAACTAGATTTATCATGCATCTAATCCACCTCACTATAATGTGCCAACCCTAAATCAACTAGCCTGTGCTTGATTATATCGTTATGATAAATCTGCATAATAATCAATTTCTTCCATCTGATTATCAACTTTACAATTAGCAATCCACTTTTCCATATTCTCAAATTGGAATAAATACATAATTGTAGCTTTAAAGTTACCATCAACCTGTCCTGTCATAAAATTATTAGCTGCAATATTATCAATAGCTTGCTTAATCTCATCAACCGAAAAGTCTTCTAGCATATCTCTAATTTTACCTCTACGCTTAGATGTCAACTTTCTAGGTTGAAAGTAATCCTCAACAGCTAATTTGTAATATTCCCATATGTCGAATACCACTTTATTAGCCTGTTTGTTGAAAGCTTCATCATCACCATTAGGTTTTTTATTACTTAGTATAGTTCCATTAGTATTATTACTCGCTGATTGCGTCCGATTCGAATCGCTTGCAGCGTCCGTTTCAAAACGCTTGCTATAAGAGATTTGTGCCTCGTCAGCCCTCACGCCTAGTTTTTTCTCTAATTTAGTAATTTTTCTTGCACCTTTATTGAGTAAATTAACTATTTTATTAACATCTTTAATAGGCTTAAAGTATCTTTTTGGTGGTGCACCTCTCAACTCATATTCAATTAATCCTAATTCAATCAAATTTTCAATAGCATTTTTTTGAGCAGTTTTAGCAAGCCCAGTATCTAATCTCATATTATCAACTGTGTTAAAAAAGTATCCATCATTTGTTAATTGATTTTGTCTTTTAAAATACCTATATTTACCCATTAACTCCGAATACATCATTGCTGTATTGTGATTTGTGGCAAAAACTAAATTCTTATTAACAATTATACTCCCATCGCCTCTTAATAAATCAACAATTGTGTCAAAGTGTTCAATTTGTTTTCTAATAATAGCACTCCCTTTTAAATTATTAGCACTCCTCATTGTGCTTGCCCTTTAAAAAATATATTAGTGGGCACCCGAAAGGGTACGGGGTTCGGGAGCTACCCTAGCCCACTTAAAATTTATTTTAACCTTTCATTAATCACATCAATATATTTTTGTTCTTGCTCTATAAGTATATAGTTTCTATCTAAGTTTTTAGCCGCAACCCCTGTTGTGCCAGAACCTGCTACATTGTCTAATACTAAATCACCTTTGTTAGTGTATGTCTTAATAAGATATTTAAATAAGGCTACTGGCTTTTGAGTGGGATGTTGTTTGTGTTTACTATTCAATTCTTTAGTCCTTGAATTAATATTAATAATATTTATTGGAAACTTTTTATTTTCTTTTCTTTCTTTAACAACACCATCATTGTTACCATATATTTCACTAGAATTGCTTTTTGCTAACGGCCTTAATTTATTTTCATCTCTTTCTCTCATTTGTGGATTATAAGTTGGTTGTTGTTTATAAAAAACACATATATTTTCTACTGCTCTCAAAGGTTGCTTTTGGGCCAACAAAGTTCCGCTGCCAATAATTTTATTCCAAACCCAACTATATTTATAAAACTTTATATTGCTATCAATAAGTTTAGTTGTAAAAGGTTCATTAGCAGTTAATACAATAGCTCCATTATTTTTAATAACTCTCTCATATTGTAGCCACAACTTATCTAAATCTATAACACTATCCCAACTACAAGCTGTTGTGCCGTATGGAAGGTCAGCTAGTATCATATCGACGCTCTTATCCTCAATTCCATTCATTAACTCAAGACATTCACCCTTATTAACTGAATTAATGTCAAGGTGTAGGCTCGGATCATACTTACTAACATAACCTTCATCAGCTAACTTATATTCTCTAATTCTTTGTAAAGTCTTTTGGCCAACTCCTTTAACATTTGCTAGCTCTGATAATTTTATTTTCATTTAACCACCTTTTTAATTATACGGAATACGGATAAGCATAAACTGTCGATCCATCTGGTCTAGGATAAAGCTGTGTAATCATATACCATTTATCGCCACCATCACCACCAACCTTATAACGCATAATACCTTTATCATCACGCTTAATGTCGGTTATTTTGCCACCAGAATAAATACCACCATGCTTTTTAATCTTAACACTTTTACCAATTACTTTTTTCATTTTTATCCCCCTCAATTTGTGTTTCCCTTACCTTCTGATTACATTATATAGTATAAAACACAATAAGTAATATTTTACAATTAATTTAAATTGGTGACTGACAAGCGGAATTTATCCTCAACTAGTATTCTTGCCAGTCATAAAATTGGCAGTAAAGGTAGGACTCGAACCTACAACCTTCCGGGTAACAGCCGGCTGCTCTACCATTTGAGCTACTCTACTAAAATTAATTTAATGCTCCACTTATACCTAGCAGTTAACCCTTCTGCCTGTGGTAATCTTTTTAACTTTTAACTCGTCAGTTTTCAGCATAAGTGGAAGATCAAATTAACAGCTGATAGTTTAACCTCCGTCAGCTAGCAGAAGTAAATAGCAAGCTAACAACTAGCCTGCAACATAAATTGGAACGCGCGTGTGGGATTGATTACCCACTTCTCTCAGCATACGGCTGGATTATCACTTAACTAGTATTGCTTTGACGCGCGCATATATATTTAAGAGGGAAGCCTTCTTCCAAGGGTATACGGTCCCGCGTGAGATAGCCACCCTCTTAACGACGTTAATAACCTCCGCATATACTAATATATGCAGATGATCTTACATTTTAAAATGACTCTCTCTTTTAGTTTCAGCAAAAATTTCTAAACTTTCATCACTTTTTCTACTGTGTTCCATTATACAAAGTATGCACAAATTATAATCTAACATCTTATCTGTTGCACCTTCGCTGGCGAATTCAGCCCCACATCGTTGGCATTTCATCTAATACCCAACTTCTTATCCAGCATCAACTGGTCAATTTCTTCTACTTCTATATCCTTATCTAACATTTCAGCATATAATATCTCATCAGACTGCCCACTGCTTAAGAAGCCGTCATATTGGATAAATACGCAGGTGTCTGCACGCTCAATCATCATATAGCACTCATGCATAATAGCATCTCTCATATCGTCTGTATCGAAGTATGAGAAGCTGTGTAAAGGTGATAGGATTAATGCGTTGGGATTGTTGCTTCTAATCTCTTTTGCTAAAAAGTCAACTCTCTGCTTGTTAGCTTTTGGGTCGTCGGCAAAAGGATGTGATAAGAATATTAACTCATAGTTTCTAAATTGATTAATTTTTCTTTGTTCATCCATTTCACACCAACTGGTTTCTTCAAACCATTGTTTGGTGCTATGTCCGCCGCTTTGCAACTCTGGAAGTGACAAAATCTCGGTAACATCTAAAGTATCACAGTTGCATTGTGCATGGTCATTACATTGTTCACACATTTTCATCATCCCCTTTTCAAATCTTTAGTTGTCCAGTGTTTGCAGTTTAATATTTCATATATTGTATTATTCGAAACGTTATAAAT
>Ga0163225_100389_pt1 | contig 12889 bp, 16 predicted proteins | sample MSEWel2016_04_06_2_FD_113145 | JGI IMG/M metagenome (GOLD analysis project Ga0163225, IMG submission 113145) | Subsurface microbial communities from deep shales in West Virginia, USA - MSEEL Well Study Marcellus 5H_2016_04_06 ... | reverse complement strand
TTATTGCCAAACTCTTCGTTAATGAAAATTTTTGAATCCTCATTAACAACAGGTTAACTCCGGTGCAAAAATTTTCAAAGCCTTGATTTTGGCAAAAATATACCTTTTTATACTACACTCACTAATAAAAGTTAATAACCGGAAGCAACGAACGAATGGTTGTCCGGGATGGCTTATTTTTTTTGCAAACATACAGCATTAATCTTTAATGTGCAAATGTTCTTTTACCCTGAAGCAGCGGTACCTGATTAGTAAGCAAGGAGTTTGCCCTGCCATGAAACAACCAGTTATTTTTTGCACCATTATCAGAGTAACATCGGCTCCCTACCTTTGAAACAGCACTATTTGCAACAAATTCCTCAAGTTTTTAGCCGGGTAATTGATCAAAATACGCTCCACTTTCTATACCCTCAGCTTCGCTTTACTATTTTGACACAACAAAAATGGTTCTCAAAATTCTTAAGCTGTCTTGAAACTATTCGAAACAATAAGCGTTGATTTATAAGGGAAACAAAAAGCCTGTTGAGAGGTCAAATTACATCGTTCTGCCAAGCAACCAAAAAACATCCGTTATAACAGCTATATTGAAATTTTCATTTACAGACAACGAACAGCCGTTATTTTCAAGAATAAATTAATCAAAAAAAGCCCAATAACTAAACACCCAATAAAGTTTTTTGTTAATATTACATTCCCTAAACAAGCTAACCAGGTTTTATGAGACAACTGAAAATAACCAAACAAGTCACCAATCGGGAATCCCCTTCACTCGACAAGTACCTTCATGAAATAGGAAAGGTTTCTCTAATCTCAGCAGAAGAAGAAGTTGCACTGGCAAAAAAAATCCGCCATGGTGATGAAAAAGCCCTGGGACAGTTGATAAATGCCAATTTGCGATTTGTGGTCTCTGTCGCCAAACAATATCAGAACCAGGGACTTAGCCTTCCAGATCTTATTAACGAAGGGAATTTAGGCCTGATTAAAGCAGCTCAACGTTTTGATGAGACACGTGGATTCAAATTCATATCCTATGCGGTATGGTGGATTCGTCAGTCTATTTTGCAGGCTTTGGCCGAGCAGGCACGCATCGTTCGTCTTCCGCTGAATAAAATAGGAAGTGTCAATAAAGTGAACAACGCCTTTGCCCGTCTGGAACAGGAATTTCAGAGAGAACCCACACCCGAGGAAATTGCGGACATTCTCGAAATGGCTCCCAAAGATGTCAAAGAAGCACTTAAGGTCTCGAATCGCCATATTTCCATGGATGCCCCCCTTAAACCCGATGAGGAAAACACTTTATACGATGTGTTGCTTGCCTCCGACTCCCTGAGCCCGGATGCTGAATTGCTGGACAGTTCACTTAAAAAAGAAATCGAAAGATCGCTGTCCACCCTTTCAGCCCGCGAAGCAGATATCATCAAACTCTATTACGGATTGAATGGCGAACCACCCTACTCGCTTGAGGAGATTGGAAAGCTATTCAACCTCACCAGAGAACGGGTGCGCCAAATCAAAGAAAAAGCAATCAAAAGATTGAAACATACTTACAGAAGTCGCATTCTGAAAAATTTTATTAATGATGAATGATGGGATTGGGCTTCGAGTTATGGGTTTCGGGGTTCTGAGTTGAGTGTTGAGAGTCGGAAATTATGGTTTGTGGAGATTTTCAATAGTTACCTTCTCCAATTGACAAATAAAAGAACGCTATCATTCTGGGCACTGCGAAGAATCTGCCACTTATGAATCGAGGTTTGGAATTAAAGTTTATGAGTTGGGAGTTTTATATTTTAAAAAGCAATTTCCTGCTAAATCGGCAAAAACGGATAAAAATATAATTGATAAGGCGTACCTTTGTACGTCTTTTACTTTTTACAAACGCATCAAAAATCAGCAATAAAATGAAAAAAATGGTTGCGCCATCTCTGCTGGCAGCAGATTTTTCCAATCTCATAAAAGACATAAATATCGTAAATCGCAGTGACGCAGACTGGTTTCATCTCGATATTATGGATGGCGTATTTGTCCCCAATATTTCCTTTGGAGTACCTGTCGTAGAAGCCATTAATAAACATGCTCAAAAACCGCTGGATGTACATCTGATGATTGTTCATCCCGAAAAATACATCACCGCTTTTCGGGATGCAGGTGCCGATTTACTTAATGTGCATTACGAAGCATGTACCCACCTCCATCGTACCGTGCAGGAGATCCACAATGCAGGAATGCAGGCAGGCGTTACTCTTAATCCACACACACCGGTGTTTCTCCTCGAAGACATCATTGAAATGGTTGATTTAGTACTCATCATGTCGGTTAATCCCGGTTTTGGAGGACAGGAATTCATTCAAAATACTTATGCCCGGGTTGACCAACTCAGAAACCTCATCGAAAAAAAGAACAGTAAAGCACTCATAGAAGTAGATGGCGGCATCTCAACTGACAATTCGGCACAACTTTACCAAGCAGGTGCTAATGTTCTGGTATCGGGAAGTTTTATCTTTCATTCTGATGACCCGGCAAAAACAATTTCTGATTTGAAGGGATAATTTCTGAAGAAAAAATTATTCCTCTTGGGAAACCACAAAAAGGCATTATCTTTGCGGCTCAATAAATACCACAACCACCCAACGGGGCTGACATGGATTTGACAGTGAGGTAAAGTGGTAAGTAAGCATGCCGAGCGTTGTGTAGCTGGCTCGTAAATCCCAGGACTCAAACTTTATAACTGGCGAAAACAATTACGCTCTTGCTGCGTAACCGAATAACAGTAGGTTAGGCTTAATCCCGGTCCCAGGGGCCGGGACGAGACATCTTCCGGATGCCGTCGTTTCGGGGCTATCCGATCAGAAGGTGCAGGTAAACCGAAACTAGCCTGAGGCCCGCTCCGTGCCTGAGGTGAAATTAAGGAGATAAGGTCTTGTTCGGGTGTCGCTACCCTCACCTGACCCGACAATCAAGAAGCGACTAAGCATGTAGAAAGCTTATGGCTTCCTTGTCTGGACCCGGGTTCGATTCCCGGCAGCTCCACAAACAACTTTGTAAATCAATACTTTACAAAGGTTCGGGACTAAAAAAGGGACTAAATTTAAAACTTAGTCCCTCTTTCTTTGGGGTAAAAAATGTATTGGATACTTCAAAGATAAAACTTTTCTTAAAACATCAAATCCATCATTCCACGAACAGAATTTTAAAACAACGGGATTGCGTTCTTTTGGCTGGCATGACAACGGGATTCCGTTTTGATAGTTTTCCCCTGAAACGGGGTAAAGTGTTTATCTGTTCTAATTACACCAAAACAGGGGTATTTACAAACAGCTTGCAAATGAGGAGTCTCCAAATGGGGGTAATTCCCCCTATTTACATACCCCAAATTCAGGATATGTAAATTTGTTTGATTAATGGATATTTTCCGAATAAACATCTTTCATTGTCTCATTTTCCACTACGGAAACAATACCACCTTTATAGTCGGCAAAATAACTGTTATTCGTGCCGTTATTATCTTTAATGTATTGTTTGCAGTATTCTAAAGATTCTTTCCAGCCTTTGGAATTACTATCTGTATTGTCATTAAAATGTAAATCGTAGGTTTTCATGATACTATTTTTTGAAGGTTTCCGGTTTATACGAAAAAATCAATTGTCAGGTTATATTTTTAACATTGATTTTCTGAACAACAAACAAACCACATGAACACCCAAAAACAATATCAAAGACTATGCTTTTTTGGCTTCAATTCTCTTTCTGGTATATTTCCCCGTTTCAATAAAGCAACTCAAAAAACAGGCTTATTTTAATAAATAAAGCCACCCCCTAAAATTAGAAAGTGGCTTTCTCGATAGCTACTCAAATAATAGTCACAAAATAATCAATTAAAGCGATTAAGTAATGATTGAACATCCTGTTTGAGTGCATCGGCAAAGTCCATGCCCTTGCCGTCCTCAATCGGGCTAATCGCTGATTCTACGTCTCCATCGTAGTAATCCAGCCACGCGGTAACTCTGGCCCGTTCGGCTTCGATAGATTCATTCTTTCCGGCTTCTTTGCCTGCTTCTTTGCCAGCTTCAAACACCTGATTAAATAAAGCTGGTTCCTTTGCCTGTAATTCGTCTTTTGTCATTTCGTTTAAATTTTGATTGTTTAAAAATAGTTTGTTTAAGGGTTAGGGTGACTGATTCCAAAATGTGAAAACAGGTATATGTGAAAATCGCGATTGTGAAAAATTATTTAGTTGCAAGTTTTTCTATCTGTTCGGAAACCATCCTTTCAACCGATTTTAAAACCTCATCCCGGCCCGATTCAATGGCAAGGTTTAAAGTATCTGTCAACTTTGATTTGAGTTGAATAACGTCCTCCGGGTTCTTAATGCCGTGTTGCTGACAAAAGCGGGTTGCTGCATTTGAAAGGTTCGTGTTCGCCACGTTCATTGTCTGATCAAGGTAGATTTTAACGGCTTCAATAATATTTGATGTTTTCAGGTAGTTACCAAAGGCTATTTCCCTATTCAGCTGGGCGGTTTGTATTTGCTCCCTTACTAATTCGGTTCTGGCCCGCTTTAATTCATCATTGATATTTTGGTGTGTATTTTTGTCTCCTCCTGGCTTTGCTGGGGCATCGTTCAGGTCAATATCAATAATGAAACCCTTTTGCCGACCGGCTTGTATTTGTGTTTCCAGCCAATCCCGATTTGCAGGATTTTGCAGGTCAATTAATTTGTTTTTGTCTTCAATTAGCGATCCGCGTTTGATAGCTTGCCGGATATTACTTGTATCTTTTTGCCTTAACAATTCGGCAAGCTGTTTTCTGTTTAGCGTGACATTCATTTTTGTTTAGTTTTAAGTGTTTACGGGGATTTGTGACGGTAAAAATGTGACGGGTGTGACTAAAAAACTTCCCGGGTGTTTAATAAAAAAAGACCGGGCCCGCAAAACATTGTGTTTCAAGTCGTTAACGTGTCACAGTACCTTAATGTTTTTTAAGGGGGCAAAGGGGCCCCGCCACGTTTGGCAGGGTTCCCCACCCGATGAACTACGACAATAAAGATTTTACTTTCTCAACTTTACTCAAAAATCTCTCTTTGAAACTGTCATTACTTAGCCGTCTGCGGATGTACTGAATATCTGGTTTTAAAATCATTTGCCCGTCTTCGCTTAACCCGGTAGTCAGCCCAAAGTATCTCAAAGCCTCCCGCGTTGAATCATGCAAAGGAAAATCCAACGGACTAAACACAGATAGGTACTTTGTAATTGAATCGGCCATTTGCTTCTGCAACTCATACGCGGCGGCTTCTTCTTCCGATGAGGTGTAATCCATTGCTCTCTGATATATAGCCTTAATGGTATCTGATTTGAGCAAAAAACGGCCTTTCTCAAAATCGCATTCTATCAAATGGATAGTGGAGATGTGCCGGAACTGTGAGATAATCTCATCGAATGGGATGTAATAAAGTTCTGCCAATGCTCTACCGTTTACTTTCCTTTTCCCCGTTAATCCGTCTCCGAATGATTCAATGATTTTTTGGCTCAATACCTCTTCTGGGCTTTGCAAAAACGCAAGTGCCTCGCCCTTGTCTTTCAGGGGGGCTAAACCCTCCACTTCGTTGTAATGGGTCAGCTTCTCATTTACGGCCTCACAGGCTGCCTGTAATTGCTTAATTCTGCTGTCTGCTTTGTCTTTGTTCTCTGAAATTAAAATACTCTTCATTTTTCTCTGTTTTTAAAGGTTAAATTTATCTGATTCGTTTATTTTTCCGAAGGGCTTCCATTTGTTGAAACCTACGTTTCCGATCTGATTCTTTTGTTTTTTCTTTTTTTTGTTGCTCGATGTATTTTTTCCGCGACGGTGACTTATGCCACTTATTCAATTGCTTTCGTAGGTCATCGCGCTGGTGAATAGGAATACATTGATAAAAATCTGCGGCTAATGGCATGATAATAAGGTTTTTAAAGGTTATTAAACATTTTTTGAATCGCTTTCAAGCTGTTATTCCGCTGCCTCTTTTTCGCCTTCTCATAGATTTCAGCAATGGCCTCATCGGTTTTTTTGAGTTCAATCCTCATGGCCTCTTTCGATTTTTCCGACTGTTTATGTTCAAATGCTTTGGCCTCCGTGGCAAACTCTGGATGTTCTGATAAATGATGTTCCAGTTCTTTCTCTTGGTACCATTCAATCAGTTTTTTTTCAAACTTTTTTTCAGCTCTAAACAGGGGGTCAACTTCTGAAATAATGGTTTCCAATCCTTTGACCATCTGCTTTGCCTCATTAATAGAAATTGAGGTCACAATCTCCTGCGGCTCCTCCTGGGTGTCATCTGTCATCACAAATGCAATCTCCGGCGGTTGTGGTTCGCCTTTCATCTGCGGGGTGGTCTTTTGAAAAGTCATTTGTGGCTCCATGGTGGTTTTCAGTTCAAAAACCGTGTGGTTACTTTTTACTTTTTTCATGATAAAAATTGTTTAAGTTGTTGATTATTAAATGTTTAGTATTCAGTATGGTGTGGTGTCATTGATAGGCTCATCTGAAAATGTGCTCATATTTTGGTTCCAAAATTCCATCTCTCCTAACTTGCCCCGACGGTTCTTAGCGATTATTATTTGACCATATTCATCGGAAAAATTCGCGTCTCCGTCAAGTGCGGGGCGGTAAACAAACATCACTACATCTGCATCTTGCTCAATGGCTCCGCTCTCTCTCAAATGGTGTAACTTTGGTTCCCCTTTGGCATCCCTGTTGAGCTGGCTTAACTCTAAAATGGCGATCCCTTCACTTAGTGCGATCTGTTTAACAGTCCGGCTAATCTCTGCTACTTCCTGCTCGCGTATGCTGTTTTTCTTGTTATTCATGGCCGGGATTAATTGCAGATAGTCAATGACTACAAGGTCAAGTCCGGTTTTCTTCTTCTGGTTCCTAATCATGGCCGCAACGTGCTGAATATTCTTCGGGGAATCCTTCAAATAAATGTTACCGGGGAAACTCTGTATCTGACCAATAGCATTATCAATGCGTTCCCAGTCATACGCCGCAAGGTTCCCGCCGTCCAGGCGATCATGGCCCAGTCCGGAATAGGTGGAAAGGATTTTTTTACTCAAATCCTGTACGTCCTGTTCAGCTGAAAAGAATATCACTTGTTTACCTTGCATCACATTTGCCATTGCCATAAATAGCGCAACGCTGCTTTTTCCAATCCCCGGGCGGCCTCCGATAACATACACCCGTCCGGGATGCAATCCCCCAAAAAAGGTATCTAAACGGGCAAATCCTGTGGTTAATCCTTGCCGGTCAGGTTGCTTAAGCTCCTCCGTGGTTGTGAATAGTGCATCCCGAAGGTTGACGGGGCCATCAGTCACGCTGTTATCTGTTATCGCTTCTGCTCTCTCTGTGAATAGGCTTAACAGCTCGTCAACGTCTGCACCTTCATTGGCTTTTTTCTCAATCATTTGGGCCGTGTGGATTAAATCACGTTTGATTTGGAGGTCTTTAAGGATGAAGGCGTGTGCTTTGATATTTGCAGCACTTGCAACGTGTGCCGTTAACTTACTAACTCTAAACCCTGCCTGCTCCACATCCGGGGCGATCTTGTTAATCTCGGTGGCAATGGTGTACATATCCACGGGCTTGTTATCCCGGTGTAATGCTGCAATGGTCGCAAATACAAGCTTATTAAATGGGTCGTAGAATGATTGAGGGGTTAATATGGTGGCAATCTCATCAAATGCGTCCTTTTCCAATATTAAGGCCCCTAATACTGCCTGTTCGATGTCAATATCAAAATTATTCATAGTCAAATTTTAACGTATAAACTGCTGTTTCTCTGTGGTTGCGTGGGGTGAAACTCGTCATTAAAGTTTTTCTCTGATAGGTAAGTCCGGGCCTTTTTGCAAAATTTTGCATCGTTAAGAGAATGGAAATAAGGCTTAATTGCCTCAATGGCTTTGGTTTGCTCTTTGGCGGTTAACTTCTTCCAATGCTTCAATGCAGATTCTTTGTCGGTTTTCGGTTTCCCGGTTACGAGGTGGTATTCATTCCAAAATTTTTCAAATTCGCTCTCTATATTATTATTCTTATTATTATTCTTATTGTTAGTGTCCGTCTGTTGTACCGTCTGTTGTACCGTCTGTTGTACTGCTTGTTGGTATTTATCGTAGTTAGTTATTGATATTAAGGACTTTATACGGCTTTTCTGTTGTACTATTTGTTGGTCGTTTTCAAGCTCGTTTAAAAACCTTCTCACTTTGCCTCGTGACCACTTCCAACGCTCAGCCAAAGACGTTTCACTCATGCCTACCTGGCCCCGGTTGACCGTTACCCGATTGCCACGAACGTAAATAAACCCTTGCTTATGGTTCGCGATCATTAACAAGTCAATCCATGCCATTACCCGGGTAAATGGTTCCGCGTAGTACATAGGGTTGTCCATTATCTGGCGGTGAAGCGATATAAAGCCTTTATTTGCCATTCTAAAAATCTGTTTTCTAACTATTTAATAAAATAAACTTTAATCCTACTGTTGGGCGTGCTAATCCAATAATCAGCAACAGGCACACCGGCGGCCCTTAAATATCTTATGTGACTGCGGGGGTCTGCAATCCCGGTAAGTCTGACCAGTTGAACGGTTGTTTTATTGCCGGAAAGTAGAGCAGAATAGATGCGACTTGTTGTATTGGAGAATTTCCTTATCTTTGGGGTAACGTTCTCACGTGTTACTTTTCCCCCGTTGCTTCCCGGCTGCGGGGTTTTTTTGTGCTTTCTCATTTTCGGCCTCCCTCCGGTTTCCCGGCCAATTCCAGAGCCTTATCGGCATCAACGATGATTTTGCGGCCGATTTGAGTAATGGCATCATTAATTTTCCCGGACTTTTTGATCCGTGCGGCAGTAGGAATTGAGCAACCGAACAGGTCAGCGATACCATTCAATCCGTAAACATAACGGGTCTGGCCTGTGGTATCAATGCGGTTTACTTTTTCAGATTCAGCGGGTTGCTGAATAAGTTCTTTAAGCTGCCCAACTGTCAACAAGGCTAAAGGGGTGTCATTTGTGATTGGCTGTGTCATAACTATATTTTTTTTTGATGTCATGTGACAAATATAGACCATTTATGACCACTAACTACCTTTATATCAATGGTTTATATCTAAAAGCTTTTAGATGTTTTTAGATTTCGGGGCATAAAAAAAGGCCAAATTAATGGCCTTCAATTAGTTGCGTTTTAGATAAGTTTTTTGCTATTTTTTGATAGGTTTTAAATATCCTTCTGGGTATCCCTCATTTTCCAACAAATCAATAATATCCCCGCCGGAATTATCTGATTTTGTATTTTCATATAGGGGTTTCCCATTTTTTAAGATGAAATAATGATTCCATGTCTTATACCTTCCGCGCCCATCGTTTACCATACCAAAATGCTCACAGAACTTATTTGCATCGGCCGGTTTACCACACCAAACAATTTTGTTTTTCTCCGTTGGATATGGCCCGTTTTCAATTGCATTATTGAAAACATCCCTATTTATGTTCTCAATGTACTTTTTATGCCAAAGTTTTTCCATCAGTTTAGAATGGTCTTTTATTGTGTTATTGGTTAATCCTGTAATATTTTCGGATATAGCTATTAAGTAGAGAAAAACGTCCAAGGTTTGCCCTATTTCTATTTCATTGTGTGGCAAAGAAGAACCAGTAATTTTTGCCATTTGACTGCCTTCTTCATTCCAAATTTTAACGAACAAATTAATTTTTCCTTTCATTTCTTTAATATGCCCCCTGAAAGGTATTTGTAATTGCGTCAACGGTTCACTTTTTGCAGCCTCTAGGCATTTTATAGTAACATCCTGCCCGGCTAACGATAATTGGAGAAACTCGTCTTCTAATACCGACTCAAACTCTTTATTCAATAATTCGTTTTGTTTTTCACTATCTGTTGAATAAATTTTTAGCTTCGACCAAAAAAAACTTTTATGAAATAGTTCTGTTTTTGGGTAATAGTCCATAAATTGGCGATGATATTTTATAGCCAATTCCGGCGTTATTTGATTTGTCTTTTTCGCTTCCATCTCTTTGTAATCAATTAGCTTTATTACTATTCAATATTTCATCAAATGCCTTAACCAAATGGCCGCATTCTTTTATGGCTTTTTCCATATCTGTTTTAATCGTACTTTGCAAATGACTTGCAACGTGCTTTAATGCTTGCTCATTAGCCTTGGGAAACTCTTTTATTAGCTGGCTCAAAATGCTTTCTTTGTCCCATTTTTCAATACTTGATTTCTCATTAAACTTATTCATATTCTCAACCTTTGTTTTACTCACAATATCAATATATGGCTTCATACTTTTAAAATCGCTGTGACCAGTCCATTTTAGAATTACTGCGGGACTTATTCCCAAAGCGAGCGAATTAACCACAAAAGTTCTACGTCCAGCATGAGTTGAGAGTAATGAATATTTAGGGTTTATTTCCTCATACCGTTCAACACCTTTAAAATAAACTGTTTTCCAAGGTGCATCCAGTTCGGCCAATTCTGCCAACTCTTTTAAATAACTGTTCATTTTTTGCAAACTGATAACCGGAAGGGCTTTATCCTTTGGAAGCTCTACATTTTTATATTTATCCAATATAGCCCGGCTGTAGTTATTTAATTCGATAGTCAGGGAATCTGTGGTTTTTTGAGTGACTACGGAGATATAATCTTTGTAAACGTCCGATTTTTGAAGCTTGTAAACATCCGAATGCCTAATACCAGAAAAACAAAGAAAAAGAAAAACATCTTTTACCCGGTCAAGATATTGTTTATTCTGTGGGACTTTAAAATAATGTAACTGCATCAACTCTTCCCAATCCAAATAAACCCTAATTTGCTGGTATTCTCTGGCCCCTTTTAATTTTGGTTTCCACGAATGCAAAGTTCCTTTATAGTAACCATTTTTATATGACCAGCGCAAAAACCACCTGAAAAAAGAATAATGTTTATTTATAGAGCTGTTCCGCAAATCTTGTTTCTCTAAATGCTTAACAAATCCGATCAGGTCACTTTCTGTGAGATTTTTTAATGTAAGTTTTGGATTGTAAGATTGAAGATGAGTTTTTACCGTGTGAAACTTCTTATATGTGGCATTTGTCCAGTAATTTTTACTGCCTTCGGTTGAAACAAATTTATCCCACAAATCAAAAAAACCATCTTTTTTTATAGTCCCTGTTTCTTTGCCATTGGCCTTATTGAATGCCTCTTTATATTCGTTAATCGTGGGAATAAGGTCTTTTACTTCAAATGCTTTAAAAACATTTTCCGCAAGGTCTTCCAGTCTTTGTATTTCCCGGTTAATTTCCGAAGCTGAGACGTTTTTTTTACCGTGGGTAGTCCCCCGCTTGCATCGCTGGGTATCTTTTGACCACTTGTCATGATTCGCCCGGTATCCTACATTGAAGTTTACAACGGTGCTGCTATCGTAGCGAATGCGTAAACGTAGTTTCCCGTCTGGCAGATAGGTTTTGTTTCCGTCTTTATCCGTTACCCCGGTGGGTTCTTTGTCAACAAAGAATAACAGTCTTCTTTTAATTTTCATATCCAATATTTTTTAGTCCCCGTTTCACAAAAATAGGGACTAAAAACAGGATATGCAATAATATTTAAAGATAATTAATAATATTGCAAATCACACAAACACCACAGAAACAGGGGTTTTAAATATTTAATGATTACTTAAAAACAAATAGGTTAGAGAGCCGGCAGCTCCACAAAATCACTTTTTTAACATTTCAAAAACCAACAAAACCCTTTCAAACAAAGGGTTTTGTTGGTTTAAAGAATTCCTTCCATTTCATATTTTTTCTATATTTGCTTCACTCGTGAAAAGTTTCACAAAAAATAGGAGAAACACACTTTACTAATTCATTTACAAATGAATAGCTCATTTTCTATTAAGTTCTACCTGAACAAAAATAAGGGGAAGGGTGAACAGTTTAAAATCTACGGGCGATTGATTCATGATCGCAAAAAAAGTGAATTTGCCACTAACTATTACATTGAGGAGGACAAATGGGACGATGCCAGAGGCCGTGCCAAAAGAAATCAGGTCATCAATGATGAACTTTCTGAATTGGAAGCACAAGTTAACCGCATCAGAAGAAAACTTCTGGACGATGAAAAACCGGTATCTTCAAGAATAATCGTTGAAACACTTAAGGGGAACCGGAAAGAAAAACGCTCCCTTCTGGAATATACCAATGAGCATATTGAAGAAATCATTCGCAAAAAGGAACATGCTGAAAATACTCAAAACCATTACAAGAGCTCCAGAAATATTTACGCCAAATTCATCAAAGAAAACATGAAACGTTCTGATGTTACCAAACATTTAATCGACTATAATTTTCTAAAAAAAATTGATGACTGGATGCTTTCGGAATATACCGACAAGATGGGACGTCCGATAGTTAACCCAACTTGAAAATACACAATCGTAAATTCCTCAAATAGAACATTTTAAAATTTTATTTTTGACTTATGGGGGTCTATTTTTGTTTTCATCTCTCGTCAAATCTGCCTTTTTGATTTCTTTTACAAACATGGCTATAAAGATACAAAAGCAAAGATTACAAACAAAATCTATGGGGGACTACCAAAAATGTTCAGACTATTATTAAGCTATTAATCAGCGTTTTAAAAATATTATGAAAATATGCTTTATTTTTTAATTGCTTGAGCCTGTGCATATAAGCAATTCAATATTTTTTTCACGATCCTGATTTATGGTTCAAAATTTTCAAGTTGGGTTAATGCGTGGATTCCTTTGGCAGTGACTTTGGCAGTGCCGACAAATAAAGGTTGAATTCATCGTGGTAACTTTCAGAATATGAAAGTTTACCGCTTTTTCAGGAGAATGATAAGAGGGTGGT
>Ga0163225_100387_pt1 | contig 12899 bp, 10 predicted proteins | sample MSEWel2016_04_06_2_FD_113145 | JGI IMG/M metagenome (GOLD analysis project Ga0163225, IMG submission 113145) | Subsurface microbial communities from deep shales in West Virginia, USA - MSEEL Well Study Marcellus 5H_2016_04_06 ... | reverse complement strand
ACATTCTCGGAAAAAAATTCTTTACTTACAACTTTATTCATTTTGCAACTGGTAAGTTATAAATTAGGTTTTGATTCTATTTTTTACATTACAATCATGCAAAAAATTGAGTGCAAAAGTAATAATATCCTATTTCAGGGCAAAGAATATACTCTGCAAGGCCCCTAATTTACAATGGATAAAAATAACTAACATACATTATCCAACTTTTTAACCCAATTTATTGACATCTTCGAACTACGTTTCACAAATTATCCCCTATTTTTGTCATGTAAATAAACAAAAACACTATGTGCGCAAAAAAGAGAAAGAACACTCAGGGAGGAATGGTTTTTAGCACAAATCCTGATTTTGATCCCAATGATTTTATTGAAGAGGAGGAAGTAGAGTTTCTGGCTCCGGAAAAACAAAATCTTCGGGTAATGCTCGACCGTAAACAGCGCAAAGGCAAAGTAGTGACTCTTGTCACCGGGTTTCAAGGACCGGAAGAAGATTTACAGGAACTGGGGAAAAAACTAAAAAGTGCATGCGGAACAGGTGGTTCAGTAAAAAATGGGGAAATTATTATTCAGGGCGATTTTTGCAACAGAATCATCGAGCATCTAAAAAACAATGGGTTTTTAAAGACAAAAAAATCCGGTGGATGAAAAAATGCCAACATTTAGGGATAGGACACTTTAATTAAGGGTGTTATTTTTGCACCCGATGAAGAAAAGTTTTACATACTTAAGAACACCCATCAGTAAGAAACCAATAAGTGTGTCATTAATTCTGGCGCAATTATTTATTATTGTTTCCTACGCATTCTTCATCCACACACACATTTTAGGGGATGGTACCAGAATTATTCATGCTCACTTCTTCACTGAACAGGTAGCGGATAATAATGAAGCCGACTCAAACTCCACCTCGAATGAAGAGTCCAAACAGCACGAACACACTTCATATAGCTATTCGTTTTTTTCCGTTTTCAATCATTTTTTTAAAAACGGATTAGCTGAATTTAGTTTTAATCAGTCTTTTCAAATTTTCACCTGGTTAGCTCAAAAACCGGGAACCCCATTTTCTTCAGAAACTTTCAGCTTATTAAGAGCTCCTCCCGTCCATTCCGTTTAACACCCCAAATTGGCAACAATTAAAAAAGCCCGGAAAATCTAAAAGGTTTTACCAGTCTTAAAAAGAACCATTAACGAAAAACATTGCGTTGGGTGATCTAACCGGTTCATGCTGTCTGAAACAAATCCTGTTTCAAAGATGGAGAGCTTTTGGGCCAATGAGACTGAGAACTTGTTTTCACGAATAAAAAATCAACTCTCAAAAAAAGTATTTCATCCTGTTAATGGGCCAACACATAAAAGAAACCACAAACCCGGCATGTGCTCAGGCCGGCTCTGACAAAGATAATAAACTACAAATAAATGAAATTTAGCAACTTCACTCACTTCATTTTTCTCTTCTTTGTGTTCACCAATTCATTTCTGGTTTCAGCAACCGGAACCCGCGAAGGAAAAAATCCTCCAACTGCCATACTGGAAGGACGCATCACCACCAATGGAGACCCATTGCCTTATGCAACGGTACAGATAAAATCGACCATGATTGGTGCAGCGACAACGGAAAATGGTTATTTTGAAATTTCTGCACCTGAAGGAAAACAAACGGTTGTGGTAAGAGCATTGGGTTACAAACCTGCAGAAAAAGAAATAATGATAACTGCAGGGGAAACCCACCATTTAAAACTGGACATCGAAGAGGATATTTTGGGCCTAGAACAAGTTGTTGTCACCGCTGACCGAAACAGTGAAAAAAGAAAAGAATCTTCAATCATTGTCAATACAATTAATAATGCGATGCTTCAGGCTGTACAGACAGCCAACCTTAGCGAGGGACTGGCATACAGCCCAGGCCTGCGAATTGAAAACAATTGTGGAAACTGTGGTGCAAACTCACTGCGCATGAATGGGCTTGACGGGCCCTACTCTCAAATTCTGATTAACGGAAGACCTATTTTCAGCGGGCTGGCAGCGGTGTACGGACTGGAACTGATGCCATCCAATATGATTGAGCGAATTGAAGTCGTTCGCGGGGGTGGTTCGGCATTATACGGAAGTAACGCTATTGCCGGAACAGTAAATGTCATAACCCGGGAACCTGTTAATAATCAATATTCCATCAGTGCACAAACTTCACAGATTGGAAGTTTTCTGGATGAAGCAGACACCGGCAATGAACAGCAGGTCAATTTCAACGCAACACTCACCGGTGAAGAGAATAAAAACGGACTGGCCCTTTTTGGCTCACTAAGAAAACGGACTCCGTTTGATGCAAATGATGATGGCTTCTCCGAACTTTCCGAGATTAACAACAACACGCTGGGCGCACAGTGGTCGTTGCGAACCGGATACAAAAGCAAACTGGTGACCGACTTCTTTCATATTAGCGAACACCGAAGAGGGGGAGACAGTTTTGACCTTCCTTACCATGAGGCATGGGTAACAGAAGCTACGGAACATAACATCAATACCGGCAGCATCTCCTGGCATTTGTTTACAGGAGCAAATCAGGAACTTAATACCTATTTGGCAGCCCAGGACATCAAAAGAGATTCTTACTATGGGGCCGGAAAGGCTTTGGATGGGTATGGCAATACACATGATTTGACTTACTCGGGAGGTGTTCAGTACAAAATCCTTACTCCGGGCATGAATATCATCTCAGGTGCCGAAATTAATGGTGGCAACCTATTGGATAAGAAGCTGGGATACCGGGAATTTCAGGTTAATGAGAATACTATGGAAATTTCGGAAATAGAAGTTCCTTCGCGTACCATTGCCGATCAGGAAACAATGGTTGGAGGAGCATTTGCTCAACTGGAAAAGAAACTTCATGACTTTTCTATTTCCGGAGGTGTGCGTCTGGATCATTACAGTATTACTGATAACATCAGCGGCAACAACATATCTAACAATGTTTTAAGTCCCAGATTTACCTTATTGTATGGACTGACAAATCCTTTTCAGGTGAGAGCCAGTTATGCAAAAGGTTACAGAGCACCCCAGGTTTTCGATGAAGACCTGCATATAGAAACCTCTGACAGCCGACAGGTAATCCACCAAAATGATCCCGGACTTAAACAGGAAACAAGTCATAGCTTCACCGGGTCACTGAGCTACACCAGTGAAAGAGATAATTCAAATCTGGAATTGCTTGCTGAGTTTTTTCATACAAAACTCCAAAACCCGTTTTCGAATGTAATAGGAACACCCGATGCCAGCGGAAAAGTAATTTACACCAGAGTAAACGAAAAGGAAGGTGCCACCGTTCAGGGAGTAAATATTGAGGCAAAATGGGCGCCTTCTGCCATCTTTGATATAAATGCAGGGTTTACAGTACAAACGAGTGAGTATGGTGCGCCCCAGGATTTTGATGAGACCAGATTTTTAAGAACCCCGGATAATTACGGATTTTTCACCCTCAACTGGAAACCCAAAGGACATTGGGAATTTACCACCAACGGAATCTATACCGGAAAAATGCTCGTTCCTTATTTTGGACCTAAAGCGGCTGACCCGGAAACCGGATATATCAATGAATCGGAAGTTTTTTTCGATTGGGCTGTCAAAGTAACCTATTGCCTGGAAACCAGCGTGGGTGATTTTGATTTCTTTACCGGAGCAAAAAATATCCTGAACAGTTATCAAAATGATTTTGACACCGGCAAAGACCGGGATCCCGGATATATCTATGGTCCTGTGAACCCAAGAACTGTTTATGCAGGATTGAAAATCTCAAATATTTTTTAACATCACCAATAATGAATGAAAGTGTTCAAACCACATAAGCCCCATAAGGGAAAAGATTAGTGGTTAGCATACAGCTTCCAACAAATGCACATAAAACAACAATTTTTCAATCAATTGTAATTATTTCCAAATGAAACGAGCATGGCAACGATTGCCACAAGAGAACATGTATAAGTTCTTACATGCGAGTTCCATCAGACCAATAACTTAGTTTAATTATATACTGATGAAACGAACATGAATTTTGAAGTGCTAAATTCTCAAAAGAGCATGAACAAAATTCATCGTGAGTTCCATTCGGCCAATGACTTAAATAAATTTTGTACGAATGAAATAAACGGGGGCTGGAAGGTCCTCGTTTTTCATGTACAAAAGTATCATACATTAATTCCCATCAAGGCCAGCTTTTCTTTGAGGTTGTTCATTTCCACCATGCGATTGAAACGATACGAGTCAGACTCTTGTTCGGCTTTAGAATAAGCAGTCCATGCCAATAGATACAAGGTTTCGGTAATATCACGCCTTCCTGCGTCACTGGCCGATTCTCCCCCACTCAGTAGTAATTGACCCAATTCATCAGGATAATCATTTAATGCAGAATTGAGTTTTGCCTCCAATGCCTCCATATTTTCGAGGGACAATTCCTCTGACTCAATTTTAAAATGCAGTGCAATAAACTCCATGAAATCCTCAAAGGCCTTTTTATGATGCTTTTTCGATTTCAATCCCGACAAGGCCGCCAGGAATCGGCCTATCTCTTCAATCATTCTGAGGATATAATCTTTTTGATACATAGAATTTGGATTGTTCCAAACTTCCAAATGGCATGCAGACAATTAGAAGGTTAGAGGTTAGAATCTGGTTATTGGAGGTTAGAAGCCAGAGGAAGAGAATCATTCAACAAAATTTTTCTGTCTCAATAAAAAATCTGCCATCTATTCGAAATCAACTGACTTTTAACCGCTGAAAAAATACAATACGAGGTTAAAGATACTCAAAAAAAAGGCTCTAGTTTAAAGTAGCGTTTTTTTTATTAGAGATTGCTTCGGGCATGGCCCTCGCGATGACGAAACCTACCGGTAACAAAGAAGAGGTTGGCAGATGGCAGAGCGGCCTCTCCGCCCTGCCATCTGACAACCTCTTCCACATAAAAGTGAAAGAGCGTCATTGCGATCCCGATGAGGCACGAGATCGGGAGAAGCAATCTCTAAAAATATATACGCTACTATAAACTTAAACCAAAAAAAAAGAGCATCCGATTATTCTTAAACAGATGCTCTTCTTTGGGATTGTGCCGAAATAACTTCGTTAAATCTGTCAATTTAGTTCATTACAAACCCTTTATTATTTCCTGCTATTCAAGGCTGGCCGGTTGCTGTCCACGCATTCCCATAATGTCTCTGTCGAACATATACAGGTTTTGGTCTCCCAGAAGCTTTAATTTATCCAAAATAGCTGACACAGAAGCTTCTTCTTCAATCTGCTCATTTACAAACCACTGCAACCAATTATGTGTAGTAAAATCCTTTTCATTCAGGCATACTTCCACTATATCATTAATAGAAGCAGTTACTTTTTGTTCATGTGCAAATACCTGCTCAAACAGGGTCTTTACATTTTTAAAATCTGCTGGAGGCTTATCAAAACCACTAATGACAGCCTGTCCACCACGTTCATTTACATACTTAACAATTTTAAGCATGTGCATGCGCTCCTCGTCCGACTGAGCATACATCCAACCTGCAACACCTTCGAGTCCGTTACACTCGGCCCAGGTTGCCATAGCAAGGTATAAACTGGATGAATAACCTTCCTTTTCAATTTGCTCTACAAGCTTTTTTTCAACTTTCTTATTCAACATAGCAATTCATTTTTTTGATATTTGTTCTGCCAATATAAGGCAAACAAGGCTGATTTGGTTTAATAAAAATAGTTATATCGGTTTATTTAAACGAGGTCTTAATAAAAATAATTAAATCATTGGTGTCCTATTATCAATAGTGTCCTAAACATTTTCAAAAGGGATTTCATCCCTTAAACCCTGAATTACTTTTTTGTCTTGATACAAAAAAGTAATCAAAAAAAATCAAGACTTAACCAGCTTTCGCTCTAAAAACTACGGTTCTTCCATCGAAATCGTCTAAACTCATCTCACTTGCTGCGCGCGTGAGATTCAAACAAAGACGATTTTTCGATGAAACAACCTTGTTTTTAGGCTTACCTGCCAAGGTCGGCACCCAACAAGCCCGACAGCTCTGTTAAAATAATTATTTTGGACAGGTTTGTTCTATTATAATAGATCGTTAGATTTTTAGATATAAGACACATCGTATCCCGAAACTCCGGGATTGATAATCTGCTCTTTAATGCAAATAATTATTAAATCCTAGGCAATTGAACTTCGAACCGTTACAAAAGTTTAAGGCTGTAGTTTAATTTTGCGATTTTAGTAATTAGAGATTGCTTCGGGCAAGGCCCTCGCAATGACATAAACTCCGGGTGATGGAGAAGAGGTTGGCAGAGGGCAGGGCAGCGAGGCTGCCCTGCCCTCTGCCAACCTCTCCCATATGAACGTGAAAGTGCGTTATTGCGATCCCGATGAGGCACAAAATCGGGAGAAGCAATCTCCTTTCAAAAATGATAATTCTCCTGACAATAGAAGAATAAACTTTATACCTCGCTCCTGATAATCCTAATAATCTCTGATTCCAGAAAACCGAAAGCGTACCTGACATCAGATATGGTTTTTATTCTTCAACAAAATGAAAAACACCCCCCTTTGTCGTTTCGCCTATACCACAACCACTTATAAAGATAGAAAAAAACTAAGACAACAAACCAGTGAACCGAATCGCATACTGTTTGTTAAGAAAAACTAAAAACAGTTCAATCATTATAGAAATCTCTCATGATTCGAAAAATTCTTGTGGCCAACCGCGGTGAAATAGCAGTTCGTATTATTCGTTCCTGCCGTGAGTCCGGCATAAAAAGTGTTGCTATTTATTCTCAACCCGACCGTACTTCTATGCATGTTCGATATGCCGATGAAGCATGGCCGGTAGGTCCCGGCCCTTCGGGACAGAGTTATTTGAATATTGAAAAGATACTGGAAACAGCCCGGAAGAGTGGTGCAGATGCAATACATCCTGGGTATGGTTTCCTTTCAGAAAATGCTGAATTTGCCCGTCAGGTTCGAGAAGCAGGACTCATTTTCATTGGCCCCGATGCAGAAGCAATCAATGCAATGGGCGACAAAATGAAAGCCCGGGAATTGATGATAAAAGCCGGGGTTCCGGTTGTCCCGGGTTCGGGGAGACTCACCGACGATGAATCCCAAAATCTAAAAATTGCCACTGATATTGGATTCCCTGTAATGATTAAAGCCTCGGCCGGTGGAGGTGGAAAAGGAATGCGACTGGTCGAAAAACCCGAGGAACTAAATTCATCCATCAGAAGAGCTAAATCGGAGGCATTAAATGCCTTTGGAGATGATTCTGTGTATATGGAAAAATACCTGAAATCGCCGCATCATATAGAGGTTCAGATTCTGGGCGATACCCACGGGAATATCGTTCATCTTTTTGAACGGGAATGCTCGGTACAACGGCGTCATCAAAAAATTGTGGAAGAAACTCCCTCCCCTTTTATCCCTGAAAAAATACGTAAAAAAATGACCGACAGGGCGGTTGCTGCGGCTGCTTCGGTCAATTACACAGGCGCTGGAACAGTGGAATTTCTGGTGGATGCGGACATGAATTTTTATTTTCTGGAAATGAATACCCGTCTCCAGGTAGAACATCCCATCACCGAACGCACCACAGGAATAGACCTGGTAAAAGCCCAAATCAAGATAGCCAACGGAGAACCTTTGCCATGGAAACAAAAAGAAATTGGCAAATCGGGTCATGCTATTGAGTGCAGAATTTATGCTGAAGACCCCGAACGCAACTTCATGCCGGGAGCCGGAACTGTTCTTCACATCACCGAACCACTGGGACTGGGTGTTCGGACAGACGGATACATCTACGAAGGCTACGAAATAACGGTTCATTACGACCCGTTGATTTCCAAACTGATAGTCTGGGCCCAAAGCCGCGAAGAAGCTGTTCAACGGATGAAAAGAGCACTTTACGAATACAAAATTACCGGGGTAAAAACCAACATTCAGTTTCTTGAAAGAATCATGAACACACCGGATTTTGTAGAGGGTAAATACGATACCCACTTTATTGCAAATAATGAAGAGTTTCTCATGAAGGGAGAAAATTGCAACCAATCATGTGAAGACCTTGCCATGATTATGGCTTTTGTGGAACATCAGTCGCATGTGGATAAACGCCTTCGTTTCAACAACGGTCAATCCGGTAAATCGAATTGGAAAGAGTACGGACGCCTTCACCGGTTCAATCCATTTTAGGCAAAGAAGCACTTTTCAGTTATAGCCATTCAACAAAACATCAGAAAAAACAAACCATGAAAATATTAGCAAAAAACGGCAAACACCACGAAGAAATAAAAGTCATTAAGCGCGAAGGCCCCATGCTACAGGTTTCCATTGGCAACAGGGAATATTCACTGGATGTGGAAAAAGTGGAGGACGGTGTTTACTCTGTACTTCACAATGGCACCAGTCATAACATGGAAATTATTAAGAGTGAAAAGAAACATTTCTACGCTGTTAATACCCAATATCAATCATTCAATATTGAGATTGCTCCCGCAGGTTCCCTCAAAGGAGATAAAAAAAGACAGGGAGATAAAAATGAACAAATACTGGCCCCCATTCCGGGCAAAGTAATTTCCATTAAAGCAACTCCGGGAGATGTCGTGAAGGAAGGACAAACAATTGTAGTACTTTCGGCTATGAAGATGGAAAATGAACTTAAATCCCCCATCGACGGTATAGTCTCCAAAATCCATGTTAAAGAGGATGCAGTTGTTAAAGAGAACTCGGTGCTGGTGGACGTGAAAGCAGTAGATTAATCCTACACTCCATGAACAATAGTCCGTTAAAAAAACATAAACGCAAAGACGCAATGACGCAAAGTTTTTATTATGAGAGAGTTATTTATTTTATCGCAAGCTGTGTAAGCCATTAATTATTAAATAGTTCTAGCCCATAAGCTTCGGGATAACGGAGTATTGATAGAAAAACAGAGGCAAATACCATCTACGGTTGATATTCTACGCTTATCCTTCAGACAAGGTCATATCGTTTTGGTGTTGCGCAAACCGGGTAAAATGGCCAGTCTGTCAGTTTTTACATAAATAAATAATACATTTGCTACTGTAAAAACAATTTTTTTTAAAGTATGAATGAGTTCTTTAGTGGAGAAAAATTATATGGCAATGATTTAAGCCCTGAACAGATAGAGAATTGGTTTGAAGAAGAATCGGAGGCTTATGCAAACATTGACCAAAAAGGCACTATTCCAGGTGATTACACTTACAATAATCTCAATATCGTTCATGGTTATAGCAAACTACCAGATAAGATTTTTGAAAACGCATTGGGTTTTGGAGCCGCCTGGGGAAATGAAATTGAGCCCCTGATAGACCGAATAAAAAATCTGACCATTGTAGAGCCGTCAGAACAACTTGTCAGTAAATCCATTGGCCATATCACCCCAAACTATATCAAACCTAATTCAGACGGGAAATTGGATTTTGAAGAAGGTACATTCGACTTAATTACCTGCTTTGGCACGTTGCACCACATTCCCAATGTAGGCTTTGTTTTGAGTGAGATGATCCGGGTTTTAAAACCTGATGGATTTCTTTTACTGCGGGAACCCGTTCAATCGATGGGTGACTGGAGATCTCCAAGACCCGGGTTAACAAAAAACGAACGAGGCATCCCGTTAAAATTCTTTGAAAATACTTTTTCCACACAACCGGTTGAGATTATCTCGCGCAGTTTTTGTTTTACCCTTACAACTCACATCAAGAAGATTGTTGGCAGTTTTTTCAAAAAACCTCTTCAATACTATAAATCTTATATCCTGTTTGATAAGTTCATCTCCGGAATGCTAAAATTCAATCTCAAATACCATCCCACAAAACCCATTGAAAGAATTGCCCCAAATTCGGTTTTTTATGTTTTAAGGAAGAAATAAATTTCCCTTGACAATATTCCGTAAAAAAAAACATAAACGCAAAGACGCAATGACGCAAAGTTTTTATTATGAGAGAGTTATGAATTATGTCACGAATTGCGTAAACCATTAATTATCAGACACTTCTAATCCAGAAGATTCGGGATAACGGAGTGTTGCCTTGAAAAATTCCTAAAAAGTCACAAGTCATTTATGTGCTTTTGGGAGTTATATGGGTATGGTGAGCAAAAAGGATTTAATACCGGCTATAAAACGCGGATAAGAAAAAGGTGGTATATCACACCTTCATTGTGGGTTCCAGATGGTTTTGCGTTGCGCCAGGTAGGTAACTACCCAAAAATTGTATTGAACGAGACTGGTGCATCCTCCACTGACACCATTCATAGAATCAGGTTTAAAGAAGGAGTAAATAGAAACATGGCCGCTATTTCATTTCTTAATTCGCTTTCATTTGCGTTTTCAGAAATTACCGGACGTAGCTATGGTGGTGGTGTTATGACTTTTGAACCCACAGAAATTGAAGAGATACAAATTCCCATTTTGACCGATTTAGACATTGATTTTGATCAGATTGACGCATTAATACGCAAAAGAAAGATTGAAGAGGTACTTGATATAGTGGACGAGGCTTTACTGATTAGACACCACGGATTCAGCAAAAACGAGGTAGATTCTTTGAGAGCCATTTGGTGGAAATTGTCTCAAAGAAGGATTAATAGAAGGAAATAAGGGTTTTTTGGGAGTAAAAAAACCACAGACAGGCTTTGCTCATGAGGAATAACTACACCTATACTCAGCTATTGCATATTCCGGAGTAATCCGGACACCCATTCCGTTTTATTGCTAAGGAACTCCAGTAAAACTTGGAAAAATTTGATTCACGGTATTCTCGGGTTGGGAAAAAAACCTCTACTTTTTTTACAATATTTAGCCCACCGAAGTCATACCAATAAATTATGAGAATTATTGGTATGACTGTAAACTTATCTAAAAAAGTGAACTGAAAAGACTCCTATTGTCAAGCTATTTACTTAATCTTTCATTAATTTTCTTTATATTAATTATTTTACCTGATGATCTAAGATTTCCCTTTCTTATATAAGACGGGGCATGCTTCTTGTCAGGCGGCATTGACCATAAAACGGCTCTAAAAACTATTTCTTCAGATCTTCTAAAATCTGTAGAATCCAATACGAACTTATATCTTTTAACTAGGGATCCAGATTCATTAAGCTCAAGTAATTTCGAAACTTCTCTGAGTTGTTTTTCCTCTAAAGTTATCCATATCCCCTGCCTAAACTCATTAACCTTTTCAATTAAGGCAACAAACCCTGGCTCATAAAAAAAAACCTCTTCGCTTGTTGTATTAATAAATTCTATAGCCACACATATGGTATCGCCAACATATGCCAAATCAGGCATCATTAACTCCAGTTTAACCACTTCCGACAAGTTATCATCCTCTGGTTTTTCATTTTTCAAACTAACACATCCACTTAGGATTATTGAAATTAATAAAACTATCCTTACCATAATCTTCTAATTGAGTATATGCCATGCCACCAAGGTGCAGGAGCCAAATTAGTATAGGGTATAAAAGTATTTGGATCTATACCTGCCGCGGAACCATAACCGTTGATGTATTTTCCCAGTGGGATTTTATGTTTTAAATATAAACCTTGTCGCTTATAATTACGAATATAATTTTCATATTCTTCTTTAGCCACAGAATTTCCCGACTTTTGAAATCTATTTGTTCTCGTAACTCTTCTATAATGCCATCTTTCGTGATCATTAACAAATCTAAGCTTATCAAAAGATCCATCAAATGCAGTTGTATTGTAAACTATATCTCCAGTTTTTCCATGAATAACCGCGGGATCTCCTCCTCCATTGAAATACTTTGGATTATATGTACCTTTAAATCCAAAGTAATCCAATGCCCCCTGATAATTTTTAGCTCTAACAAAATCCTGAAAAACTGCTTCATTACTTCTAAACTCTTTTCCTCTAACAAAATTAGTCGTATGTTCTGGATAAATCATAACAGATAAACTCGGATTAAAAGACAATCCATTTCGATCAACAGTCCAAGCTGACACATTACCACTCCAACTATCGTGAGTAATATTGTAATTAGTTCCAACTGTAGCAAAATTAGTACTTACCGGCAAACCTGAGAAAGAAGACAATCCTGCTGTATACCCAACACTACCACCACTGCTTAATGAATAAGATGCATAAACAGTATTCATCGCTGCGGTTGCACCTAAATAACCATAAGCATCACTTGCCCCAAAACTATAACCAATACCGGCTTGGGCGCTTAACCCTCCTGGTAAACCTACAACAAAAGACAACCCAATGCTTAAACCTCCTGATTTACTCCATCCTATATTAGGGATTATCCAGAAAAACTCTCCTGATGGATCAGTATAAATTAGCGGATTATTCAACGCATACCCATACCGATTATAATTCAACCAATACCCAGGAGCTTGCAACTGTGGGTCGGGACTTAAGAAACGAGCAATTTGCGGATCATAGACCCTGCCATTCATATTAATGAGGGCAAAACCATCCAAATGCTCATGCATGGTATAACCACGGCCTGTAATATTACTTACGGGTGTGGTAATAAGACTTGTCCAGTCACTCGGATTTCTCCGGTTTCCCCACGGATCAAAGGCCTGAAGTTCTTTCAGGTTTCCATCTTTATCTGTCAAAACTGTCAAAGAACCAAGGTGATCGGTGTAGGCGTAATAGAAATTACTGTTGCCATCTTCCTCTACGTATATTGCTGACAAACCGTCACCTCCGCTAAGGTAATGGATTTTGCGTTTTTTGCCATCCGGTGTTTCTTCTTCTTCGTAGTCACCCAAATAGAAACGGGTAAGAGTAATATCCCCATTAGATTTAAAAATGGCTTTGCGCCGTTGCTCATCTACACCATAAAGAAGCTCAAGTCTTTTATCACCTT
>Ga0163225_100381_pt1 | contig 13167 bp, 15 predicted proteins | sample MSEWel2016_04_06_2_FD_113145 | JGI IMG/M metagenome (GOLD analysis project Ga0163225, IMG submission 113145) | Subsurface microbial communities from deep shales in West Virginia, USA - MSEEL Well Study Marcellus 5H_2016_04_06 ... | reverse complement strand
CTTGCCGAGCATGTCGTCACCTGCCTCATCCCGGCCTTCTTCATAGCCGGTGCAATCGCTGCCTTCATCAGAAAGGAGGCGATCATGAAGTACTTCAGCCCGGATGCGAAAAAATCAGTCGCGTACGGGATCGCATCCATATCAGGTACCGTCCTTGCCGTCTGCTCCTGCACCATCCTCCCGATGTTCGCAGGGCTATTCAAGAGAGGGAGCGGGATTGGGCCTGCCATCACCTTCGTCTATGCAGGGCCGGCGATCAATATCCTTGCAATTGTGTATACCGCAAAAGTGCTCGGCTTTGATCTCGGCCTTGCCCGGGCCATCTTTGCGATCATCCTCGCTATTGCAATCGGCCTGATCATGGCTGCACTCTTCAGATCAGATGATGATGCAACGAGGAAGAGGATGGCGGCGATGCCACCGGCACCCGCATCCGGGGAAAAACGGCCACAGTGGATTGTTCCGCTCTTCTTCATCCTCTTAATCGGCATCCTGATCACAGGCACAGCACAGATCGACTGGATGATCAAGTTCCCGGTACTCTATGCCCTCACCCTCGGGGTGGCATTTCTCCTGATCTACTTCTTTGATCGGGATGAGGTAACCGAATGGGGGTGGGAGACCTGGGATCTGACAAGGAAGATCGTGCCAATCCTTCTCATCGGAACATTTGCCCTTGGGATGCTCGCATACTTCCTCCCACCGGAGACCTTCGCACCATTCTTTGGGACAAACACACTCTGGTCAAACCTCCTTGCCTCGATTGTCGGCACCATCCTCTATATGCCGACCCTCCTTGAGGTGCCGGTGATCGGCACTACCTTCGGATACACGTCAGGGATGATGGCAGGCGGTCCTGCACTAGCTCTCCTCCTCTCCGGCCCTACCGTGAGCCTGCCATCGCTTCTTGTCATCTCACGGATCATGGGGGTGAAAAAGACGATCGTCTATGCGTTTATCGTGATCATCTTCTCAGCCCTCGCCGGATTTGGCTATGGGCTTATGATCGGGTGAAAAATGACCCATCGGGAAGAGATGAGTTCAAGAGATAAAAAGGTGACAAAAATGAAGATTGAAGTCCTCGGAACCGGATGCATGAAATGCAGACGCCTTGCAAAGAATGTCGAACAGGCTGTCGCTGAACTCAGCATATCAGCCGATATTGTGAAGGTGGAAGATATCACCGCCATCATGGAGCGGGACGTGATGCTGACACCCGCGTTACTAATCGATGGAGAACTGAAGGTCTCCGGCAGGGTTGCTGATGTGGCTGAATTAAAAGAACTCCTCGGGGCAAAGAGATAGCATCAGGTTGAATCACCATGACAGAAACCCCAAAACTGAGTGCCTTTGAAAAATACCTCACCCTCTGGGTGGGGCTCTGTATCATCGGAGGGATAGCTCTTGGGAGGGTGGCACCAGAGGTTGCCATCACCCTCGATTCGTTCTCCATGTACCAGATCTCGATCCCCATTGCAATCGCCCTCTTCTTCATGATGTACCCGATCATGGTGAAGATCGATTTTGGCGAGGTCATGAAGGCGGCAAAGACACCAAAACCTGTCGCCCTTACCCTCTTTGTCAACTGGGCAATCAAGCCCTTCACGATGTTTGCAATCGCCACCTTCTTCCTCGGGTACCTCTTTGTCGACTTCCTGCCGGGAACCGAGATCCTGCTTGATGGAAGTGAAGTGAATCTCTACCAGAGCTATATCGCAGGGTGTATCCTCCTTGGAATTGCTCCCTGCACGGCCATGGTGCTGATGTGGGGACACCTCTCCCGCGGAAACCAGGGACTCACGCTCGTGATGGTGGCAATTAATTCGCTCATGATGCTCTTCCTCTATGCACCACTCGGTGGTTTCCTCCTCGGAGTTGCTGCAATGCCGATTCCCTGGGAGACGATCCTCCTCTCGGTTGCAGTCTACGTCGCCCTCCCCCTTGCCGCCGGATACCTGACACGCCGGTGGATCCTGCAGGTGAAAGGAAAAACATGGTTTGAGACAAAATTCCTCCATTATTTAACACCGGTCTCAATCATCGCCCTCCTTGGAACGCTCGTTCTGCTCTTCAGTTTCAAAGGAGATGTGATCGTAGAGAATCCGCTGACTATCCTCTGGATCGCAATCCCGCTGATGATACAGACGATCCTGATCTTTGTCATCACCTACTTCCTCCTCGCCAGAAGCCTGAAACTCCCCTACGAAGATGCAGCACCCGCGGGCCTGATAGGGGCATCAAACCACTTTGAGGTAGCAATTGCAACCGCAGTCATCCTCTTTGGACTCTCCTCTGGGGCAGCACTGGCAACCGTTGTCGGGGTGCTGATCGAGGTGCCGCTGATGCTGATGCTGGTGAAGATATGCTTAAGAACACAGGGACTATTCAAAAGTGATGCACAATGAAGAAGATACTCTTTGTCTGTACTCATAATGCAGGCCGTTCCCAGATAGCTGAGGGTTATGTAAACACAACCTATGGCGACCGCTACTCAGCATTCTCTGCGGGATCAGAACCGGCAAGCCGGGTGAACCCGCTTGTCATCAGGGCAATGCAGGAGATCGGGATCGATATCTCGGATGCAAAACCGAAGCTGATCGACGAGTTTGATGGCATAGAGATGGATCTGCTCATCACCCTCTGTGACTCCGGCACCTGCCCGCTCTTCCCCTGGGCAAAAGAGATGATTCACCAGACCTTCCCCGATCCAAAGGCGATCACCGGGACTGAGGAGGAGATCCTTGATGGCATACGGGCGATCCGGGATGCGATCACCGGCTGGATCGATGAAACCCTTGGGCGGGCATAGCAATGGCATATACGATCATCACCTGTTCCGGCATCTCCAATACCGGGAAACTCACCACCCGGACAGCCGCTCACCTCCAGTGCCGATGTGCGAGCGAGATCGACTGCTGCATCCCGGCAACACGGGAGAAAGAGGCGATCAATGAGGCGATCCAGCATGCAGAAGACCTGCTCATAGTTGATGGATGTAGTGACTGCTGTGCATTAAAGAAGATTCAGCACTTCGGACGACGACCGGATCACCATATCATCGCCACAGAATACGGGGTAGTAAAAAATGGGATGGAAGAGCCGCAGTTTTCAGAGATAGAAGAGCTCACTGCAGCCATCCTGAAAACAGTTCGATCAAAAAGAGGATGAGCCCTCCACCCCATTATGACGGATCTACTTCACGATCATCACAGGGCAGGCGGCGTGCTGTGCCACCTTCTGGCTGACGCTCCCAAGGACAGCCCCTTTCAGTGAACCAAGCCCCCGGCTCCCCATGATGATCAGTCCGGCTTTCGTCTTCTCTGCGATCTTGATGATCTCTATTGCCGGGGCACCCATACTCACCTCAAGGGTATAGGCAGTTCCGGAGTTTTTGATAGAGTCGAGTGTCTGCCCGGCAACCGCATGAGCATCCTCTATGAGAAGGGTATGGACATCAAAATCCGCCTTCATGATGCGTGACTGTGAGGGCGGATTGGGCGAGGCATAGACAACCACAAGTGAAGAGCCGGCAATTTCCCCAACAAGGGCGCAGGCAGACTCGGCTGCACGCCGTGCATTCTCTGATCCATCTATTGCAAGCAGTATTGTTTTAAACATCATTCCTCCTGGCCGGGATGAGGCAGACCATCGTATGCAGCATATCAGAACTCCGTGTGGTACCTCAAGGAACCCAGGTACATAAAATCATGTCGGATTTTCTTCTTTTTATGGATGCAGGATACCTTAAAGTGGAGAGATAACCATATAAATTGAACTCCCTCATTGAACAGATACACACGATCTGTCAGAAACAACCCGATCAAAAACAAGAGGATATTACGTGAATTTATTCAATAACCTTTCTTTTAACGCGCTGAAAAAAACGTGGCTCTCGAATATCCGGGGCGATACGCTTGCCGGCCTGACGGTTGCTCTGGCCCTCATCCCCGAGGCGATCGCCTTCTCCATCATCGCCGGTGTAGACCCGATGGTCGGTTTGTATGCTTCATTCTGTATTGCCGTTGTCATCGCCTTTGCAGGCGGAAGGCCCGGGATGATCTCAGGAGCAACCGGCGCAATGGCACTTGTCATGGTGATTCTTGTCCGGGATTACGGACTGGAGTACCTCCTCGCCGCCACCATCCTGACCGGGATAGTGCAACTGGCACTGGGATTCCTCAATGTCGGGCGGCTGGTCAAGTTCATCCCCTATTCTGTCGTCCTCGGGTTCATTAACGCACTCGCTATCCTCATCTTTATCTCACAGATCCCCTTCCTCATCGGGGTATCCCTTGCAGTCTACATCCTCGTTGCAATCACAATAGCGATCATCCTCATCCTTCCACGGCTCACAAAAGCCGTTCCTCCGGCACTCGTCGCAATCATCGTCGCAACCGTGATTGCAGTTTTCCTGAAACTTGACATGCTCACCGTCGGCGGTATGGGCGAGATCACCCGATCGCTCCCGCTCTTCCACCTGCCGGATATTCCACTCACCCTTGAGACACTGCTGATCATCCTCCCCTACTCACTAACCCTCGTCATCGTCGGGCTGCTCGAATCCCTCCTCACCGCCTCGATCGTTGACGAGATGACCGATACACCAAGCGATAAAGACAGGGAAGTTCGTGGACAGGGGCTTGCAAACTGTGTTGCCGGCTTCTTCGGAGGGATGGCAGGATGTGCGATGATCGGACAATCGATCATCAATATCAAATCAGGTGCAACCGGCAGGCTCTCATCACTTGTGGCAGGCGTATTCCTGATGATCCTTATCATCGTCTTTGGAGATATCGTCTCGATCATTCCGATGGCGGCACTCGTCGGCGTCATGATCGTCGTTGCCTTCAGCACCTTTGAATGGGATTCGATCAAAACCATCCATAAGATACCGCGTGGCGATGCCGCCGTCATGATCGTCACTGTCGCCATCGTCGTCTATACCCATGATCTGGCGAAAGGAGTCATAGCCGGAGTTATTCTTGCCCTCCTCATCTTCGGATGGAAGATCTCGGTCATCTCGGCAACCCCGACCATCAGGAAGGATGGGGTGAAGGTGTACCTGATGAAAGGACAGCTCTTCTTCGGCACCATGTCGGCGTTTATGGATCTCTTCGACTACACACACGACCCGGAGAGGATTGAGATAGACTTCTCACATTCGCATATCTGGGATCAGTCCGGGGTTGAAGCGATAACAAGGGTGATCCACCGGTACCAGCAGCAGGGAAAATCGGTCTATGTGATCGGGCTGAACCCGGAGAGCCAGGAGACGCTCGATCGCGGATTCTCCTGATCCCGGCGGGGATGCAGACAAACCTCTTCATCCGGCATCAGGGAAACATTTGAAGCCACTAAAAACAGATCAGGTATAATGGTCGAGATACGCATCGCCAGCTGGGAGAGCAGGCTTGGAGCCTGGATCATCGATATCATCCTCATATACGCCCTGGTCGCAGTCATTGAATCCGCAGTCTCCACCCTTACCGGGTGGAGTTCTCCGGTATCAGCACTTTCACTGCCTGCTCTTGCCGGTTTATCAGTCCCGTTTGCATCCAACACAGTACTCCTCTTCCTGTACTGGACGATCATGGAAGGAACCACCGGCCAGTCTGTCGGCAAAATGGTCTTAAACCTCAGGCTCACCGATCGTGCCGGTGATGCCGCGGACATCCCAAAAGCAGCACTTTCAGCATTTGGAAAGGCATTCCTCCTCCCCCTTGACTGCCTGATTGGGTGGTTTGCAATGGAGAAGACCGGGCTCCGCCTCTTCAACCGCCTCTCGGATACGATTGTGATCAGAACCGATTATTCACCGCCGGACGGTGTCACCTATCTCCATGAAGACGACTGATTCAAGTGGTTTTACGAGAAAGAGAATCAGCATGCAGGGGAGAACCATCACCTACTCAAAGAACGTCTTCCTTCCGCTCACATCAGTCTGCCATAATCGCTGCGGGTACTGTTCCTTCAGAAAGCCGGTCGGCGACGGCTGCCTTATGGCTCCGAAAGATGTCCGTGAGATACTCCGGCTCGGCGCAGCAGCAGGCTGTACCGAAGCCCTCTTCACCTTCGGCGAGCGGCCGGGCGAGGAAGAAGGATTCGATCACTACCTGAACGAAATTGGGTATGCCGACATCCTTGACTACTGCTTTGACCTTTGCAGGGAGGCACTTGCACTCGGCCTCCTCCCCCACACAAATGCCGGCATCATGACCGCGGACGAGCTTGCCCGCTTCAGGAGGGTGAATGCAAGCATGGGACTGATGCTTGAGACGACCGCCCGGATACCTGCGCATACCAATTCGCCGGGCAAGGATCCTGATGTGAGAATCCGGATGCTCGAAGATGCAGGACGGCTGAAGATCCCCTTCACAACAGGGCTTCTGGTTGGGATCGGAGAGACAGCAGCAGACCGAAGAGCATCTCTTGAAACAATAGCCACAATCCACCGGAAGTTCCGCCACATCCAGGAGGTGATCATCCAGAACTTCTGCCCAAAACCCGGCACTCCGATGGGCGAAGACGGAACGGTCACAACAACAGAGTTTGCAGAGACAATTCAGATGGCGCGCGCGATCCTTCCTGAAGAGGTAGCGGTTCAGATACCGCCAAACCTTGCCGATGCCCGGTATTTCCTGAAATGCGGAGTAAATGACCTCGGTGGTGTCTCCCCGGTCACCGTTGATTACATCAATCCCGAACATCCATGGCCGGAGATCGAGCGGCTCAGGGAGATCACAGCCGGATATACGCTCAAGGAGCGGCTCTGCATCTATCCCCACTATATCGAAAGAGGGTGGTTCGATCCGGCACTCGCACCACTTATCATGCAGCTTGACAAACAGGTACAGGAGTATCACCTATGACCCAGGGCGACATTCTCTACAGTGGAAAGGCAAAGACCATCTTCCTCTCAGAAAAGCCAGACGAATTGATCGTTTCATTTCGTGACGATATCACGGCATTTGACGGCGGCAAGAAGGATCAGCTTCAGGGCAAAGGCGCAACAAACGCCAGTGTCTCGGCATGCCTCTTCGAACTCCTTGAAAAATCCGGAGTCCCAACTCATTTCATCAGCATGGAGGATCCAACAACAATGCGTGTCCGGAAACTGAACATGATCCCCCTTGAGGTGATCGTCAGGAACCGTGCCGCAGGATCGATTGTCAGGAACTATCCCTTCACCGAGGGGCAACATTTTAACCCGCCGATCATCGTCACTGACTATAAGGATGATACACGGCATGATCCGATGTTAAATGACGATATTATCGTTGCACTGGGTCTTCTCACTCATGAGGAGATTGCCACTGTGAAGGCATCCGCACTGAACGTCAATGAGGTGATGAAGGCATTTTTTGATGGGATCGGGCTCGATCTCGTCGATTTCAAGATCGAATATGGCAGGTATGGCAACACCATCATGCTCGGGGATGAGATCAGCATGGATTCGATGAGGCTCTGGGAGAAAGGCACGATGAAGTCCATGGACAAGGATGTCTACAGGTTTGAGAAAGGGGATGTCATGGACGCATACCGTGCCGTATCGGCCAGGATAACCGGGAGCAAGGGGCTATGAAATACGAGATTGTCATTACTATCAGCTTAAAGGAAGGGATGTTGAACCCCGAGGCAGAAGCCATCCAGCGTGCGATTTCGCACCTTGGTTATGGAGTCGATCATCTCCAGAAAAGAGACCAGTACAGGATCACCCTTGATGCCGGTGATAAGCAGGAGGCCGAAAAGATTGCCGGATCCATCTGTGACCGGCTCCTCGCAAACCCGGTGATCCACACGTACACCATCGAGGTTATCTGATGAGGGCTGCGGTCATCCAGTTCGGGGGGAGCAACTGTGACCGTGATGTCGTGCATGTGATCGAAGAGGTCTGCGGTGCCGACGCCGATCTGGTCTGGTATAAGGACGGCCTGACGAGATCCTATGACGCGATCATTCTCCCCGGTGGTTTTAGTTATGGCGACTACCTCCGTGCAGGTGCAATTGCAGCCCGGACACCGATCATGGCCGATATCATCAGGGCCGCAGAAAAGGGATGTCTCGTCCTTGGGATCTGTAACGGAGCGCAAATCGCAGCTGAAAGCGGCCTGATCCCCGGCGTCTTCACCATCAATGTCTACCCGAAGTTCCTCTGCCGGCCGGCATATCTGAGGGTTGAGAATACCACCTCCCCCTTCACCCGGGGCTACTCCGAAGGGGAAGTTGTGAGATTCCCGATTGCCCACAAGGAAGGCCGCTACATCATCCCCGCAGAGGAACTGGACCGCCTTGAAAAGGAGAAGAGAATCGCATTCCGGTTCTGCGACGAAGCCGGAAACGTCACCGGATCCGCAAATCCAAATGGCGCCACCGGCAATATCACCGGCGTCCTTTCAGAGAAAGAGAATGTCCTTGTGATGATGCCGCACCCCGAACGGGCAGCTGAAGAGATTCTGGGATCTGCTGACGGAAGGAAGATCTTCGATTCGATGATTGCTTATGTGGAAGAGTGCTAGGAGATTGTAAACATGGATGAAATTGAAGCTGCCCGGCTGATCCGGGACTGGGTGAAACGGTATGCGGCAGAGAACGGATTTGTGCTGAATCCGGATCCCAAGCAATTTGACGCAGTCATCAGGGGACTTGCACGCAAGATGGTCAAAAATGGTGAGCGGTACTGCCCGTGCAGAATACTGAGCGGAGATCCCGAAGTCGATAAAGAGATCATCTGCCCCTGCATCTACCATAAGGACGAGATCGAGAGAGACGGGCACTGCCACTGCAATCTCTTCTTCCGGGAATGAGACCATATCTCTGGATCACGATGAATTTTCTTTTTTGAGGATATGTCTGTCCGGGCATCAAAAATCTCCCTCAACCCTTTGATCATCTCCACCTGAGATCTGCACGGCGTGCTACGCGGAAGGCATGGATAATCGCATAGATCCCAACAAACAGCGCGGCACCATACCCAAACAATGCAATATACTGGACATAGGGGATTGTTGACCCTGAGGCAAGGAGCAGGAGAGATGATCCGATCACAACCGATGAGACGATCAGCCCTACCATGATCCGATCGGTTGAACGATCCATCGTCTCCTGAAGCCGCCGTATATCATGTGCAACCACGTCGATGCGGACTTTTCCCTCACTCACCTTCTTCAGGGCTGAGGAGACCTGGTCAGGGATCCGGAGAAGTGTCCGAACCGAACCGATCCCGGTTGTAAACTCTTTTTTAAGAGTTTCATATGAGAAATACTGCTCTTTTAAAAGTATTTCGAGGTACGGACGGACCCGCTCGGCAAAGCAGAATGAAGGATTGAGTACAAGTGCAATCTCAGTCACCATTCCGACCACTTTCAGAAGCCGCATCAACTCTCCGGGAACCTGGAGCTGGTACTTTCTCAGGATCTCAGAGAGTTCAATCGTCATCTTCGAGAAATCAAACTGCTGAACCTCATAATCTGCGTAGTCGAGCAGGAGAATGTACAGATCATCACGGAAGAGTTCCAGGTCTTCATCTGAAACACTCACCCCAAGTTCGGCAAATGCAGAGATACAGGCTTCAACATCAGTATTTACAATCCCGGAGAGAAGCCTGATGATGGTATCGCGCCGCTCCGGCCTGAGCAGCATACAGATCCCAAAATCAAGGAAGGCAATATCTCCATTATCCATGACAAACAGATTGCCGGGGTGAGGGTCACCATGGAAGAACCCATCAATTGCGATCTGTTTGATATATGCCGCAAAGCCGCGTTCTGCAATGATCACAGGATCATGGCCCATATCCCTGATTGATTCAACATCATCGATACGGACACCCTCGATATAATCCATCGTCAGTACCCGCCGTGAACTGGCATTCCAGTGGATACGGGGAACACGGATACCCTCTAAATCAGCCATATTTCTCATGATTCGTTCGGCATTCTTCCCATCACGGGTGAAATCCAGCTCTTTTCGGATCTGGCCTGCAAATTCACGGACAAGGCCGGTTGGATTGAAAAGACGATAATCCGGCCATACTACCTCAATCCGCTCAGCAAGCGAGGAGAGGATGAGGAGATCGGTCTCGATCACCTCATCGATTCCGGGACGCTGGATCTTTACTGCAACCGGCGTTCCATCGACCAGCACCCCGCGATGCACCTGTGAGAGCGAGGCGGCAGCAAGCGGGTAGGGGGCAAGATGGAGAAATATCTCTCTCCAGCCTGGAAGAGACTCATCAAGGACTGGTTCTACCTCAGAAAACGGAAGGGGCGGCACCTGATCCTGGAGTTTACTGAGCTCATCTATCAGCTCCGGGGGGAAGAGTTCACGCCGGGTGCTCATAATCTGGCCAAATTTTATGAATGTAGGGCCAAGTTCCTCGAATGCGAGGCGGATCCGCTCATAAACCGAGAGTGAGGGCGAATCCTCACTCTTTCTGAACCTAAGGCCATGTCCTGGAAGCCCGGGGAAGAGTTCATCGACAACGATCCCAAACCCATGCTTCACCAGAATATCAGCGATCCGGGCATACCGTTTCATACCCGCAAGCATAGCAATCAACATTGGATTGCTCTCACGGGTAAAAGGTATTGTGGAGGATTTCAGGCTGGAGCAACCGGGGATCTGGGAAGAGCCAGTGAGAGGAGGGCAGCAATTATCAATGGGATTGTAAGTGCAAAGAGTGCCGTGTGCAGATCAATGGTATCGGCTGCCATTCCGATGATTGCCACTCCAAGACCTCCTGCCCCGATCGAAAAACCAAGGAGGAGGCCCGATGCAAGCCCGACTCTTCCGGGAAGGTACTCCTGTGCCATCGTCACCGTCACCGAGAAGGTCGACCAGGTCAGGTAGCCGATGACGAGCATCAACAGAAGCGCCACCCATCCGGTTGTGGTGAAGAAGAGGATGTAGGGGATGATACAGGCAAAGAGTCCGATGATCGTCACCTCCTTCTTTCCATATTTATCAGAAAGAAAGCCCCCGGTGACCTGCCCAACAACCCCTGCAAGGAGCATCAGCGTGAGCATTGTGTTTGCAAAGACGATCGATACCCCGGATGTGATGATCAGGTATGCAGGGAAGAATGCAACAGACGACATGATCACCCATGACCGGAGAGCAGCGATGGTGACGATCAGGCTGACCGGACCGTGAGGGATCTTCTTCTGCGTGGCCGGGACGGTTCTGGCTATCTTCTCCTGTCCGGTTCCTCTTGTCAGGTAATAGAGGAATGCTGCCGTCAGAAGGCCCGGGATTGCGATCAGGGCGAGCGCGGGCATGCCTCCAAACCCGATAAGAATACCAACGATAACAGGACCTATCGCAAAACCGAAATTTCCACCGGTGACAAAGATCGAGGTGAGAGTGCCCCGGTTTCTGTCCGTTGTCTCACCATGCACCCGGAGGAGGGCTGAGGGATGGAAGAGGGCATGGGAGATTCCGGCAGCTGCTGCAAAGATGAGAAGGAGATAGTAGTCCTGCACCACCCCGTAGAGGCCGATACAGACTGCGCTCGTCAGGATACAGAGCCAGATCGGAGCCGACCACCCGCTCCGATCAGAGAGCCAGCCGACGACCGGCTGGAAGAGCGATGAGGTGATCTGGAAGACACTGACGAGCAGGCCCGCCAGGAAGTACCCTATCCCGGGATAGAGGATCAGAAGAGGAATAAGAGCCGGGATCACCGGACTGTAGAGATCGATGACAATATGGCCGAAGGTATAGCCGGCAATGGGACGGGGAATTTTTATCATTTATATGCGCCTCAGACAGACAATTTCGACCGGGATCTCGAGGATATCCCGGGAATGGAAGGAGAAAGTCCTTTTTATTGGAAATAATGCGGATACCGCGCCACATATCCCAGCCCTGCCCCTGATATACGAAGCGAGGAAAGGCATCGTTCCTGCATTAAAGATTCCATAGGTGACAGGTGCAATCTCAAGAGCAGCATCGATGAACGGCCTGTCTGCATGCTCGCTCTGTGCACCAAACGGGGGGTTCATCACCACGGTATCAAAGGATTCTCTCATAGATCTGATGTCATCTGCGATAAATGTACAGTCAACAGAGAGCTTTTCCGCATTCTCACGTGCAACGGCGACGAGACGGGCATCCCCTTCCACGCCGACAACGTCAGCCGCACCAAGAAGTGCCGCTCCGATCGAGAGGATGCCGGTTCCTGATCCGAGATCACAGACAGAACACCCCTCGATATCTCCTGCAAGATATGCATCAAAGAGGAGCCGTGCCGCAAGGGGGGCAGGAGTCATGTACTGCTCTTGTGCCGGATCGGGATTTGGTATGCCGGATACCCGTTCCAGTTTTATCTCGAGTGTCCTGAGTTTCATGACCGTATCTCATCGATTTCGTAATCATCCCACTCCCGCCTGCCACAGAGGATCTCAAATTCCGGTGGCGAGAGGACCGGAACCGGGAAACGGACATGATCATCAAGTCCGAGCCGTGGGCAGGCACAATTGACATAACAGGGGAATCCGAGGTTTTGGAGCTGATCGGCGGTTACTTCACGGAGAAGGATAATCTCAGCACGTGGGTGAAGCGAGAGGAGTTCTTCTGCCAGTTGCATCCTGTTCTGCCCGCATTTCTGCGAGACGATGATCCCGAACCGATCCGCAGATCGTGCCTTTTCAATAACGGCAAACCGTCTTCTGAGGAGGCGATCACACTCGACAACACCTGCTTCCCCGGTGTACGGGTCAAGGGAGATGACGGGGACCCTGCCTGCAATTCCTGATCCGATCGCGTGGAAGACACCGGTTCCTAGATAGAGGAGGCTGTCTGCTTCTGCTTCCCGTGCTGCCGTGTAGGTGCAGCCAAGTACCTGCCCCGGAAGCGGTGTCCTTGGGGAGGCGGGAGCGATCACCGGCGTGAACCCATGCCTTTTGAGTTCTTCTGCAAGCAGGGGAAGCGAATTTGCATGCTGTGCGGTAGAGATGAGGCCGATCACCTCTCCTGTCAAAAGGGGGAGGACAGAATCAAGCGGTGGAATCTGTTCCGGCTGGAGGATCGGCTCGACAAGAACCCGTGGGTGATCCAGAAGTGGTGTATGCCCGAAATGGATCAGGATATCCGCATACTCAAGTGTATCAAGGGCGAGATCACATGCCCCGTAACAGGGATCTCCTGAGATGATGACAGAATACCCCT
>Ga0163225_100378_pt1 | contig 13200 bp, 11 predicted proteins | sample MSEWel2016_04_06_2_FD_113145 | JGI IMG/M metagenome (GOLD analysis project Ga0163225, IMG submission 113145) | Subsurface microbial communities from deep shales in West Virginia, USA - MSEEL Well Study Marcellus 5H_2016_04_06 ... | reverse complement strand
CACAAAAGTGCGACAATAATTCGCTAAATTCGTGAAATTGACAATTTGTGCTTGTTTTAATAGGGATTGTCGAACTCCACATGGTCGTTTCGTGGACAAAAAAATAATTGCGTAGCAATTAGCCTATCCGGCTAATTTTGATTGGGTTTTATTATATAATCTGTTTGGTTCTGGCTCGTCCAGGTTAGGGTTTATCTTAAATCTTTGGTCTAAAAATCTAATGATCTATTAATATGAATCAATCCAGATAAAATAATCAGTTGGCCCCGGTCGTGAGCGAAAGCTTGGCCGGGGTTTTAATTTTTCGGGCTGTTTGATAAAGAAGAGGTATTTTGCTATTTTTACATAAATAATTCCGGCTTGTTTGTTTAACGGATGATTTTTAATGCAACAAGACAGTTACCGAACCATAAAATATCCGGTAGAAGGACTCTACAAAGAAAAAGGCAGCAAGTTTATTGCCTTCGCCTGGCCTGTACAAACCGAGGACGAAATTAATGAACATGTGGAATCCTTGAAAAAGAAGTTTCACGATGCCCGTCATCATTGTTATTCGTGGGAGTTGGGTGTGGACGGCATGAACTTCAGAATGAACGACGATGGCGAACCCTCCGGTACGGCCGGCAAACCCATTCTGGGGCAGATTCATTCACACGAGCTGACCAATGTGCTTGTGGTGGTGGTGCGCTATTTTGGAGGTATTAAGCTGGGAACCGGCGGACTGGTTCAGGCTTACAAAGCTGCTACTGCTGATGCGCTGGATAATGCTGAAACGGTTGAATATACCATCGACAAGTCGTTTACCATTCGTTTTGCTTACGACATGATGAATCCTGTGATGCGTGTTGTGGATGAAGAGGGGCTGACAATGAAGGATCAGGTTTTTGAGGCAGATTGCCGTTTGACACTTTCCGTTAGAGAATCGAAATACCACGATCTGGTGAGCCGTTTTCGGCAAACCTATGGTATTGAGATGGTAAATTCAGAAGAGTGAATGGCCTCAATGGTATGGTTCCCAGGTGTTTCGTTTGTAGTCAGTTGGAGTATCTTAGAGCCTTATCTTTTTTTCTAACTCAAGTTGGAATCTGTTTTAAATGTGATGTTTATATGGTTTCTTTAGTTGTGTGGTAAGTCGTTTTTTAAATTAATTACTACTAAAGAACAATACTCCGTTAAACTTTTTCAAGAGCCAGTGAATCAATTCTTTATGCGGGAGTGGTTTTTGTATTAAAGTTCAGTAAATCAATGTTCTAAGATTTATCTAACATCTAATTTCTAAAAATCTAACGATCTATTAGAAAGAAAGAAAGAAATAAAAACTAATGCAATGAGAAAAATTGGATATGCTTTACTCGCCTCTTTGGTTATGGGCTTTTATATCAATGTAACTGGCCAAAAGACCAATTATGAAAGTTTTGACATTACTCCCGACTCGGTTTTTTTGCCCTGGGCGGAAGGCCCTGCTGTAGATGCTGATGGTGTTCTTTATGCAGTTAACTACAAACAAAAAGGAACTATAGGCCTGGTAAAACCGGATGGTGCACATGAATTATTTGTCAACCTGCCCGAAGGAAGCGTGGGAAATGGCATCCGGCTTTGGAAACATGACTGTTTACTGATTGCCGACTATACGAACCATAACATTCTGCAAATCAATATTCCGGATAAAACGATTCGTGTGATGGCCCATAATGACAGTATGAGTCAGCCCAATGACCTGGCTATTACCTCTGCCGGAATGATTTATGTGAGTGATCCCGACTGGGAAAATAATACCGGAAAGGTTTGGATGATTGATCAACAGGGAAAGTTTACTTTGCTTGAGACAGACATGGGGACGACAAATGGGATAGAGGTTTCGCCTGATGAAAATCACCTTTATGTCAATGAATCAAATCAAGGAAATGTTTGGATTTACGATATACTGGAAGATGGCACCATCGCCAATAAGCAATTGTTTAAAAAGTTTGAAGATTTCGGTATGGACGGAATGCGCTGTGATGTTAAGGGAAATCTTTATATTTCCAGAATAGGCAAAGGAACCATCGCTATTTTGTCTCCCGATGGGAAACTGCTACATGAGGTGGTTTTGAAGGGAGATAAATCTTCAAATGTGGCTTTCGGCGGAACTGATGGGAAAATGGTATATGTCACCCTTGCCGATCGCGGGGCGATAGAGGCTTTCCGGACTGAGTTTCCAGGGCGTTCTTCTTCGCTGATAGAATTATGGTATTAGAAATTTGTCAATTCTCATCTTTTGAAGTGATGCTTAAGGACAATTTTGAGATCTGTTTGAAGTAAAATACATGATAATCGTGTTCCTTGATAAAAAAAACGCTGCCTGAAAAATCAGACAGCGTTTTAAATTTTTGCATTTCCAAAATGGAATTAAACTCTTTTCTCTTTAATACGGGCTTTCTTACCGGTAAGCTGACGTAAGTAGTAAATTCTCTTACGACGAACTTTACCTCTGCGGTTTAAGTCAATTTTGTCGATAAACGGTGAGTTCATCGGGAAAATACGCTCAATACCCACGTTGTTGGAGATTTTACGAACGGTAAAACGTTTGTTTACCCCAGTACCTTTAATCTGAATCACTGTTCCGCGGAAAATCTGAACACGTTCTTTGTTTCCCTCTTTAATTTTGTAGTGAACCGAGATTGTGTCTCCTGCGCCGAAATCAGGCATTTCACTTCCTGACTTAAATGCCTCTTCGGCAACTTTCATCAAATCCATTGTATTGTCTTTTGAAGATTTAACATTGCGTGCAATATTACCTGACTCCTCTATGTTCAGTAAGAGATTACACGAACGGGTGCAAAAGTAGTGTTTTTGTTTCAATTATGGAATAGGTTAACTTCCTTATTTCCCGAATTGTTCAGATTTCTTTGCTTTTTCGGTGGTTTTGCCATCTGTTAGATAAGATTGCCGCTAATTATGCTATTTTTGTCTGTGCTTGAGTCCAATAGATCGTTAGATTTTTAGACATAAGATGCTTCGTAAAATCTTGATATACTGAATTTTAACAAACAGACACCGTTGAGTGCAAACAATTGGCTTACAGTGTATTGCAATCCCGAACTTCGGGATAACGGAGTATTGTGAGTAATAAGAAATAATATTAATGTCAACAAAAAAACCTTTTACCATTTGGCTTTGGTTGTATCAGCTGTATAAGTGGCCGGTGTATTTGCCCTTGATGCTGGTGAATTCTATTGTTAATGCAATTCTTGCGGCTTTGTTTTCAATCATAATTTCGCCTCTTGCTGGTAGTTTCTGGGGGATGTTGTGGGCCAAAATAGCTTGTTGGATTACACCTGTGAGAACCAGAGTTCACGGACGCGAAAATGTTGTTCCCAACCAGTCGTATGTTATTGTGGCGAACCATCAGACAGGTTTTGATATATTTTTGCTTTATGCTCATTTGGGAATCGATTTTAAATGGGTGATGAAAAAAGAGCTTCGTAAATTGCCCTTTATCGGCTATGCCAGCGAAAAGGTGGGGCATATTTTTATTGACAGGTCTTCGCCACGGGCATCTGTTCTTTCTTTAGAAGAAGCCAAGCGAAAACTGACCGGAGGCTCCTCGATCCTAATGTTTCCAGAGGGCACACGAAGCAAAACCTGCGAGATGCGTCCGTTTAAGCGGGGTGCATTTAAGCTGGCAATTGAACTGGAACTTCCTATTCTTCCGGTTACCATTGTTAATTCCTGGCAGATAAAACGACGGGGTTTTCTGAACATTGTTCCCGGAAAAGCTGCACTGGTGATCCATCCTCCGGTAGAAACCTGCAATTATGTTGACAATCCGGTGGCCCTGATGAATGTTACAAAGGAAATTATTGAAAGTGGCAACAAAATTGAATATACCAGAAGAAAAAAATAATTTTCGGAGTGTTATTCCGCCCCACCTGAAAATCCGGTAATGTATCGTTGTTGTTAAACCCGGGCATTCAGGAAAGCTAACATAATATTTCTCCGGAAAATAGTGTTTGGCTGTAGTTTATAGTTGCATATAAATTTTTAGAGATTGCTTTGGGATAGACCGCTAATTCATCGAAAAATCTTTGTTATTGGGATTGCTTCGGGGTAAACCCTCGCAATGACCCACAATCCCGTTGAGAGAAGAGGAAGAGGAAGCATCATTGCGAGGGCAACGCTATAGTGAAATAAACGCTATTTTAGACTAAAGCCAAGTGTTTTTTTTATATATTGGAAGTGGACTAATTTCAGGTTTGTTTGAGGAATTATAATGTTTGATTGACCGGAGACATGTTTATTCTCTGAAAAACTCATAAATAAATGAAGAAATCTCTGTTGTTTTATTGTTTATTTCTACTTTTTGGAGTAGGATATGCTTCATCTCAAAGTCTTTACAGTGTAGATAATAAGCGCACGGTGAAATTTTATGAAGAGGGACGGAATGCCTATGCTTCAGGAAATATTGCGGAAGCTGAAGAATTATTGTTTAAAGCACTGGATCGCGAACCCGAATTTATCGAAGCTTTGCTTTTGTTGGGAGACCTTTATCACTCACAAAGCCAATGGAATAAAGAATTGGATATATTGGACCGGGCGTTGAAAGTGGACTCAACGTTTTTTGTTCCAACTTTTTACAATGCCGGAATGGCTGCCTTCAACGCCGAAAAATACGAAGTTTCCCTTCAATATTTCAACAGTTATCTGGCTCTCAGCGACAATGAGAATGCCGTGAAACGCGCCAATGCAATGGTTGAAAAGGTTACATTCGTAAAAAAGGCCGTGGAGAATCCCCACGATATTGAACTGGTGAGTGCCGGTGATGGCGTAAATAGTGAGTTGCATGAATACTGGCCCAGCATTACTGCCGATGAACAGACGATGGTAATTACTGTGCTGCGCCCAAGAGACATTCAGCTTTATCGTGAAAAAGGGGATGACTTGCCCCGGAATTCGGTCTTTTTTCAGGAAGATTTTTATATGTCACATGCCGACACTGCCGGAAATTGGCAGGCACGACATCTGCTGATGGGCCATTTGAATACGGAAAGCAATGAAGGGGCTCAAACTCTTTCGGCTGACGGAAACTGGATGTTTTTTACCGGTTGTGGACGAAGCGATTCCAAGGGGAGTTGTGACATCTATTTCTCGGCAAAAACTGATTATGGATGGAGTGCACCGGTAAATATAGGTGCACCTGTGAATACTCCTTTTTGGGAAAGTCAGCCTCATTTTTCGGCCGATGGACGTACATTGTTCTTCATCAGTAGTCGTGGCGATGGACAAGGAGGAAAGGATATCTGGAAGGTTACTCTGGCCGGCATCAATGACGATGGTATTCCCTATTTTGGCGACTTACAAAACCTGGGAACTGTTGTAAATACTCCAGGTGATGAGAACTCTCCATTTTTACATCACGACGGCAAGACATTGTACTTCTCTTCCAACGGGCATACCGGAATGGGGGGGATGGACTTGTTTATGAGCCGAAAAGACAATGTGGGAGTCTGGAGTGAACCCGTTAATCTTGGCTATCCGATAAATACTGCCAAAGATGAAATAGGTTTGATTGTGACAGCACGGGGCGACAAGGCCTATTTTTCTACCGATGGGCAGGCGTCCACCGTTGGGGCAAAGGATATTTATAGTTTTGGTCTTCCGGAGGAACTGCGTCCCGAACCGGTTCTTTATGTAAAAGGAAAAGTTTTTGATGCGGAAACCGGGAAAGTTCTGGCTGCTGACTTTGACCTTAAAAGTCTTGAAACCGGAGAGACGATTATTACTTCCCGCGGCAGTAGTTTTACCGGCGAATTCCTGGTTTCATTACCATCGGGAGGAGAATATGCTTTCAAGGCCGACCATCCCGGGTACCTCTTCTATTCGGGGAATTTCAATCTGACCGGCGAACATACCGTCGAAAGACCCTATTATCTGGATATTGGACTGAAACCCATTCGGGAAGGAGCGACAGTCCGGCTGGAAAATGTGTTTTTCGATACCGACTCTTATGCTTTGGATCCTCGTTCAAAAGTTGAGCTTCGTGAGGTGGTGGAATTTCTCATCGACAATCCACAGGTTCGCATTATGCTTGAGGGCCATACCGATAACATAGGAAGTGAAGAATACAACCTTAATTTATCAAAAAACAGAGCGCGCTCGGTATATGATTTCCTGGCAGAACAGGGAATCGAAAAAAGCCGGCTGGAATACCGGGGGTATGGCTTCTCTAAGCCGGTAGATACCAATGAAACAGAAGAAGGAAGAGCTCTGAACCGCAGAACTGAGATGCGGATTCTTTAATCAGCATTAAGAACCGAACTTATGAAGTACAGAATAATTCTTCTTTTTTGGATAACCTCTTTTTCTTCAGTTTTATTCGCCAATCCTGTGGAATATGGAATATCCGAAATAGAGTATTTTAACCGTCGGCAATATGGAGGTGCCACTCAGAACTGGAACATTTCTCAGGCCGACAACGGGTTGCTTTATTTTGCCAATAATGACGGGATTTTAGAGTATGATGGTGCGCAGTGGAGATTGCTTGAGCACCATGAAAATTTAAATAATAATCCGGTTCGTTCTGTTTTTGTTTTCGAGGATAAAATCTTTCTGGGGGCAACAGATGAATTTGGCTATTATGAGAACGATTCAGCCGGTGTGTTCTCCTATTATTCGCTTACGGATGCCTATAATGTTGAAAAACTGGGCGATTTTTGGAATATTTTTCACCTGAATAATCAACTTATTTTTCAATCACATAATGCCTTATGTGTCTATAGTCCGGGTGAATCGGTGGAAATTGTAATGGCCGGGTCACGCATTTCTGAGGCTTTTCTTGTCAATGAAACATTACTGATACATGACGATGTTGAAGGCTTAATGGAGTTGAGAAACGGTGCTTTGTATAAAGTACCGGGCGGAGAGGTTTTCAGTGGGAAAATTATTGGTGGCATTATGGCACTGTCGAAGGATGTGATGGTGATTGGTACCATGGATGATGGTCTTTATCGGTGGGATGTAAATGGAATCGGAAAGTGGAACGTTCCGGCCAGTCAGTACCTGAAAAATGCCAACATATTCTGCGCAGAAAAAGTAGGAGACGACCTGGCCTTTGGAACTATTCAGTCGGGGGTGGTCATTACCGATACAGAAGGAAGTATTAAGATGATTGCCGGGAAGGATAAAGGGCTAAATAACAATACCGTGCTGGATCTTTTTGTGGATTGTCAAAAAAATATCTGGGCTGCATTGGACAATGGAATTGCACGGATCAATTACAATTCGGCTGTTAGTTTTATTGAAGGATATTTCGATTTGGGAACCGGATATTGTATGAATAAAAAGGAAGACCGGTTTTATTTCGGTACCAATCAGGCTTTATATACGATTCCGGAAAAACAGTTCTCCAGTCCGCTGAAAATGCGTGATGATTTTCACATGGTGAAGGGAACCAACGGACAGGTTTGGTCCATTTTTAAGGATGAAATCACCAATGAAATTCTGGCCGGGCATAACCTTGGAGTTTTCCATGTGGAGGGTGAGGAAGCATCCCTGATTACTCCTGGTTCTGTTAACGGAGCCTGGATATTTAGAAATATACCGGAGAGAGACGACCTCTTAATGGTTGGTTCTTATGGCGGGCTCCTGCTTTTGAAAAAAGGGGCAGACGGAAAATGGAAATACGATCAGCGAATTGCCGGGTTTCCGGAGTCTTCAAGGTTTATTGAATGGGACAACAGCGGAAACCTGTGGGTTGTTCACGGTTTAAAAGGGTTTTTCCGACTTCAGTTTGATGATTCTTATACACGTGTAACTGATGTGAAAGCATCAGAAGATTTTGAGGGGGTAAACAACTTTGAAGGTTTTAGTATGTCCAAAATTGATGGTCGGATAGTTATGGCAGCTAATCATGGATTGTACACCTTCGACCCGGCCCGAAAAGATTCTTTTTTCAGAGATGAACTTGAAAAATTCTTTTATGATTCGGTTTATCCTGTACGGTTACAGCAGGACCGATTTGGAAATGTCTGGTTTTTTGTAAACAACGGAGTTGGCGTTCTTCGTTATCAGGAAGATGGAACTTACCGGAAAATTGAAAACCCGATGGTTCCGCTAAATAATAAACTGGTTAATGGTTTTGAATCAGTATATGTCATCGATGAGGAGATTGCATTCTTTGGGATTGAGGATGGTTTTGGACAGTATTCGGCCAATAGTGATGTGAATTATTATCAGCCATTTGAAGTGCATATCCGAGGCTTCCGTAGTCGAATAAATCCGGAACAGGCGTTCTTTTCAAACAGTTTGTCCGATAATCAACAGGAGATACCCGCATTTCCTTATCAAAAAAATGCTTTTGAAGTTTTTTATTCTGCTACCTGGTTTGGAAGTGGCGAAGTTGAATATTCTTCTATCCTGGAAGACTTTGAAAACCGCTGGTCTAATTGGGGTACTATTCGAAACAGGCAATTTACACGACTTCCAGAAGGAGAATATGTTTTTAAAGTCAGAGCTCGTAATGTGCATGGTGTTCAAAGTAAAGAAGCTGTTTTCAGGTTTATGATAGAGCCTCCCTGGTATCGGAATACCACAGCAAAAGTGATTTACATCATTCTGGCTGTAATTTTTGGTTTTCTGATTTTTTGGAGTACCGAACGTATTGCCGAGAAAAGTAAGGAGCGGGAAAAACTTCGTCAAAAGGAAAAATATAAAGAAAAAGAAGAAGAGTTGCATCGGGAAGCTTTGGAAAAAGAAAAGGAGATGATTCGTTTGAGGAACGATAAGTTGCGCAATGATATGAAACACAAGGAAAAAGAGCTTGCCAACTCTACGATGCATATTCTCCATAAAAATGATTTTCTGATAAAAATAAAAGATGAATTGCAGAAGGTCCGAAAATCAGAAAATCAGAGTTTACTTGATAAAAAAATCAATTTTGTGATTAGGCAAATTGACAAGGATATTGATAATGATGCGCATTGGGAAATTTTTGAAAAACATCTGGAGCAGGTTCATGAGGATTTTCTAAATCGGCTGAATTCTGAGCACAGTGATTTATCTGCAAGGGAAATGCGACTGGCTGCATATTTAAGGATGAATATGACCTCCAAAGAGATTGCTTCTTTGATGAATATTACCCCTCGTGCAGTGGAAAATAATCGCTACAAATTGCGTAAAAAACTGGGGTTGGAACAGGGGGATAATCTGGTGGATTATATTCTGAAGATTTGAGACAAGAGCAATTATCAATTATCAATTATCAATTATCAATTATCAATGAGCAATGAGCAATTATCAATGAGCAATTAACAATGAACAATGAACAATGAACAAAGAACAAAGAACAATGAACAAAGAACAATGAACAAAGAATAATTATTCATCCAGTCTCCAAAACACAAAGGAACCCTTCTTTTACAGAGAAAGTCCCCCTTGGGGGGATTTAGGGGGCCGTACATCTATTCCCTGCAGGTCTGCCAGAATGGATATGGCTTCATGGCGATTGCGGCCACAAACCAGTTCTTCGGCTTTAAAACCGGCACATACTTTCGGACGGTCAGGAGAGTGGAAGATGGCGCACTGGTAATCTTCGGTGAGATGAATGCAGCGCACATTGGCTGGTTTGCCATTGAGCATTCCCGGAATGGGAGATGATATTGAAGGAACAATGCAGCAGGCACCGCAATTGGGGCGACATTCCATACAGTGAGATTTTGTGTTATGTTTGCAATGGTTCAACAACCTCTAAACAGTTAAAATGGGTCTTACGCGTCACTATTAATTTTGCAAAGAATCAAATAAAAGGTTGAAATTTCAACTTAAAATATTGTTTTAATGTTTTTTAAGGATAAGTTAGTTCATGGCCGCCTTATTAAAAGATACAAGCGGTTTCTTACCGATGTCAGGCTGGATGATGGCTCGGAAGTGGTGGCGCATTGTACCAATAGTGGCTCCATGAAGAGTTGTCTGGAGGAGGGAGCAGAAGTTTTTCTTTCTCCGGTAAACGATCCCAAACGGAAAACAAAATTCACCTGGGAGATGATCCGAATCAACAACCGGTGGGTGGGTATTCATACCGGACGGCCTAACCAACTCGCGGTGGAGGCTGTGAGAAATGGAGAAATTCCCGGTTTAACAGGTTATACCAAAGTGATGCCCGAAGTGAAAATTCAGGACAGCCGACTGGATGTGATGGCTCAAAACGAAAAGGAAACTTGTTTTATTGAAGTGAAAAATGTGACCATGAAGGAAGGGAAATATGCGCTTTTCCCTGATGCGGTGACTACTCGCGGACGCAAACATCTGGAAACGCTCATCAGATTGAAGTCGGAAGGATACCGTGCCGTAATGCTTTATATTATTCAACGTATGGATGTGGAAGTGTTTGGTTTGGCCAAAGATATTGATCCGGGTTATTTCGAAACATTAAAGAAAGCGATAGAGAACGGGGTTGAGGTATTTCCGGTTCAGGCAGAAGTTTCACCCGAAGGGATTGTTTTGCGGGATGTATTGCCTTATGAGATTTGATTTGAAACACATTTTCTTGTTGTCCACGAATGTCACAATTTTTCTCCGAGCCTACTGTCTGGAGACCATGTCATTCGTGGACAAGAAAAACAATTGGAATAAAAATCATCCAATCTATATAGTGACAGCAAGAAAACTAAGGTTTTTTTAGTCTTTGATAAGAAAGCGCCAAATACAAAGCCTGTCCCGATTTTTCTTCGGGGCAGTAGTTGGTGTTTTCTTGCAAAGACTATCTAAATAGCTTTAAGTCAATTGATTTACCCATTATTACGTATCCTTTCTCATTGGGATGGAGAAAGTCTCCGTCGTGGAGGTCAGATTTTATGGTAAGGGTGTCTTCCGGATTGCGCATGGTTTTGTCAAAATCAATCACTGCGTCGAATCGACCGCTGTTGCGAATCCAGTTGTTGACCGTGTTCCTGGCTGTCTGGCGATAATCTTCATGGTAGAATGACTTATCGAAAGGGAGAATCGTGGCACCATATACAAAAATCCCATTTTCATGGGCTCTATCGATCATTTGGCTGTATGCAGCAATGAGGTTTTCTGCCACTTTTGCGGCAGAAATGCTGTCCGGTGTTTGTCCCAGGTCGTTGACACCTTCCAGTATAATAAGCCATTTTACACCACTTTGGTTAAGTACATCTCTGTTAAATCGCTCTATGGCAGCAGGTCCCAGACATTCCTTCAACACACAATTGCCTCCAATGCCTTGATTGAGAACGGCAACGTGCTCAGTTTCCGGATTTTTTAAGAGTTTTTCAGACAGGATATCCGGCCATCGGTTTTGTTTGTTGGTTCCCGAACCACGGCCATCGGTGATAGAGTTACCCAAAATGGCAATGGCTCCCGCATTTTCGGGCGCTTTCACTTCTATGTTGTTGATGACATACCAATGGTCGGTTTTGATTGCTTCCGCGAAGGAGGGATCTGAAACATTTTCGCCGGATAGAATGTACGAAGTGGTTCGTGAACCGGGGTGTCCGGTGACATCGGGCGAAGTTTCCCCAAAATGAATGGTGATGGCGAGATCCATCCTGGGCTGAAGGACAAACTTGATAGGATCTGAAATTATCGCGTCACCGGCATTCATTGTCACCCCATTCCTGTCGTTGAATTTCAGTGTTTTAATGGTTTCCGGGTCAATGTTGCTGCCTCCTTCAGAAACTGCAATCTGAACCGATTTCATGGTTACCGGACTGGTACTGAATTCATTGGAGAATTTCAGTCTTAGCTCGTCTCCTCCGATAGATACTCTTACAATTTGGCGCAGGCTGTTGTTGGTGAGGCCCGGCTCGGGTGGCATGTTGTGCGGTTCCACAAGCTGGGGAGCGGTGGCCCAGGTTCCTACCCATTTTTCAGAAGCCGCATCATTGGTGCAACCAGATAGAAGGCTACAAATAAAAAATAAACCGACTATACCGGGGATGGAGGAAAAAATGGGGAAAACGTTGTGATTTTTTGGTGTTTTCTGAGCATTACATGGTTTTGACTTCATGGTAAAATGGATTGATGATAAACAATTAAAATTCAATTTTTAAAATTGAGAAAATTCTATGCATCCTAACTCTTCAAAAAACTGAAAAAGGTGGAAATATTAGCTTTCTTCGTCGAGAAACCGTTTTGTGAGTCCTTCGTAGGCATCAATTCGCCGATCCCGGAAGAATGGCCAGATGCGTCGAACCTCTTCGGAGCGTTTAAGGTCTATGTTTACGACGAGGTTGGTTTCTTCATCGGTGGGGGCTTCAACCAATATTTCACCTTGTGGCCCTGCGACAAAACTGTTACCCCAAAAACGAATGCCTCCCGTTACTTTTGATGGGTCAGGTTCAAAACCCACCCGGTTGACCGATACTACCGGAAGTCCGTTGGCAACTGCATGTCCTCGTTGCGAAATGGTCCACGCATCTTTTTGGCGTTTCTGTTCGTCAGGAGTATCTGTTGATTCCCAACCAATGGCGGTGGGGTAAATGAGTATATCGGCACCCCGCATGGCCATCAGGCGTGCAGCTTCCGGATACCACTGATCCCAGCAAACCAGCACTCCAAGACGTCCTACACTGGTATTGATGGGTTCAAAACCCATATCTCCCGGGGTGAAATAGAACTTTTCGTAATAGGCGGGGTCGTCAGGGATATGCATTTTTCGGTACTTCCCGGCTATACTTCCGTCTTTCTCCAGTACTACCGCAGTGTTGTGATACAGACCCGCTGCCCGTTTCTCAAACAGGGAGGTAACAATGACCACACCCAATTCTTTGGCCAGATGTCCGAATCGTTCAGTGCTGGGACCAGGGATCGACTCTGCCAGGTCGAAAAGGTTGGTCTCTTCGGTCTGACAAAAATAGAGACTGTTGTGAAGTTCTTGTAGAACAATTAGTTGAGCCCCCTTAGCGGCCACTTCACGGATGTTCTTTTCCAGCCGTTCTGTATTTTCCTGGATATTGCCCGTATTGCTTTGTTGTATAAGTCCTGTGGTAACCATATCAAATGTTTTGTTGTATTAAATACTTCAGAGAAGTTTAAAAATCATTGGTGTCCGGTTAAAAAATTGAGATTGCTTCACTACGTTCGCAATGAACTGTGTCAAATTCCTAATTTTAGGGTGTAATTTTCTGAATAAAATTCATTTTTAGCAATAAGGGCAAAAGCTTGTTTTATTATTTTATTTGCAACCGCGATTAATGCAAGCTT
>Ga0163225_100374_pt1 | contig 13433 bp, 27 predicted proteins | sample MSEWel2016_04_06_2_FD_113145 | JGI IMG/M metagenome (GOLD analysis project Ga0163225, IMG submission 113145) | Subsurface microbial communities from deep shales in West Virginia, USA - MSEEL Well Study Marcellus 5H_2016_04_06 ... | reverse complement strand
CTGGATTCAAAATGTCTCAGCATATTAACACCACAATAAGGGCAAAGAGATTCAGTCTCTTTGGGTGGAAAAAGTCCAAGCAGTTGGCCGGGATTTACGTTAAGGCAATATTCTTCCAACAGGTCTAAGGGGTACAAAACAAAACGTGCAAACCACAACCACGCAAAACACTAAAAAATAAAGGATTACAAAAAAGAGATTCAAAACGAATTGTACAAAACTATTAAAAAAACATCATTTTCGATTCAATAACTGAGGGCTTTTTGTAGCCCTTTTTTTATGCTACTTCAACAACCATTCAATTATAATGCAAAAGGCCGTCAATAAAGCGAAAACAAGCAATAAAGTAAGTCCATTACAAACCCAAAAAAGAACTAAATAAATACTCCTGGACAATTCGATAAAAATATAAAAGGACTTGCGAAAGGGCTTACAAATGGGCTTACAAAATTCAAACAAAAACACCGTTTATATATGGTAATAATATAAAGATATACGAACAAAAGGCGGGTTTATTACAAATTGCAAGGGGGATAATACCCATAAAAAACGCAACAAGACAATAATAAAAAGCGCTTGAGTTGTTGTGATACAGCGCTTTAGTGAAGTTTTTGCGTCAAAAGTAAAATAAAAGTGTGTGTGTCTATGGTTCTGCAACGTGCATGTTGTCGCTTTCTCCAGGATGATATCTGCGTTGCAATGTAGTTAAACGAGCCTTTAAACTGCCGATCTCCTCGGCCATTTCTTTAATGTCCTGGTCTTTCTCTCTGAGGTACTCCATTAATAGACTGGGATGCACGGTTGTGTCTGGTTCTTCTTTCTTTTTGTCGGCCATTTTCATGGGATCCTTTCCGGCAATTAACCACTCTATATTAATTTTTTCAGAAAATCCTGCATTTATAAATCTAAAGAAAAAGTCTGACGATGGATTGGTAGAGCCACTCTTTATATCATAGACAGTTTGTGGCCTATCGTACCCGAGAAGCTTTGAAAATTGAGCCGGTTTCAGCTCAAGAAATTCAAGCATTTCTGTAAAACGTGCAGATATTTCTAAATTTTTTGCCAATATTATTTGATTTAATACAGAATATCCTGTAATATTGTACCAAGTTCATTACAAAACTACGGCGAAAAATGACAGAAAAACAAGTTTTAGAGCAAAAAAAGTTTGGCGACATCAATATAGTAGCTGAAATAATTGGGGAGACGAGGGGTAATACCAGCCAAATTCTAAGACGTCCGACTGCAAAGAAGCACAAGAAAGCAATGGAAGTACTACGAAGACTTGTTGAATCTCGTCAGCAAATAGCAACTGAAGTAGGTACAGAATAATCTGTATTATATGCTGGAATATCACGATAACATATTATGTGTTGCTGGCGGCTGGCTTTATGGCGAAGGTGCCATTATGACCAAAGCCAATTATGATGCCCTGGTTTCGCGCGACCGATTGCAAGTTGTGCGCAAGGGAGGTGGGCCTGGTCGTCCGGCATTGATAAAATACGAAAGCATTCCCGATAGATTCAAGGCGTTGATTGTAGCTAAGGAAGGAGATCCTTACAAAAAAGCACGTTTTAATGACTTTGAAAAATACATTATACCAGATCGTCATGCACGCGCTTACTTCAGTGCATTTAAGTTACCCGATGGCCGCAATCTTCCTGGGGAGGTGATTAACGAATATTCAACTAATGCTGATCTCCTTAATGCTGTTCATAGAGTGATAACTAAAAGAACCGGTAAGAGAAAAGCCCTGGGTGGACGAACTTCTCATATATGGGAATCAGTTGCCGGAACAGTGGAGCAGCTTAAGTGTGATGAAGACTTAAAGAAGAAATATAATCACACACTTCCTTCTAATCCCAGGCGTCTGAAAGAACGACACAAGAAATACATGGAGGAAGGATATCACGCTCTTATACACAGAGGTTATTGTAACAGCAACAGCCGTAAGGTGACTGCTGACATGGAGCGTCTTATCCTTTCCCTCTATGCTATGCCCAACAAGCCATTCTCTTCGAGTGTGCACGACTTGTATCTGCAATTCCTGAGCGGTGCTATTGATGTGGTTGATTACGACACCGGAGAGATTTACGATCGGAACGACTTCTTTGATAAAGATGGTGTGCCGGTAATGGTGAGTGAAAGTACTATCTGGAATTACATCAACAATCCTAAGAATCGTGTGATTGTAGATAAGGCCAGAAGTGACAGCCACGAATTTACAAGCATTCGCCGACCACACCACCACCGTCACGCTCCAATGTTTTCTCTTAGTAAAATATCAATGGATGACCGTGACCTCCCGCGCAAGTTGCCTGATGGGTCTCGTGTAAAAGCCTATTACGCTTATGATGTGAAGAGTGGTTGTGTGGTTGGTGCTTCATATAGCAGGCATAAAGACGAGGGACTATTTATTGATTGTGTTCGCGACATGTTCAAGTTCTTCGACTATCACAATATGAGCACGCCTGCCGAGGTGGAGGTGGAGCATCACCTGGTTAACAAGTTCAAAGACGACCTGATGCAAGCCGGAATCATATTCCCATTTGTGCGCTGGTGTAATCCCGGGAACTCACAGGAGAAGTATGCAGAGACAGGTAACCGCCTTAAGAAGTATGGTTACGAGAAACGATATCAGGATGGCATTGGTCGCTTCTACTCCAAGCTTGAAGCCAACAGGCCACGTCAGGAAAAAACCTGGGATGATGAAGGCATGAAAGTGAAGGAGAAGGCTTACACATTTGAGCAGCTTGTTGCTGATGACAGATTTACAATAGAGAAGTACAATAATAGCAAGCACCCTGATGAGAAGTACTATCCCAATATGACCAGAATGGATGTTCTTAAGAGATATCAGAATCCGGATCTATTGGATATCGACCGTGCGCTTCTTGTTCGATACATCGGAGACCACACGGAAACAAGTGTTCGTCGCTCGCAATATGTAACGGTGCAGTATGGTAAGTACCAGTTGCCTTCTCCAGAGGTGTTGCATAAGCTTAAGCCAAATAATTACAAGGTGGATGCTTACTATCTGCCTGGCGAGGATGGAATTGAAGAAGTCTATCTCTATCAGGACCGGACATTTATTTGCAAAGCAGAGCTGATTAAGACCTACAATACTGCCACGGCTGAGCAAACAGACGATGATCGCAACGCATACACCGAACAGGCCAAGTATGTAAGCCAGTTCGATAAGCTTGCCAAAGATGGCAAAGCGTCCCTTTCAAAAATTCACATCATAGAGAAGGAAGAGCAGGAGGATGAAGTGATTGTGGAAACAGTGCCGGACATAGTGGAACCGGACGAGATTGAGACAAACTTTGAAGACTACTCTGACGATGAAGATTTCAACATACAGAGAGCTCTTGACTCTCTATAATTCTAAAACGATTGAACTATGATGACAACAGATTTAAAGAACAGAATTGTGGCAGCTATTAAAGAGCGCCGGAACAATTACTCAAGTGATGCTAAGATGGCCGTGGCCCTTGGAATCAGCTCTTCGCAATTTTCGCGCATTACCCGCAAGGGAGATATGGACAATGTACTGGCTGATGCTAAGTGGATATCCATAGCCCGCAGACTTGGAGTTGAATTGAATGGCAATAAGGAGCTTGTTGCTGCAAAAACTCCTGTATTCCAATTCGTGGTTAGTCAGTTATCTGCTTGCCAGGACAACTCTTTATCAGGAATACTTTGCGATAGTGCTGATGTTGGAAAGAGCTACGCTGCAAAATGGTACTGTAGGAACACCAAGGATGCCGTGTACATTGACTGCTCTCAAGTAAAGACAAAGCAAAAGTTAATAAGAGCGATTGCCCGTGAGTTCGGACTTACGAACACTGGGAGGTATAGCGATGTATATGACGATCTTGTCTATTACCTGGTTGCTGCTGACACCCCGCTTGTCGCTCTTGATGAAGTCGGAGACCTTCAATATCCTGCCTTTTTGGAGCTGAAAGCCCTTTGGAATGCTACGCAATACGATTGTGCCTGGTATATGATTGGTGCCGATGGTCTTGAGAAGAAGATTAACGACAACATCAGTAATCGCAAGGTTGGATATACTGAGATATTCAGTCGATTCGGCAGCCGATATCAGAAGATAACACCACAAGCAGGCGAAGAGCTCGCAAAGTTCAAGCGTCAACAAGTCGCTATGATTGCGAAAGCTAACGGTGTATCTAATCCTCAACTACTGTACAGCAAGACTCAGGGAAGTCTTCGCCGGATCAGGTATGAAATTAAGAAGTTAAACCAGCAAGCACAGGAGGCATAATGGCAAGAGCAGTTAGTGTAACACAGCTTCATAATCTAAAGCCAAAGGTAATGCCATTTACAGGCAGGTGGCGGGCCTCTTTTGGAGAGCCGGAGCGAGGCGGTTCCTTCCTTATCTGGGGAAACTCGGGGAACGGGAAAACCCGCTTTGCGCTTCAGTTATGTAAGTACATTACCAAGTTTGGTAAGGTGGCTTACAACTCTCTGGAGGAGGGCGCATCGCTGAGTATGCAGATGGCTTTTGATGAATTAAACATGAATGAAGTCAGCAAGAAACTAATACTACTCGACCAGGAGCCAATTGACGAACTGATTGTTCGCCTGGAAAAACACAAGAGCCCGCACGTGATTGCAATAGACAGTGTGCAATATAGTGGATTGACCTACGCAGCCTATAAGGCTCTGCGCGCAAGATTCCCAAAAAAACTTTTTGTCCTGGTATCACATGCTGATGGGAAACTCCCGGCAGGCAATGTGGCTAAGCGTATTCGGTACGACTCTTTTGTAAAGATATGGGTGGAAGGATACAGGGCCCAACCTCTGAGTCGATATGGTGGCGGTGAGCCATTCATTATCTGGCCCGATGGAGCCGCTCAATACTGGGGCGATGAAATACTGGAAGGCAATGGATATTAAACAAAAACGAAGAGTCGCACACGCGCTCATGTACAAGGCAGGAGCCTTGCCAAACAAGCGCGATATACTGGCCGGGTACGGAGTGGAAAGCTCGAAAGACCTTACCGACCGCCAGATGGATGAACTCATTGAACGGCTAAAAGAAGCTGTGAGCAAGCGAAAGACAACACCTCCTGATGTAAGGCAATGGCGAAGCAACGTCATGACAATGCTCAATAAGTGCGGTGTTTATGCTGACCAGAACGACTGGCAGCGGGTTAACAAGTTCCTACTGGATAAGCGCATTGCCGGTAAACTTCTCTATGAGATGACCGTGCCGGAGATGAAGGAGCTCCACCGCAAGCTGGCGAGTGTTGCCCGCAAAAAAGAACTAGAGGCAAAGAATCAATTGTATAACGGAATAGCAATGAATTAAACCGATGAAACAAAATGCAAAAGCAATGGAAGCGCGCGCCGTGTGGTGCGAAAGGGCAATAACCAACATGCTTGGTTTGACGCCGGAAAAGTATCTGGAACTAATGTACGAGACAGGCTGCGAGTTTGTGGAGGATCTCTTTCGCAACGATGGCTACACAGGCAAGCGCCTCAAGCGTGCAGTGAGTAAGTACATAACCAGCGACCTGTACTGGTATTACTGGATGATAGAATGGGTGGACACTTGTGAGGCATTCCTCGACTGGGACTACTCTAAAAAGTCACTAACAGACCTGCTGGATATGCAGATGCAGGCTAAGAGGCCCTGGGATCTTCTTCACAAGAAAATCATCGAAGAGAAAGGTCACACAGTGAAAGTGGACACATTGAATTCTTAACTACAATAACAGATGCAATATGAATAACGACAGGTCAATATCTCAAGGGGCAGGAGTAGATGCAGTACTGCTGGCAATATTCGTAACACTGAAGCTGACAAACCAGATCGACTGGGCATGGTTATGGGTGCTTACCCCACTGTGGGTGCCAATTGCTTTGGGTGCATTGATTGCCGCGCTCTTTCTCCTGGCATTAATTATCAAAGTGTTCAGAATAGTATTAACCAAAAACAAATAGTAATCATGAGTGTAGATGTAAAATCTTTAAGCCCCGAAGGTAGGGCAGAGTTGATGAGACAATTGCAGCAGGAACAGGAAGCCGAAAAGGCTGAGAAAAAGAAAGCCCGTGAGGATTACCGGGAGAATGTGAATAAGGTAGTTGCCAGCAACATTAAAGACCTTCAGGTTCTGAGTAGCTTTCTGAGTCAGAAAAAGGCAGAGGTGTTTAATAGCCTCAATGCCTTGCTGCGACAAAAGAAAGAGCTCTTTGGTTACAAACAGGGGCAGCAGTCGCACACCTTTACCGATAAGGATGGTAACTCTGTGGTTGTAGGCTTTCGGGTAATCGACAGCTGGGACGACACCGTAGAGGCCGGAATTGCGAAGGTGAACGAATACATCGATAGCCTCAGCACGAACGAAGAAACTGCTAAGCTTGTGCGTATGCTTCAGGGCTTTCTGAAGAAAGACCAGAAAGGCAACCTGAAGCCAAGCCGGGTACTTGAACTCCAGAAGATGGCTAAGGATATCAATGACCCATCGCTGACAGAGGCCGTGGATATCATTAAAGATGCCTACAAGCCCAATCGTTCGGCCTTCTTCATTGAAGCAAGCATGAAGGAAAAGAAGACCGGCAAGCAGGTAGGTATTCCATTGTCGATCACTTCCGTTGATTTCCCGGAGGGTTCTGAAATCTCAACCGACGAGATATGAATTATGTGCTGTGGGGGTTATGGCTGCTTGTAATTGTGCTGGTGGTTCGCAATGAACGAAAGACAAAGCAACAGCCACCCCAACACCATAGATACCACCGGCATCACTACAATAAACAATTAGAAAATCATTAAGGCATGTTAAAAAAAGGAGATAATGTAATAATTGACAATCTGCCACCCGGCAGAAAGTTACCGGAATCGCTGAAGGGCGAAGAGTGCAGCGTGATTGATATGCACAGGTATGGGTCGTCTTTTTTCTACGACATAGAGCTGCTCAGCCCGGTAGAGGGAATTGATAAGCTGCCATTGTTCAGAGGCAATCTTCTCCGGGCTGTTGCTCCCAGACCTTCCAATAAGGAACTGCAAAAGGCAGCGCAATTGAACAGGGAAGCTGAAATCAGCCAGTCGATTAACGAGCTGAAGGATGAATTAAAGGCCTGGCCGCTTCCAAAGCAGTTTGATGAAAACAGTGAGATGTACAATAGGGTGTGGGTTCGCAGAATGAGACTGCATGGCCGTATTGCCACTATGATTAAGGAGTTGGGAGGTAAGGTATGAAAGCAATATTAAAGAGCATTGCAAGCATCTTTAAACGCAGATGCAACCGCATTTACATTCTTACAAGACACAACGGCTCAGAGAAGCTTTTCTTTCAGTTTCGTAAGGATGGAGAAGACTGCTACTCCGTTAACCGTGCCGGAGCTTGGTACTTCGACAGTCATGAACATGCCCGTGAGGCGCGCGACTTTCTTGGATTGAAGAATGAATTGAACATCGAATCGTTTGAACGCATCTGATTATGAACAATTACGAAATACAATTCACAAAAGCCCGGTTTGTCGTTAGTTACTCACGCGGCAAGCTGCGCAAGGTGGAAGTAAAAAAAGGAAACCTCGACCTGGAGTTACTGGCCGAGGTGGTGCCCGACAGAGAGGACAGTATTGAGCCTCATGATAGATTTGTAAAGATGGAGCCAAAAGCAAAGGATCAGTTTTTTGCACTTGCCCGAAAAGCCTGGATGGAATTCTACCGCAAGCAGTCGGGCCTTGATTATCGTTTTTTGGCTGCCGATGGCAAAGCACTCAAGGAAATAGGCAAGTACATGAAAGAGGTGAGCGGTAGCGATGAGGATGCTTTGGAGGCATGGAAGTTTATTCTGCAACGGTGGAACCGCCTCGACCCTTTCTATCGAAAAAATGCCGACCTCAAGTTTGTTAACTCACAGTTGAATAAGATAATTAACCAATTGAAGAATGGAACAAACACCGGCCAAACAGCGTCCCGCAATACTGCCGATGATCTCCGCAGGCGCTTCTCGGGTGGAGTTGGTTAGAGCGTTTGCCAGACTTACCCCCGCGCAGATTGTCAGGGAGAGATATCCGGCAATGTCGTGGCTCAAGCGAAGACACGGGCTTGAGAAGGTTGAGGGTGTGTTGGCAGTGTTGCTTGTTGAAGCTTCCCAGGCATTCGCTACCCAATTTGATGAAGAAACGGCTCTGGCAATGTCTGCTGAGATACAAAGCACTTTCTACTATTATTCCCTGGAGGATTGTTACTACATACTTCAGCAGATGAAGAAAAGCAAGCAGTACGGAACGCAGCTTACAGAGAATAAGGTGCTCTCGGCATTTGCCGATTACGAAAAGGAGCGAACCCAGGCAGCTGCTGAAATGAGCTACAACGAACACCTGTCGAACAAAGAGAACCCCAACGCACACGACCGCAATGATAGTGTACTGAAAAGCAGAATATATCCAACGCAAAGCACCCCCAATGAACGCAAGAGATAAATACATAACCAAAGTAATTGCCTGCCCCGACTGCAAAGGGGCCGGTGAGATACTTAAAGACCCGGGCACCAGGAGTAATACTTACGATGTTGTGGAATGCCCGTCGTGCAAAGGCACAGGTCGCCTGATAAGGAAAACAAAGGTAGAGTATGAACCTTACGATAAGGATGTTAAACTAATGGTAAAGATATGATGGAAAGTCCAATTTACGCACTCGCAGAGCATCTGGATGAGTTAAAGCACATCCGGGATAATTACAAGGAGATGGCTGCTGACAGTCCTAAGTTTCTGGAATTGTTTCAGCGAAAGGTAGCTCGCCTTAATAGTCAAATCGACAGCACCGAAAGGGCAATTAATGTTCTAATTAAAATACAAAAGGAGGAAGCATGACACTGACTGATGAAAGCCCCATGCCCTGGGGGCGAAACAAGGGCACACGAATGATTGATGTACCTGCTTCAGATTTGCTTTATTACTACGAAAGCAACAAGTGCAGTGCCGATGTGAGAGAATACGTTGAGGACAATCTTGATGTATTGCAGGAAGAAGTGAAACGCGATATGAGACAAAAGGAGGCAAGCCGATGAGAGTGTATGTATCAGGAAAAATAACCGGCCTCCCCATGGAAGCCGTTAAAGAAAAGTTCGCATGGCACTCTTCATTCCTCCTTGCAAAGGGATATACACCCGTGAACCCAATAGAGGTAAGTCCTTATGAGAAGGGAAAAGCCTGGCACGATTACATGAAGGAGGATATTGCAGAGCTGCTTACCTGTGATGCCATATATATGCTCCGAGACTGGGGCCAAAGCAAAGGTGCCAGGGTGGAGTATCAGATAGCCAGAGAGATGGGAATGTACATTTTCTTTGAGGGTGAATTCAATGCTGACCGTTCTTTATTTCCGGAATTAAAAACAGAGAACTTATGAGTTATATCACATTTACCCCCAATCAGTCAGTCGAATTAATGCCGGTACATGGCGCCACAATTACCCAGGCACTTCGGGCAACCATGGATTTGATTTCAGGTACGACACTCAAATATGCCGACCTGGTGTACGATGGCTTTACTATGTCTGTTTACATGGATAGCAATATCGACCAATTGGAAATGGAGTATTGGAATTGGAAAAAGCAAAGGGTAATTTGAATAACAATTAAACAGTAAATAATGATGAATATCAAGAGTTTAAAAGGCAAGACAATTAAAGATGTAAAGCAAAAGAAGAAAGCAGGCTTCGATGATGAAGGGTACCTGGTTCTTTACTTTACCGATGGGACTCAGGCAACAATCGTTGCGTCTTATGGCACCTGGACAGGAGAGTCTATTGACGAATACCCCTCAAAGATATGTCTTGTAGAAAAGGTTAGTGACCTTGAAGATGTTGAACGGGCAAACTGCCCTATATGTAACGATACCGGATCTTATACAACAGGTGGTTCTTTTGGTGGTGGCGTTACAACCCATAAATGCGACTGCCTGACCGCTCAAGAAGAACCAGTCTGCGAACACCCCTACAAGTTCGTAAAGCAAAGCCAGGATAACGAATACCCTGACTATTGCACCAAGTGTGAAAGCTATATTTAACCTCAAAAAACTTACCTATGGAAATGACCGATTTAGACTACTCAGGAGTCGTTAACCGAATCCAAAACAATGAGATCGAAGGTGCTCAGTTTCTCGTTGAAATAGCTTTCGAAAAAGAGGCAGTTGAGGAGGCTATTAAAAGCCATGAAGAATCATTAAATGTATTAAGAAGGACTCATGAAAGGCTGAATGGTGCCGCCCACAACGTCTTACTACACCTTGGAAAGATAACCCCACTGGCGGTTAAGCGAGATGAATTTATTGTTGTTGTAACCAGCAATAATATCTCAATAGAACGGAATGTGCTTTAATCTATATTGTTATGTATCTGGTGGTGAGTAGCAGGGGAGTTGTAAACCCCATTGCATAGACAATGACAAACATTGGTGAAAACAGTGCAATATGCTTCCTCACCCCTTTTACATAACGAGATAGCGGTATGAAAAGTTGCGGATTTACCGTACGAAATTCTGCTAACCGATGAATTTTAATAAATGAAACAAAGTAAATATTAACCGCTGACCCCGCAATTTTTTATGACCGCTTGTTATAGTGCGTTTTTGTGGGTAGGCATAACAGATAATGACATGAATAAAAAGAAGCAATTAAATGAAATTTTTGGGGATGCGACAAACATACTTAAAAGGGCATTAAGTCCAGACCCAGAAGGCGAAACAACAAATGAATGTTACATACTTTTAAAAGATTTGGCGCATTGTGGCGGTAATTCTCCATCACCAATAAGTATAATGAAGGCTGGAACTGTATTTAAAAAGAAAGTTGATAGTGAATATTTCAGCGATGGCTTTCATTTAATTGCGAGACATGTGGCTGAATGGTCGAAAGATTATTTTATACACTTAACAGAGAGCGAGGGGAATGCACTATAACGTGTAAGCGGTATGAACTGGCCGCAAAAGACAGTTCATAATATTAACAAATGCCCGCAAGCGGCTTGTTTATTACCGCATGTTAGCGTTTCGTTTTGCGGGCAGGAGAAATTAAAAAATCATGGAAATAGTAGTATTTAAAGATCAAAAATGGACAGAGATTTCAAAGCAAGACAATCCAGCTTTTGATTACATCTATGAAAATCAACGGTTACAAGAGGGATTTAAAGGCAGAAGAACACACTGCTTTTTGATTTGTAAGGTGTTGCCTTACGAAGAATCAGTTGGAAAGAATGGGTATGCTGTAATTGAAGTTCCTTTAAAAGGGGACGTTATTCGCAGAGGATTATTTTGGAAATTAGAAGATGCTGAAGTATTTGCAGACAGAATTAGTGGCACTTTTGAAAGTGCAACAAAACCATTAATGAAATATATGGCTGAAAAACACCATCCTCACGTTAATTGTATTGTTACATCTACCGATGCTGTGTTATCAGAAGGGTTAAAATCAATTGTATCAGATGAGTATTTAATAGATTGAGGATTGTAGCGTTGGCAAATGAACGCTAACGTGTAAGCGGTATGAACTGGCCGCTTAAGACAGTTTACAAGTTTAATAAATCTCTCATGCGGCTTGTTTATTACCGCATGTTAGAAAACGTTTTTTTTTATGGAAACAATTTTAGAACATATTGATAATGTTACTGAAAAGTGTGGTTATTTCACAACAGAAACAACAGTAAACAATGCTTATGGATGCACTCATCCTGAACAAGAAGAGCAAGATGAAGATTTTTGTACAGGTAAAATGCATGGTAAATGTTACTGCTTTAGCTGTCCGCTTGGAAGTGAAGCGGATGAACAAGATTTCAAAGAACATGGGTGTAACCCTGAGGGCATGACAGAGGGTGATTGGTTAGTTCTGCCTAAAGACTGGGCGTAATGTTTTTCTAACGGGATTCAGATATATTTTGGTGCGACTTAAAAACAAAAATTATGATAACAGAACAAGAATATTTAAAAGCAAAAAAGATTGTTCAAGAGTATGAAAGTAAGCACTTGAATATATCTGATGTTAGGGTGTCGGTTTGTGAACACCCTAAACCTTGGAAAAATACACCTTGGGGATATAAAGTATGCCCTGATTGTAATGATATTGTAGAATGGGAGCAAACTGCACCCTAACGGAGATGCTGTATGGTTAGTAATGCGCACCTACACACTCCGATAAAAGAACAAATATTAATTGCGCATTATTAACTATGACAGCGTGTTATGCGCTTTTATTGCGGGAGGGCAAAATGAAAAAGAAATTTATTGCAATACTTAAAAAACACGGATTTGAGTTAGTGAAATTTGAACACTCAAAACCACAGTTTGATTGGAACAACTACGACATTGAGTACAAGGATGCCGATGGTTATGAATACCACTTTGAATTGGCTACTGACATTTGGGATAAGGACGAAAATAGTATTACCAACAAAGTAGGCATACTGAAATACTTTGAAGAGTGCGTGGTGGCTAATTGCGCACAACGTCATTATAACCCCACTTCAAAAAACTGAACCATGCAAAAGCAAGAATTTGAGCGGCGTCTGGAAATTAACCTTCACAAATATGTGATGCAGGTTGATGATCCCAATGAGTTTTTGGTTCAAATTATTGAACTGGCCGGGGGCTATCTCAACCTTCAGACCATAGCCGACTATGCCAGGGAAAATGGAAAGACTTACAACGGAGTGAAGAAGTGCCGGGAAGTAAGGACAATCTTTAATACCAAATTTGTGATAGACAATGAATAAACGCCACTACTACACCGAAGCCGAACGCGACTACTTACGCAAGCATTACCCGCACCGCCCCACGCCCGAAATTGCAGAAGAGCTGGGACTGACAACCAGTAGCGTATGGAATCAGGCAAATTCCCTGGGGCTGAAAAAGACAAAGGAGTGTGTTGCAGAGATGTCGCGTAAGAACATGGAAGATCCCAACCACCCGGGCCGTAAGCACCAATTTAAAAAGGGGCAACGGGTTTGGAATAAGGGAATGAAAGGCTGGCATGCCCCGGGTGTTGAGCGAACCTGGTTTAAAAAAGGTAACGAGCCACATAACACCAAACACGATGGGCACACCCGAATAAGCAAAGACGGATACATTGAAATAAGGGTGAGCAAAGGAGAGTATAAGTTTCTGCACAGGGTGGTATGGGAGCGCGAAAACGGCCCCGTGCCCGATGGTTGCATAGTGATTTTTAAGGATGGCAACCCTGTGAATGTGCGCTTGAATAACCTTAAGATGATAACCAGGGCAGAGAACATGAAGCGCAATACTTTCCTTAATCTGCCACCTGAGTTGCAGGAGCTGTTGCAAACAAAGAGAGTATTAACCAGGATTATTAACAATAAACTAAACGAAGATGAGTAAAGTAACGTTTTCCGAAGTGCGCACCGAGGCACTCGACACCATTAAGATGCTGAAAGAAGGCAGAATTGAAGT
>Ga0163225_100373_pt1 | contig 13433 bp, 13 predicted proteins | sample MSEWel2016_04_06_2_FD_113145 | JGI IMG/M metagenome (GOLD analysis project Ga0163225, IMG submission 113145) | Subsurface microbial communities from deep shales in West Virginia, USA - MSEEL Well Study Marcellus 5H_2016_04_06 ... | reverse complement strand
GTAACGAAGTAGCGCTTTACTTAGCGTTAACCCCGAATTAGAAAATGTTGGGCTTTCACCATCCTTATGGTGAAAACCTTATATTTTCTTAATCGATTGAGTGAGAATCGCTCAATTTGGGTTCTAATTAAATTTGACGAGGACACTTGTATTTCGCCGATAATTGAGCATTGGAATAGATTATTTATGAATAAAACAGGTTAGGTGAGGCAGATAATTTTATTCTGGCTGGACGCTTTAGTAACCAGTCAGGTGACAAAAACAAAACCGGAACAAATAAATCTTTCATCATAATGGGAATTGAACAGCAGATCAGAGAGGCCGTGGTTCGGGCCATCAAAGAATTGTACGGAGCCGATTTTGAAGTGAATAATGTGCCTTTGGAATTGACCCGTAAGGACCAAAGCGGAGATTATACCGTGGTGGTTTTTCCTTTGTTGCGCATTTCACGCAAAAAGCCCGAAGATACTGCTAACGAAATCGGGGAGTTTCTTAAAAACGAACTTTCTTCTATCGCATCCTTTGAAGTAATAAAAGGATTCCTGAACCTCAGTTTATCCCATTCTTACTGGCTTCAGGTTTTGGAGCAGGTGGTTGGGGATGAAAACTACGGTTTTATAAAAGCAGATGAGAACAGTCCGCTGATGATGATTGAATATTCGTCGCCCAATACCAATAAACCACTGCACTTAGGTCACATTCGCAACAATTTGCTGGGATATTCTCTTTCGCGCATTGGCGCTGCTACCGGGCAACAGGTGGTGAAGACCAACATTGTGAACGATCGGGGTATTCACATCTGTAAGTCGATGCTTGCCTGGAAAAAATGGGGCAAAGGCCAAACACCCGAATCTACCGGGAAAAAAGGCGACCATTTGGTGGGCGACTTTTATGTGAAATTTGACCAGGAGTATAAGAAGGAATTGAATGCCTTAATGGGAAAAGGACTTTCCAAAGAGGAGGCAGAGAAAGAGTCGAAGCTGATGCAGGAGGCTCGTGAAATGCTGCTTGCCTGGGAAGCGGGCGATAAAGAGGTGGTTGACCTTTGGAAGACCATGAACGATTGGGTTTACAAAGGTTTCGATGAAACCTATAAGGCTCTGGGTGTTGATTTTGATAAGATTTATTACGAATCCCAGACTTATACTGTTGGCCGCGATATGGTGCTGCAGGGAATTGATAAAGGGTTGTTTCACCGTCGTGATGACAACAGTGTCTGGGCCGATTTATCGGAGAACGGCCTGGATGAGAAGATTTTGTTGCGCTCCGATGGCACTTCGGTTTACATGACTCAGGACATCGGAACTGCTAAAATGCGTTTCGAGGATTATAAGATCGACAAGATGGTCTATGTGGTCGGAAACGAGCAGGATTATCACTTCAGGGTGCTTTCTATCCTGCTGGATCGACTCGGTTTTGAGTGGGGGAAAGACCTGGTGCATTTTAGTTACGGAATGGTGGAACTGCCAGAAGGAAAAATGAAATCACGCGAAGGAACCGTGGTGGATGCCGATGAACTGGTGGCCGGAATGATTGATACCGCAAGGGATATGTCCAAAGAACTCGGGAAGCTGGATGGCTATTCCGATGAGGACGCCGAGCGGATTTACCGAACCATTGCTCTTGCGGCATTAAAGTATTTCATACTGAAAGTGGATCCTAAGAAAAATATGACTTTCGATCCTCGTGAATCCATAGATTTTAATGGAAATACCGGGCCTTTTATTCAATACACCTATGCCCGTGTTCAGTCTGTTTTCCGGAAAGCCGGTGAAAAAGGCATCGATGTATCCCTGAATGTAGATACCGGGCTGGAATTGACCGAAAAAGAAGTCGGTCTCCTGAAAGTAATTGGCAACTTCCCCAACGTGGTGAAAGATGCAGGGGCTGTTTACAGTCCGGCTCTGATAGCCAACTATGTTTATGAATTGGCCAAAGAGTTTAACCAATTCTATCACGAATCGCCTATCGTTTTTGAGGAAGATACTGCCAAGCGGTCACTTCGGCTGACTTTGAGTCATGCTGTTGGCCAAACCATTAAACAAGGTATGTGGCTGATGGGTATTGATGTTCCTGAACGAATGTAGGATTACTTTCTTTTTTGTGAGTTGGTGTGGAGATGGTTTGAAATTATAGGGTTATTATAAATCCGAAGTATATAATTCTTTTTTGATAATTCCAGTAGCTTATTTCAGAATAATCTCTGTTGTAAATAATTTTTTGCTGGTTTGATTTGTTTAATAAATTGGAAATTGTAGAAAATACAAGTATTCTTGATTGTTTGTAATTGATAATCTTATTGATGGTAAGATCTAATGAGGTATATGAAGTGTGATGCTGGGAATTGTATTGTCCGTACAATGGTCTGTAATTTTCTGTTGTCTCATCAAAGTCAGAACCCGTAACAGGAGTATAATATAAACCAGGGTGAATAGTGAGGTTAAGCGATATGTTGAAAACCTTATGATTGTAATAACTGGAAGAGGCCTTTAGCAGATAATCCATATCGTTGTAGGAATTATACCAGTCTTCTTCTCCAACATTAAAGTGGGAATCCAGAGAGATGCAGGAACCATAAAACTTTAATCTTTCATAAGAATATTCAAATGAGAACTCGATTCCTTTAATTTTAAGATTTGTAGTACGAATGCTTTCAAATTCTCGATAATACACAGGTTGGCGTTCTTTCTTTGCATAAAGGGCAAAATTAATGTCAAGTTGATCCGCATTAAATGAATATTCAAATGAAAATTGTTTTGATTGTACCTGATGAAAATCTTCAATTAGATAGTCGGGAATAGAATAGCCATTGTACTTTCCTGCAGAGAATAGAAAGGAATGGTGTTTGCTCAGATTATACTTGAAATTTCCCTGAAATGACAGATAGTTTTCTTGGTCGGTTGTGGGGATGTTTTTTCTTAAACCCAGCCCCCCAATAATATTTCCCAATAGGAGTTTGCCATACAAATAGACTTCGGTATTTTGCATCTTTGTGGGGTTAACAAAGCTAAAGGTAGAATCCTTGGGCGAAACAGCATACGGATATTTCGGCAATGTATTGCTAAAAATTTCTTTTGAATACTCATGACTTAATCCTGTTTGAAGAGAAAGAAAATTAGTAAAGTATATTTTTGAATCAATGGAGGTGAAAATTTGCTCCTCTTTTTGCTGGTTGTTGAAATTTCCAAAGTTGAAATTGGTTTTCATGAAGTTTGTACCGTTATTTAAAGCAATTGAAAAAAAATGACTTCGGTATTCAATATTTGCCACATTGAAGTTTCTTTTATTCCTTGAATACATATTGCCCATATAATTGGCCATGAAATTGTCTGAATTGTATTCTTCGGTAATAAAATATGAATATAAATTTGTGAATAATTTGTCAGATAGTCTGTAATGAAAGTTGAGGCCGGCATCCGTTGAACTGAAATCGTGAATGAATGAACTATTTTTATCATTTAGTTTCAGGTAGGCTGAAGAAAACTGATGATTCCCATATAACTGGTAAAACGATTTTTTGTTTAGTTCTTTTGAATAACTGGCACCTACGCTTGCCAGAGAAAGAGATAAACGTAGTTCTTCAGGATTTTTTAATTCTTCTATGGTTTTTATTTCCACGAGGCCTGCTATTGAATTACTAAATTTTAAAGGAGGATTGCCGGCATAAACCAGTTGTTCCTCAATTAGTTCTGTGTTGAAGATACTGAAATTGCCTAATCCGTCCAATCGTGTGTTTCTTATTGGCTTGTATATCGGGACATTATTTAAAACAACCCGTGAAACATCCGCAGAACTTCCTCTTAATTCCGTATTGGCTGTTTCTGATGTATTTGTGCTGTATGGCAAAAAACTAATTGCTTTTAGCGGATCTCCGTTTGAAACGGGTGACATATATATGGATAGTTTATCCATTTTTTTTATGGAAAATTCCCGGGTTAAAGAAGCACTTGTTTTTATAGTGACTTCATTTATGGGTACGCTCTTTTCGTATAGCATTATTTCAAGAAAATTCCTGTTTTGAAGCATGTCAAAGGGAATCTTTTTCTGTTGATAACCAATACATGAAACAACTACCGTATCGAGTAATCCTTGCTCTTCATCTGCTATTAGTTCAAATTCACCTTTTATATTACTTACCGTACCGACAGAAGGAGTACTTTTTATATAAATACTGGCAGCAAATACGGGGTTCTTTGCCGCATTAACAACTTTCCCGTTTATTGTTTGCCCACAAATTGCCGGAGAACAAAGGAGTGCGAATAGAACACAGGACTGTTTAATGCTCTTTTTTAATTTCTTCCGCATATTGGTTAAGCATGTAATTATCAGGATATAATGACAGAGCCTTTTTCAGATATTCACGAGCTTTTTCAATTTCATTTTCATTAATATAATAAGCAACAAGAAGTGCAAAAGCATCATCCTTTCCCCAGCTTGGCATATAGGGGTTTTTTATTGTTTGGTTTTCGAGGGAAATGGATTTCTGAAAATATTCTTCGCATTTCTGCTTCCCTCCATATGCTTTTGGTGTATAATAATCATTGCAGCCCAATACATACCATGCTCTTAGGTTTGTACTATCCAGTTTCAATGCAGATTTTGCATTTTCCTTTGTTTTGTTGGAAATTAGCATGGCTGATATTCCTTCCGCGAATTGGGTTGAGAAACTTTGAAGATGGGCAAGTAATGCATAATATTCCGAATCTTTGTTTGGTACATCTTCAATTAAATTTATGCCTTTTGAAATTGCTGCTTTTGCGTTTTTGGTGTCATTGACCTTGAGGTAATAAATTGATTCGTAGTATTTAGCGTATGCCATCCAGTAGGTTGTAATATGACTTTCATCCTCGATTTGCTTGATTTTTTGTTGAATCTCGGTTAGAGGTTTTGTGTCTTGTTCCTGTAATGATAAAACAAAAGCATCATATATTTTTTCCTGGATATTCATTAAAATTGTTTCGCTATTCTCTGGAGAAATAATGCTGAAACCAGCCGATAATGTTGAAACAAAAATCAGCAATAAATAAATTGTCTTTTTCATAATTTTAATTTATTAGTTGGATTAAACAATTAGGGAAATGAAAGAAGGGTTCCTGATCTCTTAATGCCAGGTTCCGCATTTAGAGCCTGAATGCGTTGAAGGCCATTTCTTTTTTGAATTTTCGGAAAAGTAAGGGTTTTCTTTTCTTCGGTTACAATGAATCTGGGTTGATTTTTGTTTCTGGAGTTGTTTTTATTTATCGGTTTTATAGAAAAGAAGACTGAATTCGGTAGGAAAATTGAGTAAAGTAGAGTGTTTTTTCTCAATGAGCCTGTGTCGTTTTGTGTATCTTTACAAGACCAAGGCCGGGAATTGCAAATAGTGGCAAAAGAAACAATGCCAATAACCAGGATTGTTATTATTTGTTTCATTTGGGTTGATGTTAAGGGGTTAGTAATATTTTGTTTTTGTATCCTTTCTTAATTTATATCGGTGATGTTTTATTTACTCGTTGTTTGAGAATTATAGGATAAGGTCTAAAGAATGTTCGTCGAAAATTATTAAATGGCGATGTTTAACAATATTTTTTTCGTAGCATCAACTTTTTGCTCGAAATGAAGATGTTACATTATTATATGATCAAATTTATTGATTTTTTTTGAAAACGTCAACAAACTTTTGTTTCGTAAGGGAAAACGTCCCTACATCCTTTATCTTTGTTATCAAAAAATAATAGATTAGAATATTTGCAAAATGCGAACGGTGTTATGTTTATTGATTTAAAATTCCTTAGGGCTTGTAATGAAATAAATTGACAGATTAAACGAAGTTATTTTGTTCTTTGCCGGTTTGAAAATACTGCGAATAGCGAGCTATTTAGGTTGTGTAATAGAATAAACTACCTGAAAATATTTTATAATTCGCTGAATACCTGAGATTTATTTTTTAAGCTAACCTTAATTCATTACACACCCTTAATGGATTTTCAAGGAAGTTAAAGGGCATAAAAGAACAAGTTAACAGTGGCAAATTATTTTGGCACAAACCCTTAGCTGGTTGCCCACACCATAATTTTTGCTAATAATGTATTCTGATGTTTCGGGATTTTGTCGGAAATTATTTTTTGTATCTGTTCCTCTTTGCTCATAGCCGGAGCATCACCTGCTGTAATTTTTTCAATTGCTGACAATGTGGCATTATCCAGAAATTGTTTGATTATTTCTTTTATTTGGTCAGTCTTGGCATTTGTTGCCGCGGCAGGAATGTTTTCTTTTTGGTGTTCGGCATCCGTAAGACAAATATTTAGCAGCTCTCGCACACTGGCTTTAACCGGATCTTCGCTGCCGGAAGTATCGCGCAGTGACCAGCTGTTGTAGTGATAGTCCATATTTTCCAGCTCTTTTAAATACAAACTTTCTTTCCCGAAAATTCTTTCCAGAACCAGGAGAGTACCTCTTTTCCATGCCGACCAGTCAAAGTTTTTCCGGTCGAGTCGTTTTAGCCTTTCTTCGAGGAGCGCGTAGTTGACTGATTTATTTGTGTTTTCGTCCATATTTTTAATTTGTGAGGAAAGTTACATAAATTTTTATCGGTATTAAATTTAATGATTTATCATGAAACTGTTGATACTTTGGTTATTTGTTGGCCCCCCTCATTTTTCAAAACATTTTCATTGCGAGTAAGCGAAGCAAATTTTCCTTGAAAACAAACTTCCAGACGGTTCTATGAATCCCCGATAATTTTGTTCCAGACCCCGGATGCGGGCTACAGGATGGCAATAATATCGATTGTTTAAAGAGAAAAAAGCCACGGCATTGGTGACAGAACTGTTACCAATGCCGTGGCTTAGGCCCTATGCCGTTCGGGTTTTTCCATACTTCCCCCATTGCCGTGGTTGTACCATGATGGCAGGTAGAAAACTATGTCTCTTATGTGGTTCAAGCCACAAAAAAACCGGTACCTCTCGGCACCGGTTTTCGTTTCGACAAATAATACCTAAGTTGAGCGATACGAGGGTAACGAAGTAGCGCTTTACTTAGCGTTAACCCCGAATTAGAAAATGTTTGCTTTTCACCATCCTTTTGGTGAAAATCTTATATTTTCTTAATCGATTGAGTGAGAATCGCTCAATTTGGGTAATAATCAAATCAGGAAAAAATTATTTCGATACTTTTAAAATATCGGTAATCATTTTGGTTAACTGTTCTTTTGGGACATAACCCAATACAGCTCTTGGTTCTTCATTCATGGGAATAAAAACAATCGTGGGCAGACTGCGAATACCAAATGCAGCCGCCAGTTCTTTCGATTTTTCAGTATCAACTTTATATACCTGTAATTTACCACCGTATTCTCCCTGAATCTCCTCCAGAAGAGGTGATAATTTACGGCATGGCCCACACCAGTCGGCATAAAAGTCCAAAATGGCAGGTTTGTTTCCCTTGTAAAACCAGTCGCTGTTGTTTTCATAATCGAAAACCTGAGCGATAAAGGCAGTCTTGTCAAGGGTAATCACGCCATTTTCAGTTGTTTCTCCTCCTGCAGGCTCTGTGGCTCTACTCATTTGGATTCCGGCAAACAATAAAATTGCCGAAAAAAGAATTGTTGATACTTTCTTCCTCATGTCTGAAAATCTCCTGTTTTTCTTAATTTGAAAGTAGAAGAATTATTTCTCTACTTTCAGTACATCTTTAATTGCGCGCTCAAATGTGTCTTTGGGTAAAGCCCCCTGAGCCATTTGAGGCTGTCCTTCGGTAGGAACAAACAACAGTGAAGGAATACTCTGGATACCGAACATTCCGGCAAGCTCTTGCTGAGCTTCAGTGTCAATTTTATAAATATCTACTTTCCCGTCGTACTCTTCTGAAAGTTCTTCCAAAATGGGTGCTACCATTTTACAAGGCTGGCACCAGTCTGCATAAAAGTCGATAAGACAAGGCTTTTCACCTTCGAATTTCCAATCTTTATTGTTTTCGAAATCAAAAACTTTCTCTTTAAACGTCTCTTTTGTCAAAAATTCAACCATAATTCTTGTTGCTTTAAATATTGGTACAAAATTAATAATTATCTCGATATATTCAAAATATCTAAATCTGTAAATATATTCATACAATCCCCGTGCCAAAAAAAAATGAGTTTTGTCAACCAATTAGGGTTGTGATGAACCAATTTGGCAGTTCAAACCGAAATTGTTTTTTCTTCTTTAAAGACTTGAAAATACAGTGAATAACGAGCCGTTTTATGTTTTTCCAAGGGAATTAAAGGCCTTAAAGGCCTGGATTAACGCGTCAGGTTATTTCGACACAATCCCTAAGCCTTATTGGGATATAAATTGTAATTTTGTCACTTTCTAAAAACAATAGCCTGTTAAACTTCTGCAATACGTTGTAAATCAATCGTTTGCACTTAAGGGGTCTGTTTGTTAAAATTCAGTATGTCAAGATTTTACGAAGCATCTTACATTTTATGGCTAAAAATCTAACGATCTATTGTAGAAAGAACAGTTATATCATTAAACATTCAAGTTACAAAGATGTTTGGCTGTGTACAAATTCTTATTTATTTAATAATTAATAAAAGTCTTCCCTGTGGGAGGATTTAGGGGCTTATGAAGGAAAATTTGCAATCACCGGTTTTCAGGAAAATATCTCAGATAGCGGACAGAAATAATAAGGAGGCATATGTGATAGGAGGTTTTGTGAGGGATTTATTTTTGAAACGCCCCACAACGGATATCGATGTGGTTGTGGTCGGCAGTGGAATAGATCTGGCACGTGAAGTTGCTAAAGAACTGGGCGGCTTAAAGGTCAGTGTTTTTAAGAATTTTGGAACTGCTATGTTCAAATACCGGGGTATGGACATTGAATTTGTGGGTGCACGCAAAGAATCTTATCAGCGCGATAGTCGTAAACCCATTGTAGAAGACGGCTCGCTGGAAGACGATCAGAACCGGCGCGATTTTACCATCAATGCTCTTGCTCTTTCTCTTAACGAGAAGTCTTTTGGCCTGTTGGTTGACCCCTTTGATGGAATGAAAGATCTTGAAGCTGGGATTATTCGAACGCCCCTCGATCCGATGGTTACATTTTCAGATGATCCCCTCAGAATGTTGCGGGCCATCCGGTTTGCCACTCAATTGGGATTTCGTATTGATGATAATACTTATGAGGGCATCATTTCACAGAAAGATCGATTGGAAATAATTTCTATGGAGCGGGTGGCGGAAGAGCTGAATAAGATGATGATGTCGGATCGTCCCTCGCTCGGTTTTAAGTTGTTGGAAAAGACTGGTTTATTGCCGGTAATTCTGCCTGAGTTGCAGGATTTGAAGGGGGTGGATAAGGTAAAGGGAATCGGACACAAGGACAATTTCTATCACACACTGGAAGTCCTTGATCAGCTGACACCTCATTCTGATGATCTATGGCTTCGTTGGGCTGCCTTGTTGCACGACATAGCCAAGCCGCGTACCAAAAGATTTGATCCACAGGCAGGCTGGACATTTTATGCGCACAATTTTGTCGGGATGAAAATGGTGCCCAAAATCTTTAAACGCCTCCGTCTTCCTCAAAATGAAAAGATGAAGTTTGTCCAGAAAATGGTGGAACTTCACATGCGTCCTATTGCTCTGAGCGAAGAAGAGGTAACCGACTCCGCTGTTCGGCGGTTATTGTTTGAAGCCGGTGACGACATCGACAAATTAATGACTCTTTGTGAAGCTGACATCACCTCAAAGAATGAAGTGAAGGTGCGTAAGTTTCTTCGCAATTTTAAGGTGGTACGTCAGAAACTGAAAGAGATCGAGGAAAAAGACCGGGTACGAAACTTTCAGCCTCCGGTCTCCGGCGAAGAAGTTATGGAAACCTTTAATCTGCCACCTTGTCAGGCAGTTGGCGAAATAAAATCCGCCATTAAAGAGGCTATCCTGGAAGGAGAGATTCACAACGATTATGAAGAAGCACGGGCGTTTATGTTGAAAATAGGCAAAGAGATGGGGCTGGAGAGTTGAAGAGGTCCGGGTTTTGTGTAATTGTGAAAAGTCGTTCTGAGCTTGCGAAGAATCTGTTTCGGGTTAAAATCGTTTCTTGTTGCATGTTTTGAGTTCAGATCTTGCTTTGCCTGTTTTAAAAAGAAAGAAAGAAGGCTGAAGTGTCGATTAACGGCTTAACGGTAATATGGATTTTGCGAATAATCTATTGGAATAAAAATAGAGCTGGTTTTTCGTTGAGCCGTTTTTTGTATATTTGATTTTACTTATTTCAATATGAATCATGAGATTGTCAGAAAAGGAAAGGGCAAACATAAAACAAGCTGCAAAAGAAGTTTGGGGGGATAAAGCTACCATTTATCTTTTTGGTTCACGGACAGATAACACCAGGAGAGGTGGAGATATTGATTTATACATACAATTGTCGGAACTGAAATCCTCTCGTTTGCTAATTCATCAAAAGGCCTCATTTCTGGCCAAATTAGATTTGCTTATCGGAGAACAAAAAATAGATGTAATCATTAATACACCCGGCAATGAGGATTTGCCCATCATCAAAACAGCCCGGAATGAAGGGGTAATCTTATGAAGCACTAAGTTATTGTAATGGACAACAATGAATTAATAGATAGTCTGGAAAATGCTTTTGAGACAGGTTATTTACATCTCAAACGGATGAATTTTGCCACCTCGAAAGTTAAAAAGTTCATGCCAATCACCCGGGATAATTATTATTCACTGGATGAAGATGCAATAGGCTTTCTTGATCAGTACATTTTTCGTTTTTCAAAGACACAAGACCTCATCGGTTCCAGACTTTTCCCATTAACTCTCCAGGCATTAGCGGAGCCAGTTGAAGATATGGCATTCATTGATATTTTAAATAGGTTGGAAAAACTCAGGATTATTGATTCAGCTCAAAAATGGATAGAGTTACGAAAAATCAGGAATGATATTGCGCATGAGTATCCCTCCAATTTAAATGAGCGTATTGAGGGCATTAACATATTGTTTGAAAATCTTACCACTTTCAGACAAATACTGGATCGTTGCAGGCAGGTTTTAGAAGAACATGGTTTAAAAAACTCATAACCCAAAACTTGAAACACGAAACTCTTGAAACACCCAACTCTTGTATCAGGCTAACAAATTCTTTGCTAATAAACACTACAAGCCTTTTCCTGAAGAAACGGCTCCAATAATTATTGCCTGGCATCTCCAAACGCCCGAAAATGCAGGTCACCTTCTACGCCTTGCTGCCAATGTGGGCTGTCGCTTGGTATTGTTTGTAAAGAATGAAGAGGAAGCGACCTTTAAAACGGCTAAAATGAAATATGTGGCCGGTCAGGCAGCTAAAAATATTAACTGGAGTTATTGTTTGCCCGAAGAGGTGGAGCAAATGGTACCTTCCAACTATTCATTTATCGCTCTCGAAACGTCCCCTGGTTCTTCTAATCTGTTTTCAGTAAAACTGCCTGCCAAAATGGCTTTGATGGTGGGGAGTGAGCGTTCCGGAATTCCTTTCGGCGTGAATTTCCGTAATCAGCTGAATGTTCATATCCCCATGCATGGAGCGGTGAAGTCTATGAATGTTTCGCATGCTGCCTGTGTCTGTTTGTTTGAGTGGGTTAGGCAGTGGGGATAGTTTTTTAGTCTACTAAAGGATTGATAGTCCATGCCTTTGGTCGTTTATCTGCTGCCTCTTTAAACTATGCTTTCAACCCTTGATTCACATATGTAATTAAAATGACTGACCACCAAATAGATGGACAGTCATTTTTATAATTAATTGCTACTAACAAAGTCTTCTTCTGTTATTGTATAAGTATATTTATAGTGAGTCTTGTATTTTTTATCAGAAACTACCTCACTATCCCAATTGTTGTTAATGTCATATATATTTCTCTGTTCACTATAGTTTTTCTCATAGAAAACAATCCTAGTACTTTCATTTTCTACCCAAACACTATCAGTTAAAAATGGATGTCCACCTCCATTTGCACCAGTATCAATAAAAACAGTCCTACTCTCTCCTTGCTTAATGTTATGATAACTTGTTTCATCAAAGTAAATAATAATCTGAGATTCTGTTTGGTTATTTATTACATACTCTTCTGTAATGCTAGGTGATGAACAACTCAAACAAAGTATATTAATTCCAATAATAAGCTTTAAATAATTCATCTACGTATGTTTTTTGTCTGTTATTAGTTTCTTTCAACAATCTAGTTTTAAAGGCTTGAGGGCTTTTTATATCAGAATCTAAGGCATTATAAAATTGCTTATTAGAAAAACCATATGCATTATCTCGTATTGAGTTAACGTAGTCCTTATTGGTATCTTGCAAATCCCATAATAAGCCTTTAGGAAGCCAGTCTGAATAATTACTTTGTGGAGAATAAGGGGTTTTATAAGGTCTGAAATTTTCTACCCAGTAATTTTTAACTGCACTATTTGAATTGCCATACTTATCAATTACAGCTTGATAACCCATATGATATCCCCACATTTCTCCAAGAGCACAAAGTTCGGCATTATTTCCTGTTCCATCACCATAAGCGCCATAAGTAAGGATGTAGCTAATGTATTTAGCCCAAAACGCACTTCCAACTTTCCTGAAATGGCTGGCGTGTGCAAGCTCATGTGCTGTTTGGGAGTAAACTTTTGCCGTACTTCCACTGCCCCCGCCAATTATGATATCCGGTTGCATAAACTTGGATACATAACTAAGTATATTGCCATGTACTCCAATGCCATAGTTTATCATGAAGTTGGTGTATGCTGAATTTGAATTAGCTCCGATGGGATGATATACTCTTCTTAACATTGGAGCTCCTCCAACAGTACCCTTGGTAACACAAATTCTAAGATTATTATAAGGTTTACTGATGCCATATTTGGGACATATTTCATTGTAATAGTCGTAAACACCATTCATTACAGTTGCCAATCGCCAGGCAATAGAATTTGTGGATATATTCCTGCTGTATCCGCTTTCATCATGTACACCCATAGAATAACGGGCATAAGTGAGCGTGGTATACCATTTCCATAGTTTTACACCGGTTGAACTTTCAAACCTTAGACCATAAAAACAGTTGTACCTGAAACCTTTCCGAACTTTGTAATATCCATCTTTGTTTGTGGTTCCATAAGATATTTTTACTATTCGATGTACTCTGACTTTAACCCCTTTAACTCCAACGTATTTTTTTAGCTCTGTATCATAGACCCTAATGTAACCCGAAGGTCTTTCTTTTTTTGGAAACCATCCACTAAACCACCCCTTAAGTTGTCCTTGTTTTTGTTCTTCTTCTGACAGGTTTCCGGTTATTTTCATAGATCGGAACTTACTATGAGAAACTAAGGATTCATAGGCCTTAGCTCAGATTTTTTTCATTGTTCTGTAGCTACACTTTCATAATGTCCCCTATGTTAAGATTAAATATCCTGGTCATTTCACTT
>Ga0163225_100372_pt1 | contig 13443 bp, 11 predicted proteins | sample MSEWel2016_04_06_2_FD_113145 | JGI IMG/M metagenome (GOLD analysis project Ga0163225, IMG submission 113145) | Subsurface microbial communities from deep shales in West Virginia, USA - MSEEL Well Study Marcellus 5H_2016_04_06 ... | reverse complement strand
TTACAAAAGTGACTTTATTTTGTTTCCCGAGTTTTTCAACGCACCTTTGATGGCCCGTTTCAATCAAATGTCTGAATCTGAAGCCATTCGTCAACTTGCCCGGTACACCGAAGAGTGCCGCGATCGGTTTATCCAGCTGGCTATCAGCTACAACGTCAACATCATCACGGGAAGTATGCCCATGATTCGCGACGACAAACTTTACAATGTGGGCTATGTTTGCCGGCGTAACGGAACCTACGACTCCTATGAAAAAATTCACGTGACCCCCGACGAAGTAAAATCATGGGGATTATCGGGGAGCGACAAGCTGAAAGTTTATGAAACCGACTGCGGAAAAATCGGCATTTTGATTTGTTACGATGTGGAATTCCCTGAATTATCGCGCTTACTGGCCGAACAAGACATGAAAATCCTGTTTGTCCCCTTCCTTACTGACACACAAAACGGTTACAGCCGGGTAAGATATTGCGCCAGAGCGCGTGCCATCGAAAACGAATGCTTTGTGGCTATGGCCGGTTCGGTGGGCAACCTGCCTAAAGTCTCAAATATGAACATTCAGTACGCCCAAAGCGCGGTATTTACACCTTGCGACTTTGCATTTCCCACCAACGGCATCAAAACCGAAGCAACACCAAACACCGAGATGATTCTGGTGGCCGATGTGGATCTTGATTTGCTCTCGGAACTACATGCCTACGGAAGTGTAAGAAATTTGCGTGACAGACGTACTGATGTATTCGACCTGAGACTGAAGAGCGGACTTATTGAGTAATACCGACTGCCTGGTTTTGCTAAAACTGACAAAAAACAGGGTGAACATTTTCGACAGCTGCCAGTTTATTTTACGACTGCCGGAATGTTTTCCGGTCAGTTAAAAAAACTATATCAACCGGGGAAAATCACCTCATCAACAGAACAAAAAATCAAAACTATGTACAAAACCAATATTTTCAATCCTGAAAACCGGCCCACAGAAACCCAAAAACAGGAGATTGTTGATTTTCTTTATACGCACCTCGACAGATTTGGAGACCCAAAAGAGGATATTTCCAAAGCAATCGACTACTCTTTAAAAATATCTGATTCTTTCGGCGGATTTGTTCTTGAATTGAAAGACGATAACCAGGTAATCGGGGCAGTTGTAATCAACAAAACCGGAATGGACAGTTACATACCGGGAAATATTCTGGTTTACATTGCAATTCATCGCAACTATCGTGGCAAAGGCCTGGGTAAAGAACTGATGGAGAAATCACTGGCTGAAGCCGCAGGAGATGTGGCTCTTCATGTAGAGCCCGACAATCCCGCAAAAAAGCTTTACGAGAAATTCGGATTTACCAATAAGTATCTCGAAATGCGTTACAAACCAGAATAACCACACCATGGCATTCCTCACATTAGACAGAAAAAAACTCAAAGAAAACTACAATTATCTGAATAACCTTTTTGAAGAAAACAACATCGAATGGGCCATCGTAACCAAGATGTTATGTGGCAATAAAGCTTACCTGAAAGAGGTTTTCGATTTGGGCATCAAGCAGGTTTGTGACTCCAGAGTATCAAACCTGAAAGCCATTAAGTCGGTCAACCCCGACATTGAAACCATTTACATCAAACCTCCGCCAAAACGTTCTATCCCAAGCATTGTGCGCTATGCCGATGTGAGCATGAATACTACCTTTGAAACGGTAAAGCTTCTATCGGAAGAGGCCAGACGTCAGGGTCGAACCCACAAAATAATCATTATGGTAGAGATGGGCGAACTACGCGAAGGGGTGATGCGTGATGATGTGGTGGATTTTTATTCAACCGTTTTTGAGATGCCCAACATTGAGGTAATCGGCATTGGCACAAACCTGAGCTGTTTGTATGGAGTTTTGCCCAACCAGGATAAACTTATTCAGCTGAGCCTATACAAACAACTGATAGAAAACAAATTCAACAAAAAAATCCCTTACGTTTCAGGGGGCAGCTCTGTAACCATTCCATTGATTAATCAGGGACTGCTTCCCGAAACCATCAATCATTTCCGGGTAGGTGAAACCCTGTTTCTCGGAACCAATGTTTACGACGGGTCGCAGTTTGATTTTATGCACAACGATGTCTTTAAAATTTATGCCGAAATCATCGAATTGTTTGAAAAGCCCACCGTTCCCCAGGGAGATATGGGTTCAAACCTGGAAGGTGATACCTTTGAATTCGACCAGGAAAAGTCACATGAACGCTCATGCAGAGCCCTCATCGATTTGGGACTTCTCGATATCGAAGAAAAACGATTGATACCCGCCGATGACACCTTCGACCTGGCAGGAGCCAGCTCCGATATGATTGTAATTGACCTTGGCGACAATGAACGCAACCTGAAAGTTGGAGACCTTTTGGAGTTTAAAACCGACTATATGGGAGCGCTTCGATTGCTGAATTCAAGGTATATTGATAAGCGGGTGATTTAGTTGTTAGCTGTTAGTTGTTAGCTGTTAGCTCTTAGCTGTTAGCTCTTGGCTCTTAGCTCTTGGCTGTTAGCTGTTAGCTCTTGGCTGTTGGCTCTTAGCTCTTGGCTCTTGGCTGTTAGCTCTTGGCTCTTAGCTCTTGGCTGTTAGTTGTTAGCTGTTAGCTGTTAGCTCTTGGCTCTTAGCTGTTAGCTGTTAGCTCTTGGCTGTTAGCTGTTGGCTCTTGGCTCTTGGCTGTTAGCTGTTGGCTCTTGGCTCTTAGCTCTTGGCTCTTAGTGCCAAGTTGCCAGAAGAAGGCAGCTGCTTGAGGTTCAATATTGGAAAGCAGAGGACATGAGATACCGATTCAGCCCCCCGGGAAGGCGAAATCAGCCTGAAAAAGTTCCACTTCAATCATGAAAATTTTATATTGGGTGATGTCGGTTTTCACAAAAAGTGAAGACTGACGCCACCCATTTGTATTTACCGGAAAACCTATCTTTCTTGTTCCAATCCATGATTTGCTTATATTTGTTTATTCAGGCAAAACTGACAAATAAAAGCAGCAATGACATTACTGATTTTATACTTACTTCTTGCTCTGGGCGTATCTTTTCTCTGCTCCATCCTTGAAGCAGTACTATTCTCAACAACCGCCTCATACATTGAAATAAAAAAGATGCAGGATGTGGCAGGAGCCCGGTTATTCGCGAATCTGAAAAACAATATCGACCGCCCCATCTCCGCCATCCTCTCGGTCAACACCATTGCCCATACCGTAGGAGCAGCAGGTGTTGGTGCCCAGGCAGTTTATGTGTTTGGAGAAGTCTGGTTTGGGGTAATCTCTGCCATTTTAACGCTGCTAATTTTGATTGTTTCTGAAATCATTCCAAAAACCATTGGAGCTACCTTCTGGCGAAATCTGGCAATTCCGGCAGGTTACACCATTCGGGTTTTGATGATCATTGCTTACCCGTTGGTTGTTTTTTCAGAACTTATCACCAGGTTAATGCCCAAAAGCAAGCATTCTTCCTCCGTGAGTCGTGAAGAAATAGAAGCCATGTCGTCCATTGGCACCAAAGAAGGAATACTGGAAAAGGACGAGGGAAATATCATCCTCAACGCCATGCGACTAAATATGATGCGGGTAAAAGAGATCATGACTCCCCGTACGGTGGTGGTTGCTTGCCCGAGAAGCATGACCACTTCAGAGTTTATTGACCATAAAGAATTCCTGGAGTACAGCCGGATTCCTGTTTTTAAGAAGAACATCGATGACACTGAAGCTTATGTCCTCAAAGCAGATGTGCTGGAAAGTGTGGCCCGCGGAAAAGGAAAAAGTCCTCTTCTGCAAATTGAACGAAATATAAAAATGATTCCCGAATCCATGAACCTCAGGCAACTCTTCGAGGAGATGATTTCGGAAAATGAACACACCTCCCTGGTCGTAAATGAATATGGAGCCATGGAGGGAATCGTTACGCTCGAAGACATTATTGAAACACTGATAGGCAGGGAAATAGTGGACGAAACAGATAATTATGCCGATATGCAGGAACTGGCCCGCGAAAAATGGCAGGGAAAAATGAAGAAAATCTCCCCCCGTTTCTGGCGAAAGTGAAGTTGTCGTTTTTCTGTGATACGATTGTGGTTATTAATATGTAAATTTGTAAGGAAAAGAGTGGTTATGAACATTCAATCAAAACGCCACAAACAGAAAATTTAAAATAGTATTACCACATAAAACTATGCGAAAGTTATTCTCCTTCCTGTTTTTTCTCGTTCTGTTTGGCTCCTCACTCACGGGGCAGAGCAGCGATGAATCTGAAAATCTGGTTTACCGTCTGCGAATTTTCAGCGAAATCAACAGCACCAGCTGGATACATACCCAGAATGCATTTGCAGAAGCCGAATTGCTGGAAGCCGATGCCATCCTCATTCATTTGAATACTTATGGTGGCCAGGTGCTTTTTGCCGATTCCATTCGCACGCGCATTCTCAACACCAAGATTCCCGTACACGTGTTTATCGACAACAATGCGGCAAGTGCCGGAGCACTTATTTCCATTGCCTGCGATAGTATTTATATGCGGCCGGGCGCCAATATGGGGGCAGCCACCGTTGTCAACCAGAGCGGAGAACAAATGCCCGACAAATACCAGTCGTATATGCGTTCCACCATCCGATCCACCGCCGAATCGCATGGCAAAGACACCATTATTACCTCTACCGACACCATTATTCGCTGGGTACGTGACCCCCAAATTGCTGAAGCAATGGTCGATGACCGGGTTATTATCCCCGGCGTAATTGACTCAGGAAAAGTACTTACACTCACGGCACTGGAAGCCATTGAACTGAATTTCTGCGAAGGCACCGCTGAATCGGTGGATGAAGTTCTGGAAAAACTAAAACTCAAACCCTACGAACTAAAAACCTACGAGCCATCCTTTTATGATGGACTGAAAGGATTACTGACCAGTCCTGTGTTACAAGGAATTTTGGTTTTGCTTATCATTGGGGGTCTTTATTTTGAACTTCAATCACCCGGCATTGGCTTTCCGCTAATCATATCGGCAGCAGCTGCTATTCTCTATTTTGCTCCTCTATACATCGACGGATTAGCAGCCAACTGGGAGATTCTGCTTTTCATCATGGGTATAGCACTGATTGCAGTGGAGATATTTGCCATCCCGGGATTTGGGATAGCCGGAATATCCGGAATTTTGCTGGCCCTGACAGGTCTCACCCTTAGTTTACTCGAAAACACGGCTTTCGATTTTTCACCCGTTGACACTACGGCATTCTTCACAGCCCTTCTCACAGTATTTCTGGGCATTTTCGGAGGATTTATCCTAAGCATCTGGCTCAGTCAGAAAATACTGACTACCACGTCGGGCCCCTTCTCAAAACTGGCCCTTCAAACCACACAGCCTCTTGACCAGGGATATGTTAGTATCGACTCAAACATGAAAACCCTGGTGGGGAAAACCGGTAAGGCATCTACCGTACTGCGTCCTTCGGGAAGAGTAGAGGTAGAGGGAAAAATTTATGATGCCCGCGCTTCGGAAGGATTTATCGAAAAAGGTGAAATGGTAGAAATAACCGCATTCTGGTCGGGTCAACTGGTCGTCAGGCAGGTAGAGGAATAAAAAATGCAATCTTAACATGACAATTTATGTCCATTTTTGACGACTTTAGTAACAAGCACACACAAAATAAATACATAAAATACTAAAAAACAGAGCTATAAAAAAACGAGCTAAAATTCATTTTTTGATTGTTTTTTTTGACAAGAGTGTTTTTACATATCAAAAATCACTATTTTAGTTCATGAATCAGGGATTTATTTTTTTGAAGTCCTAAGTTTCAACGCTCTCACAAATGCCAATAATAAAGGCACTTAAAAAATCTTTAATTTATTAATTTAATTAATTGAGAATTGAATCATGAAATCCAAGAAGCTGCCCAAAAAGCACAATAACGATTTCGATGCTTTCGAAAAACCTAAAAAATCGGGAGCTAATGTATCAAAAAGTAAAAGGTCGAAAAAGCCATCCATTTATGATGAATTGGATGAATTAGAAGAGATGGATGATTTTGTGCTAAGCGACAGAGAGTACAGGGGTTTCGACGACCTCTACAGCGATGATGATGATGCCCTGTATTAAAGAGGCAATGTTGAACCATTTAAATAACAAAGGCTGCCTTCGGGCAGCCTTTTGTCTTTATTAATAATTTAAGTTTCTTCTTCCGTGTGGATTTCCGAATCCTCTTCGTCCGTGTGGATTTCCGAATCCACACGGCTACTATTTGAAAATTCAAATCCACCCGGACGAAGGAATAGGTTGGATTCGCATCCTTTTTTTCTAAAACATCACAAAAATTTCCACTAAATTAGTGTTTCAAAAATGCTGTTTTCCCTATGAACAATACCAATATTGTATCCGTAGTACTTCTGGGCACCGGAAATGTCGGAACTCACTTTGCCAAAGCCTTAACCGAATCGGGCATAGAAATCCGGCAAATATACAGCCGCTCGCAGGAAAATGCAGAAGAAGTAGCGCTGCCCAAAAAAATACAGCCCATCTCTAATTTGAATGAAGCAGATACCACTGCCGATTTGTGGCTCATCTCGGTCTCCGACGATGCCATCCCCGAAATTGCCGGAGCACTCCCCGACTTTGGCGGAATCGTTGCACACACCGCCGGCAGCATTCCCTTAGATGTACTTTCACGCTTCAAAAACAGAGGTGTTTTCTACCCCTTTCAAACCCTCAGCAAGGAGAGAGTTATAAATTACAACGATGTTCCGTTTCTCATTGAAGGCAGTGACCCGGAAACCACCCAACGACTCCTCAAACTTGCCGGTATTCTTTCGGCCAAAGTCAGCGAAGCCGATTCCTCACTCCGGGCAACCCTTCACATTGCAGCAGTTCTTTCCTGCAACTTTGTCAATCACCTGTACAGTTTGTCTGCCGATTTACTCGAAAGTGGCGGACTCTCGTTCAAATACCTGACCCCTCTGATAAAAGAAACCACACAAAAAATTCTATACATGTCACCCCAGGAAGCCCAAACAGGGCCGGCCATCAGAAACGACAAGGAAGTTATTGACAAACATCTGAATCGTCTGGCAGATAATCCATCTCTCCGGGAAATCTATCGCTTGCTGAGTTACGACATTTTAAAGTACCACAAACGGGAATAAATTGTTATTTTCGCCTGACGCTTTAATTTTTGGGGATTAAACCTTTTAGTTAGCTCTTAGCTCTTGGCTCTTAGCTCTTGGCTCTTGGCTCTTAGCTCTTGGCTCTTAGCTCTTAGCTCTTGGCTCTTAGCTCTTAGCTCTTAGCTGGCAGGGTCTATCCATAGTGAATCAGAAGAATAGAATTCCTTGCAAGCAAAGCATCAACACTGGACTTTTCGCCCCATTGACCGCGAAAACGACGTCCAAATTACCACACAACCAAAGAAACAACAAAAAGAAACTAAAATATGACCAACTTCAAGGAAGACCTAATGAAAGTAAAGGCATTCGCATTTGATGTGGATGGGGTTTTGTCGTGGCAGGTAATTCCCCTGCATCCCTCGGGCGAACCCATGCGAACAGCGAATATAAAAGATGGATTTGTCATGCAACTGGCCGTAAAACTGGGTTACCCCGTGGCCATTATTACCGGTGGAAATACCGAGTCGGTCAAACAGCGATATCTGAACCTGGGTGTGCCTGATGTTTATATGGGTGCTTCGGAGAAAATCAACCAGTTCAATGAATGGACTTCAAAATACGACCTGAAGCCGGAAAATGTGCTCTATATGGGCGACGATATCCCCGACTACCCTGTAATGAAGGAAGTAGGTGTGCCCGTCTGCCCGTCTGATGCAGTGGAGGAAATTAAGTCCCTTTGCAAATATATCAGTCACGCCAAAGGTGGCGAAGGCTGCGTGCGCGATGTGATGGAACAGGTGTTGAGAGCTCAGGGAAAGTGGGGAACGGATTTTAAGTGGTAAGAAGAGAAATAAGTATTGAGGCCTGAGAAACGAGGCTAAAAAATCCCACCTCATCAGTTCATCAGTTCATCAGTTCATCAACTCGTCAGCTCAAAACTAAAAAACATGGCATATCTGAATCTTATTCGTTACAAAAACCTCATCATCATAGTATTGCTTCAGTTTTTGCTGCGGTATGGTTTATTAATTCCAATTCTGAATCATTACGGAGTCAGTCCTGAGCTAAGTCACCTCCGGTTTGGATTGTTGGTTTTGGCTACGGTTCTTTTGGCTGCATCGGGATACGTCATCAACAATTATTTTGATGTCAGCATCGACCGCATCAATAAGCCCGACAATGTTGTAGTAGGCCGCCAAGTTCACAGACGCTCAGCATTGCTGCTTCATGTAATATTCACCATTACCGGGGTGTTCATCGGTCTGTTTCTGGCCTATGTTACGCGCAAGGAGAACTATGCGCTGATGTTTATTGTAATACCGGGACTTTTGTGGTACTACTCCACCACCCTGAAGAAACAAATGCTGATTGGCAATCTTACCATAGCCCTGCTTACAGCCCTGGTTCCCTTTGTGGTAGTTTCTCTGGAATTTGCCACCCTGGCAAGAGTTCACGGAAATACCATTTTGCAATCCGAAGCCTGCTCCACTGCATGGTTCTGGACCACCGGATTTGCTTTTTTTGCCTTTATCAGCACCATCATGCGCGAACTGATAAAAGATATGGAAGATGTGGAAGGAGACAGCGAAGCAGGCTGTCGTACGCTCCCGGTTGAAATGGGCATCGACTATTCCAGAACGGTAGTGGTCATTCTCTCCATTGCATCGATTGCTGCACTATGGCTGATACTGCTGTTTGTGCCACAACTTAGAACCAGCTACATAACCCGGGGCTATTTCCTCCTTTTCCTGACAATTCCATACATTCTGGTTGCTTTCAGGACAGTAAAAGCCAAAACAAAAAAGGACTTTGCCTTTATAAGCGACCTCAGCAAAATTATTATGCTGATGGGGATATTGTTTATCATCGTAGCCCGAACCTTTTTTGTTTAAATTTTCAGAAATCCGAAAAATCCTGTTTTAATGTTTCTTAAGAACCTCGGGAAATATCATATTACACTGGCATCGGGCTCTCCCCGCCGTCATGAACTGCTCCGTCAGGCAGGCATTAATTTCACCATAGGCAAAGGACGTGATGTCCCCGAAAAGGTGCCGCCCGGAATACATATCGACGAGGTAGCCCTCTATCTGGCCCGGTTAAAGTCTGATGCATGGAAAGACATCTGGCAACAGCCGGATCAATTGGTAATTACGGCGGATACCATTGTAACCATCGACAATCAGGTAATTGGTAAACCGGACAATCAGGAGGACGCATTCAAAATGCTGGAAACTCTTTCCGCCCGTTCTCATCGGGTGATAACAGGAGTGGTAGCCGCCTCCGCACACAGTAAAGCTGCATTCTCCGATATCACTACCGTTCATTTTAAACCCATCAGCCGGGAACAAATCCAATATTACATCGACAAGTTTGAACCTTATGACAAGGCCGGCTCGTATGGCATTCAGGAATGGATCGGAATTGTAGGAATCGAACGCATCGATGGCAGCTATTTCAATGTCATGGGCCTGCCGGTTTCCAGACTGATGGATGAATTGGAAAAGTTCTGATTCGGCAAATAGAGTTCCATCTTGAGTTTAGAAGCTGGAAGCTTGAGGTTAGACGTTGGACGTTAGAGGTTGGACGTTAGAGGTTAGACGTTGGATATTAGAGGTCAATACACTGCTGAAGTTGGCTCTAGTTAACAGTCGCGTATATATTTTTAGAGATTGCTTCGAGGTAAACCGCTAATTCATTGAACAACCTTAACAAACGAGATTGCTTCGGGGTAAACAATGAACATCGTCCTTGCTTATCCTGCAATCATTCCCTTAACAAACGAGATTGCTTCGGGGTAAACCCTCGCAATGACCTCGCCATAGGATCGAAAAGGGAGAGGAAGCAGGGCGGCTGCGCCGCCCTGCTTCCTCTCCCTACCTCTCTTACAACGTGTCATTGCGAGGGCAACGCCCGAAGCAATCTCTAATGAAATAATCGCTACTTTAAACTAAAATCTTTAGAAAATAATCGATATATGATTATTTTAGAGCAACAAAAACCGTAAAAACAATCATATAATGAAGAAGTTACTGCTCGTAATTCTTTCCCTGCATCTGGCATTTGCATCGTTTGCCAAGGAAGGGATGTGGATCCCCCTGCTCCTGGAGAAATACAACATCGGGGAGATGCAGGAAATGGGATTTCAACTGACAGCCGAAGACATCTACAGCATCAATCAGGCAAGTATGAAAGATGCCGTCATGATATTTAACGGAGGTTGTACCGCTGAACTCATATCCGACCGGGGATTGATTATAACCAACCACCATTGCGGCTATTCGGCGATTCAGTCGCATAGTTCCGTTGAAAACGACTATCTGACCGACGGTTTCTGGGCCATGTCGAAAGAAGAAGAATTGGCCAATCCCGATATGTCTGTTACCTTCCTGAAGTATATGGAAGATGTTACCGACAGCGTCCTGAAAGGGGTAGAAGAAACCATGGCAATGAAAGAACGTGAAGAGATCATTGACGGAAACATCAAAAAAATTAAAGAACAGGCGACCAAAGACACGCATTACACGGCTAGCGTAAAACCATTTTTCCATGGCAATCAATACTTTCTGTTTGTCAATGAAGTATTCAAAGATATACGACTCGTTGGGGCCCCTCCCTCTGCCATCGGGAAATTTGGTGGCGACACCGACAACTGGATGTGGCCCCGGCATACAGGCGATTTTTCCGTTTTCCGCATCTATGCCGACGAAAACAATGAGCCCGCAGAATTCAGCACCGCCAATAAACCTTACAAGCCGGCCAAACACTTTCCTGTATCCCTCAAAGGCGTTGAAGAAGGGAATTTCACGATGGTCTTCGGATATCCGGGAAGCACTTATCAATACGTTCCTTCATTTCACCTTGAAATGCTTACCGAAAAGGTTTACCCCGGATTGATTGATATCCGAACCCACAAACTCAATATCATGGACAGATATATGGAGCAAGACCGTGGGGTACGCATTAAATATGCCGCAAAGAATGCTGGGGTCTCCAACTCCTGGAAACGATGGCGCGGAGAGATCAGAGGACTCGAAATTCTGGATGCTCAACAAAAGAAGCAGAATTATCAGGCCCGTTTCCAAAAATGGGTAGCAGAAGATGCAGAACGTGAAGCCCGTTATGGAAATCTTCTGAATGAATACGAAGAACTATATGCCACACTGGGAGACGTGCGCCTGGGGCGTGATATGCTGCTGGAAGTAACCTCCCGAAACGGCATTGAAGTAACAAAAGTTGCATCTATGTTCCGCCAACTGGTTAATGTTTACGAAAAAGAAGAAGACCCAAAGACGGAGGAAGTTGAAAAAATAAAAGCCAATATTCAGTCAAAACTGACAGATTTCTTCAAAGACTATCACCAACCCATTGATAAGGAGATCACTGCTGATATTCTATCGCTCTACAAGAAAACAGTTAACAATGAATACCTGCCCACCGTTTATGAAGAGATTACAGGAAAACACAACGGAGATTACAAAGCTTACACAGATCATCTGTTCAGGAAAACAATGTTTGCCGAGGAATCATCAACACTGGAGTTTCTGGAGAATTTCTCTGCCTGCAGCGTTAAAAAACTTAAGAAAGACCCGGTCTGGAAATTATTCGAAAGTTTCATCGATGTATATGGCGACCAGCTTTATCCGTTGTACCAATCACTCGATCAAAAAACCGACAGCCTGAATCAGATTTACATGAAAGCCCAAATGGAATTTGAGCCGGATAAGGTTTTTTATCCTGATGCCAACTTTACCCTGAGAGTGGGGTATGGAAAAGTAAAAGGCTACGAACCGCACGATGCCGTTAAATATCTTTATCAGACAACCATAGAGGGAATCATGGAAAAGGATAATCCGGACATTTATGACTACCGGGTTCCCGAAAGGCTAAAAGAACTCTACCGCAACAAAGATTACGGCCCCTACGAAGACAACGGCACCGTTCCGGTCTGTTTTATCGCCACCAATCACACTACAGGAGGAAACTCAGGCAGTCCTGTTGTCAATGCCCAAGGTCATCTGATAGGCGTAAACTTCGACCGCGCCTGGGAGGGTGTCATGAGCGATTTAATGTTCAATCCCGAACAGTGTCGCAACATTTCTCTGGATATCCGTTACGCTCTTTTTATCATCGACAAATTTGCTGGAGCCGGTTATCTGCTGGATGAAATGACCATTATCGAATAAAGGACAGTTCCCGGCAAATCTGTGAAACACCAAAAATTTTAAACCCGTGCTGATTGAGTTTTTTAATCAGTTCACGGGTTTTTTTTTTGCCATCGGGGAATAAATCCGGATGGATTTCTATTTGAAGCTGCTTTACATCAATTTCGGATTCAAGTATATCTGGTATTACCTCATACTCAGCACCTTCAATATCAATTTTGAGTAAATCAATTTTAGAGATTTTCTTTTCCTTCAAAATAGATGAAAGCCTTTTCATCTGTACTTTGTAAGCCCTGTCCCGTGTTTGTTGGTTCGGAATTACCGAACAACTAACATGTTCGGTATTTTCGGGAGGAAAAAATAAATCCTCTCCATCACGGGCACTCAAACCGACCGGTGCAAATGACAATGATTCATATTTCTCCACAAAAGGCCGGATAAACCGATCCACGCCCCGAGTCGGGTCAAAAGTGTGAATCCGAACATTTTTTGCTTCCATCAGGTTCAGGTCAAAACTAATGTCTTCTCCAACTCCAAAAGATAGAACAGTACTTTCGTCCTTCAGTGCAGGGAGGTGAACATAAAAGCCACCATAACCGGAGCCCATCCAGGTTTTATCAAGTTTAATCTGAGTAGGGATAAACTGCTTTCTGGGACTAAGCCAAATCAAAAACTTAGTTATTTGGAACATAGGGTTTCTTTTTTAAAATGCCAATATAAACATTTCTCCACAAAATCTCCTCTACACCTGCCCAAATTCATGTTTCACCACACCCTGAAAAAGCAAACTCATTTTCATCCAGTTGTTAACCCTGATGCGTTGACGCATAATATCCATGGGAGGGGTACGCTTTATCTTCAGAAAAAGTTTTAGATAATAAATATAAGCGATGTAAACCCCGAGCCTGACCTCTTTCTTAAGCAGGGCAATTCCCTTGTAGGCTTCTTTAAAATCATTTTCTATCTCATTTTCTATCTGCTCTTTCTGCTCTTTGAAAAAATTAAACAAATCCACATTTGGGAAATAGCTTCTGCCCCGCTCATCAAGGTCAGATTGAATATCTCTGAGAAAATTAACTTTCTGAAATGCTTCTCCCAGTTTCCGTGCCGGGTATTTTAAGGCCTCGTATTTTTCCGGCTCATCCTTGTAAAAAACGCGCAAACACATCAATCCAAC
>Ga0163225_100371_pt1 | contig 13479 bp, 8 predicted proteins | sample MSEWel2016_04_06_2_FD_113145 | JGI IMG/M metagenome (GOLD analysis project Ga0163225, IMG submission 113145) | Subsurface microbial communities from deep shales in West Virginia, USA - MSEEL Well Study Marcellus 5H_2016_04_06 ... | reverse complement strand
TGCCAATAAGATAGAGCAGGATCGCCAGACGATACTTGTTGCGTTCAGTAACACCTGTGATCTGGCGGTTTCCATCTTCGGTGAGAATATCGAATGAGCCAAGTGACTGTATCAGAAACGCCGCGGTTGGAGATTTCAGGGGTTTATTATCGATGTAAATTCTGGGCGGTTCCGGCAGGTTCCTGATGTTCATCCGTGCGTTCATCTGCATAATTCCCATCACAAGATACGAGACATACAGTATCGTCATCATGGCATCGATCCGTTTTGGATTATTCAGATAGATCCGGTCTGCCATAACCGACCATTTCATTGTCCGGAAAATATTCTCGACAATGTGCTGCTGTTTGTAATGCCGGAGCACTGACCTGTCATCCATCTCCGATTCGTGATGATTTGTCAGGAGAGCGAATGTTTCCTTCTTCTCTCTGAACTTTCTCACGCGTTCCTCATGCACACGGGTCCCCTTCACCCGGACATGGTAGACCGACCACTCTTCAAGAGGTTTCGTCTCCTCTCCCCTCCGCCCCCGTGGCCATCGTTGTTTTAGTTCGGATTCAATCTCGATCACCGGTTGGACAAGCAGTTTCCGGGACTGTTCATGCAATTCTTCAATTGCCCTCAGTGCATCAGGTTCACAGGCAAATGGCGTTTTGAACTTCTTCTCCTTGATCAATTCCTCCAACGTAGTCGTATCTTTCTTTATCTGGCTCTGCACCCTCTCATCTGCTGCCGATGTTTCATAGACGACAAGTGTATAGGGCAATCCATAGAGATCAACCGTAAATCTCTGTGAACGGTAGGTTGCCCGTTTATCGTGCGCCTCCTCATCGGTACAACATTGCCCAAGGTCTGTCCACTGATTCCGTTCACGGGCGTTCGATCTGTATCTATCGGCAAGTTTCCCTGCGAAATTTGCAGGAGTATGGGATATAAACCGCACTTCAGATCCCTGTCGGTTTAAGACCTCCAGATTGGGACGGTTGAGGAGTTTTGAATCTGCAATATAGGTATGGTTTCTGAACTCTTCCCCGAAGATCTCCTTTAGAACGGTGAGCGCTTCCATATTCCAGACGGAATCTGCATGATTTCCATTCATGGTTCTGCAATACCGGATCAGTCCATTGCCATCTGAGACGACTCCTGTCTGGAAGATCCTGCGATCCTTTCGACCGGTTTTGTTGAGGCCAAAACAGACTGTCGGGCCATGAGCATCTGGTGTTTCATCGAGATCATACTCGCCACAGACCTCATGTGATGTTACGTCACTATGGAGGATCAGTGATTGTGGGATATCATAGGTGGCATAGGCCCGGAGAGAGAGCTGTTGAAAGAAGTTTGAGGGACAGGCATCTGCGAACTTGTCAAGGAACCTCCCGAGACAATCGTCAGTGAACGATGTGGCAGGGATATCTGATCCAAAGATCAGTTCTGTATCGATGTCTTCGAGTTGCTGTCTCACATGAACCAGTGCAACCCGCTGCTTGGTGGAGAGAAAGGGCAGCAGAACAAGTGCGAGCGCTCGGTTTCCCGGGCTGATCGAACACTGATGTGGATCCCAGGATACTGTTTCATTTACCAGGTCAACAAACCCGATTTGGTCGAGGATTGACCGAACAACTAAGGCAATGAGTGGGGTTATCTGTGTTGGAGAGGGTGATTCCGGTATACGATCCACCAGATTCCTGATCTCTTTGATCGGATCGGTAACACTCATTTTGGTTTTCGGATAGAGGCGATCCATCTTGGTCTGGCCGTTTTTCTCCCTCTGTTTCGGCATGAAGGATATAGAATGAGCATGAATTTATAGTTAATCATTAAGTTAAAGAATAGTTGTACTAGTTATTACATAATTAAATAAAATTATAATTAAATATGAATTGTTATGGGGGTGCGGATTGTGAATCAGAAGTGGAACTACCCTGCAAATAAGGTAGTGCCTCAAAAAATTGGGGTCTGTTGAAACATTTATGTTATACCCAGTATGGAACATATTCTTTTTGCCTGTGAGATGCTTCTGGATTGACCAACTTAATCATACCTGCATCCAGAGCTTCTTTTATATATCGTGAGGCTGAAGATTTACTTTTCTTTTCAAGCCCAAAGCGTCCTCTAACGGAGGAATTTATCAGAGTTTCATGATTCATATATCTGAGGCAGGCATGTTGATAGACTGCTCGTATCCGATCATCCCTGTTCATTTCAGAGAGAGATCGCGGAGCAAAGAGTAATGCTCTGGTAAATCCCGGAGGAACCTCAAACAATGGTGCTGGAAGCTGGTAGAGCTCGACTTGAAATAGGACTTTGTCGATACCACTGCCACGTTCTTCACAGAGATTGAACCTCCGCATCATTGATGCCAACTGCTCATTTCGCGAGGTTGGTGGCGCATCTACAAAACGCCGGGTATCCACCAGAGGTTCTCCTGGATTTGTGATCTCAATCCGGTTTGAGAAGATTTCAATCATGGGATTGGTTCCAGTGGCATAAAAGTCCTGATGTATCAGGGCATTTGCGACAAGCTCACGAACTGCAATCTCTGGATACATCAGAACAGTCTTACGCAGAGCCTCTCCAATTATCTCATTTGATGGCAGCAGGCTCTTGATCTGTGTAGTAATCTCAGAGAAGCCATTTCCATAACCCTTGTCTATCTCAATCTCACGCTCTGCCTCGGTCCTTCCGGTTCCATGATACCTGATAATCCTGAGTATTTTTCGGTTAAGTTTACGAAATTCGGAGAGTTTTTTGGCGAGCAATATCGCTCCGAGGTTTGTAACGTTATATCCTCCGGCATCAGAGGGGCGGATCAGGTTGTCTTTTGCCAGAGCTTCAAGTATTCCATCCCGATTTGATGGAAGCGGTATGTCAAGGAGATCAAAGTATGCTGAATAATCGAGAAGCCGGAGCACATCAGCACCCTCCACTCGTTCAGCTGTTATCCTCTCTTCGAATGGGATCTGGTCTAAGGCACGCCAGAGGTTACGCTCCCTATCCGGTGCATCTTTGAGGAGTTTCTTCACAGATCCAACCCTGATAAAACCTTTGCTCTTGAAGCGCACGGGATGACGGAAAGCACGTTCAATCACTAGGAGGACAAGATGTTTCCCATCAATCTCTGCCTCATAGAAGCCAAAATCGATCTTTGGGTTAAGATTGTGCAAAAGCCAGTTTTCCAGCGGTTCATTACCCTTCTTCTCCAAGGATGGATAGAAATCCGTCCCGACAATTACATGGCTCTTATCTTCGATACCCCAGACCATGTAGCCGTGGGTTTTACCATTCAGGGCGGCGGCATTGGAGAGTGCGGAGATATATTCACCGATCTCCTCCGGGTTATGGTTATTGACCTTGAACTCAGCCCATTCAGGCTCATGGGCATACCGGATGAGCTCCCGGATAATGCCCTGATAGTATTTCTCATCCCTGTGAGCGATCATGCTTCGCCTCCAAGCTCCCTGCGTTTATCTTGAAGAAAACGCTGGAGTTCTTCATTGCTTGGTAATTCAACCTGGTATTTAGAGACAAACAAGCGGTTGTTAATTGCTGAAAGAGCGTACTCTACAAGTGCGTGATCCTTTCTGGTACAGAGAAGAAGTCCGATCGGCGGATTATCTCCCTCAGACATCATATGTTTGCGATACCATGACACATAGGTATTGAGCTGTCCGATATATTCATGATGGAATTCATCTACTTTTAATTCAACGAGCACATGGCATTTGAGAATCCGATGATAGAAGACAAGATCAATGAATCCCCGGGTATTGCCAATAATGATACTCTTCTGTTGAGCTTCCAAACAGAAACCATGACCAAGTTCCAGAAGAAATTCACGCAGATTGGATACCAACGCCGCCTCAAGCTCCGCCTCTTCAACAGCGTCCTTTGCTTTCAGACCCAGAAACTCAAAGATATAGGGGTCTCTGATAGAAAGTCTTGGATCTGCCTTTTCTAAACCAATCCTGACCATTTCTGCCAGTTTCTCCGGATTATTGGATAGACCAGAGCGTTCATAATATAATGTTGCTATTTGGCGTTTGAGAGCCCTCACAGACCAGTTACCACGGATAGACTCAACCTCATAGAAGGCCCGTTTAAAGGGATCCTCAATAGTGGTGAGTTCAACAAAATGGCTGAATGATAGTGATGAAAGAAGCTGCTGAGTTGGCAGTTTCCACTCAGGAGGTATGGTATTTCCTTTTTCACGCTTTTCATAAGCCACTGATTTGGAAGACAGTGTCTGCCAAATATGGTGCGGCAGTATACTTTCAAAGGATTTGGCAGACGGTGTCTGCCATATTGATGGGTAGATTTTGTAGAATTGACGACACTGCCGGAGTGTCCGGGGTGATAGTTCCACAAGACCCTCGTTTTTCAATGCAAGAGAGAGATTTTGCAGGATCTTCTCACCGTAGACTGCCCGATCTGCACCATCCTGCTCATATTCGTAGATGAACCATCCAACAGCCCAGTTTCGAATTGTCAGATGGATGTTCACGGCCAAAATGGCGTCTTTTGTGAAGTAATCATGCGCTTGTCGAATTGCATGAACCAGAGCAGGAAAGTCCAGCCGTTCCGAAGAGAATGAATCGAAATATTCCGTATCAGGCACATTCTCATTCTCATCCCGGGTAAGTGTCTTCTTCGCCGCCACACTTCAGAACTCCTGGAAATGTCTCCTGCGTTTGGTCATATTCATATTCATATTCATATTCAAATTCATGTTCATTCCACCGGCCATTCTCCCGTTCCCCCGGTCTCCTCTTCAAATCCCAGCTCATTAGCAGATGCCTCATCATCACCCATGCAATCCAGTTCATCGAGGAGCTCGCTCGCCTCACTCTCCCCGCTCTCCTCAGGCAGGTGAGCCGCCGCCTCCCGGACATCCAGCTTCCCGGTGATGACATCGGCGATGAGGCGGGTCCGGTATTCCTGGAGGAGGGTGATCTGGCGTTGGGTGTGGGTGATGGTTGAATCTATTTTCTCCAAAGTTTGATCAAGGTAGTTTACGATGGCGGTTTGTTCGGGGAGGGGGGGGATTGGTATACGAAGGGATCCAAATTTCTCTCTTGTAAAATGAGCTATAGTAGCTTTGTTATTAATGGCATCAAACCACTTTAAAGTGGAGATTGTAATCATGAGATATTGCATAAAGTCATTGCGACTGTTCAAATGAGCTCGAACACGGTGAAGGGCATTTTGAATTATGAAATGACACTCTAAATCTTTCACAATACCACACCGACCACCTTCCCCTCCTTCACAGACTAATAGATCACCATTAGCTATCTGGTATTGAACAATTTCACGTGGATTTGCCCACATCTTAGGTGCATTGGTTGTTAGAACACGAAACCATTGGATATGTTGTGCTTTTAAATATGAAACTTCTATATCATTTTTATCATTTGGTGAATTTTGAAGCATTTTTCCAAGTCTAATGTCAAAATGCCGCTTAACAGGTGAGACCACCCAATGCTCCGGCACATCCCCTAGCCACTCCACCCCGGAGGGTTTGAGCCGAACATTTGGATCGAGGCCACGGGTGACGGCGTTGTGGATGATTGCCTGTTTCTCCTCCTCCAGGAGCGCAATCAGCTTCTTTTTGGCGCTGTTCAAGCGCCGGATGCGGCGGTCCATGTAGTCGAGGTAGCGGACGATGGCGGTTTGTTCGGGGAGGGGGGGGAGAGGTATAAAAATATCTCCTAATTTTGTTCGTGATATTTCCGTAAACGTAGTGCCTGATGCTAAACTTTGTATTTCACTTTTAAGTGTTTTAAGGAGATTAAATCCATATTTAGTTGTAATGAAGTCATTATTTGGAATGAGAGTTTTACAACCTTGATTTGTACATAACTCCACTTGTGCCACAGCAACATTTCCCACAGGAGCACGTGAAGTAATTACAAGGCTACCTGGTGGAACAAGTTCTAAAGAGGTTGCCTTTAATCCCTCTCTTGTAATCTTCCTCAAGGAAGTGAACAATTGTGCATTCTTACTTACATCTGTTGGTGTTATCCAAACAACATCCCCGTCCCAATAATCAGGTTGATTACTTGAGGGTGTTGTGCCTCCAATTATACGTTGGAATATATTTTTAAGCCGCTGTACTTCCCAGTGTTTCGGCACATCCCCGAGCCATTCCACCTCAGAGTCCTTGTATGAAGAATAGGGTTGAAGATCAGCGATCATGAATCCTCTCCTTGATTCACAGTATTAGGTCGACCTTGCCACTCATCAGCGATGGGTTTCCACTTGATATTGCATGTAACCGGTTTATCTTCCGCATCCTTTCCTGTCCATGCACCCCAGAAATCTGAGTCATCAGATTGTGGTTGATGGTGTTTGGGCAAATCATTCATTTTGACGATGACGGGTAATTCAGTAGCCCATCCAAGGAGAATCGCACTCTGGGAGGGTAATAATGGTAGATCTCGGAGAAGCCCCTTGAGGTTATCCGGAACGAGTTTATGAACCAACTCCTGATCACGATCATTGGTTATTCTATGTAGCAGGAAGGTATTACATTGTGAAAGAACAGTTGGTGATAGCTCTGAGGGCCGTTGAGATGAAAGGACCAGTCCTAATCCAAATTTTCGACCCTCCCGTGCAATTCTTTCGAATACTTCACAGCAGACCATTGCGGCATCCTGATTCTCAATGTCGTATTTATATCTTTTGATAAATGTGTGTGCTTCCTCCATAACAAGCACAGTAGGAAGAGCAACACCATTGGCTTTCATATGTCGCTGAAGCGCCTCAAAGATCATGCGGGCAATCACTGCAGTTACAACATGAACAACCTCTGTTGGAACGAGAGAGAGATCGATAATTGATACGCAACCATTTTCTGCGTTATTATTACCTATATAATTATCAAGCCATTTATCGAGGGATTCATCAGATATATTTGAAATAATTGGCTCCATACGCCCATCTGCAAGAAGTGAACGAATACGAATAAGAAGTGTTTCAACATAGTCTGATACACTGAACATTTCAGAGACGGCTTCCAGACAACGGAGTAAAGCATCGCCATTAAATGGTCGTGGTGCATCAACATCAGAAAAAAATATGTCCGAAATATCACCCCCAAAAGATGAATATGCTTCATTAAACTTGGATCGGAGAACGAGCATCTCATCATATTGAAAATCGTAATGTGAATAGTCAGCTCTTCGAGGTTTGCAAAGGTTTTCTAAAAGATCAATTATTTCTTTAATTACTTCTTGTTGCTCTTCAGGTAAGCTATCTCTCTCTGTCTCAAGTCCTTTTCTCCATTTTTCTAATTTTTCAAAAAAATTTTTATTTTTAGGAAATGAACCACAATAACTGCCTGTTCTCATTTCAATGTTTAGACTAGTGACGATAACCCGAAGAAAAATACGCATATCTTGACTAGGATGTTTTGTTGGTTCAACATCCCCTTCCCGAACATATCGTAATGCATGAATCAGGGTTGGCCTTTGTGTTTTTGGAGTAGCTTGAGTGAATGAGCACCATTCAGCACTATTCCAAAACCAAAGTGGGACATTCAACTGGAACTCTTCATTTCCTGGATTCACTTTAAAAATTTTAGCTTTGGTATTGATGCACCCATCACTGAAAGCACGAGAATACTCACCATTCGGATCGAGGATAATAAATCTGGCGTTGGGTATTTTATGTTCAATTTCCTCATAACTATCTCTGGCTTTTTGAGCTGCTTCAAGGCTCCATCTAATCAATCCGGCAATAGAACATGATTTTCCACTCCCTGTATTGCCAAGAACCGCAATATGTCGCCCGAATAATCGATTGGGATCTACTTTTACCTCTGCATCTCCCGCAAGGGGGCTTGTACCGATTTTAACTCGCCCTCCCTCACCTGACTCGACAATTGACCGGAGTTGCGTGTCTGTTGGAAGAAGAACATTTTCACCAACTGATGGCAACGCATCAGCCCCTCGTCGAAATACATACCGATCTGGTTCTCCTGCTTTTGTTGCTGTTTTCTTACGCAGGGTACCCAATGGATTAAGACTAAGTTTCCGTAAGGGATATGGTAGATCAACAAGGCCGAAGTCTTGCATCCCTTGCCTTTTTGGAAATGCCGAACGTTCAACAGTCAGCCATCCAATTTGGCCGACAAGAAAAGCATCGTCAACAGGAATCAATACATAGCTGTTGACACGTGGAAATGATCGAGGCCCACCAGCATTTAATGCCATTGAGTCTGGTGTCTCAATATCGAGGGCGACTTTTATTTCGCTTGGAGATACAAAATCAACAATTCCAATTCGAAGACAGTCAGAATGTTCATAAGGGGAAAGGCTCATGAAATCTGCTCTCCTTCTTCATCAGGTTTGTTTATAGTGACATTTCCAGTTTCTGACCCATACCTGTTTTGAAGCAACTTGGCCATCCTAAAGGTTGTCTTGTCTATAGCTGGTTTTGGGAGATAATGATCGACAAGAGTTTGTAAATCCCCAAGATGATCCCCAATTAAAAGGGTAATTTGAGATGATCTGCCTAGTTCTTCATATATCTTCATTATTCGTGTTAGTGAATCTCCATATGCAATTACCACCAGATGTGCTGATGGAATAGTCAGCATATCTTTGATCACGCGATTGATGTGTTCATCGCCGAAGCTATAGCCATAACATACTAATGTACTGTTTGGCCGACATGTTGCTGCGGCAAAATCACGGAACAATTCAACATATGGATATAAAGCAGTCTCTTGATCTTTGGAGGAATTTGGATAAACCATGAGCTGCATCGATCCAACTCCCTTTAATCCTGGTGCATTAAGATATGGATCAATGGCCTCTGCTCCAAAAGGAAGTCCGATTCGTTGAATGGTTTGATTACAATCAACCCAATCAATAGAGCCGTGCAGTTTCGTAAATCGAGCTATACCCTCAAGATATCTTGGCTCTCCTCTGATGCCCGGAGGATTATAGTGCATATCAACATCAAGCCTCGAAGAACGGAATATAGGGGTTAATGTGCCAATAAATCGGTCAATAAGACGTAACCCTGCAATGTCTGCACCCGCTTCAATACACCGATCATAATTCGTCGTGAAGATATGCAACCGATCTCGCGTTCCTGTCCTGCTTGCAAAACTCATCAGAAAGCTGACAAGGTAATTAAAGGCAACCTCTCGACATTTTTCATCTGCTGAAATAATACCTTCCTCCCCTGCGAGAATAGAAGCAGCAAATTCGTCAAGAACATGAGATAAACTGAGATGCAATTTTTCATGATTTTGATGTGTGACTGAATCCTTTAGTTTCGTTGATGCAAATATTTCAAGACCACGAAGACACTCATTGGCTACACGAATCTGATCCTCAATGTTACCATTTTCCCGCCCAGAAGCAGAAGCTGTCCGCTCTGCTTCCTTTTGAATTTCTTTATTAAAGATCTCAAAAGAGACAGTATTCATTCCAGGTAACGTCTGACTGGTTGCCATTCGATGGATGGCATGGGTCAATCCGGATCCAATAAGTAATGAAAGGTGCTCAGATTGAACAAGAGAGGTTAGCCAGGGTTCAATACGTGTTCTTAATTTATCCTGATGGAATGGCTCACCTGGTTTTGCCCACGAGCAGGTTAAGTCATCCTTTAAGAAAAATGTTTTTTGTTCGGATTCAGTATCCTTCTTCCAAAGGAATCTGATCGGTTTTATATCGTCACGACACTTTATAATCTGCTCATGGCTTTTTTCTTCTGAAGTCATCACATCCCCTCCCTTGATCCAACAATCTCCTCCAGCAATCCCTCTGTCTCCTTTTCCAGTGCCAGGATATCGGCCCGGATCTCTTCCAGTGTCCGCATCGGCTTGGGCTTGTAGAAGTGGCGGGTGAAGCTGATCTCGTAGCCTGTCTTCACGCTCCCCTCCAGATACCAGGCATCAGGGGCATAGGGAAGGACTTCCCGCCTCAGGAACGCCTCGATGCCACCTTCTTCAAGGAGCGGGATCTGTTCGGTGTCCCGGAGATCGGAGTCCGGCTCATACTCGACAACAGCGGGCTTTCCGTTGATCGTTGTTGGGAAGAGACCCCGGAGGGGGTCGGGTTCTGTGCCTTTCCTGTGGATCTTCTTAATCACCGGCGGGGCATCATCGGCCTTCTCGCAGCTCTCTCTCAGCTTCCTGATCTCCGCTGCTTTGTATGCCCGTTCGGGATCAATTCCCTTCAGCCTGAGCGGCCGCTCGACCGTTACCTTCCAGTATCCGAAGGCTGCATTTGGGAATATCTTACTCTGTTCCGTATCCTCAAATGCAAGGAATGTATCGAGGATCATTTTGCAGTCCTCTTCAGAGAGGTAGCAGTTCTTCTTGCCGAGGTTCTTCCGGAGGGGCTTATACCACTGTGTGGCATCAATAAGCTGAATCTTCCCCCGCCTGTGCTCCGGCTTCCGGTTTGTTAGTACCCAGATATAGGTCGCAATACCGGTGTTATAGAACATATTCAGGGGCAGGGCAACGATTGCTTCGAGCCAGTCGTTCTCGATGATCCATCGCCTGATATTGCTCTCGCCCTGGCCTGCATCACCGGTGAAGAGTGAGCTGCCGTTATGCACTTCCGCAATCCGGCTGCCAAGGGGGGTGTCCTGTTTCATCTTGGAGAGCATATTGACGAGGAAGAGAAGCTGGCCATCGGAAGAGCGGGTGATCAGCGAATAGTCGGGATCTCCGGCATGTTCAATGATGAACCGGGGATCCTTGATCCCGGTCTTGCCACCCATCCGTTCCAGATCGCTCTTCCAGCTCTTGCCATATGGAGGATTGCTGAGCATGAAGTCAAAGGTGAGAGAGGGGAATGCATCATTGGCAAGGGTTGAATGTTCAGGTCCCCCGACGATATTGTCTGCTGCCTCTCCCTCTCCCTTCAGGAGCAGATCCGCTTTTGCGATTGCATAGGTCTCGGAATTGATCTCCTGTCCGTAAAGGTGTGTCGAGACTTTCTTCCCCTGAGCATCTGATAGTTCCTTAAGGGTCTCCTCTGCAATGGTGAGCATGCCGCCGGTTCCGCAGGCACCATCATAGAGAAGGTATGTCCCATCCCCAATCTGGTCAATTATCGGGAGGAATATAAGCCGTGCCATCAGTTTGACGGCATCCCGTGGTGTCCAGTGCTCGCCTGCCTCTTCATTATTCTCCTCATTAAACCTCCGGACAAGCTCCTCAAAGACGGTTCCCATTGCATGATTATCAAGACCTGGATGTTTGACGGTTCCGTCTCCATTAACAACAGGATTTGGGCTCAGGTTCACTTCAGGGGAGAGGAGCTTCTCGATCAGGGTGCCGAGTGCATCAGCTTTTGAAAGGCGTGGAATCTGGTTTCTGAACTCAAACTTCTCAAGGATATCCTGTACATTCGGTGAAAATCCATCCAGATATGCCTCAAAATCGGCTTTGAGCTTCTGCTGGCTGGAACGGCTCCTCAGATCCTTCAGGGTGAACGGGGAGGTATTATAGAATGCCTGGCCGGCAGCTTGCCGGAGTGCCGCATCCTGATGAATGATTTCTGAGTTATCAAGCGAGTTCTTCATCTCAAGAACCGCCTGTTTGGTCGGCTCAAGCACAGCATCCAGGCGGCGAAGAACCGTCATCGGCAGGATCACGTCACGGTACTTCCCACGGACATAGAGGTCACGCAGGACATCATCTGCGATTCCCCAGATAAAGTTCGCTATCCAGTTGAGTTGAGTGGATTCCATTGTATTGCTCTCCCCTCGGGGATTATCCGACAAAGGTAATGATTATTCAGAAGATCTCACAATGTTCCGATCTGCTTTCTTCCCTATTATCCGGTTTCTATCATCTCTGAGAAGGAAAATCCCGATTAATACTACCACTCTCTCTTCGCATGCCTTAAAGACTATTATTCGTATTAGACATTGTGGATGGGGAAATTAAGGGATATACTTGGTTATCCGAAAAAAAGAAAATTGTTATGTTGTTTTCGAGGTGAGTGTTGTACCATCATTATCCGATTATTACTATCCCCCCCCTACTTCACCTCCCCGATCCCCGGCAGGTGCTGGTACAGCACCTCCCGCACTTCGGCCGCCGGCCGGCCTGTCCTGGTGGCGACGGCGGCGATTCTGTGGTTGATGATGCTGATGGGATCCGATCCCTCGAGGTACAGGCCCCTGGCCCAGGCACGGTAGCGGGCGGCCATCTTCCTCCTGATGTGTGGATCGGCGCCCGCACCTCCACCTGGACCGGCACCCGTAATCCCCGCATCCCCGTCGCCGGTGATGTCCGCAAATTCACGGCCGATCTCGTCCAGGAGGAGGGTTTCCTGCTGTTCTTTCTGTATGGCACGCTGCTCGGCCGCCGCCTGGAAGGTGGTGTTCGTCCGTTCGAGCTCCTGCTCGATTGTCTCAAGGCTGGCCCGGAGCCGGTCGAGATCCTGCTGTATCAGGGCATACCTGATGCCGGCCATCCTCCGGCTCATCTCCCCCTCATCGCCGGCCTTCCCGGTCACGCCGGTTGCATCGACTCCGGCCCCGCCCCGGCCGATCCCGGATGCTCCGGTGAAATACTCGGTGAAGAGCCGGGAAGCGAGTGCCGAGACGGATCGGCCCTCTGCATGGTAGGACTCGATATAGGGATGGAGATGATCGGCAAAGGAGATGGATTTTGTAAAGGTCATCAGCAGATCCCTCCTATAGGGTTCGCTCTTTCACAGGTTGTGTCTCCGAAGAGTGTTCGTGTGCCCGGAAAATCACGCCGAATTTCGGGGCATTCGTGTATCCAGTCAATTCCCTGCATATGATTCTCCATGCAGCTTTGTTTTCGACTTTGCATACAATTCCGTGTGAACCCGTAGATAAAGGGCGTTTGCCGTGCGGTCTGTGAGTGTTTTTGGGATCAGGAGAGGTGTGAAGAGGTATGAAGAGGTGAGAGGAGGGGTGAAGAGGGATTTTGGTGTGCTTGGAGGTGTGATGTGAGACGGGGTGAAAAACCTGTGAACGGTGATGTGCCAGAAAAGGTGTCAGGTAGAATTGCCTGAGCCTGAGTGGCACGGTGCCGGGAGGACACCGGGGAGAAAAGGATGGAGATGAACAAAGACGGAGAAGGAAAAAAGGGATAGGGGGGGTGGAGATCTGCTGGTTAACACCTGCTATCGTGTTATTCGTGTTGTCTCTTCTTTCAACAAAGGGCATCTACGCTCCTGCATAGGAAAATATCCTCATTCCTCTGGTTTTTTGGATGCACTCTCACGATTTGCACTCCCCATATATATCCCCTCACCCTGCATGGTGTGAGTGTTTTCCTCTCTTCTGAGCAGAATCAACCAGAAAAAAGGTGAGAGAGAAGTTCGTGTTATTGTTGTGAGCAGTACTAGTACAAGAGATAGTTATCCCCCCCATACACCTTTTCCCGGATCCGATCAACGTCAGCCAGTTCCACTCTCTCCTGCCACTTCCCACCAGTTCCCACCACTTCCCCCCACCTCCTGCCTACCATCC
>Ga0163225_100370_pt1 | contig 13500 bp, 10 predicted proteins | sample MSEWel2016_04_06_2_FD_113145 | JGI IMG/M metagenome (GOLD analysis project Ga0163225, IMG submission 113145) | Subsurface microbial communities from deep shales in West Virginia, USA - MSEEL Well Study Marcellus 5H_2016_04_06 ... | reverse complement strand
TTGACAAAAGTTGTCTTGCCGCTGTTTGAAGGGCCGGTTACGACAATCTTCGGAATATAAGGGACAATATGACCTTCAGTGACGACATAGGGGAGTGAGCGCGCTGGAAGTGAAAGCCAGGATACGGTATGAAGGGTGAAGTAGTTGAAGAAAGAGACGACTCCTGCTCCCGACTGAAGGGTTATAACGAGATCGCAGGGAGTTTCACTGAGGATTGAACCAAGCATCTCCTCACCAAAGAGATTGAAATACTCAAAGGCGATTGTGACGGGTTTGTCTGATCCAAGATCATCAAAGAGCGAGACTGCGCCGGCAAATTCAAAGTAATCGGAGAGGACATCCAGATAAACTACGATAACGTCGATATCTTCCTCTTTGACAATTTTTCGGATTCTGTCCTGCCATGCTTCTCTGCATGCACTCTGATCAGGATTTTGTCTCGTGATTGCTTCAACCTCAGACTGGTCAAGGAAACTGATGAGTTCATCATAACAGTCCAGATGATAATGGCTCTGTGTTGCAATATCATTAAAATAGGCATCCTTGCTGGTAAACGGCGCAATAACTAGTGTTTTCCTGCCGGAAACAACAGCAGTATGGAGCATCGAAATCATGAAATGCTGTCCGTCTGCCTCCGGCTCGATCGAAAAGAGAACCCTGCTCCCATCAGGAATCCCTCCTTCAAGCAATCCATCCAGCGCATCAATTCCAGTATATATCATCCTTCCACCACCAGTTTCCCATTCGGATCAAATGAATACGGAAGCCATGGAGTCATCCGTCCTCCAAGGCCAACAACCCTCAGTTCAAAACTATCAGTCCCCTCTCTCACTTCAACCACCCCGTTCATCAGCTGTTTTAGCACCGAGACGGTACGGGCATCAAACGACTCGTTGTTTAAGGTATAAAGCCCGATCCACTCGTTTTTCTTAATCTTGGCAGAGATGACGTGGACAAACTGATACATCACCTCCAGTTTCCGGTACATCAGGAATGTGGAGAGCGAGTTAACACAGAACCGAATCGGCGGCGGAAAAATACCGGGTTTTGGGTTCCTCAGACTCTCATCAACGATACCTGCAAACATCTTGCTCATCTTGATGCTGATGCCGGTCAGATCAACCGGACTTGCAATGAACTTCATCCTGTCGGTGTCAGGCACATTCGGCAGATCACTCTTGGTGATTGCATCGATAATCGCAAGGGATCTCCTCTCGGTTCCATTCAGTTTAAAGAAATTCAGGATCTCGGATGCCCGTTCATCTGTCGAGAGAAGAACCGAATATTCACTTTCAGAAGGAAACGAGAGATTATACGCAATCCTCTCGGCACCAGAGAGCGGAGGTGCCAGTATGAGTACGTTCGCACCCGAGGTCAATCCGCCGAGTTGATCATCGAGTGCAGGGATACCGAACTGGTAGCTGTACATAATATACTACGTGTTATGTCATTCCTATTTTTAACAATGCGCCTACAATGATACCCAGGGCAACAGTATACAAAGATATGAGTATCGCCCACCGTTTTCCAATCTCCCTGATTAAAACGGCAATTGTTGAGATACAGGGAATAAAAAGGACACAGACAACCGCAAAAATATACAGTTGTACACCTGAGAGGACTGCGCCGAGATCTGATGTTCCCGCAAGAACAGCCAGCGTCTCAAATGCCATCTCTTTTCTGAGGATGCCAAAGAGAAGAGCTGTTGCAGCAAATCCCGGAAGTCCGAGAACAGCCTCGGAATAGGGGGTTATGATATCCTGGAATGCCGAGACAAATCCGAGATACTCAAAGATCCCAAGGAAGACACTGGATATAAGGAGGAGCGGCATGGCAATGAAGAGAAATTCCGAGAGGCGGGTCCATGCCTTCTTCACAACCATATCGGGCCGGGGAACCCGGAGTGTCGACATCTCAAGGATCATCCCAAACTGCTGGCCGGGCGTCACCTTTGAGAGTACGATCCCGGTAGCAAAAACGAGGAGGAGGACGATTCCATAGACGGAGAATGCCGCAGCGAGACCGATAAAAGAGGCAACAATCCCTGATATGACAACGGTTCTGGCTGAACAGGGGATCATCGTAACAAGAACAGAGGCAATGATCCGCTCTCTTCGTGTTGCGAGGAGGCGGACGCTCATCAGTGCCGGGACACTACATCCAAACCCAAGAACCATAGGTATAATCCCCTGTCCATGCATCCCGAACCGGTGCATTGAGCGGTCCGCGAGGAACGCCGCACGGGTAAGGTACCCCGAATCCTCGATGATTGAGATGACCAGATAAAAGATGAAAACATAGGGAAACGCGATCCCCATACCGGCCTGAAGAGCGATGATGATGGAAAGGCCGATAGCTGATGCGATTCCAGGAAGGTTAAGAGCGAGGAATGGTTCTATTGCGTATATATCAAAGAATGTAACAATCAGATCTTCAAAGAATGCCCCTGCGGTGAATACAAGCAGGAGAATGACGATGATCATGGCAATCAGGATAGGAATGCCTGGAAATGCCCGTGTCAGAATTGTGTCAAGATCGAACCGGGGAGGGCGGGAGTGCTGCTCGGTCACTTCCCCTGCAAGCGCATGAGAGAAGTTGTGCCGGTTGGTTGCAATGATCTGGTGCGGCGTCATATTATGCCGTTTTTCGATCTCTACTCCAAGCTCCTGCGCCGAGTCAGCGAGATCATCGGATCCCTCCGGGCGTACGAGTGCCTGGAGAGCAGCACTTCTCTCGATACCAAAAATTTTGGAGAGGCTCCGCGCTGCTGCCTCTATATGATGATCGTATGGAACAGAGATGGATGGGATTGCCGGGTTTCCACTTGCTGCATCGATGATCGCCTCCATATTCTTCCCCTCAGATGCAACAGTCGGAATAACCGGAGATCCGATCTTCTCTGAGAGGAGGTCGTAGTCGATCTCTATCCCAAACTTTTCTGCTTCATCAACCATGTTCAGGACGATGACCATCGGGATTTTGTATTCAGCAACCTGAAGGAGGAGGTAGAGGTTCCGTTCGAGATGGGTGGCATCCAGGACAGCGATGAGGATATCAACCTCCTTCCGATTCAGAATTCCCCGGACAAGCATCTCTTCTTCCGATTCATCTTCAAGAGAATAGATACCGGGGAGATCGACGAGTTCGATCATCTCACGCTGGAAACATACATTTCCACGCATCAGATCGACAGTGGTGCCGGGGTAATTGCTGACTTCAACACCAAGGCCGGTTAAATGGTTGAAGATAAGTGATTTTCCCACACTCGGGTTTCCGATGAGCGCGCAGGAGAGCCGTCCGGTCATATCCTTCTCCGTACATGAATCTCGGATGCGACTTCCGGGGAGAGAGCGATATCACACCCTTTCACCGAGATGACGACTGCTTCATTGTGAAGTTTTCTCCGTATCGTGATCGGTTCACCCTCAATAACACCAAGATCGATCAGCCTCCGGTGGCGGCCCGGGCAATGGACAAAGGTGACGGTAAGGGGTTCTCCTTCCGGGAAGGAGATGAGTGGTCCGGATTCTGGAGGGATGGAACAAGGACGCCTGCGGGATCCCCGGCATCTTCCCCCTTTTGACTGCATAAATGAATCCAGAGCTTCGATCGTCTCTTCGGAGATATCATGTTCCAGTAGGCATGCTTCACGGGAGGCAGCTTCTGCCTCAAGACCAAGTGTCTCTTTCAGGAAGCATTCAAGAACAGCATGTTTTCGTGCGACCATCTCAGCAGCGCTTCTTCCTGCCGGTGTAAGGTGGTAGCCCTGTGAGCCGCCTGAGATGATGAGATCCATATGCATGCATTGTTCAAGTGCTGTCGATATTGATGCCTCCGGTTGAGAGAGATGAGAGAGAATCCTCTCCAGGGTAGGGACGTTGCCATCCTGCTGGATCAGAAGGATCGTTTCAAGGAGATCTTCCTCGAGGGAGGTCTGCATATACAGAGTATTTGAGTCGCAAATGATATAGTATGCCATTTGGGAGAAATGCGTGCATCTATTAACAGATAGATACCAATACCGGGTATGGGAACCGGGGTGAACGCGGAGGTTGCCGGGGTGCTTGAGAGGATTGCCGATCTCCTGCTGGTGATCGGTGAGAATCCTTTCAAAGTCCGTGCATACCAGCGCGCAGCAGAGGCGGTGCGGAGGAGCCCGCACGCTGTTGCGACAATGACCCGGAATGAACTGATAAAACTGGATGGCATAGGAAAGGGAACATCAGAGGCCATTTTTGCTATTGCTGAAACGGGAACCTGCACAGAACTCGAATCCCTGATGGCGAAGGTGCCCCATAATCTTCCGGAGCTGCTTGAACTGGATGGTGTCGGACCAAAGACAGTGCAGAAGCTCTGGAATCACCTGAATATCACCTCGCTTGCAGAGCTTGAAATCGCAGCCCGGGAGCGGCGGATCCGGGCGTTGCGGGGATTTGGAGAGAAGAAAGAAGAAGATATCCTCCGGGCGGTCAGGGTGTATAAAAACCGATCAGGGAGAATGCTCGTCTCTGATGCAGAGGAGATTGCCAGGGAAGTTGCATCAACACTGGTTCCCGGGACATATTCATATGCCGGGTCGCTCAGGCGCGGCAGAAGCACGGTCGGGGATATCGATATTGTGACCATCCAACCTGCGCAGAAGGTTAATACCAAAATCAGGGAGATCGCCAGCGAGATGATCGATGAGGGGCTGAAGAAAACCTCATTCTTCTATCGCGGTAAGAGAATCGATATCCGGTTTGCAGATCCGGGGGAGTTTGGTGCAACACTCATGTATCTCACCGGATCAAAGGAGTTTAATATCCGGCTCCGTGAGCGGGCGATAGCACGAGGGATGCAGCTGAATGAATACGGACTGCTCAATAAACAGAACGGGGAGATGACCCGGTGTGCAACCGAGGATCAGATCTTTTCGCTTCTCGGCCTTCATTTTATTCCCCCTGAGCTCAGGGAGGATCGTGGTGAGGTTGCCGCCGCTGAAGCCGGAACACTACCCGTTCTCATTGAACAATCTGATATCAGGGGGGATCTCCATGCCCACACAACCGGATCAGATGGCTTGCTTACGATTGACGAGCTGGCATCAACCGGGGATGTGCTCGGATACGAATTTATCCTCTGTTCCGATCATTCAGCCTCACTCGGAGTAGCACGGGGCCTCACTCCGGAAGGATTGAAGACACAGGCACATGAGATCGAGATCACAAACCGAAACCATGACTGCCAGATACTCGCCGGGATCGAGGTGGATATCATGACAGACGGAAGCCTCGGGCTGCCGGATGCTGTCCTCGCCGATCTTGATATCGTTATCGCCTCGGTTCATTCCCAACTCAACCAGGAAAGCGACCATATCACACGACGGGTACTCACGGCGATTGAGAACGAGCATGTCGATATCATCGGCCATCCCACCGGGCGGCTGATTGGGAGGAGGGAGCCGTCTGCCATTGATATTCCACGGATTCTGGAGACTGCAAAAGAGAGGGGCGTGGCAGTTGAACTGAATGCATCCCCTCATCGGCTCGACCTTGATGATATTTATTTGAAGACGGCACACGAGTTAGGAGTGAAGATTGCTATCGGGACCGACTCCCATGGGCCGGGAGATTTTGCCGCGATGAGATATGGCGTGACGACGGCCCGGCGTGGCTGGTGCGGAGCTCACGATATTCTGAATACCTATTCATTACCCGGATTACTGGACTATTTCAGATGATACACAGGCTCTATGAATACCTGCTGATGCGGGAGATCAAAACTCCCCCCCGTGAGATCTGCTTTATGCTGACAGGGTTCGATCTCCGTTCTGCGCCCGGGCGCATCAACGATGTCGTCAGGTGGTCAGAGAGTGTGCCGGGGATCGGGATGCTGACATTCCATATCGATACCGATGATCTCTCCTGCGTAATGCCCTTTGTAGATGATTTGAAGGCAGTCGCCCGGCATGCCCGTCTTGAGCTGCATCTGAAGGATGAGGTGTTTCTTTCAGGAGAGGGGCTCCCGGTTCTGATCGTCGTTGGCAGAAGCGGCCGGGAGGAGATCACAGAGAGCATTCAAAAGATAGCGGATGAAGGAGTTGATCCCTGTGATCTTACCGAGGAGACGATCGAGTCGCATCTCACTTTCAGATCTGCACCCGATCTGATCATCAAGACGGGTGGGAGTTACCTCACTGATTTTCTCATCTGGCAGTCTGTCTATTCCGAACTCTTCTTCCTTGATGTGAACTGGGAGTTCTTCCGAAAGACCGATCTCCTCCGTGCTATCAGGGATTTCCAGTCACGGGCACGACGGTTTGGGGCCTGATCCTCTTCTCTGATCATAGACCCGGATTGCCCTGAGCAGATCTATTTTCCGAAACTGCGGCCAGTATGGTGCGCAGAAGTAGACTGAAGATTCGTTCCCGTTTGCAAGCCAGGGGAGGAAGTTTGAGGTCCGGTATTCGTTTCCGGTTCTGATGATCAGGTCAACCGGCGGAAGGCCGAGGCCGCCATAAAGGTTCTCCTCGACCATCGCCGGGGTGATCTCGTCAGATCTGAGGGTGCCCGCCCTGACCTGTGAGACGAGGCGGCGGGCGGCATGGACGATCTCGTTCCTCCCCCCGTATGCGATGGCGACATTGAGGTAGTGGTTGCTGTACTCTTTTGTTGCTTCTTCTGCTTCTTCAACACAGGCGAGGACGTCTTCAGGAAGAAGGGTCTTGTCTCCGACCATCCTGACACGGATCTTGTTTCTATGAACACGTTCATCAGTTAAGACTTTCAGGAACCGATCTTTAAAGAGCTCAAAGAGTTCAGCAAGCTCTTCATCGCTCCGCCTGAAGTTCTCGGTTGAAAAGGCATAGAGGGTGATGTGTTTGATTCCAAATTCCCGTGCCCATTCGAGCATCGTCTCGGTGGTGTTGGCCCCCTGCCGGTGCCCGAACCCCGTCTTCTGCCCCATCTCTTTTGCATACCGCCGGTTGCCGTCCTGAATAATCGCGATATGGGTCGGGATATGCGTGATCGTCGACTTCAGGATACGGAAGTAGAGGGGTTCCATGAGGGATCGCAGTTTCATAGCAATTCTATCTCCACGATCATGCCGTTATTTGGGTACCGTTCGATGATCTCAAGTTCAAGGCCGGGTGTTCCTTTGAGATCGTCAAGGAGCCACCACTCGCATTCGACGCTGCCATCCGGCTGGAGTTCGTAGCTCTCTTCTTCGAATGTGGCGAGGAGCTGGCTGAGATCGGTTTTGGATCTGATCCTGCCATAGACGATGGTGCCGTCATCGGTGATCTCATCAAGGTTCCGGGCGGTCATTGTTGCTATACGTATGAGCCGCTCCCTCAACTGGACGGCATCCTTGAAGCCGGAGGAGCAATAGTGCACCTTAGGATCACCTGTGATCTCTTCGGCCCATTGCTTTGCCCCCCTGATGGCGTTATAGAGGCCTTCTTCGGACTCCATGCCGCGCCTTCGCATCTCGTCCGCACAGGTCTCGCCCCATTCGAGCTCGTTGATATTGAAGAAGTCGAGGAGCGGCAGGATCGGCCTGAGGTTCCCGATACCGGGAAGGGAAGGGACTTCGATACCAATGTCAAAGCCCATCTCTTTTGCCCGCTGTGCAGATGCCGGGTATTCCGTCTCCATGATAGAATCCCAGACTTCATATGGCGGGTGCATCCGGATCTCGTCGACGATGCCGGATAATGCGGTTAAATCTGCATCTGTCGGGGCCCGCCCGGTATAGAGGTGAATCTGGTGTTTTTTTCCGAAGTGATCTTTCAAGAGCCTGCAGTAACGGGCCGTACGGTCAATGAAGAGGAGGGGCTCGCCGCCGGTGACGCCGGTGCCAAGCGCATCCATCGCTTCTGCTTCTGCGATGAGATCGGCATCCGAATGAACCGGCTTATCGTTTGCAAAGACGACATCGAGATCCTTCCGCTCGACCGAAAGCGGGCAGTACCAGCAGGTGCGGTCGCAGAGGCCGGTGACGAAGAGGACGAGCTTTGCCCCCTGATAGCAGAGGATACAGCCCTCACTGAGGTTCTCCGGCCGAAGGGTCTCGGCCCGCTCCATGAGGCCTGATACGAGTTCATCATAGTCCATGGGATCGCCTCGCCGGAGTGATGATGAATGCGTGGATTGAGAGTGGGGTGGAGAGTGTCATTTGGATCTGTGCTTCTGTATTGATCATGGGAGAGTAAAACTGTATGCGGATGGTTGCCGGGGTTATCCGGGTATGTGGAAGGAGGGGAACAGGGAGGGGAGATGGTATTCTGAGGAGTACCTTTTTCATTATGATGATGCTATGTATCATCATGCCGAGGCGATTGAGCCGGTCCCGGACTGCCCGCTTGAATACCCCACGATCCAGTACATCACAATTGAATAGTGGATGGTCTGGTACTGCACAATCCGATGCGGCACGATCTGGTCGCCTGCGGTCAGATGATGCCCTCTCTGAAGTGATCGGGTTTATATTGATTATTGCTATTCTCATGATCTTCCTCTCCCTCTGGATGGTCTATGTTGTGCCGGCGGAGGGGCGGCAGCAGGAGATCGAGCATATGAACTATGTCCGGAACTGGTTCACGCAATATAAGATCACGGCAGATTCGTTGTGGGTGAATGAGATTGAGAATCTTGCGCTCTCCAACTCGATTGTTCTTGGTTCTCAGGGGGCTGCCACGCAGGCAGGGGGGTTGTTCCTGCCTATTATGAGCCCGGTTGGATCGACCGGAACGATTGCGGTGAGAAATGTCTCAGCTGACGGTGGGGGAGTAGAGAGGATTGAAGTTCGTGTTGAACCATCGTGGGGAAGTTTCACCCCATTTGATGTACCAATTGGACGACTGGAATTTTCTTCAACAAATAACTACTGGATCTCACAGACCTATTACTACCAGATGGGAGGAGTTTTCCTCAGGCAGCCTACATCTGACGGTAACGGGACTGTCACCCGGCTTGCACCACTCATCACATACAACACGAACGCCGACAGTGCCACACTGACTTTCATCCGGATACATGGAATTGGGGCTGATGAAGTGGGCGGAAAGGGCTCAATTCGAATAGATACACTATTGGAGAGTAAAGGGAGTGTGATTAATCTTGCTCCACCTGGAGGAAGAGAAGTTGTTCTTACGTTTGTTTTACAGGATGAGAGTGCTGCGAAAGGCTATGAGAATTACCTCAAAGAGATCGGAAATCCGACACTTGACATTTCCAGAACAGGCAATATGGTAACAATAAGACTTGACATACTAACCTACAGCGAAGCAGAATATGGAATAACATTGCAATCTGTTGCTTCTCTGGTAGAGTGATCACGTGTTTAAGATAGACAAATATAATTCTTTACGAACATGAAAACACCGTTAAGAATCAGGGGTTAATCAATGGACAAACGGATGGATACCAGTGAGATTGGGGTTTCGGAAATTATCGGCACCCTGATTCTGTCTGCCCTGATCGTCATTGTGATTTCAATTGTTGCTATCAGCTTTCTTTCGCAAGAGCCGGTTCCTGAAGTTCCGGCGCTCAGAATCGATCTCGCCGAGAGAGAAGAGGCAATTACCCTTATTCACATGGGGGGTAACACACTTTACAGGGATAAAACCCGGATAATGGTTGATGGTATCGAAAGAACTGCTGATTTCATCAAAACACCCGGAGGAGCAGATTGGACAATCTTCTCAACCGGAGACTGGATTACCCTGCCGGGATCGAATAAAACCGGGGCAAATATCCAGATCATACACACAGCTCCTGATTCTCCAACACTTCTGTTTACGTTAAAAGGGGTCACACTGCCTCTCCCCGATCCACCAGAGGCAAATTTCACAGCAAATATCACTTCAGGCTTACCTCCTCTTGCCGTTCAATTCACAGATCTCTCGACAGGCGTGATCAATTCATGGTCATGGAGCTTTGGGGACGGAAATATCTCAACTCTTCAAAACCCGGTTTACACCTACACAATTCCAGGCAACTATACCGTCAGCCTGACAGCAACAAATGCCGGCGGATCAACCACGATGACAAAGATTGGATATATTCGTGTATTTACACCGTCAGAATATATTGCAGAGGAGAGTGTCTTTGTCTATGGAACAGAGCTAAATTTTGAGGGAAATTATGTCATCGGAGTGAATTCGACAATTATCATCAAAGGGGATCTGGATACCGCTGATACGAACCTGGGATCAGGGCTCTTTGTTTCAAAGATCTACATCAATGGAAGCACAACTATGAATGATGGAAGTGCCAGCCTTGGGAACCCTGATTTCCCAGATAAGATAGTTATAAACGGTGATCTGGAGCTCTGGAGTGGAACAAGAAACATCTACGGTGATGTCTATGTTAATGGAAACTTTGCCCTGAAAGATGCGGTAATACACAACAATGTCTATGTGAATGGAGATCTCACGCTCGGGTGGACGCCGACACTTTATCCGGAGACTACCATATACTATACCGGAACAATCACGCATCCTCCAAACTATGATGCTACTATCCTGGCAAAATGTATTCACCAGCCAACGGTTCCAACAGAGAGCATCCCGAATCTTGAGATGCCAGCACTAAAAAATTCGACATGGTATGATGCTAATGGGTATGTGTCAGGGGGATCTCTAACAGATAATATAAGGATATATGCTCCCAGCTACGTAGGAACCTTTAGCTGGTGGCCAAATCCTCCGCCATACGAAGATGTCGTCATCATTGCACATTCAGGTGACATTACTATCCCGTCATTGGGAGCCGAAAAAATCACCGGTGTCCTCTTTGCACCCTTTGGTAAGGTGACAGTTGGGGGAGCAAGATTTGAGGGAGTAGTAATCGCCCGAGATGGTTTCTATATGACACAGGGCGGTTCTGTTGTGGTATTTACAAATCTTGCCAATTTCTTTGATAATGAGGAGGACTGGCCATTTGTATAATCACGGAAGAAGTAGATATGAACAGATTTTTATGCTCAAGGGTTCAGAAGGGAGAGCATCTTACATGCAACAACTATCTACCATAGGTTGAACATCAATGCAGAGTACTGACGGCGTCTCGGAAGTAATCGGATCGATTATGCTCATCTCGCTCGTCGTACTGGCAGTTGCAATTGTAGGGGTTGGAATCCTCTCCCAGCCGCCCCCGGTGCAGACGCAGTACCTGGATACAATCCCGGGAATTAATAGCGATACACTCTATCTCTACCACAATGGAGGCGATGCATTATACCCGGGAGATTTTTTTGTAAGGGTAGATGGACTTGACTACTATTCTGACAGTTTATCCATTCAGGGGGGAGACTGGCCCTGGGAGATAGGCGAGATGCGCAAAGTGGAGGGTCTTACCATTGCAACCTTTGGCAGGATACAGATTATTTCAACCATGGGCGGCCAGCAGAGCATTATCGTTGATATTGGCGATGCATACATACCTCCTGTGACGCCAACACTTACACCCACACCAACGCCTACACCGACCCCAGCAGTACCGGATGCTAATTTCGTCGGCAATCCGACATCTGGAACGAGACCGCTTTCGGTCGCCTTCACAGACACCTCTACAGGCATCCCGACCTCATGGTCATGGAGCTTCGGCGACGGCAATACATCAACAGCACAGAGTCCGACACATGTATATTCCGCAGCAGGAACCTACACCGTCAGCCTGACGGCTACGAATTCTCAAGGATCCGATACTGAGACCAAGACAAATTATATCACCGTGAGTGAACCGGGAGCACCACCGGTTGCCAATTTCACAGGCACACCAACATCGGGTACAAGACCGCTTTCAGTTACATTCACAGACACCTCAACCGGAACCTCGACCTCATGGTCATGGAGCTTTGGCGACGGCAATACCTCGATAGCCCAGAACCCCTCACACACGTATGTAACAGCAGGAACATACACCGTCAGCCTGACGGCTACGAATGCAAATGGTTCTGACACTGAAACAAAGACGGGCTATATCACCGTCACGAATCCGCCGCCACCAGCAGCCAATTTCATAGGGGCTCCCACAACTACCTTCAGGCTGCTCTCTGTCGCATTTACCGATCTCTCTACCGAAAGTCCGACCTCATGGTCATGGGACTTCGGGGACGGAGGCACATCGACAGTCCAGAACCCAACACATCAGTACATGACAGCAGGAACGTACACAGTCAGCCTGACAGCAACCAATGCATATGGTTCGGATACTGAGACAAAGACGAATTATATCACAATCAACGAGCCAACCTTCCATAATATCATACTAAACAGCAACCGTCCAGGCACCGTGCTCCAGCCAGGATATATTCAATTTAGAACGACATCCGGTAATAATAACCTGGCTATCGATGGAAATTCGTATTCCATAAAGAATAATGACATAATCCGATTAACCATCAATTCGGATGATCCATCTGCGACGATCGGTGTAACAAATATGAGAGTAAACACCTTTACCTTCACTGATGTGACGCTCTCGATTAATGGCGTTGTTCAGGCAACTGGTGCTGTTACAGCAATCTATATCGGAGGAACCGCTGACTGGACATCTACCTTAGTCTTCACATCTCCAGCGGTTAACCCGACAATATGGACTCAATTCCAGGTAGATGGTACAAACCTTATCAACGGTCAGGATGGGCGAGAGATAGTCCTCTTTGGGATAGTGCCAAATACTGCTGGCACAATCAACTTCAATAGGCCAGCAAACTATTACGTTTTCCGTTCAGCCTATGTTACAGATCCACCAATATAAAGTAATGATTATGAGCAAATTGAGGAGGTTTAATCCGTCTCCTCTCAACAACATATATAATCACAACCAAACCATGAATCCAGAATTATCCTCCGACACAGTCTCCCAGGTAATCGGCGCCTTCCTATGATCGCCCTTGTCTCCATTTGGATGTGTCATCTATTGCTCGATCTTCGGCCTCACCCCCACAATCGTCCAGCCGCCGTACATCGCCATTGAGAGCGAGCTCCATGATCCTGATGGCAGAGCCCTACATCGAATTCCGGCATAAAGGCGGGGATACCATTTCCCTGAACACAACCTGAGCGGAACGGGAAAAAGTGCTTGATCTCTTTGTCACAACAGAGGGGCAGACGGTGCATGTGATCCCGCTTGCCCCATGAACTGGAAGCCAGAGGAGAGCGTCTTGATGTTCAATACACCGGACGGCCCCCGGTTCACAAAGGACAGGGCGATAGCAATCCATAATTAGAACATGAGAACTATTCCCTCATTTTTATCTCAGGCAAAATGTGGTTTAGAACAACAACTTCTATTAACCATTACGCAGATAAATTGAGGAAGCGCGATAATAGTCTAGTGGTAGGACAGGGGCTTCCCAAGCCTCTAGCCCGGGTTCGAATCCCGGTTATCGCATCAGAATGGACTCTTCTTCAAGTTATGCCATCAGCCTGATCACCGAGAATAAAAAAGGCGTTCTCCGCGATATCGCAACCACCCTGGCCGAACAGAATGGGAGTATTCTGACGATCCA
>Ga0163225_100369_pt1 | contig 13502 bp, 16 predicted proteins | sample MSEWel2016_04_06_2_FD_113145 | JGI IMG/M metagenome (GOLD analysis project Ga0163225, IMG submission 113145) | Subsurface microbial communities from deep shales in West Virginia, USA - MSEEL Well Study Marcellus 5H_2016_04_06 ... | reverse complement strand
GTACACAGAGAGCTGGAACGATCCCGAATCCGTCATGATCAGCCCGTCAAACCCAAGCACCGAATGGAGTCCGTGAGAGAGGGCTTCCTCGCGAAAATCGGCACTCTTTGAGAAGATATAGGCATTTGTGATCAGCCCTTCGATCCCCATCGCCGCCATTTCAGCAGGTGGAATGATCTGGATATGCGGGTTTACAACCGGAAGGAGGGCCGGGGTTCTGATACGTTTGTCGCCGACGGTGAGCCTTCCGACCCTCCCGGCGATGTCCTTATGCATCACTTCAAACTGTATTGACATGGTTACTCAGAGAAGATCTGGCCCTCGAACCTGAGGACGGATATCTGTTCATCCCGCCAGCATCCCGGCGGGAGTCCTGCCTTTGTGCAGGTATGATCGAGGAATTCAACTGCATTCCATCCGTATTCGGATGCAACCTGGGGCAGCAGGAGGCCGGATCGCCCTCTTCCCTGTACAATAAGCCCGTGTCTGCCGACTTCAACCTCATCAGCCCGGTTTGAGGGGGGAGCAGCGATCTCTTCAGGAACACTGAGGATCGTCACCTCCAGTGCAATCAATGGAAGCTCATCCGGTCTGACCGGAATAAACCGTGGATCCCTGAGCGCAGCAGACGTTGCCGCTTCAATAATTCCCTTCATAAGGGGCATCACCGGGAGAGGTATGCCGATACATCCGCGCAGTTCCCCCTCTTTATTCAGGGTGACAAAGACCCCGCGTTTCTCAGAAAAGACCGGTGGAAGGGGGGGCGGCGTCAACTCCGTATGGAGCACTGCCGCCCTGAGAGCCTCTCTTGCGAGGGAGACTCCAATCCTTCCATCTTCCTCGGACAGAAGCATCATAGTATTGAATCACCTTCGGAGAAGATGATGGTATCTCCCATGATACGAGGTTTAATCTCTGTATACATCGATAATTCTATGCTGTACATAGTGCATGTCGCCCTGTGGTACAGCGATGAGAGGGAGAGTGCGGCTGACGGTGGCCCTTTTGGGCTGCTGAGGAAAGTCCCCCCACCCTCCGGGCGCGCAGCCCCGGGCAATCGGGGATGGCGAGAGTCATGGCAATGACACAGAAACGACACGTCCTGCCGCCAGCAATGAAACGATCGAGCACCCCCGGTTTCCGGTGGTGCGATACTCTGCATTCTGCAGTGCAACTCGTTGAGCGTATCGGCAGGGATCGATGGAACGGTGAATCCCTGCGGGTGCAAGCCAAACAGGGCAGAAGGGATGCCCGGATCCCGCCCGGGTACGGCGCTAAGCTGAATGCCGCAATGAACAGAAGGGGGCTTACTCCTCCCACTCATCATTCTCGGGGTAGCTTTTTTCATATATAACTGTGAGTAATAGTATGCATATTCCAGCTGCAGACGAGATCCGATCTGCACGCCGGCGGATTGGGATGACGCAGGCCGAACTTGCCCGGAGATCCGGGATCAGCCAGTCGATGGTTGCACGTATTGAACGGGGCTCGGTTGACCCGCGTGTCAGCACTCTTCGCAGAATCGTTGATGTACTCACTCTTTCAGAAATTCCGGTTATCACCGCTTCAAGCCTGATGCACTCCCCTGTCGAGAGTGTCTCACCTGATGATTCAATTTTGTCGGCTGTTGAGAAGATGGACAGAATGGCCTTCTCACAGCTCCCGGTTCTGCTCGACGGCGTGCCTGTTGGCTGTATATCAGAATCTGCCCTCCTCACGGCGATTGCCGAGCAGAAGCATCAGAAAGGTCATCATCCAACGGTCAGGGATTATATGGAAGCCAGTTTCCCGACAGTTCCCCCGGAGATCGAGATCGAGACGGTTGTCGGCATTTTGGAACAACATCATGCGGTGCTTGTGATGAAAGAAGGGCGTGTTGAGGGGGTCATCACAAAACATGACCTCATATCGTTAATTGTTGAATAGTTCAGATCTTTGAGACGAGATCCCGGAGCACCGCCTCGGGATCCTCGGCCTTCACGACACTGGAGGCGAGTAAAACACCTGTACACCCGAGATCAAGGGATATCCTGACACACTCCCCGGACTGGATCCCGGCACCGGCAAGCACCTTCACCCCACTGTTCTGTTTCAAAGCAGCCTCAACGGACCCGGCGATGATCTCCGGATCAGCCTGTGCAACCGAGATCCCTGATCCAATCAGCTCCGGCGGCTCGATGGCAACATAATCCGGCCCGAGTGCTGCGGCAGCCGCCGTTGTCCTGACATTGTTTGTACAGATAACCGATGTCAATCCCTCTGCTTCTGCTGCGGTGAGCGAGGCTTCGATATCGGCAAGTGTCAGCCGCCGCTCCGAGTGGTTGATGAGCGATCCGGCAGCACCCTCCATCTTCACCATATATGCAGGAGTATGTCCGGTAAAGCCCCCTGCTCCGACACCATCGATATGCTGGGCAAAGATCGGAATCGAAAAATGCTTTGCCATCTTTCTGAGGTCGGTATACGATGGGGCGACACCGATTGTTATGCCCGTATCCTCCATCACCGCCTGAGCTGCCCGTGCAATACGCTCTGCACCATACCCGGCACCTTCCCGGTATGTCTTGAAGTTGATGAGGATAAATGGTGAGTCCATCTCACTTCCTCTTTATCTGGATGACATCGCCAAGGGTTGTTCCGCCTGTCTCTGAATGTCCGCCGCTATCCTCCTGCATACCATCCGACTCAATCAGGTGAATATCGAGCGCTGCTTCAAGCTTCTTCCGGACAGAATCCTCAGGGATCAGATCGCCGTTCTCGATCTTTTTGATGAGATGTTCTTTCTCTTTCAACTCAAGCGCGAGATCCTTCTGGCTCATCCCTTTTTCGACACGTGCATCCCGTATTCGATCGGCATAATCCTCAACGATATCGCCACCGATGAGATCAAAGACATCACGCCTTCGGCGGGCAGGAGGGGTGACGCCCCGGCCGGACGAAGCCACCGGTTTCCCCCCTCCCCTGCCATATGATGGCCGCGGCCCTGTCTGGACCTGCACCTCCGTTCCATGCCGTGCGCACCGTTCGCAGACCTTCATCGGCTGTGATCCTTCAATCCGTACAATCTTTGATCGTCCTTTGATAAGCTCTCCACAGGCTTCACAATGTTGTGGTTGCATACATATCCCAAACAACTTTATAACTTTTTTTCCTATATATCTATTTGAAGAGTTATGGCCGTTAAATCCCGCACCCCTGACGACACACACCATCCTGATGATTCGTACCGGATGGTGCTTGAGCGTCTTACCGAGCTTGAAGGCCGGAACCAGGAGTTGCGAGAAGAACTCCGCCAGTCGAAGACCGATCGCCAGTACCTCGAAACCCAGAAGGTGAGATATGAGCGTGAGGTCAGGAAACTACGGTCAGAAATAGAGCAGATGAGGAGCCCGCCCCTGATTGTCGGAACAATTGCCGATGTCATTGACACCACACGTGTCGTTGTGAGGAGCAGTGCAGGCCCGAAATTCCTTGTGCGCACATCACAGTTCATCAATGCCGAGGATCTCAAACCCGGTGTCCGGTGTACGATGAATCAGCAGACACTGGCAATTGTTGAGGTACTCCCATCTGCCTACGATGCACAGGTCTATGGAATGGAGGTGGACAGCCGTCCGACTGAGAGCTACAGCGATATCGGCGGTCTTTCACAGCAGGTTGCCGAATTGAGGGAAGCAATCGAGCTTCCGCTGAAAAAACCACATCTCTTCGAGAGGGTCGGTATTCTTCCTCCAAAAGGAATTCTGCTTCATGGGCCGCCAGGAACCGGAAAGACACTGCTTGCACGGGCTGTTGCCCATGAGACCGAGGCAACCTTCCTCAGGGTTGTTGGATCAGAACTTGTACAGAAGTATATAGGTGAAGGGGCACGCCTTGTGCGTGAACTCTTTGAGAATGCAAAAAAGAATGCCCCGGCCATCATCTTCATCGATGAGATCGATGCCATCGGTGCATCCCGCGGACAGGAGACCTCTTCGGGTGATCGGGAGGTGCACAGAACCTTAATGCAGCTTCTGGCAGGGATGGATGGCTTTGAGTCACGGGGCGATGTGAAGATCATCGGGGCAACAAACAGGATCGATATCCTTGATATGGCACTCCTGCGTCCTGGTCGTTTTGACAGAATCGTCGAGATACCGCTCCCGGACACGGAAGGACGGCTTTCGATCCTGAAGATCCATACCAAGCGGATCACTCTCGCAGATGATGTTGATCTGAAGAAGATCGCACAAATCACCGAAGGAAAGAATGGTGCTGACCTTGCCGCCATCTGCATGGAGGCAGGCATGTGCGCAATCCGGGAGGAGAGAACTGCTGTTACCCAGGATGACTTTGAGAAGGCAGCCAGAAAGGTCACACTGGATTTCGAACGAAACCGGATGACTTACTCGTCAGGCACCGGAACGATGTTTGCCTGAGGCAGATCAGGTTCTTCACCATTTTTATCAGATGCATCTGGGATCAGATCATCTTCCTCATCTGTTGTTTCAACAAACCTCGTCGTTTTTCCCGCTTCCTCTTCAAGGCAGAGGACTGAGAGTGTTGTAATCCCCTCCTCCCCCGTCATCCTGCAGGTATAGACAAACTCCCAGTCTGCACCGGGGTAGGGGAGGCTCCGATCATAAATCTCCTTTGCAAGCTTATGTGAGATTATATTGCCATCCCCGGTTTTAATGAGGAATTCACGTGTATATCTTCTGATATACCACCTGAGTTCCGATCCAAGGGAGAGCCCTGATCCGAGTGTTGCAACAGGCACCATAACCCCGCCGCCGGCGAAGCGTTTTGGCGCATAAAACCTGAGGATCAGCCGGCTCGTCTCGGATTGAAGAAAAGTATGGTAGAGGTCGATGCCAGGTTTTGGGATGAAGATAACCTGCATACAGGCGACCTCTTTTACAGGTACATGCGTGTGTCGGGTTCACTCTGCTTATGCCTGACTTTCTCTACAGCCGCCTCAAAGTGCGGCATCTCAACAGAATCTGCACTCTGCCTGACCGCGATCATTCCTGCTTCACGGCATATCGCTTCAAGTTCTGCACCGGTTGAACCCTCGGTAAGATCAGCAATTGAATCGAAATTGACATCTGCAATACTGAGGTTCTTCGAATGGATCTTCAGGATCTCACGGCGTGCCGTTTCATCGGGGAATGGGATCTCAATCAGCCGATCGAACCTTCCGGGACGGAGGAGTGCGGGGTCCAGCATGTCCGGCCGGTTTGTTGCAGCCATAATTCTGATCTCCCCGCGATTATCAAAGCCGTCCATCTCGGCTAACAGCTGCATCAGGGTTCGCTGCACCTCGGCAGATCCGGATGTCCCGTCATGGGTTCTGGTGCTGCCGACAGCATCGATCTCGTCGATGAAGACGATTGCAGGTGCCTTCTCACGGGCAAGCTGGAAGAGTTCACGGACAAGCTGTGCACCCTCCCCGATGAACTTATGAACAAGCTCGGATCCTGACATTCTGATAAATGTCGCATTTGCGTTGTGGGCGATCGCCTTTGCGATCAGGGTCTTGCCTGTACCGGGTGGCCCGTAGAGGAGGATTCCTTTTGGAGGCTCAACACCAAGCCGACTGAAAACCTCTGGCCGGGTGAGCGGATATTCCACTGCTTCCCGCACCTCTTCGATTTCATCTGTCAGACCGCCGATCTCATCAAAGGTCTGTGTTGGTGATAATTCAAGCTCCATAACCCTGACACGGGAGTCGAAGGTTGTTCCGACGACCTTAACGATGGAGAGCGCGTTATTCACGGCGACTTTTGAACCTGCCTTCAGGAGGGGATAGATGTCATCTCCGGCATGGGTGATATACTCCTGGTTATTCCCCTGCTGACGAAGGTAGACCTCACCACCTGGCAACTTTTCGATAACAACTGCAACAAAGAGTGGAAGCCGCTTTAACTGCGTGTTTTCACGCTTCAACTGGCTGTTCTCCTCCCGGAGTTTTGTAACCTCTCTCTGCTGTACTTCCAGTTTCTCACGAAGCTCGACCAGCGTTTCATACAGCTCTTTTAACTGCTGTGACTGAAGTGTCGAGTCATTACATGGGTTGTCGATGAGGGATTCGTCCATGGCTATAATATACTCTATGCTCCCACCACTTATTAGGTGGTATTGTGATAATCAAAGGACGATCCATTGCAAAAGGTGTAGCAAGCGGGGAACTGATCATGACCGACGCCCCGATATCCTTCCTCTCCGGTGTTGACCCGGATACCGGGATCATCATTGAGAAAGGCCATCCTCTTGAGGGTGTTTCAATTTCCGGGAAGGTCCTTGCATTCCCTTTTGGAAAGGGATCAACAGTCGGATCCTATGTGATCTACAGCCTGAAAAAGAACGAGTGTGCACCTGTTGCCATGATCAATTCCGAGGCAGAGGCGATTATTGCTGTTGGGGCAATTATCTCAGGAATTCCGATGATCGACCAGCTTGAAGGCGGGCTTTCCTCCCTGAAGAGTGGAGTTGTTGTCACCGTCGATGGTGATCGCGGCGAGCTCATCTGTCCGGATCAGGCGAACGCATAGATGAAGGTCGTCTGGCGTGACATCCGGGCTGCCCGGAATACCTATGCGGTTCTGTATGCCGCGTGTCGTCAGTCCGGCTATCAGCTCTCCCTCTCTGAAAACCCTGATGGGAATGTCATCTGTTATAGTCTGAACAGTATCAATGAGCCTCAGTTCAGATCCGAGATCCGGGATGCACCGGGCATTACGATCGTCGGTGGTCCGCATGCCTCTGCATGCCCTATGGAGGTAGCAGAGTATGCAGACTATGTGATCGTCGGCGAAGGTGAGAAGACCCTCCCCCGGCTCCTTGCAGCAATTCAGTCAGGCTCAACCGATCCGATCCCGGGTGTTGCGACAGGTGCAGGGTACACCCCTCCAGACCATAACGTTCTCCTTGATGGCTATCCCTGTTTTCTTGAGGTGAAGGGCTATCTTGAGATCACCCGCGGATGCCCGCATGTCTGTGCCTACTGCCAGACACCCCGGCTCTTTGGAAGGCGGATGCGGCACCGGAGTATAGATGCAATTGCCGGGGCCGCAGAACGGGTTTCTGATGCACGTTTTGTCACTCCAAATGCGCTTGCCTATGGATCAGATGGGAGAGTCCCCCGCCTTGACCGGGTGGAGGCGCTCCTCAAGCGGCTCTCTACGATGAACCGGATCTGGTTTGGTACATTTCCCTCTGAAGTCCGCCCTGACTGGATCTCGGATGAGGCTCTTGAGCTGATTGGCAGGTATGGTGCGGGACGAAAGATCCATTTCGGGGCGCAGTCCGGAAGCGATCGCATCCTCCGGATGATCAACAGGGGGCATACCCGGAGAGATGCAGAAGAGGCCCTCGATCTCTGCAGGGATCATGGCTTTCTTCCGATCGTCGATATGATCGTCGGCTTTCCGGGTGAAACAGAGGAGGATATCGGGTTGACGATGGATCTGATCCGATCGATCGTCCGTCATGGAAAAGTGCATCTTCATTATTTTCAGCCGCTCCCCGGAACGCCGCTTGCCGGTGCTGAGGCAACACCCCTCCCTCCTCCTATAGAGAAAGCCTTTGGTTCGCTCGCACTCTCAGGGAAGATCACCGGGTACTGGATGGAACCCGGACGAAGGTTTTTGAGTATGCCGCACGATAATGAAGATGTATGATGAAAGCACTGCTCCTTGCAGATATTCATGGGATCTATGATCATATCGATCCGCTCCTGACAACAGATCCCGACTGCCTCTTTATTGCCGGAGATGTCACCCAGATGGGTCCGGTTGAGGAGATCTCTGCTTTAACCAGAAGGCTCGCCCTTCCGGTTCTGGCCGTTCCCGGCAACTGTGATCCCCGCGAATCACTTGCCTGCCTGGACAATTCGGATGCCGTCTGCCTGCATGGATCCTCGATCACCTTTGGTTCGGTTACTATTGCCGGAATCGGTGGATCGAACCCGACACCCTTTGACACTCCCTTCGAATGCAGTGAGGAAGAGATTGATGCCACGCTGGAAAATCTTCTGAAGAGGATGCAGAAGAACAAAACAAACATCCTCATCTCCCATGCACCGCCGTTTGGGCTACTTGACGAGGTGAGCCCCGAGGTACATGTCGGATCGGCGAGCATCAGAAAACACCTGGGTGCCTTTGATCTCGTCTGCTGTGCTCATATCCATGAACAGCGGGGTGTTGTGAAGGAAGGAGATACCTGGGTGGTGAATCCGGGACCCGCCTCAGAGGGCTATGGTGCCCTGATTCAGATAGGAGACGAGGATGGGGAGATTGAGATCAAACTCATCTCTGTTGCTCCAGCAGAAGCTCAAGATAACTCAGCGTGAGCCGTTCTCCAATAATCCCATATTCTTTTGCAATTCTCTCAATCTCTTTCTCGGACTCATCCTGAGAAAGCCCTGCTGCTGCTTCAATCTCGGCAAAAGTGCCAAGTCCGTCCACGGAATCAAGTGTCACCGTTGCCTGCCCTATCCGATAGGATTCTCTATATTTTTTAACAGCAGCAGTCTTCTGAAAACCGATCCGCTGAAGGAGCAGATCCATCGTCTCAAGGGATTCAACCCTTAGATTCAGCTCTTCGCGGGCTTTAAAGGAACCTGCGCCAACTTTAGGTCCTTTGTAGGTGAGGAGGGCGTAGTCATCTGCCTTCCTCAGGCGGAGTGCCTCGTCGGTTTCTGCGAAGTTTCTCTCAGGGCTGTTGTAGTATGCATCGAACTCATCTCCCTTTTCCAGGAGTGGAGCACCGGATGCGATGATCCGCTCCCGGATTGGATTGAGATCCAAAACTCTGACTTTAATTTCTATCTCGAGCATGAATGTACCTCTTCTTTAAGTATTATTCGGGCGCAGTAATTAAGACAAGGTATCATTATGGCAATCGAAAAAGGAGTTTTTATCCGGCTCTCCTATACCGGATCGATCGAAGGCATGCCCTTTGACACGACCAGTGAAGAGGTCGCAAAAGAAGCAGGAATCTTCAATGAATCAGCCCGCTATGGGCCAATGATCATCAAGGTTGGCAGTACCCATGTTATCCCCGGTCTTGACGAGGCACTTGAGGGCGCCGAAGTCGGTGTTGAGCAGTCGGTCACCGTCGAACCGGAGAAGGGTTTTGGCCCCCATGACAGAGAGAAGGTGAAGGCATACCCGGTAAAGGCGTTTGAGAGGAAGCCCGTTGTCGGGATGCGGGTCAACATGGAGAAGCAGGAAGGTGTCGTTGTTGATGTCATCGGACAGCGTGCAATCGTTGACTTCAACCACCCGCTCTCAGGTAAGACCCTCGATTACACATTCACCGTCGAAGAGATCGTTCTTGATGATGAAGAGAAGATGAGGGGAATTATCCGCCTCTTCTCAGGTCGCGATCTTGATCTCACACTGGAAGAGGGGAAACTTACCCTCCACCTCCCCCCGGGTATCAACTATGATCAGCGGTGGTTCCTCTGGCGTGGAACGATCATCCAGGAGTTATTTGCGATCAGCGAATCTGTAGCTGAGATCGTCTTCATGGAATCATTCAAGCGGCCTGAAGTACCAGCAGACGTTTCTGAAGACGTTCCAGAAGAAGTGCCAGAAGCAGAGAACTGATTGCCTCTCCGGCAATCCATTTTTCCCCAAAATCACCACGAGTGGAAGGACAGGGGGTTTTATGCAATTTTATACCTGAGCAGAGCGGCTATCCCACCAAGCCCTTCGATACGTTTTCCCGGTTCAAACTCTGTTGAGAGGACAAGGACTTTTGCATTCATTGCCTCGGCCTCTTCCATCAGAGATGAGATCTCCGGTTTCCTGATGGCAGAATCCGCAACGATCACCTCTTCTACCGCCCCGAATGCAACTGCTCTTTGTACCTCTTCGGTTCCGTAACTGACGGGATCATCCCGTGCTATACGCTTAAAGATCTCATCAGCTGCCCTTACCTCGTGTGCAAGCTGGAGATCTTCTGCCACGCGTTCGAGAACGCCATCGCCGATCGCCTGCTGGATGGCACCATACCCGCTCCTCTGGGTATCAACAATTGCCATCCTTGCAAGGAGATCCGGTGCACGTGACCGGACGTAGGTACCAAACTCCTCTTTGATGAATCCGGGACCTGCAATGACGATGGGTCCGGTGACCTGCAGGAGAAACTGGTAAAGGCTCTCAAAGAGGGCCTGCCGGGTATTCTCGCCCCTGGTCTTCCCGCTCCCCTGCGTCATGGTGGTGATCCGCTCAGGTCCATATTGCCTGACACGACAGATCTCAGCCTCACCTTCCTCAAGGGCAATGATATGAATCGCATCGTAGAGTGATGCCTTCACCGCCCGGTCGATCCGGGCGAGATCGGATCGCCTCCACTGTCGGATAACCGAGATCTCATATCCTGTCTCGACATTCAGGCTGTGATGGAGTCCGGGGTCCGCCCCGTCCCGGATAATTCCCGATATCCTTAGTCTCCGTGATTCCGGCACAAACTCGGTTCGTTCCACCTCAAGTCCTATCCGAACCGGCCTCTTCTCTGCTTTATCGGGTCTTATCTTATCGGATGACTGCTCGACAGATCGGAGTGTGGTGGCATACACCAGATCAGCTGGATCGATCAGGTGCGAGAGGTGCCAGAGATCGTCAAGTGACTCCGGCATCAGTTTAATCTCGCCTATGTTTCTCCTGAGGTCACAGAAGGTGGCTTTCATGACTCCTCAATGATATCGGATCCACCGGCCGGTATGAAGGCGGCAACCGCTTCTGTTGAAAGTACACTCTTCAGGATCTTCGCATCGGTTGCCGGGAGCCGGTCACGGAGCATTCGGACCACTTTTTTTGCGATATCGTTTGGTTCAAAGGTCCCTGGTGCGATCCTGACCATATGTTTTGCCCTCTTTTCAATGGCAGCAACAGGACCGCCGATAACCGCAACCCCCGGTTCTGTCACAACACCAACAGCAATCGCAAGGGGGGCGTTCCTGTAATATGTCCGCTCTCCCCTGATGACAAATGCACCTCTGGCAACAAATTCACCGGACTCCGGAGTCTTGCTCACCTGTCCCGGTGCAACAGCATAGACATCCCCGGATCCATATCCGCTCTTCCAGAAATTTGAGTACGATGCAGCAAACTGTGCCACCTCATCCATCTTTTCTGTCTTTCCTTTTACGATGACGACACTTCCTCCATGCACATCAGCATGAACAAAGGTATCGCCTCCTTCCATGTACTTTTTCACCAGCTCTTCGTTCTGGTCTGCATCCCTGCCGCCGATGACGAGCACACCGTCACTCGTCTCAAACCAGCGGAACCGGTGGTACCATTTCGGCTTCTGCCTCTTTGGAACCGCCGCCCGCTCCTTCTGTTTTGGCGGGGGCCGGTTCATTGCCCGGATCGCACCTTCACGCTTTGACCTGAATTTTTTCATCTGGTCATAGTAGACGCCGACGTTTCCCTCAACACTCTTCTGAATAAATATTGTCACCTTCATCCCGAGATCCACAACAACCGATGCATCTGCCGGGTTCACCGAGACGATCATCTTTGCAGCCGGATGATTGGCGGTCTTTATCACCTTCTCGATCTCCTGCCAGGAGAGCTTCTGTGATGCGGCTTTGAGGATATCTATCAGCTGCTGGATATCGGGATAATGCTCGTAGATCAGCTCTGCAGCACGCTCGGAATTGTGGATCTTCTCCTCGAACTTGAGAATTGCTCCTTCCTGCTGGCGCCGTATACGCTCTTCCCTGGAGAGAACTACCCGTTTTGCCTCTTCCTTCTCTTCCATCTCAGGGAGCGGATAGTATTGGGCAAGTGCATCAGAGAAGGTCGGATACACAACAGCCTCATCAGATCCAAAAAGCTGGAAAGGCCAGCACCCTTTTTTGTCGATCACCGGATGCGTGACGGATCTAGCATCAAGGATGATGCTTCTGTAGGCTTCATACAACCGCAAGAGTATCTCATCAGTCAGATACTGTGTCGGGAATGCCTTCTCAACACCGGCACGTAGACAGAGCTCTTCTGCCATTACGCCTCCAAACATCAGGCCAACGGCAACTGCCCTGACGAGATCCCGTTCCTGGGATCTCAGGATCTCTTCGAATGCTTCCTGTGTCAGATCGGCGAGATTGATTCCCTCAATTTCATATCTCTCTCCCGAGACGATCTCCCGTTCCCGGAACCGGCGTTTCTTCAGGGCATTCTGGATGATGAACTGCTCATCTGTAACAATGAGATTACCCTCATCAAAGAGCTCGATGATGAGGTTGAGTGTTCCCCCGCCTTTCCCGATCTCGAGGATGATCACCCGTTCGATGCTCTTCTGGGTGACTGAGAGTATTTTTCCTCCATCCAGGAACTTCCTGAGATACATTGAGTATCCGGATGGGTTCTTCGGAGCGGGGGGAAGTGCAGGAACACGATGGGCACGCCTGCCGATCTCGATAAAGAAGAGGTGGCGTGCCTTATCCTCTCCATTGAAACGAAACCCGAATTTTGTATTGTCGTACTGATAAATCTTGCCGACCCAGAGAGGAAGAAGGCTCTGTAACTCCGCTGTTAATGCGGTCAGATCAAGCCCGCTCATTCCTTTGTCTGTTGCCATGTGAATACCAAGATACATAAGATGCGAAGACTAAAAAATACACCACTGGTGCAAAGATGAGTAAGGATACTACAGAGAAACGAATTGAGAAGAAGGATCAGCATAAGAAACGGGTGAAGAGGACGCTCATTGCCTGTCTGATGGGTCTTATTGCAGGTATACTTTCGTTTATGCTTGGAGGAGTCCCTGATGCTTCAGGTATACAGCCAAATACGATGCTGACCATTCTGCTTCTCCTTGCCGCAATTGTCTTTCAGAAACATGTTATCTCAATCATCGGGATTGATATTACGGAACTTGGCAAGAAAGACTGGTTTTACCAGGGTTTCATGACATTTGCCATCTGGTTCATCACCTGGACAATTCTTCTGACAACAAGCCTTCTCTGATTATCCATGCGTCTTGCAGTCGTCCATCGGGATCGGTGCCACTCAAAGAAGTGTGGCAACGAATGCATCATCTATTGTCCGCGCGTCAGAACCGGTGATGAGACCGTCATCATCGGGGAAGACGGAAAAGCAGAGATCTCTGAAGAGCTCTGTGTCGGCTGCGGTATCTGCATCAAAAAGTGTCCTTTTGATGCAATTGATATCATCACCCTGCCAGTAGAGCTTGATAACCCGACCCACCGGTATGGAAAGAACGGCTTTGCTCTCTATGGCCTTCCTATCCCGGTTGAGGGGAAGGTCTCTGGTATCCTTGGTCCAAACGGTATCGGGAAGAGCACCTCTGTAGCCATCCTCTCGGGCCAGCTGAAACCAAATCTCGGAGAAGAAGAAGAGAAAGAAGAGACATGGGATCTGATCCTGAAACAGTATGCCGGAACCGAGCTCTTCGATTACATCAAGGCAGTTGCAGAGAGAGGCGTAAAAGTTGCGGTCAAGCCCCAGTATATCGATGGGATACCAAAGGTCTTCAGTGGAAAG
>Ga0163225_100368_pt1 | contig 13523 bp, 10 predicted proteins | sample MSEWel2016_04_06_2_FD_113145 | JGI IMG/M metagenome (GOLD analysis project Ga0163225, IMG submission 113145) | Subsurface microbial communities from deep shales in West Virginia, USA - MSEEL Well Study Marcellus 5H_2016_04_06 ... | reverse complement strand
TCATAGCTCATAGCTCATAGCTCATAGCTCATAGCTCATAGCTCATAGCTCATAGCTCATAGCTCATAGCTCATAGCTCATAGCTCATAGCTCATAGCTCATTGTTCATAGCTCATAGCTCATAGCTCATAGCTCATTGTTCATTGTTCATTGTTCATTGCTCATTGTTCATTGTTCATAGCTCATAGCTCATAGCTCATAGCTCATAGCTCATTGCTCATAGCTCATAGCTCATAGCTCATAGTTCATAGCTCATAGCTCATAGCTCATAGCTCATAGCTCATAGCTCATTGTTCATAGCTCATAGCTCATAGCTCATAGCTCATAGCTCATTGTTCATTGTTCATTGTTCATTGCTCATTGTTCATTGTTTATTGTTTATTGTTCATTGTTCTTTTGATAAAAATGGTGCCGAACTACTATTTAACCACCTATCGCTCAGGGCAGGCAGGAAATCCACCATCATAACAACCAACTTGGGCTTCGACCGCTGGGAAGAGATTTTTGGCAATCCCGTATTAACAGCCGCCATAGTAGACAGGTTAACCCACAGAGCCCACCTTGAGAACATGAAAGGAGACTTTTATCGATTGAAAGAAACAAAAAAAATGATGAATGAAAAATGAAAAAAACACGAAAATCCACGTTCCAACAGTACCCTGTTCCAAGGGTACCCCTGAAACAGGGTACTGTTGCCTTTTATTTTAAGTTAAAATGGTATACTTTTGGATTGAAATACTGGTACACTTTTGGACTGAAATAAACATTACAAGAAAGATTAACCTATTTGGATGAAAAACTATATAAAATCACAAGTAAATTAAATGACCGGAAAGCCTACGAAATAAAAAAGATTAACGATAAATAATTCTTTCCCTTATGCCCTATAGGTATTGAGTGATAACATGGTTATTGCTGATATATCGAACTAAATAGACAAGTTCGCCACTGCTTTCGTAGATAGTGAAAAACACAAACCATTGAGTATTCTTGCTTTTCCTGAATGTAGCGTACTGCATTCCCTTCCCGTATTTGTCAAAAAAGGAAGGAGCTTTTTTCTTGATTTTGGTGTGCAGTGAGTTTTTTATATCATTAATCAAACTGTCCACATACGAAAGGGCGGATTCTTCAAATCCAAAATACTCCTTTTCGTACAGGATTGTAGTTAGCTCGTTGAAGTAATCGAGAGTTTCTGGAAGAAATATTATCCGCATTTATTTCTCGCTAAATAGTGTTTTGATATGTTCTTTAGCACCCTCTCTGAATTGTTCCAAACTGATAGCCCTGTTAAAGTCCTCATCAGGCTCGAGATATTCTCTTTTTTGCAATACAAAGGTTTCTTTTCTGCCCCTCTGGATGATGATTTGTTCCTGTGCAGCCAAATCAAGATATTTTTTCATATTGCTGCGCAGCTCTGCCGTACTGATTACTCTCATGACTTTAGATTTTGATGTACACTATAATGTACAAATATACGAATAAAAACATCGTTTAATAATCTTGTTTTAATATTTTTTCCCGGAAGTCATTAAAAAAATAGCAAGGTGTCTTTTTGTCGGACAAAAAGGACTGCTCATAGCTCATAGCTCATAGCTCATAGCTCATAGCTCATTGCTCATTGTTCATAGCTCATAGCTCATAGCTCATAGCTCATAGCTCATAGCTCATAGCTCATAGCTCATAGCTCATTGCTCATAGCTCATTGTTCATTGTTCATTGCTCATTGCTCATTGCTCATTGTTCATTGTTCATTGCTCATTGTTCATTGTTCATTGCTCATTGCTCATTGCTCATTGTTCATTGCTCATAGCTCATTGCTCATTGTTCATTGCTCATAGCTCATTGCTCATTGTTCATTGTTCATTGTTCATAGCTCATAGCTCATAGCTCATTGTTCATTGCTCATTGAAAACTGTTTCGGATCGATAAGAGGATGACTCTTCTCCGATGCTTTTTCTTTGCCTCATTCCCTTTTCCTATCTTTGCAAAAAATATAAGTTCATGCGCATCGATATACTAACACTGTTCCCCACTATGTTTCAGGGGCCATTCAGTGAATCCATTATAAAAAGAGCTGTTGAGAAGGGCGTCGTTGATATCAACCTGCACGATATTCGCGATTATTCAGAAGATAAACACAACCGGGTGGATGATTATCCTTTTGGAGGCGGAGCAGGTATGGTGATGCAAATCGACCCCATTGCCCGGGCTATCAACAAACTTAAAGCGGAAAGAACATACGACCATATTCTTTTTATGACTCCTGATGGACACCGTTTCGACCAGAAAGAGGCCAATCGTCTTTCTTTGAGTGGCAACATCATTATTCTTTGTGGTCATTACAAAGGTGTTGACCAACGGGTTCGAGAGCATTTCATTACCCGTGAGATTTCGGTGGGCGATTTTGTGCTAAGTGGTGGAGAATTGGCCGCTGCGGTGGTGGTCGATGCGGTGGTGCGGGTTTTACCGGGTGTGATAGGCGACGAAACTTCAGCGCTTACCGATTCTTTTCAGGACAACCTGCTTGCTCCGCCGGTATATACCCGGCCTTTTGATTACCACGGATGGAAAGTGCCCGATGTTTTGTTGTCAGGTAATGACAAGTTGATTGATGAATGGCGCGAACAGCAGGCTTATGAACGTACCCGAAAGTTACGCCCCGATTTGTTGGACGATTGAAACCGAAAGAAGCAGGGGAATATGAGTATGGAGTATGGACCAGAGAGCAAGGAGATGAGGGGTAAGAGGTGAGAGTTGAGTTCTGAGGGTTTAGAGTCGAGCGTTCCTTTCACGCTGAAGCTGGATTTCTGGCATGACCATATATTTTATTTATAGGTGGAGGTAGTTATTGGTCGATTTTTCCTTTTCATGGTGAACCAGCCCCGGCGGGGCGACAGTTTGGTAGCACTGGCGTTGCAATGAATGGAAAAGTCCCGGCAGGGGTGACACCTTCTCTCTTCTCTCTTCTCCCTTCTGCCTGATAATCTTTTGCCTTAATTTCTATTCCTATTTCAAACAAATCTCCCGATATACACAATATTCACAATTTTTCTCATGTTCCGTTTGGCGGAAAGGAATTTTCTCATCAAACAACTCATCGAGTAATTGTCCCAGACCATCTCTGTATTCCTCCTTTGCCAGTGCCAGGTTAATTGGAGTTTTCTGTTGTCTGCCTTCCTGCAGATAAAGAGAAGTGTCGGTGTCGGTAAAAAGTTTGCGCATCCACACCACTCCGGGTTGAATTTGTTCCGGCGGAGTTCCGTTGTTCTCCACTATCAGCGCATATAGTAATGTCTGGAAGGTGGCCTTTATATTGGTGTGTTTGGTAGTGTCAAACAGGTCTTCAAAATTACCAATCTTGTTGACTCCCTGCCCGGTTTTGTAGTCAATAACGCGTGTAATACCGTCTTTTTCGTCCAGCCGGTCAATATTTCCGCCCAGTCTGATGGTTTTTCCTCCTGGCGTGTTGAATTCCATGTTTATATTGGCTTCCAGTCCTTTGAGGGTGAAAGGGGCATTCTGTTTTTCGCTTTTAAAAAAGCCATTTAGGTAACGCATCAGGACTTCAAAGACCAGGCTGTTTTTTCCCTGTAAATCCAAAAACACGCTTTTGTCCTGACGAATAAAGGGCACATTATGGGCAAATATATTTTCCAGTGTTTTGGCAATCTTCTCGGGTTTGGCAACCTCGTCAATAATTTGAGGTGTCACAATTTGGTTGAGAAAGGGTTTGTAAAGGGCTTCTACAGTTTGGTGAAAGAGATTTCCAAATATTCGGGGATCCAGTTCTTCTGAAATATCCTCCGGTTCTTTAGCACCCGCCAGATATTTGAAGTAAAATCGCAACGGACATTCAATATAAGTACTCAGAGCACTGGGCGAAAGAGATCTTGCTCCACCCTGATAATAGACAGCCAGTTGCTGCATCACTTCCGCATTTTTTTCCGAGAAAATTTCGGGGGCCATCTTAGTGCCTGCACTCTGTACATAAGTGTCTTTTTGCACAATTCCGGGATATTCATAATAAAGCTGATGCAAAAAACGGCTCATCTCACCGGCCTGTCCTTTAGCATCGGAGGATGCCCACACCAGGGTGACATTTTTCGACCTGTGTATCAGCCGGTAAAAATAATAAGCAAAAATAGAATCCTGATTATCAATGGTGGGCAGTCCGTATCCTTTACGCAGATTATAGGGGATGAAACTGTTGGGAGGCGCTGCGTGTGGAAATATTCCTTCGTTCATGCTTAATATCACCAAATTGTCGAAATCCAGAACCCTGGTTTCCAGAATTCCCATAACCTGAAGACCGCTCAGTGGTTCTCCGCGGAATGGTACCGTTTGGAAATCGGCCAGTTTTCGGAACAAGCGGTGCCAGGTTTCGGGATTTACTTTCTCGGTTTGGGCGGCTAATATTTCGCCCAGTCGCTTTATGGTGAGGTACAAATGGTAAACAAACTCGCGTTCAAGGGCGGTTTCAGGATTTTTTTTCAGGTGCTGATACACCGTTTGCAGAACTTCTTTGAGGTAGTGCGTCAACTCTTCAGTGGTGCCGGTTTTTTCCAGGAGCCGGTCTGTAAATTCATTGGGAGGTATATTGCTCTTTTCAATGAATACCTGATTCCCGGCAATCAGTTTATTGACCAATTTACGCCCCTTGTGGCCCAGAATCGTAGTTATGTACTGATGACGCAGCAATGCCAGTAAATGGCGATGGTAAAACCAGGTCTTCCCTTGTCGGGTGGTGCGCATCGACTGTTGCAGTGTCATCAGTGTTTCCACCAGTCCGTAAGCAGGGGTGTTTTTGAGCGGATATCCCAGTGTGACATTTATCTTGTCCCATGTTTCGGGGATAGCATGAATGGCCGGCAACATTAAGGTTTCATCAGCCAGTACAAGTGCGGTCTTTGCGTGTGGAGCATTTTCTTCTGATGAGGTAGTCGAAATATGGGCAGATACATTTTTCAGAAATTCAGCACCTATTTGCGATTGCCCCAGGTCATTGGCAGCCGTGGCGATGGTTATTTTTTCAGGACCCGGGCTTTGTGGGTTATCCCAATCTGCCGGCATCGGAAAATCAAGGATATTATTTTTTATGAAACGGGCCGCCTCATGTTCACCTCTTATCATGCCTTGTTCAGACGACTGGATTGGGGATTCCATCACCCACTGGGGGTAATCCCAGAAAAAAGAGGCTATGCCTTTGATTTTCAGGTAATTTAATAGTTTTTTTTCGCAATTGCTTAACGCGTTGAGCCCGGCAAAAACAATGTGTTTGTAGGGAACTTCATCCAGTGTTTTTTCCTGGATTTTTTGGGCTGTCCGACGAAACATTTTTCCTTCGTAGGCTTCGTTATCCCTGTCGAGCCGTTCGTTGAAATGGCGATAAAGTTCAGGCATCTTTTCCCATACTTCCAGAAAGGTTTTCTGTAACCGCGACAGTTTTTCCGGGTCGAACGAACTCCAAAAAGTCCGGATGGCTTCTACCTGATCGTCGTCCAAATGACTGAAATCATCATCCAGGGCTTTCTGGTCGGCCAAATTGCGGAACAACTGTTCGGGATCGGCCAGGTATTTATCAATATCGTCAAAATCGGCAAGACACATCTCTCCCCAGGGAATGAAATCATCAAGCGAAATCTCTTTGTCCATTACCTCCCGGTAGGAGTCGTAAAGTTTAAAAATGAGACTGATGTTATCGCTTACAAGGCGTTGTTCCAGCTTGCCGAACAGATCATTGATGGTGATAATTTCGGGCGAAAAAATGGGTTTCGGAGTTTTGTCGTTCAGGTACTGACGAAAAAATACACCGGCCCTGCGACTGGGAAAAACAAAACAAAACTCAGATATATCTGTTAAATATTTTTGAAGGTGGTAATCGGCTAGTTGTTCCAGAAAAAAACGCATACTGATTTTTTATCTTTTGATGATAATGAGCAATTTTGAGATTAGGGTTTCAGATTCAACCCTGAATTTTAGGTTCACTGTCATCAAAGATAAATGATTATTGGCTGATTTTCCTTGTCAGAAATAAAATAAATCACAGGTGGATATTCGTGAAGTTGTCGCATTTTCCTGGAAATAGGATTTTGGAATTGTGACACAACTTACGGTTTAGAAATATTTTTGGTAACACATAAGCCGGCGAAAACCGGTAAAATGCCATATAAACAGGAATTATGGACTCATTTTCGTTTGTCGGTAACAGCGACATTGAAGCGATAGAAAATCTTTATCAGGATTATCAAAAAGACCCTGATTCGGTTGATCCGGGAATGCGCGATTTTTTCAGAGGGTTTGATTTTGCCCGGATGAAATATGAAGAAGCGGTACCGGGGCAGGTAAGCAAGGAATTTAATGTAATCAACCTTATTCACGGCTACCGGCAACGGGGACATCTTTTTACTGCCACCAATCCAGTTCGCTCCCGACGCAAGTATTTTCCGACATTGGATGTGGAGACTTTCGGTCTTTCCAATGGCGATTTGGATACTGTGTTTCAGGCCGGAAATGATATCGGCCTTGGTTCTGTTCCGTTAAAAGATATTATTGAGCATTTAAAACAAACCTATTGTGGGTCTGTGGGGGTTGAGTATCTCTATATCCGTCATCCCGAAATGGTGTCATGGCTAAAGAAGAGGATGGAAGAGGTGCGCAACACCCCCTCATTCACAAAGGAAAAGAAACTGAGAATTTTTAACCGGCTGAAAGAGGCTGTGGGATTTGAGAGTTTTATTCATCGCAAATTTGTCGGCCAAAAACGCTTCTCCCTCGAAGGGGGAGAGGTGCTGATTCCCGGCCTGGATGCGTTGGTGGAAAAGGGTGCTGAACTGGGTATCCGGGAAGTGATGATTGGAATGGCTCACCGTGGCCGGTTGAATGTTTTGAGCAACATTCTTAAAAAGCCGGCTCGTGATATTTTTAATGAATTTAATGGAGACCAATACGATGACAGTATTTCTCTGGGTGACGTAAAATACCATCTGGGCTACGATAATTATGTGGATACAGGTTCGGGAAATTCCGTTAAAGTAAATTTGCTGCCCAACCCGTCGCACCTTGAGGCGGTTATGCCTGTTGTCGAAGGACTTACCCGCTCACGGGCCGAACATGCCTATAACCGTGATTTTAATAAAGTTATTCCGGTAATTATTCACGGCGATTCAGCCATTGCCGGCCAGGGCGTGGTGTACGAAGTGGTGCAGATGGCCCGGCTTAGCGGTTATTCCACCGGTGGCTCTATTCATATTGTTATCAACAACCAGGTGGGCTTTACCACCAATTATCTGGATGCCCGTTCCAGCACTTACAGTACCGATGTGGGGAAAGTGACACGGAGTCCGGTTTTTCACGTCAACGGCGATGATGCCGAAGCGATTGTCTATGCTTTGGAACTTGCAGTTGAGTATCGCCAGACTTTCCATGCGGATGTGTTTTTGGACATTCTTTCGTATCGAAAACACGGGCACAATGAGGGAGATGAACCACGTTTTACCCAGCCTACGCTTTATAAGGCCATTGCGTCGCATCCCAATCCGCAGGATATTTATGCTCAAAAGCTTCAGAAAGAGAAAGTTCTTAGTAAGAAGGAGATTGCAAAGCTCCAAAAGGAGTATAACGAAGAATTGGAAGCCGGACTGTCTGAATCACAAAAAACTGATGTGGTACATATTCGGCATTTTCTGAAAGATTTGTGGAGTGGATATCGGTATTCCGGGGATAAAGATTTTAAGAGATCTCCCGATACCGGGGTCAATAAGGATGTGTTGCTTCATCTGGCAGGGAAAATTAATGAATTGCCCGAAGAGTTCAAGTTTTTCCGAAAACTGGAGAAACTGGTGGAAGACCGTAAAAAAATGGTGTCGGAAGACCGGCTCGATTGGGCATTGGGCGAACAACTGGCTTATGCATCACTGCTAAATGAAGGACACCCGGTTAGGATTAGTGGCCAGGACTCCGTGCGGGGAACGTTTGCACACCGTCACGCCGGATTCACTCTTGAGGATATGGCGGAATCCTATTTCCCGTTGCAGCATCTTTCTGATGATCAGCCGTCGTTTAATATCTACAACTCACCACTCAACGAATATGGTGTGCTGGGGTTTGAATATGGTTTCTCGTTGGGAGTTCCCAATGGTTTGACCGTTTGGGAAGCACAATTTGGCGACTTCTTCAATGTGGGACAGGTGGTGATGGATCAGTTTGTGAGCTCGGCCGAGGAAAAGTGGGGGTTGATGAATGGATTGGTGATGCTTCTGCCGCATGGTTTTGAGGGCCAGGGCCCTGAACATTCCAGCGCCCGAATCGAACGTTTTTTAAACCAATCGGCCAATAACAATATGCAGGTATTGAACTGCACAACGCCGGCCAACTTTTTTCACGCGCTCAGAAGACAAATCAAGAGGGATTTCCGCATTCCTCTGGTGGTTTTCACCCCCAAAAGCCTGTTGAGACATCCCAAATGTGTTTCTAAGATGGATGATATGGCTTCCGGGGCTTTTAAAGAGGTGATTGATGATGAAAACATCGATCGGGAAGCGGTAAAACGCCTCGTTTTTTGTTCAGGGAAGATTTATTACGATTTACTGGCCCGCAAAGAGGAACTTAATGCCCTCGATGTGGCCCTCATCAGGGTAGAACAGTTGCACCCGTTTCCTAAAAAACAGATTCTTGAACTGGTTAAACGATACCCCAACGCATTGCTTAACCTATGGGTTCAGGAGGAGCCGGAAAATATGGGGCCCTGGTATTATGTGGAGAATCAGATTCCTGAATTGAAGCTGGTTCCCGTGGCCCGTTTGGCAAGTGCCAGTCCTGCAACCGGACTGAATGGCCTGCATGTGGTTGGACAGAAAGAAATTATCGGGAAAGTGTTTAAGAAATGCCATTGCGAACTTAAAAATGATTATTGCGGATTGCAATGTGTTGAAGGAAAATCCCGTGCTGAGATTCTCAGGCAACACAAATATTTTGAATCGCCTCAGCGCTTTTCAATATAAGAAACCGGAAGAATAATCGGGAATCGAGAAAAGGCAAATTTGAAATTCTTTAAATATTTGTCCCGTTTCAGGGTTATGTTTTTTCTTAAGTTGTACGAAGTCCGAAGGGCTTCCGAAAAAGGTAATGGAATCTAATCAAAAAAGATATGATTGACGTAAAAATACCAAGTCCGGGAGAATCAATTTCCGAAGTCGAACTGGCCACCTGGCTGGTTTCTGATGGAGACCTGGTGCATAAAGACCAGGATTTGGCAGAAATTGAATCCGACAAAGCTACTCTGATGCTCAATGCTCCTCAAAGTGGGAAAATCTCCATTGAGGTGGAGGCGGGCACCACTATTTCTGTGGGAGAGGTGGCTTGCCGAATTGATACTTCGGTGGAGGTGCCTGATGAGGTTGAAGAAGTTGATGATGATGAGGTTGATGAGGTTGAAAATACTGAAGAGGAAGAAAAAGAAAAGGCAGCCGATACTTCAGTTTCCGAAAAGGTTACTTCCAAAAAAGAACCCGATGCGGGGAAGAATAAGGAGGTGAAAAATGAAAAAGTTCGCTCCACTCCGTTGGCACGTGAAAAAATGAAAGCAGCCGGGTTGTCGGTGGATGATATCGTTGCCGGGCTTAAAAAACTATCTGTTTCTGATGTGGATGCCGTAATAGAGGGTGTGTCATCAATACCTGAAGTTTCTCAAAACAGGGAAATTGACCGAAGCGAGAAACGGGAGAAAATGAGTCAGCTGCGCCGGAAATTGAGTCAGCGGCTGGTGAGTGTGAAGAACGAAACCGCCATGCTTACCACTTTTAACGAGGTGGATATGTCGGCCGTTATGAAAACCCGAAAGCAGTATCAGGAGCAGTTTGTGGATAAGCACGGGGTAAAACTGGGATTTATGTCCTTTTTTATGAAAGCCTCGGCCCTTGCATTGAAGCTTAGGCCACGGGTAAATAGTATGCTGGATGAGGAAGAGGTTGTTACCCCTCAGTATGTGGATATTTCTGTGGCGGTACAGACTCCCAAGGGGTTGATGGTTCCGGTAATCAGAAATGTGGATAAACTTTCCCTTGCGGATATAGAAAAAGAACTGAAAAAACTGGCTGAAAAGGCGCGTTCAGGAAAAATTTCCCTTGAAGAAATGAGTGGTGGAACTTTTACCATCACCAATGGAGGGGTCTTTGGCTCCATGCTTTCCACCCCGCTGATAAATCCGCCTCAATCGGCTATTCTGGGAATGCACAATATCGTTGAACGCCCCGTGGCTGTTGATGGAAAAGTTGAAGTCAGGCCCGTGATGTATATCGCTCTAAGTTACGATCATCGACTGATTGACGGCAAGGATTCGGTGGGGTTCCTTATGGATGTTAAGAAAATGTTGGAGAAACCGGAGACTTTCCTTTCTGCCGGGAATGATCCGCTAAAAGCAGTTTTGGAATTATAAATGAAACGAGCATGGCAAGGATTGCTTAAAAAGAACATGGCTTAAGTTTATAGTCGAGTGTGTCTGTATAGAGATTGCTTCGGCCTGAGCCCTCGCAATGACGTACTTTTACTTTAATATGGAGGAGGTTTGCAGAGGGCAGGGCCGCGTTACCGCCCTGCCCTCTGCAAACCTCTTCTCCATCTATCGGGGACTCTGTCATTGCGAGGGCCTTGCCCGAAGCAATCTCTATTTGCAAAAACGTTACTTTAAACTATAGCCAATAACATGTATAAATTCTTGAATGCGAGTTCCATCCGACTTTGATAATTAAAATTTATACGGATAAAAAAGGCCGCCAAAAAAACGAATGTTCCTGTCATTCTGAGGAGGAACGACGAAGAATCTCTTGCTGAAAAACGGGTCTGTATTAAATCAACAGATACGGTTATCAGAGATTCTTCGCACGCTACCAATGACGTATTTTTGTAATACGCAAAAAATCAGAAAATTAACAGTTGACTCTTTACCCGTGTAGATTACAAATCCATACGGACGGGATAGACCCGATTCAACGTCATTTCACATTACTAAATAAAAATTTTTGGATCTCAGAATGACAGAAATATTAGGCTTGATTGTTTTCATTGTTTTAATGAAAAATTCTTCGAAAACTCGGAATGACATTAAGCGGAGTGTGATTCTGCCAGGAGTTTTTTTTGTGGCAAAACGGCAGAACTGAACTACTACTGGTTTCGGTTTTCACCGGATTCGGTTCAGCGACCTCACAAGTGCTTCATCCTTTCCAATATTCCTCAGTGCCAGGTAAGTGAATACAATGGCAATCAATGGCATAACCAGTGGCCAGTTGAAGGAAACCTCTGTAGCCCCCAGTTCTTTAGCGCCACTTTTGGCCAGATAGTAAATCATTCCCGATAATCCCAGTTGAAGCCCCATATTGATTGCGCACAGGCGGATCTGAATCATTCGTTTTTTGAAAAGAAAAATAGTTATTAACGAAATTGCAGTGGTTAGAATAGTTAGTATGGACAAAGCCCATCCCGGAATCATCATTTCCATGGTGCCATCTGCGTTTACCTGAAAAATACCCTGCCAGTTGAGTCGGTAAAGGTCTTCCATATCAGCCATTTCGGCCATGTTGAAAAAGAAAAGACTGCCTGTCAGAATCGCTGCTGTCAGGAGAAAAATGCTTTGAATACGTTGTATCATGAGATTGCTGTTTTTTTTGCAAAAGTAAAAATATTTGCGGTAACAATTGATTTCACCGGAGTTATCGGTTTTATTTTTCAATTATTTTTTCTTAATTTGATGTTACCGGAAATATCCTGATGTCGGTATTTTTGGGGTAAGAGAAAGAACTCTTAGGGTTTGTAATGAAATAAATTGACAGATTTAACGAAGTTATTTTGTTCTTTGCCGACTTGAAAATACTGCGAATAGCGAGCTATTTAATGGATTTTCAAGTAAGTCAAGGGGCAAAAGAACAAGTTTAAAGCGGCAAGTTATTTCGGCACAATCCCTTAGTTTATCAAAGGCATTGTTTAAAACAGATAACTTATGAGCAGAATTGAAGAATCAGAATTAATAATAAATCCCGACGGTTCGGTCTTTCATTTACACATCAAACCCGGTGAACTCGCTCCCAATATAATTCTGGTTGGCGACCCCGGACGTGTGGAGACGGTGGCGGGCTTTTTCGATAAAACAGACCACCAGAGTGCCAATCGTGAGTTTGTTTCCCGTACCGGAACCTACAAAGGTACGCGTGTCACTGTTTTATCTACTGGTATCGGCACGGATAATATTGATATTGTTCTCAACGAACTGGATGCTCTTGTGAACATCGATTTCAACAGTCGAACCATCAAAAATGAAAAAACTTCACTTAATATTGTTCGCATAGGAACTTCAGGTTCTCTTCAGGAAGATTTGCCGGTTGACAGTTGGTTGCTGAGCCAAAAAGCCATCGGGTTTGACGGGCTCCTTAATTTTTATAATGGTTGTGAAGGCATTTGTAATCTTGATTTTGAGCAAAAGCTCATAGATGCTACCGGATGGTCGACTCGTCTCACCAACCCTTACGTGGTGGATGCTTCCGATGAATTGTTCAACCTTTTGTACGACAAGAATGTTTACCAGGGAGTAACCATTTCGGCACCCGGTTTTTACGGGCCTCAGGGCAGGGTTCTTCGGCTTTCGCTGAAGGATCCGGCGATAAATGATAAATTGTCTGATTTTCGCTATGGTGATGAGCGCATCACCAATTATGAGATGGAGTGTTCGGCTATTTACGGGCTATCGAAATTAATGGGGCATAAAGCAGCTACTGTTTGTGCAATCATTGCCAATAGAAAAGCGGGTGCTTACAGTAAAGATTACAAACCGGTTATCAAATCACTGATTCAGTACGTGCTGGATCGAATATGTCAATAAGGCTTTTGAATGTATGGAAACCAATAAAATAAAGGCATTAATAACTTTACTGGACGATCCGAGTGAAGAGATTTTCAATACCGTGGAAAGCGAACTGATGAAAGCGGAAGTTGAGATCGTGCCTGAGTTGGAGAAAGCCTGGGAAGAGCATCCCGACGGGGTTCTTCAGCATAGAATTGAAGATATCATTCATTCGTTACAGTACCGGGATGTGAAAAAGCGTTTTCGCGCCTGGGTGGCATTCGATGGTGACGATTTGCTAACCGGGGCTTGGCTGGTAGCCCGTTATCAGTATCCCGAACTCACTTTTGAAGAGATGGACGAAGCCATCAATAAACTGCGTAAAGATGTTTGGCTTGAGTTGAATGAGCACCTTACAGCTCTTGAGAAGGTGCGAATTTTAAACCATATTCTGTTCGATGTTCATGGATTTTCGCGTAACAACAGCAACTTCCTTTCTCCTCAGAATTCTTTTATTTGCGATGTGTTGGATACCCGCAAAGGAAATCCTATTTCCCTCTCTATTATTTATTCGACCATCGCCCATCGATTAGGACTTCCGATATACGGGGTTAATTTGCCCAAGAATTTTATTCTTGCGTATCTTGATGATCCTGATGCCGGTGTCGGAAAGGTTTCAGGGACAGAGTCATCGGTT
>Ga0163225_100363_pt1 | contig 13688 bp, 13 predicted proteins | sample MSEWel2016_04_06_2_FD_113145 | JGI IMG/M metagenome (GOLD analysis project Ga0163225, IMG submission 113145) | Subsurface microbial communities from deep shales in West Virginia, USA - MSEEL Well Study Marcellus 5H_2016_04_06 ... | reverse complement strand
TATGATATTCAAAACAATCGTTCTATTATTTCACCTAATTTCGACAAAATAAGACATAAATTTTCATTGTATTTAGTTCTTTGGTGTATTAAAATAAGAAATAAGGGAAAAAATTCACTGATTCTGTTGATTTTAGATTAAAAATGCATTAAAATAACTAACAAGAGTAAATTAAGAAATATTTAGCAAAGTATAATGTAAATTTAAGGAAATGACATTCGATGTCACGAATAAAGATTTAGATATACTTTTGTTGACATACTGTACATTTTAAAACAACATATGAGAAAGATTTAAGCGATGCTTAAATATTAAGAAGCGATGTAACAAACTATTTCACTGCAACACAGTCATCAGGGTGTTGCGGTGGTGGGGTAAATTGAATAGAAATTTATATTGTGGTTTGTTATGTTTGAGTCAAGGTATTGGCTTGGATGTAAGAGACTATTTTTTATATTTGAATTAGAATTTATTATTAGTGTAAATTTAATTGGTATTAGATCTTAACTGTAAATTTTAATTTAATAAAGAGAGGATTGACTATATTGATAGAAAATAAGGAACATCCTACAGCATTTGTATCTTATAGTTGGGATAGTAAAAAACATCAAAAGTGGGTTAAAGATTTAGTTAATGATTTAAGAAAAAATTATGGAATAGATGCAACAATGGATGTTTTTGAAACTCAAAATAGAACTGTTAATTTAAATGAGATGATGATTTTTAAATTTAAAGAATCTGATTATGTTATTCTTATTCTTACTAAAAATTATGCTCAAAAGGCTGATAATTTTGAGGGTGGAGTAGGTTTTGAAACACTATTAACAATCCCGGAAATAAAAGATAACCCAGATAAAGTTATTTTAGCTGTAAAACATTCAGGTGATTTTAGTGAAGCAATTCCTTATTATCTTCGAGATTTTTATGTAATTAATTTTTCAGATGATAAAAAATATGAAGAAAAATTATATGAATTAAGCTGTAGGATTTTTGATTTTAATTTTCAAGAAAAGGCATCTCTAGGTGAAATACCAGATTTAGATAAATTAAAGTCTAAAAAACTTTTAAATAAAAATACTAGTCTTGATATTTTAGATAAGATAAATTATGATAAGAAAAGTAATATAACCGATTTAGATAAAGAAGAGTTTATGAAAGAAAGTTATAATGCATTAGTTGATTCATTGATAATTATTTTAAATAATATCCAAGACAAGGACTCTAAATTCTATTATAAAATCCAAAAAGTAACAGAAGAAAAGGTGATATTTAAATTTTATCGAGATGGAAAGTTTACTAAAGGGATTAAGATATGGCTTGGTTCTTTGGGGAGTTCATCTAATCCAAATATTAATCTTTCTAATTCTATTGACCCAACTAATGATAATTCTATGAATGAAATTATTAGGTGTGAAGTTAATGATAATAAATTGACCTGGAAAATGGACATGAATTTTTTAGGGAATAAAAAACCTGAGAATTTGAATGACTTAACACTGGAAATTTGGGAAAATCATATAAAACCTTATATATAAAAAGTGTTTTAATAAAGTTAAGGAGAAAAGATGCTATTTAATTCAATTGAATTTTTAATATTTTTTGCTGTAGTAATTACAGCTTATTTTATTTTAAAAAGCAAACATAGATGGATATTATTATTAGCTGCCAGTTATTATTTTTATATGAGCTGGAATCCGGCCTATATAATATTAATCATTCTATCAACAGTAGTTGACTATTTTGCAGGCTTGAAAATGGGAACAACTGATGATAAATCTAAAAGAAAAAAATATCTATTTGGAAGTTTATTTATTAACTTAGGAATGTTATTTTTCTTCAAATATTATAATTTCTTTAATGATTCGATTACATATTTAATTAAAGAAGTAAGTATTTTACAATACGGGGGGGTATTGCCTACATTTGATTTGTTACTGCCGGTAGGTATTTCTTTTTATACCTTTCAGACTTTAAGTTATACTATAGATGTTTATCGTGGTAAGAAAGAGCCTGAAAGGCATTTTGGGATATTTGCTCTTTATGTTTCATTTTTCCCTCAATTAGTTGCTGGTCCAATTGAAAGATCAACGAGATTATTACCGCAATTTAAGGAAGAATATGAATTTGATTATGTTCGGGTAACTGACGGGTTAAAATTAATGCTTTGGGGCTTTTTTAAGAAAGTAGTTGTTGCTGATCGGTTAGCTATTTTTGTTAATGGTGTATATAATGATGTACAAGGTGCTGAAGGAATTCCATTAATTTTGGCAACAGTATTTTTTGCTTTTCAGATATACTGTGACTTTTCTGGTTATTCTGATATAGCAATTGGTGCAGCTCAGGTTATGGGCTTTAATTTAATGGATAACTTTAAGAGGCCCTACTTTTCAAAATCAATTCCAGAATTCTGGCGTCGCTGGCATATTTCACTTTCTACTTGGTTTAAGGATTATGTTTATATCCCTTTGGGCGGTAATAAGGTAAGTGAAGTTAGATATTACGCAAATTTATTTATTACTTTTTTGATTAGTGGTTTATGGCATGGAGCAGCTTGGACTTTTGTTATTTGGGGAGCTTTACATGGCTTTTATCAAATTTTTAGTATAATTACTAAAGATTATAGATTTAAAATTAAAGACAAAGTCGGGATAACTAATTATCCAACAATTAATAAATACATACAAATAGGAATTACTTTTATTTTAGTTGATTTTTCCTGGATATTTTTTCGAGCTAATTCCTTAACTGATGCCTGGTATATAATCGATAACTTGTTTAGTGGTATAAACAATCAAGTTAGCAGCATAGGAATGTTAAGTAATTCTTTATCTGGCTTTGGTTTTAGTAAATATGAATTAGTAATTGCTGTTGGAGTTATTTTAATAATGGAGGCTATTCACTTAATTCAGAGACATGGAAGTATTAGACATATGATGAGAGATAAACCTATCTGGTTTAGATGGTCTTTATATTATGCTTTAATTTTTATGATTTTAATATTAGGGGTATATGGGAAGTCAGAATTTATATATTTTCAATTTTAGTTTTAGTTTAGGAGTATATTAATTTAATGAAAAAACTTATAAAAAAATCGTTCATATTTTTGATTCCTGTAATAGTAATTGTTGCTTTAACTAATTATTTAGTTGATCCAGCACATATATTTAATGATGATTATGAAAAAGGTATGGTTGAAATAATATATAGTGGGAATAATATTGCTAATACTGGTAATTATGATGAGCGTTTATTTCAAAAAATTTATATTAATAAATTATCAGAGCGAAAAAATATAATAGCAATTGGTTCAAGTCGCTCAATGCAGATTAGAGAAGAATTGTTCAATGGTAGTTTTTTTAATAATAGTGTTTCAGGAGCAGTTTTAGAAGATTATATAGCAATCACACAATTATATATGATAAATAATAAACTACCCAATAAAGTTATTTTGGGTATTGATCCATGGATTTTTAATATGAATCATGGTCAGACAAGATGGGAATCTCTTAAAGAAAATTATAGAAACTTTTTTAAACATAATGATTTAAATGATAAAAAGATTCCAAAAGAATCATTACTAAATACTGTTTTTGAAAATAATTCATTTAATTTGTTTTCGATTAAATATTTCCAGGAATCTATTAGATATCTTTTGTCTGGTAATTATTATAATGAGGATTATTTTTCTACTAAAGAAAAAGCGCTTTCATCAAAAATTAAATTAGATGATGGCAGCTTAGTTTATGGAAGTGATTTTCGAAATGCAGATATTAATGAAATCAACAATAAAGCTAAGAACTATCTAAATGGAAACATATATTCTATTGAAAATTTTAAAATTATCAATGATACATATGTAAATCAATTTGAAGCATTGGTGAATTTTTATAAAAGCAAAGATATAAAAGTTATTTTATTTTTACCACCTTATAATCCGATAGTTTATAATTATATTAATAATAATCCTGAATATGAAATGGTTGAAAAAGTTGAGTTATATTTAAAAGAATTTGCATACAAAAATGACATTAAGATCATTGGATCGTATAATCCAAATAAATTAAATTTGAATGGTGATGATTTTTTTGATGGAATGCATCCTAAAGGAGAAACAATAATCAAATTATTTAATTGAATTTTTTAAAAAGGAGCTTACATATATGCTTGAAGGTAAAACAATATTGGTAACTGGTGGAACAGGATCATTTGGTAAGAAATTTACACAGATGATTCTAGACAAATACGATGTTAAAAAGCTAATCATATTCAGTCGTGGAGAACTAAAACAGGCTGAGATGAAATCAAAATTTAATAATTATCCTAAATTGAGATTTTTCATCGGTAATGTACGCGATAAAGATAGAATATGCCGTGCTTTTGATGGTGTGGATATAGTAATTCATGCGGCAGCTCTTAAAAGAGTACCAGAGTGTGAATATAATCCATTTGAGGCTATTAAGACTAACGTGAATGGTGCCCAGAATGTTATTGATGCTGCTATTGATAAGGGTATTGAAAAAGTTGTAGCTTTAAGCACAGATAAAGCAGCAAATCCAATTAATCTTTATGGTGCTACTAAACTCTGTTCGGATAAACTGTTTACAGCAGGTAATGCCTATGCAGGTGGAAAAAACACAAAATTTGGTGTTGTTCGCTATGGTAATGTAATGGGAAGTCGAGGTAGTGTTATTCCTTTCTTTAAGAAGATGAAAGAAACTGGAACTCTACCAATTACTGATCCCAGAATGACTCGTTTCTGGATCACCCTAGAAGATGCTGTTAAACTTGTTTTAAAAGCTTTAGATGAAATGCAGGGTGGAGAAATTTTTGTTCCTAAAATTCCAAGTATGAAGGTGACTGACCTTGCTGAAGCTATAGCTCCTGAATGCAAGCAGGAAATAGTAGGTATCAGACCGGGAGAAAAATTACATGAAGTAATGATACCAAGAGCTTCTTCCAGGCATACTATAGAATTTGAAGACCATTATATAATTGAGCCTGATTATGACTGGTGGGGTAAGGAAAATCATCCTGAAGGCAAAAAATTAGAAAATGAATTTGAATACAACAGTGGCAACAATGATCAGTGGCTCAGTGTGGAAGAAATGCGTAAACTGATAGAGGAGTTAGAATAATGAATGAGGAATTTATACCTTATGGAAGTCAGTGGATAGATGATCATGATATAGAGGCTGTTACAGAAACTTTAAAAAGTGATTATCTAACTACCGGACCTAAGATAAAAGAATTTGAAGATAAATTTGCAGATTATGTTGATGCTAAATATGCTGTTGCTATTGCTAATGGAACAGCTGCTCTACATGCTGCGAATTGTGCTGCCGGTATTAACGAAGGTGATGAAGTAATAACTACACCTATTACTTTTGCCGCTAGTTCTAATTCTGTTCTTTATCAAGATGCTATACCTGTGTTTGCAGATATTGATGCTAAAACATATAATATTGATCCGGAATCAATTAAAGAAAAGATAACTGAGAAAACAAAAGCTATTATAACTGTTCATTATACAGGTCAGCCCTGTGAGATGGATAAGATAAAAGAAATAGCTAATGAAAATGATTTAATTATCATAGAAGATGGAGCTCATGCTGTTGGAGCTACCTATAAAGACCAAAAGATTGGTAGTATTGGAGATATGACTACCTTTAGTTTTCATCCAGTTAAAAATATGACTACCGGTGAAGGTGGAATGATAACTACTGATTCCAAAGAATTATATGATAAATTAATGAAATTTAGAACCCATGGGATAACAAAAGATGAATCAGAATATATAAATGCTTCTGATGGACCCTGGTACCATGAACAGCAGGAACTGGGATATAATTACCGAATCACAGATATTCAGGCTGCTTTAGGTATTACCCAGCTTAAAAAATTAGATGAATTTTTAGCAAGAAGAAGAGAAATAGTTAATAGATATAATCAAGAATTTAAAGAAATAGACGGATTAATAATTCCTGAGCAGTTAGAAAACACTAATTCAGCCTGGCATATTTATGTCTTACAGTTGGAATTAGAAAAACTAACTGCAGAGAGAAAAGAAATATTTAATACTTTAAGAGAAAAGAACCTTGGTGTTAATGTGCATTACATACCTGTTTATTTTCATCCATATTATCAAAGTTTAGGTTATGAAAAAGGAATCTGCCCTAAGGCAGAAAGCTTATATGAAAGAATAATAACTATTCCCTTATATCCTAAAATGACAGATCAGCAGGTTGATGAAGTAATAAAAAGAATCAAAAATACAATAATTAAATATCAGGAATAGGTGTTTATAGATATGAAATCTAAAAAAACAGCAGCTATTATCCAGGCCAGAATGGGTTCAACCCGTTTACCTGGAAAAGTAATGAAAGATTTAAAAGGAAAGCCTGTACTATGGCATGTAATTAAAAGAGTTAAACAGGCTAATAACATTGATCAGATTATAATAGCTACTACAACTCATAGAAGAGATGAAATAATCTTTGAGAAGGCTAAAGAATGGGGAGTTAAAGCCTATCGAGGTAGTGAAGAAGATGTTTTAGAAAGGTATTATGAAGCTGCTAATAATTATGAGACAGATACAGTTGTTAGAATAACATCCGACTGTCCTCTAATAGACCCTCATGTTATTGATGAGATAGTTAAATATTATAATAACAATGATTATACTTTAGTAACTAATGCCGGCTCAGATTTAAACAATAGAACTTATCCTCGTGGCTTAGATACTGAAGTTTTTTCTTTTGAAGTTTTAGAAAAAGCATATAAAAATGTAGAAAAAAAATATCAGAGAGAACATGTAACTCCCTACATTTATGAAAACTATAATGATATCTTTTATTATAAAAACAACAAAGATCTATCTAATTATCGTTTAACCTTAGATACCAAGGAAGATTTTGAATTGATTAAAATTCTTTATGATAAATTATATCAGGGAGAGCATGATTTTTACTTAAATGAAATTATTGAAGTTTTAAATAAAAACAAAGAATTACTTAAAATTAATCAGAAGATCAAACAAAAAGAATTAAAATAAAGTGAGGTAGTTATATGTCAGAAACTATTCAATTTGGTGATAGACTGGTTGGTAAAAATCAACCTGCTTATATAATAGCAGAAATGTCTGCCAATCATGCAGGCAGCAAAGAAAGAGCTTTAGAGATAATTAGAGCTGCAAAAGATACTGGTGCTGATTGTGTAAAAGTTCAAACTTACACACCTGAAACAATGACTCTAGATTCAGATAAAAAATGGTTTAAAATAGATAAAGGAACCTGGGAAGGTGAAAATTTATACAGTCTCTATCAAAAAGCATATACTCCATGGGAATGGCAGGAAGAGTTAAAAAATGAAGCTGAAAGAATAGGCATTGATTTCTTTTCAACTCCTTATGAGAATACAGCTGTTGACTTTTTAGAAGATTTAGGAGTTGAATTTTATAAGGTTGCATCTTTTAGTATAACTAATCTTCCATTTTTAAAATACCTTGCTCAAAAAGATAAACCCATAATTATGTCAACGGGTATGGCTACATTAGCAGAAATAGATGAGGCGGTTAGAACGATTAGAGAAGCTGGTAATGATCAACTGGCTCTTTTAAACTGTTCTAGTGCCTATCCGTCAATAGCAGATGATATGAATTTAAAGAACATCAAAAATCTAGAAGAAACATTTGGTGTGCCTGTTGGATTATCTGATCATTCTCTAGGTTCTGTTGCAGCTGTAACTTCTGTAGCAATGGGAGCTAAGATAATAGAAAAACATTTCTGTATGAGCAGAGAAATAGAAAATCCTGACTATTCATTTTCTATGGAGCCTGATGAATTCAAAAAGATGGTTGATGATATAAGAGCTGCAGAAAGAGCAATCGGTAAGATTGATTATTCTATTTCTGAAAAAGAAAAAAATAGTAGAATCTTTAGAAGATCGATCTTTGCAGTTGAAGATATAAAATCAGGAGAAGAATTAACTAAAGATAATATAAAAATTATTCGTCCCGGTTTTGGTTTAAAACCAAAGCACTGGGATAATGTTTTAAAAACTAAAGCTATTAAAGATATTGAAAAAGGAACACCACTAAGGTGGAGTATGATTAAATAAGGTGTGAATAAATAATGCTGAAAACAGAAAGATTATATTTAAGATCAATGTTAGAAGAGGATGCTCAGTTTATAGTTGATATGAGAAATAATTCTAAAATATTAAACTCATTATTCAGCTATAAGATGATAACTGTTCAAGAACATTTAAACTGGTATAAAAATAATCTTAATAGTGACAATAGAATTGATTTAATGATTTGTAAAAAAGATGATAATAAACGAATAGGAACAGTTAATCTAGCTAATATAGATTATAAAAACCAGAAAGCAGAATTTGGAATAATGATAGCAGAATCATTCTGGAATAAGGGTTATGCCTATGAATCTTCAAATAGATTTATAGACTATTCTTTTGATGAGATTAACTTAAATAAAATATATTTAGAAGTTTTAAAAGAAAATGATGCGGCAATTAATCTTTATCAAAAATTAGGATTTAGAGAAGAAGGTATTTTAAGAGAAGATATTTTTAAAAATGGTAAGTTCAAAGATGTTTTAATTATGTCATTATTTAGAGATGATTTAGAATGATTGTAGCCTTAAGAGTAGATGGTGGCAAAGATATTGGCATGGGTCATATTATGCGGTCAATGGTTTTAGCTAATGACTTAAAAAAAGATAAAGAAGTAGAAAAAGTTTTCTATATCACAAAAAATGAACCATCTGCATTCAATAAATTAAAAGAGAATGAATTTGAAGTTATAACTATAGACAAAGATTTAAGTTATGAGAAAGAAATAGAAGAAGTTAAAGAAATAATAAAAAAAGAAGAGGTTAAAAAATTAATTACTGATTCTTATGAAATAGATCAGAACTATTTAATTGAAATGAGAAAAGTGGTTAATAAACTTGTTACTATTCATGATTATGCACCTTTTGCTTTTCCTTCTCATGTAGTTATTAATGGTAATGCCTATGCTGAAGATTTAAATTATGAATCTTACTATGGAGATACTGAGTTTCTACTGGGAACGGATTACCTACTTTTAAGAGAAGAGTTTAGAAATTTACCTGAGATTGAAGTTAGAGATAAAGTGCAGAATATCTTAGTGACTGTTGGTGGTTATGATCTAAGAAACTTAACACCAAAAATTATTGAAGCTTTAAACTCTATTGATTTTGATGAAATAGAAGATAAATATATTGATAAAGAAAATCTGCATATTGATGTAGCTATTGGACCTTCTTTTGATAATATAGATCAGATAGTGGCAGAAGTTGAAAAAAGCAATTTGGATATTTCATTAAACTTTAATGTTAAAAAGATGAGTAAACTGATGCGAAAAAGTGATATTGCAATTTCTTCTGGTGGAAGTACTCTTTATGAGTTAGTTGTAACTAAGACACCGGATTTAGTATTATTGCAGGCAGAGAATCAGGTTAGAGTTGCTGAAAAATTAGATGGGAAGAGCATTATTAATTTGGGATTTGAAAATAAAAATATTAGATTTGGAATCAAAGAAATATTAGAAAAAAGGATTAATTTAATTGGTGGACTTTCAATAGATAATAATTTCAAAACAATTGAATTATTGGAGAAATGAGTATTTATATATGAATATTATAGTAAAAACTAAAGGTTATTTAAGAAAAATTATAGGAAAAGAAAATATTGAATTTATAAGTCATGCTAAAAATTATATGACAGCTACTTTTTTTACTAAAGCTCTGGCTTTTATTTCGGTTCCAATTTTCACAAGGCTATTAACTCCTGATGAATATGGTGTCTTAGCTATATTCACATCTATAATTTCAATAGCAACTATTTTAATGGGACTTAATTTTCATGGTTCTGTTGCAAGGTATTATCATGAAAAAGAGAAGAATTTTGGTCAATTTATAAGTAGCAATATTTTATTTTTATTCTTGTTTAATATTTTTTCTTTTAGTTTAATTAATTTATTTAAAAAAGAAATATCAACTTTAATAAATATAAAAGTTGATATTTTTATGATTGCAGTTATAGTTGCTATCTTTAATATTCCTATAAATATGTTTCTATCATATTTTCAGACTAGCAAACAAAGTGATAAATATTCTTTTTTATCAGTTAGTAAAAGTGTATTAATTTTAGTTATTTCAATTGTATGGGTTTATCTGCTTTCTGAGCAGAGGTACTTTGGTAAAATTTATGCTAATTTAGTTGTGAGTGGAGTTATTTTTATAATTGCTATTATTTATTTTATTAAATTAGGTAAGCCAAAATTTAAATTTAAATATGTTAAATATTCTTTATTATTTGGTGTTCCGCTTATTCCACACGCATTATCTAACTTTATACTTTCTTATTTTGATAGGATTGCAATCAATCAATTAACTGGATCACTAGATACTGGTTTATATTCATTTGCATATAATGTAGGGATGATTATGAATGTAGTAGTGATGGCAATGAATAAAGCCTGGGTTCCGATGTTTTATGATAATTTAAAAGAAAATAATTATAATAAAATAAATTCTATGGCTATTAATTATTCTAAATATATCTTCTTTGCAGCAATTTCTTTAATATTGTTTTCTAAAGAAATTGTCATGATTCTTGCAGATAAAAGTTATTATGCTGCTTTAGATTTGGTTCCAATTATTATATTAAGTTCTGTATTCATCTTTTTTTATACACTATTTGCGAACTATTCTTTTTATAGGAAAAAAACAGCTTTGATATCAACTGCAACTTTGCTTGCAGGAGCTATAAATATCGGCTTGAATTACTGGCTTATTCCTAAGTTTGGTTATATAGCAGCTGCTTATACAACTCTTTTTTCATATATTGTATTATTTATTTTACATTATATAAATGCGAGATTTATAGTTGGGGAGAGAGTTATTAAATTAAAAAAGATAGTAATCGATTTTTTAATTCTAATATTAGGAACTGCTATATATTTGACATTAATAAGCACAATAAATATTTATCTAATTTTATTGATTATAAAATCAATTATCTTTATTGTTATGTTGTATTACTTTATTTTGAAAAGTGAATGATAGTAAAAATTTAAATTATAGATATAAAATCACAGAAAAAATTTGTGAAGTATTTAAACAAAGGAGAAATTATTGTGGTAGCATTTTTTTGTTCTACTCCTTATCAAATATTGGTTGCAATTAATATTAAATTAACTCAGTATGAAGATGAAGAAGCTGATATATATATATTAAATCATTTTGATAATGCAAAAAAAATTGTAGAGAATTTGGAAGATAAAAGCATTTTTAGTTCTGTTAATTACACAGATTGCATTAATTTTACAAAATCATTTTCTAGTAATAAATTAATAAGATTTTATGAAAAAGCAAATGTGTATTTAAATTATCGAAGTATTACAGAAAAGTATTTTGATTTTAAAAACAAATTTTATGATGAAGTTTATTTAACTTATCCAGATGTTATTATACAATTAGCAATTAAAACGCTTTCTCAACAAAATAATAAATTAAAGATTAATTTATATGAAGATGGCACTGGTGGATACACTAGTTTTAATCCTTCATTTTTTAAAAAGTTGTTTAATTTGGTCTTTGGTTTTGATGAAGTTGTTGATAAATATCACAGTATAAATATTTTTCAGCCTGAACTTTATTCTGGTAGTACTCAAAATAATAATATTATTGTAAATAAAATACCAAAAATTAATACTAAGTCTAAGAAATTGAAATATTTAATAAATGATATTTTTAGTTATAAAGATAATTATGATATAAATGAAAAGATTATTTTTTTAGAACAACCGCTTCATTTTGTTGAGGGTTTAAACAGTGATATTAAAAACATAGCGGATGAAGTTTTGTCTAAAGAATATATTATCAAGTTACATCCTCGTACTAATGAAAATAATTATGATAACTTTAATATATATAAGAATAATTCTATTCCTTGGGAAGTTATTAATTTAAATAGTGATTTAGAGGATAAAGTGTTAGTTTCTTATTATTCAACTGCCTGTGTGTCACCAAAAATTATTTTTGACCAGGAGCCTATAATAATATTTTTGTATAATATTCAGGGACTTAAAGATATTTTAACAGATGAAACAAAAAAATTTATAGAAAAATTTCAGGACTTATATGAAGATCAATCAAAAATATTTATTCCTGAAACTATTAAAGAATTAAAAGGTATTATGTCCAAAATTTAGTTAAATTTAAGCAAAGGAGAATTTTTATGTTTTCAGTAGTTATACCATTATATAATAAAGAAAAACATATTTTAAGAGCTATTAATTCTGTCTTGAATCAAAACTATCAGAATTTTGAAATTATTATAGTAAATGATGGTTCAACAGATAATAGTGCAGAAATTGTAAAACAAATTAAAAACAAAAAAATAAAATTATTTCAACAAGAAAACAAAGGGGTTTCTGCTGCGCGAAACAAAGGTATTGAACTATCTCAAAGAAAATATATTGCTTTTTTAGATGCTGATGATATTTGGGAGCCATTTTTTTTAGATTTAATACTAGATTTAATAAATACTTATCCAAAAGCAGCAGCATATGGTACTGCTTGGGAATTCAAAAAGAATAACTTTGAAAAAAGTGCAAAATTCAATTATGTTCCAGCTGATACTAAAGATTTAATAAAAGATTATTTTAAAGCAGCTTTTGAAGGAAGCTTATTATGGTCATCTGCAACTGTTGTTAAAAAGAAAATTTATCAAAACATTGAAATGTTTGATGAAAAATTGACACATGGTGAAGATCTTGATATGTGGTTTAGAATTGCTAAAAACTATAACATTGCTTTTTATAATAAGATTGCTGCTAAATATTTTTTGGATTCGGGTAATCGAGCATCTGATAAACACTACCTAGATAATACATTGTCCCAAAAAATTATTAATAATCCTAAATTATATTTATATGATGAGGATAATAAATATTTAAAAAAATATATTACTAAAATTTTTTTAAGTAAAATAAAAAGTTTTATAGTTAGTGGAAATAAGATCAAAGCAAGAAATTTAATAAAGATACTATACAAAAAGAAATTAGTAAAAATAGATTATTTTAAATGGTATATTTTAACTTTTATTCCGACAAATTCAATAAATTATTTTAGAAGATTTCAGAATGATTAATTGAGAAAAATCTCGCTAAATTATTTTTAGATATATTTGGTTTTTTAATTTATTTTCAATATAAATTATTGATAGCAATGATGAGGGGAAAATTATGAAATATCAAAAAATTTATGATAATTCACCTATATGGTTTCAAAATATTATGGCTACATTATATGGTTATAAAACAAAAAAAAATAGATATAAAAAAAAATATTATGAGCATTTAAATTACCTAAAAGAAGTACGTAACTATTCTAGAAAGGAATTAAAGAAACTTCAATTTCAAGGATTAATGAGTTTATTAAAAGATACAATAGAAAAGAGTAGTTTTTATCGAAAATTATATAAAAAAATAGATATTGATTCTTTTAAAAGTATAGAAGATTTCACTAGCATTGCATAAAAATATTTAAGCATTGTCAAATTTAAGTTATTGAGAACATATACTATCTACAGAATATTCAGTCACTACCTTATCCTTTTTTAAGAAAAAGAGATAATGGAGT
>Ga0163225_100361_pt1 | contig 13750 bp, 13 predicted proteins | sample MSEWel2016_04_06_2_FD_113145 | JGI IMG/M metagenome (GOLD analysis project Ga0163225, IMG submission 113145) | Subsurface microbial communities from deep shales in West Virginia, USA - MSEEL Well Study Marcellus 5H_2016_04_06 ... | reverse complement strand
GGCAGATGGCAGGGCGGCTTCTCCGCCCTGCCATCTGCCAACCTCTTCTCTGTTACCGGTAGGTTCCGTCATTGCGAGGGCTATGCCCGAAGCAATCTCTAATGAAAAAAACGCTACTTTAAACTATAGCCAACCAATATCGAACGATTGTATTTATCGCGTTGTTCTTAAAATATTTTTAGTACAAATCACTCAGTTCTCCGGAGTCGAAACTCTTATTGTACTGCTTCATGGCACGCATACTCATCCCCATGCTGGAGAAACCTCCGTCGTGAAACAGGTTTTGCATCGTAACCTTACGTGCATAGTCAGAAAACATCATGGTACAGAAATTGGCACAATCCTGTGCATCGGCGTTTCCAAGCGGAGACATCCGATCGGCAAAATCCACCAAACCATCGAAACCCTTCACTCCGCTACCGGCAGTGGTAACAGTAGGTGACTGACTGATGGTATTCACCCTCACTTTGCGCTCACGTCCGAAAATATATCCAAAGCTACGGGCAATAGACTCCAACAAAGCTTTGGCATCTGCCATATCATTGTAACCGTACAGAGTACGCTGAGCAGCCACATAAGACAGCGCCAAAACAGAACCCCACTCGCTCATTGCATCCAGTTTAAAAGCTACTTGAAGCATTTTATGGAATGAAATGGCAGAGATATCCAGTGTCTTGTTCAGATAATTATAGTCGAGGTCATGATAAACTCTCTTTTTTCTCACGTTGAGCGACATTCCGATGGAATGCAGAACAAAGTCAATCTTACCACCCAGTATCTCGGTCGATTGTTTGAAAACATTTTCAAGGTCTTCTACATTGGTGGCATCGGCAGGAACCAGTTCCGATCCGGTCTTCGCGGCCAGGTCGGTAACTTCTCCCATACGACATGCCACATGAGTATTTGACAATGTAAATGTGGCTCCCTCTGCGTGGGCCAGTTCGGCAACTTTCCATGCGATAGACATATCGTTGAGGGCGCCGAAAATTATCCCCCGTTTCCCTTTTAACAAGTTATTTCCCATATCGGTAAAAATGTTTTTCAGGCTGCAAATATATTGCAAAATCACTGCCGGTAAAAGAAACCGGAAACCTTATATTAATCGAATCTATTTTAAAATAAGTCTAATCATTGAATAACAAGCCCTTGTAAGCATTCAAGCAAAAAAAATTAACAAAAAAACACACGAATTAGGCGCTTAGCGCATAAAACTAACCAACATGTTGTTTAAGTTGACTAAATCCCACGTAGGGGCTTTTTTTCAGGCTTGCCCTGAAAAAACGTAGTGTCTTACCCCTGATATTCGTGTATTTTTTTGGCAAAATATTTTCCAGTTATTTAGTCTTTGCAAGAAAACACCAACTTCTGCCCCGTAGAAAAATCGGGGCAGGCTTTGTATTTGGCACTTTCTTATCAAAGACTTAAATTTCCTGAGTTTTCTTGCTGACACTATGTACCACTGCCATAGTTTAATTTTCCATCAGTAAGCGTGCATTTTCGAGGGCTGCTTCAGAAACACTGGAACCACTAAGCATTCCGGCAATTTCGGTCAGTCTTTCGTCAGTACTTAACAACTTAACAGAGGAAATAGTTTGATGGTCAGTCTCCGTTTTAAAAACTTTGAAGTGACGATTCCCTTTTCCGGCAATCTGTGGAAGATGTGTGATACTGATAACCTGAATATTTTCACCCATTGTTTGCATAATACGCCCCATCCGGTCGGCTATTTCACCGGAAACCCCGGTATCTATTTCGTCAAAAATAATGGTAGGCAGGCCTTTGGCATCCGAAAGAAGCGATTTAATGCAAAGCATCACCCGCGAAATTTCTCCACCGGACGCAACCTTAGGGATATCCGTTAGCTGTGCACTTTTGTTGGCTGAAAAAAGAAACGCGATCTCATCCTGACCTTCAGAACCAAAATTATTATTTCGGTGGTTGGAAACAGAAAAACGGGCATTGGGCATCCCCAATTCACGCAATTGTCCCTGAATCGATTGCTCTATCCGCTTAAACACCTTTTCACGACTTTGGGTCAACGCATCCGATTGCTCCTTCAGTTTATCCAGTGCTTTGGCTATCTCCTGTTCCACCCTTACCAATTCTTCATCAAACGAAGCCAGTTGTTCGAGTTTAGACGAAAGATCCTCTTTTATTTCAATGAGCGCTTCCACAGAATCAACATGGTGCTTTTGCTCAAGCGAAAAAATCATATCCAAACGTTCCTGCACCATCTGCTGCCGCGCAGGGTCAAACTCCACCTCCGAGCCACGCTCGGTAATCTCTTCGGCAATATCTTTGAGTTCTATGTAAACAGAGTTCAACCGTTGGGACAACTCATCTCCTTGCGGGAGATAGGCCGAAATCTTTTGCAAAGTTTCCTTCAGATGAAACAACTCCTGCACCATAGGCTGATCACTCTCATAAAGCACCATTGAGGCCTGGGATAAAGCTGATTTAATTTCTTCAATATGTGAGAGGGTTTCCAGCTCTCTCTCCATTTCCGGTTGCTCACCTGCCTGCAAACCGGCCTCTTCGAGTTGCTTAAACTGAAACTCCCAATAGTCCTGATCATTTCGCTGGCGGGCATTTAACTCCTCCAGCTTTTTCTTTTCGGCTATCAGTTTCCGGTATATGCGATAAGCTTCCCTGTAATTTGACTTTATTTTCTGATTCCCGGCAACGGTATCCACCACATTAAGTTGAAAACGGTTGTCGCCCAACAATAAATTCTGATGTTGAGAATGCACATCAATCAATTTGTCGGACAAGGATTTCAGAAAGTTCAGATTAACCGGAGTATCATTCACAAAAGCACGGGATTTTCCGGATGGTAATATTTCACGTCGCAGCACGGTCTCTTCCTCATAGTCAACATCCTCCTCCTCAAAAAGCGACTGCAATCGGTATCCGGAAACATCAAATACACCTTCGATAACACACTTATTCTCTTTATCTCCAATCACGGATACATCACTCCGTTGCCCCAACACCAGGCCAAGAGCACCAAGCATAATAGACTTTCCGGCTCCGGTTTCACCGGTAATGACGGTAAAGCCGGATCCAAATTCGATATTGGCTTTATCGATGAGCGCATAATTCTTAATGGACAAAGATTTCAGCATAGTAACACTAATTATCTTTCAGCAGTTTCTGGTAAGAGTCCGAATTGGTCGGATTAATTTCCGTAAGAATATTAACCACTTCAGCCTTTTCCATGGAGAACGATTCAGAAAAAATATTCACAAATTCCTGATGTTTGGCATCAAAAAGTACCTGAAGAGCAAAGGAACTGGGATCGGTACGATATACTTTCTTCAACAAATCCATCGACTCCGCAATACTGGCCCTTCCCTCCTCGGCATCTTCCGACATTTGATCCAATCCGTCGCGGTGATATTCATAATAAAATTCACGCAGAGGGCGGTGATCCTCTTCCAGCAAGTTGTCAACCAACCAATAACGGTTCTGACGACTTTCGAATTGCTTCCAACCGCTCTCCCGGGCATTTTGCATCATCCCCACAATCCGTTCTGCCTCTTCGAAATAAGGAGTCCCCCCTTCGGAACTAAAAGTATCATAATCGTACCCCAGTACAATGTTGGCATAATAAGCCAGCAGTGCAACCAGATTCGATTCCAGATTGTTTTTATTATAAACCAGTTGCTCATATTCACCATATCTGAAATCGACATTGTCATCTTTCAGGTTGAGCGTAGTTGTGGAATAAGCAGAATTGTACACCGGCCTTCTTGCCTGAATCTGCAGCGATCCTTTAAACTGATCCACCCCAATTACTTCATCGATGGTAAAATGAAAAGTACACTCAATCCGCTCGGACGTTTCGTACACATGGCTGGTCCATTGCTGATTGTTCATAAACTCATAAATGGTTTCGCGCAAAGTTTGAAACACATTTCGATTGGTTCCCTGAACTGACGGGGCCACCACCTGAACGGCACAACGCAACTCCTGACCACCAACGGCAGCCAAAGAAGCCAGCAAAAAAACAGATATAAACAGCAGTTTTCTCATTTCAAAAGAATTTTTTCCAGGGCTGTTACAATATCCACAGCCACCTCTTTCTTACTCTTTAACGGAAAACTTTCTTTTTTATGGTCTTTATGAATAATGGTAATCCGGTTGGTGTCGGTCATAAATCCCTCTCCTTCATTATTGGGAGAGTTGAGCACAATAAAATCGAAGTTTTTCTTTTCAATTTTTTTTAGTGCATTCACCTCTTCATTGTTGGTTTCAAGCGCAAAACCAACAGTAACCTGATTCGTTTTCTTTATGGCGCCCATACATTCAGCAATGTCCGGATTGGGTTTGAGCTGTATTGCCAGTTCCGCATCGGTTCGCTTTATTTTATCGTGCGCAACAGCAGCAGGTGCATAATCGGCAACAGCAGCAGAGAATATTGCAGCATCACAATAAGGAAAAATATCACGACAGGCAGCTTCCATCTCCAGGGCAGAAACCACATTCGTACGTTTAATCAGGGGGTGAGAAATTGACAGAGCAACCGGGCCTGCAACCAGGTGAACCTCAGCTCCAAAATCGGCCAATATTTCGGCAATGGCAAAGCCCATCTTACCGGATGAATAGTTACCAATAAAGCGAACAGGATCAATGTTTTCGTAGGTAGGGCCGGCGGTAACCAGCACTTTTTTATCGGTCAGAGACTTTTTTTTTTGAGACATCAGGAGATCAACAGCCCGCTGAACAATCACTTCCGGATCTTCCATACGTCCTTTTCCTTCCAGTCCACTGGCCAGTTCGCCGGTTCCGGGTTCCACAATGTGAGCACCAAAATTACGCAACAACTCAAGATTTCGCTGGTTAGCCGGATGTGCAAACATATCAAGATCCATAGCGGGAGCCACGAGAACAGGACATTTAGCCGAAAGATAAGTCGTAATCAGAAGATTGTCGCAGATGGCATTTACCATCTTGCCCATTGTATTAGCGCTGGCCGGGGCAACAATCATGATATCAGCCCACAAACCAAGATCCACATGACTGTGCCATGTACCATCATTGTTGGCAAAAAAATCGGAAAGTACGGGTTTCCCGGAGAGAGCCGATAAAGTAACCGTAGTGATGAACTCCTTACCTGCAGGGGTTATAATCACCTGAACATCAGCACCTGATTTCACCAAAAGCCGAAGTAAATAAACAGCTTTATAAGCAGCAATACTGCCCGTAATGCCTAAAATCACTTTCTTTCCTTTCAGCATTTGAGCTATTTGTGGTTCCGAAAAAAAAGGAACAATTTCAACAATCCTGAAAAAAATATTAAGAAACTGTCTAAAAAGTCACTACAGCTTTTGCATTGCGCGGGTCATGGTCTTGTAGATAATTAACAATGAGATTATTCACTGCGTCCAAAATGACAAAAAACCTGAAACCCATTACTTTTTAGACAGCCCCCTTCATTTTAATTTTATATCCTCTATTCTTCGTCTTCAACTTTATCCTTTGCAGGATTGCGATAGTAGATGCTGCCTTCAACGAACTCCTGCGCAGCTAAAAGTGAAGGCTTGGGAAGACGTTCATAAAACTTGGAAATTTCAATTTGCTCACGATTCTCAAAAACCTCTTCCAGGTTATCGGTATAAGAAGCAAATTCCTGCAACTTTTTATTGAGTTCTTCCTTCATCTCAACACCAATCTGATTGGCCCTCTTACCTATAATCACCACCGTCTCATAAATATTACCGGTTTGAGACGACATATCCTGTGTATTCCAGGTAATAGTGCTCAAAGGTGCATTTGACTTTTTATAATCCATTGCAATGAAAATTTAATTGTTATATTGTTGTAACATCGATGTAACACTCTCAAAAATCTTGTTGGCATCTTTCATATAGGAACTTTCCGGAAACTCATTAATAAAAGCATAATATTCATCAAGAGTAAGACGCAAACGATCTTCCTCTTTCTCTTTAACACTGTTCATCGCCTGAATATAAAGCGAATCAAGAATCAGGTAAGACAATTCTTCGCGATACTCGGTATCGGGGAACTCATCCAGACTGTTGCGGGCGGTAATCACTGCCGACTGGTAATTATTTCCCATATAAGTTCCCAGATGGTAATATAGTTTAGCACTCAGGTATGATTTATACACCAACTTTTCTTCCATCTCATCGATCATGGTAACAGCTTCATCAGCCATTTCACTCTGAGGGTAAAGACTTAAAAATAACTCAAACGCCTCGATGGCTTTCTGGGTGTCTGTTTGATCAAGGCGAGGCTTTGGAGACATCTGATAATAATTGGCTCCTACCATAAACTGGGCCCTTTCGGCATAATCATTATTGGGGTATTTTTTAACAAATTCCCGGAAAAAATGTACAGAACTGATGTAATCACGCATTTCATAAAGAGCATTGGCATATTTATAATGCGCCTCTTCTGCCCTGGCGGTTCCCATAAAAACAGAAATCAACTCCTGAAGTATAGTAGAGGCACGCATATAATCGCCCTCCTCATAATACTCCAACGCCTTTTCATATTTCAGGTCGTAATCGGTACTTTTAAGTATTTTCTGATATTCGCTACAGGAGGCCAGTAAGATAACGGCCATTAATAAAAGCAATTTCCTCATTGTAAACATGCGCTTTTGTGCGTTTGCTGAATAATGCTCCATACTGAAAATCGGCAATGGCAAAATTCCGTGCAAAGATACGGTTTTACTTTAAAAAAACAGTTTTGAATTGTTTTTTCTTTTCGACTAATTAATTCCCTCCTTAAACAAAAACCAGGCCACACAGAAATATTCCAACAAATATTGCCATCGGTCCAATGCTTTTTTTGAAGGAATAATAAAAATAGACAAAAAACATTACCTTTGCCCGTAGAATCTAAAAAGCTATAATAAAGTGGATATTTTTGATAAAATAAGTCAGAACATGGGGCCTCTTGGTCAGTATGGCAAAGACGCCCACGGGTATTTTACTTTCCCAAAACTGGAAGGAGAAATAAATCCGCACATGATTTTCCGTGGCAAGGAAGTCCTTACCTGGAGTTTGAACAACTATCTTGGACTGGCCAATCACCCCGAAGTACGCAAGGCAGATGCTGAAGCAACTAAAGAATGGGGGCTCGGTTATCCTATGGGGGCCCGCATGATGTCGGGACAAACCAGTAAACACGAAGAGCTGGAAACCGCACTGGCAGATTTTGTAGGCAAAGATGATGCTTACCTGCTGAACTTTGGCTATCAGGGAATGGTCTCAATCATTGATACACTGGCCAGCCGCAAAGATGTAATTGTTTACGATTCTGAATCACATGCCTGTATCATGGATGGTATTTTCCTCCACAAGGCAAAAGGTGGAAAAAGTTTTGTATTTCCACACAACGACATCGAAAGATGTGAGAAGATGCTAAATATGGCATCCAATCGTGCTCAGGAATCGGGAGGAGGTATCCTCGTAATTACCGAAGGTGTTTTTGGAATGGCCGGAGACCTTGGGCATCTTCACCAAATAACCGCGCTGAAAGAGAAATTTGATTTCCGCCTTTTGGTTGATGACGCTCATGGTTTTGGTACCATGGGAAAAACCGGTGCCGGGGTTGCTGAGCATTACGGCGTAACCGACAAAGTAGATGTTATCTTCGGAACTTTTGCCAAATCCATGGCAGGAATTGGTGCATTTGTGGCCAGCCGTGAAGATGTCATTCAATATCTGCGCTATAATATGCGGTCACAAATTTTCGCCAAATCGTTGCCCATGCCCATGGTTGTTGGAGCATTGAAGCGACTGGAGTTGTTGAAAAACAGTCCTGAATTAAAAGAACAATTGTGGATTGTGGTTAAAGCACTTCAAAAAGGATTGCGTGAAGAAGGATTTAACCTTGGAAATACCGAATCGCCGGTAACGCCTGTTTTCCTGAACGGAACAGTGCCCGAGGCAACTAATCTCACCATGGATTTGCGTGAGAATTATAATATTTTTTGTTCCATCGTGGCATATCCCGTTATTCCAAAAGGACAAATTATGTTGCGTCTGATTCCTACGGCCGCACATACCCTCGAAGATGTTGAGTTTACCGTTAAAGCATTCTCTGAAATCAAAGAAAAACTTGCCGCCGGTAAATACCAGGGCGATAAAATTGCAAGCTTGCAATAGCAATTAGCAGCAATATAATTTTCAAAAGGACATCAGAAACTGGTGTCCTTTTTTTGGCTCTTGGCTGTTAGCTGTTAGCTGTTAGCTGTTAGCTCTTGGCTCTTAGCTCTTGGCTCTTAGCTCTTGGCTCTTAGCTCTTGGCTCTTAGCTCTTGGCTCTTAGCTGTTAGCTGTTGGCTCTTGGCTGTTGGCTGTTGGCTCTTGGCTGTTGGCTGTTAGCTGTTGGCAGTTAGCTAACACCTATCTGCTTACATTCCGGCACCAGCGCCCAAAACATTTCCATCTGTAAAGTGGTTATAATACAGAAGAATCAAAAACTTAAGCATTATGAAAACAAGCATCTTAAAACCACTGAGTTTCATCTTTGGGATTTTAATTATAGGAACCGGAATCACTTCGGCACAGGAAATTAAAAAGGATAACTTTGAAACCTCCATCGGTACGCTGACCATTCACCATGTCGGTCATGCTTCATTATATTTTGAAATTGATGGAAAAGTGATTCATGTAGATCCGTTCGGTCAAATGGGCGATTATGCATCCCTGCCAAAAGCCGATCTCATTCTCATTACCCATGAACACGGGGATCATCTGGATGCGGGCACCATTGAGCTTATTTCGAAAGAAAACACCCAAATCATCATTAATCAGGCCGGTTTTGATTCGCTCAAAAAAGGAATTGTTGTGAAAAACAGAGAGCAAAAGAATATACTGGGCTTTCCAATCAACATTGTACCCGCATACAACATTGTCCATAAGAGGGACGATGGCACTGCATATCATCCTGAGGGACGTGGAAACGGGTATGTAATTGAATTTGGAGACACTAAAGTTTATGTTGCCGGAGACACTGAGAATATCCCTGAAATGAAAAACCTAAGCCAGGTGGATATTGCTTTTTTGCCCATGAACCTTCCTTATACCATGAGCCCGGAAATGTGCAAAGAAGCTTCCTTAATGGTCAAACCAAAGGTTCTGTTTCCCTATCATTACAAAATGGGCGAAACCGACACGGAGAAATTTGCTCAACTGATGGAGGAAGTTTCCGGAATTGAGGTTCGGTTCAGACAGTAAAAGGATGAGGAACGAGGGATGGGTTAGCTTTTGGCTCTTAGCTCGCAGCTCGCAGCTCATAGTCCTTGGCACCATACCTTTTCCCCATTCTTCATACAAAATTTCCCTATCTTTGCTGTCATGATTCATATATATACAGGCAACGGAAAAGGTAAGACCACAGCCGCGCTGGGGTTATCGGTAAGATCTGCAGGAGCAGGAAAGAAAATATTCTTTGGCCAGTTTGTTAAAGGAATGGCCTACAGCGAAGTAAAACTCATCACTGAACAAATGCCGCAAATCGACCACCAGTTGTTTGGCCGCAGGTGTTTCATTAAGCAGGAACCTGAACCGGAGGATTTTCAAACTGCTCAAAAAGGACTTCAAACAGTAAAAGATCTCATCAAATCAGGCAAATATGACCTGATTGTGCTCGACGAACTGAATATTGCGCTTCACTACCACCTGATAAAAACAGAAGAGGTACTGGCACTTCTTGATGAGTTGCCGACGGAGACAGAACTGGTCATTACCGGACGCTATGCTCTTCCGGAACTCATCGAAAAAGCCGACCTCGTAACCGAAATGAAAGAGGTAAAGCATTATTATCAAAAAGATGTGAAAGCAAGAAAAGGAATCGAGTTTTAGTTTTAAAACAAACTCCAACCTTTTTTCTCAAGTACAATATAACTGGCAAAGTGATCGCTGTAACCACCATGATACCAGTTTCCCACAAACGTGCGATAGGGATAACCACTGTAATCACCCTCCTGCTGACGGACATATTGTTTATCGTAAATTTCTGTTTTCACAATATGATGTCTGGCCGATTTTTCCTGCATCAGATTAGGGGTAACAATTATCTGATCAAATAAATTCCAGAAATCGCGATAACATAAGGTTCCCCGTCCCTGAAAAAACAAGGGAGCGGTGGCATTGAACAAACTGTCGCTGTTAACATCCTGAGGAGTAACCCCTGCACGAAGATATTTCTTCACACTAACATCCACCGGATCGTCGTTCAAGTCACCCATGACGATAATCCGCGCATCCGAATCCAATCTTTTGATTGAATCCACCAATGAGCGGGTCAATTCTGCGGCTTCATTTCGCAACGGAATACTTCTCTCTTTTCCACCAAAACGGGAAGGCCAATGATTTACAATCAGGTGAAGCCTTTCACCATCCAGCTTCCCGGAAACCACCAACTGATCACGTGTATAAATCCGGTCCCCATCCTCACCCTCAATAATTAACGGAACGAAGTTAAATGATTCAGGGTTAAAGATTTCAGCCCGGTAAATCAAAGCCACGTCAATGCCCCGTTTATCCGGAGAGTCCTGATGAATGATTTGATAATCAAAAGCTTTCAACCGATCGGTGGAAACAAGATCCTGCAACACTTCCAGGTTTTCCATTTCGCACAAACCCATAATTGCAGGAGCAGCAACACCTTCTGCTGCACCCATTCCTGCAATTACAGAAGCCATATTCTGCAATTTGCGCTGATACCGGTTGGCATCCCACTGTTTTTCACTATCAGGGGTGAACTCCTCGTCACGCACCTCAGGAGCGTCAGTGGTGTCAAATAAATTTTCGAGGTTATAAAAACCTATCACTTTGGTCTCTTGGTGAGCCTGACACGATGAGGAAAACACCCATCCCAAAAGAACGGCAGTCAGCCCCCAGGTTAATTTATTCATCTTTTTACGGTTTTTAATTCGCAGTAAAAATATAAAATTGCTATATTAATCGATCAATACAGGGTAGAGAAAGAAAAAATTCATTTCTTTGCGCCATTAATTAGTTTCTGTCTATAAAGTACCACTTGCGTCCCCGAAGGATCGGGGCAGGCAGTTATGCTTGCCGCCAAAATACTCATTTACGATTAGTAAACTCCGTTTTTGGCGGCTTCGCAAGCCTGGCAATTGGCACTTTCTGACCAGAAACAGCTCTAAAAACAGAATTTGCTTAGTTTATGGACAGGCACTAATTAGTACATGATAAAGGGTATTTTCGAACCAAAATGTAAATCAAAAAAATGGGTAAAGTTTTAATCATTGGCGCCGGAGGTGTCGGCACAGTTGTGGCCCATAAAATGGCCTCCATTCCTGAAGTTTTTTCAGAAATTATGCTTGCCAGTCGCACAAAAAGCAAATGCGATGCCATTGCAGAAAAAATTGGCGGGAATCGCATTCAAACGGCACAAGTAGATGCCGACAATGTGCCGGAACTGGTAGAACTGATTAACAGTTGCAAACCCGATCTGGTAGTTAATGTAGCACTGCCATACCAGGATCTGACCATCATGGACGCTTGTCTGGAAACTGGTGTTTCCTATCTGGACACAGCCAATTATGAACCCAAAGAAGAGGCCAAATTTGAATACAAATGGCAGTGGGCTTATCAGGAAAAATTTAAAGAAGCCGGGCTCACCGCTATTCTGGGCTGTGGTTTCGATCCTGGCGTGACCTCCATTTTTACAGCTTATGCTGCAAAACACCATTTCGATGAGTTACATTATCTCGACATAGTGGATTGTAATGCGGGCGACCATGGCAAGCCTTTTGCCACCAACTTTAACCCGGAAATCAACATCAGGGAAGTAACCCAGAAAGGAAAATACTGGGAGAACGGAGCATGGAAACTAACCGAGCCCCACGAAATTCACAAACCGCTGAATTATCCCGAAATTGGTCCCAAAGAGTCGTACCTCATCTATCATGAGGAACTGGAGTCGCTGGTGAAGAATTTCCCCACGCTGAAAAGAGCCCGATTCTGGATGACTTTCGGGCAGGAATATCTGACCCACCTGCGTGTGATTCAAAACATCGGTATGGCAGGTATTGAACCGGTTCAATTCAAGGGTATGGACATCATTCCCATTGAGTTTCTGAAAGCCGTATTGCCCAACCCCGGTGATTTGGGCGAAAACTATAAAGGACAAACCTCCATCGGTTGCAGAATTAAGGGTATCAAAGATGGAAAAGAGAAAACTTACTACATCTATAACAACTGCGACCATGAGGATGCCTACAAGGAAACAGGCACACAGGCAGTCAGTTATACTACCGGCGTACCCGCCACCATTGGTGCTATGATGTTCCTAAAAGGATTGTGGAAGCAACCCGGCGTTTTCAACGTAGAGGAGTTTAATCCCGATCCGTTTCTGGAAGAGCTCAATAAACGGGGGCTTCCGTGGCATGAAAAGCACAATGTGGATTTGGAATTATAGAAAAGAACAAATAAAAAAAGCGAGAGCACGGAAATGGCTCTCGCTTTTTTTAATCTCTTTATCGTCATCTTTCCAACTGCTCCAATGCCGCAATCTCCTTGTTGAGTTTTCGGAACTGCTCCAAAATTGAATATCTGAAGGTCAGATAAAGAGTAATGTCGTTTATAAGGTCTTCCCTGTCACGGGTATTCCTGGTATAAACTCCTGCAATTTTCTGGACAATCCTGATATTCTCTTCCAGAACTTTCAGAAATTGTTCTTTTGGGGTTTCATCAACCATTTTTTCGTTTAGTGACGTTAAAAAATAAATCAAAAAATCAGGATCTTTTTATCTTTATGTCCTATTAGTAACATGGGGTATTAAAAAATCACAAATTTCAAATCAATTCTGTCCTAAATAAAAATTTTGAACGTTCGGACGGTCTTGATGGGAGCCGACATTGGCAGGTAAGCCTAAAAACAAGGTTGTTTTATCATAAAATCGTCTCTGTTTGAATTTCGTGCGCGTAGCAAACGAGATGAGTTTTGACGATTACGATGAAAGAACCGTAGTTTTTAGTGCGAAAGCTGGCTAAGTCTTGATCTTCTTTGCCTACTTTCTTGTATCAAGACAAGAAAGTAGGTCAGGGTTTAAGGGATGAAATCCCTTTTGGGGAAATGGTTAGGACACTATTGATCTCAAATCAAAAAAGTATTATTCAAAAAAACCCGCTATTAAAGAAAAGCGGGTTCAATTATTTTCCAAAATCTGTATCAGCAATTTATTTAGTCTTTGCAAGAAAACACCAACTACTGCCCCGAAGAAAAATCGGGGCAGGCTTTGTATTTGGGGCTTTCTTATCAAAGACTAAAAAAACCTTAGTTTTCTTGCTGGCACTATTTATTATTCAATCATCTGTTTCCTTCAGGGCTATTAAAACATTCTCAACTTCATGAATAAATATAGGATCAACATTCAAAAAACTCAACGCAGCTGATAGTGTTGAGAATGTCTCCAAAGAAAAAAGTCCGGTAACAGCCAAACGATTAAGCAGTGAGGCAAAAACAACCTGATTTGGATTCATTGTAAGAAAAGCAACTCTCTTTCGCACAAGAAAGTCAGAGTTTCCCCGGACTTTAGCCAGGAAATCCTCAATTGAATCTTTTCTGATCGCAAATTCGGCATTTCGCATGTCATAAAGAACAACATAATCCTTATCAAATCTCTTGTCCCGGGCACTTTCCAACATCAGGGAATACAATGAATTCAATCCTATTTCTCCCTGGAGATATCTTATTAGGATGCCCTTTTCCTCAAGGATTTCATATTTCAACTTCGTCTT
>Ga0163225_100358_pt1 | contig 13821 bp, 12 predicted proteins | sample MSEWel2016_04_06_2_FD_113145 | JGI IMG/M metagenome (GOLD analysis project Ga0163225, IMG submission 113145) | Subsurface microbial communities from deep shales in West Virginia, USA - MSEEL Well Study Marcellus 5H_2016_04_06 ... | reverse complement strand
CCATATACAGTACCTTAGTCGGTTGCGCAACCAGCCGTCCAATTTCGCCAGTTTCTCTTTGATGTGGGCATACTTGAAGGCATTTAGCCATCCCCGCTGAACTTCATTCAGCTTCTTTATGCGCTCATTGTACCGGCCCCTTTGTTACGGACTACTTCTCTGCAGGCCATCGATAAATTGGCCGGTTGCAGGATTTTCTCATTCAGTTTTTCTTCCATTTCTTCTTTTCTGTTTCCTGTTAAACTTTTACCGGGCTGGTAAGCTTTTAACTTAGACCTCCCGCGCAAATTTGTAACAATTTAAAGTTCCGTCCTTCGGTGTTCACTTCTTGTGTCGGGAAAACCCGGCTAATACAGTTCGCTTCCCGATTGTGATCGGGACAGGCTGTACGCCGCAATATTCCTTACGGTTAATACCGTGAATCGGTAGCATCCTCACCTACTATGACTTCTGTTGACTGCCCTTTTGGTGTTCTTTGGGCTTTACAATGATGAGTGTAGTATAAAAAGGTATATTTTTGCCAAAATCAAGGCTTTGAAAATTATTGTACCGGAGTTAACCTTCTGTTAATGAGGATTCAAAAATTTTCATTAACGAAGAGTTTGACAATAAAGATGCTTTTTAGACTGGGCTCAATGATGTGCTTGTTTACACTAACAATCATACCTCATATGCGCCTTACAGAATATGCTATTCCTGTAATACCTGTCCGCCTGCCCCGTAACGAAGTGTGTTGGGGTCAGTACAGACTTAGGAGGGAAGGGAGGATTTTACTCCTCCTGACCTACCCGGTTTCGGAAAAATCTTATTTAAAAAAGAGATGACTTCCCGCTTCGTTCCTCACGGCTGCAATGACACGACCTTGCAGAATCATTAAATTTCTTCACAACCGCCAATACTTTGTCCTTTTCGAAAACTTTCATTGGAATAATGTTATTTTTCAGGAAACCAGATTAAAATTCATCAAATTATCGATAAAAACACAATTTCACTTCTTTTTATTAAGTAAAAACACAATTTTTATTACATTTGCACATCCAAAAAGTCAAAACCTCTAACATTTTATCTCATGAATGATTCAAAAGTACTAAAGTTCGTTGAGGATTTTATGGCCAATGTAAAAGCTAAAAATCCGAATGAGCCTGAATTTCACCAGGCTGTACAAGAAGTAGTGGAAAGTCTGGCTCCCTTTATTCTGGAAAATCCTGTTTTAATGAAAAACAAGGTTCTGGAAAGAATGACCGAACCGGAAAGAGTTATAAGTTTTCGTGTACCCTGGGTTGATGATCAGGGAGAAATTCAAATCAACAGGGGATATCGCATTCAGATGAACAGTGCCATTGGCCCCTACAAAGGCGGGTTGCGTTTTCACGCATCAGTAAACCAAAGCATTCTTAAATTCCTGGCGTTCGAACAGGTATTAAAAAACAGCCTTACTTCATTGCCCATGGGTGGTGGTAAAGGAGGTTCTGATTTCAACCCCAAAGGAAAGTCGGATCAGGAAGTAATGCGATTCTGTCAGTCATTTGTTACTGAACTGGAGCGTCACATTGGACCAAACACCGATGTCCCAGCCGGTGATATAGGGGTAGGTGGTCGTGAAATCGGATTCATTTTTGGACAATACAAGCGATTGGCCAATGCATTTCAGGGAACATTCACCGGAAAAGGTGCAGAATGGGGTGGAAGCCCGCTGAGACCTGAAGCAACCGGATATGGTGCGGTTTATTTTGCACAGGAAATGATGGCCACTAAAGGCGAAAGTTTCAAAGGAAAAACTGTTGCTATCAGTGGATCAGGAAATGTGGCTCAGTATGCAGTTGAAAAAGTGCTCGAAATGGGTGGAAAACCTGTTACTTTGTCCGACTCAAGTGGTTACATTTACGATCCCAAAGGTATTGATGCCGAAAAACTTGAATATGTTAAGCTTCTCAAGAATGCTATCCGTGGTCGTATTAAGGAATATGTAGAAAAATATCCTGAAGCAGAATACCATGAAGGTGAAAGACCCTGGAGCGTAAAATGTGAGGTGGCCATTCCTTCAGCAACACAAAATGAACTAAACGGAGACGAAGCTCATACGCTCATCGAAAACGGATGTATTTGTGTATCTGAAGGTGCCAACATGCCATCTACTCCTGAAGCAGTTGACCTGTTCCACGAAAAGAAAATTCTCTTTGGCCCCGGAAAAGCTGCAAATGCCGGTGGTGTAGCCGTTTCAGGACTTGAAATGTCTCAAAACTCCATGCGTATCGCCTGGACTCGCGAAGAGGTAGATGAGAAATTGAAGTCAATTATGAAAAACATTCATGCCGCCTGTGTAAAGAACGGGAAAGAAGATGGCGGATATGTCAACTATGTTAAAGGTGCCAACGTTAGCGGCTTTATCAAAGTTGCCAATGCAATGCTGGCACAAGGTGTTGTTTAAAGCGCTGAACAATTAACTAAATCATCACAAGAGCTTTACTGAGGATCGCGTTCCCTTACCTATACCAAGCATACCCTTTGTCTATTTCTTGAACGCTCCCGGTAAATGCTCTTTTACCAAAAAATCCGCAGGATATAATTCCCGCGGATTTTTTTATGTCTATACCTCAAAACAATAGATCGTTAGATTTTCAGATATTAGATATTAGATGTTAGATGGATTGTATCATATTGAAAAACAACTATTTAGCACCTTAAGTATTGCAATTTTAAACAATTGGTTGACAGGTTATTACAATCCCGAAGATTCGGGATAACGGAGTATTGTCAAAAATTAACAACTTTAAATCTAATCAGATAAGGATTTTACAGCCGCCAAGAGCCAAGAGCCAAGAGCCAAGAGCCAACAACTATTTTTTCCCGTTCAATGTCTCCTCACATCACCACCACCTGTCTCGCTAATCTTCAAATCCTTCCCCGGACCATAATAGTCCACATCGGCACCGCCGCTGGCAGAAGCCTCTATCTCTTCTTCAACATAAACTTCCAGGTCGGCACCACCCGAAGAAGAAGCGAACACTTTTTTTGCATGAAGCTCTTTGGCAAAAATATCCGCACCGCCGCTTGATTCGGCTTTCAGGATATCGGTGTTGCCATCAACACGAATGTCGGCGCCTCCGCTACAATGCAGAATTACAGTATTGGCACTCACACTGACCTCTGCATCTGCTCCTCCGGAACTATTAATTTCAAGACGGTCGGTTCGTATTTCTCCTGCCGATTTTAAATCAGCTCCTCCGGAAGAGAACAATTTAGAAACTTCAGGTAAAGTCACATATACTTTAGTTTCTGCATTGAAGAACCAGTTAAACACGCCCCCATCCAGATAAACATTCAGACGATTGCCTTTCAGCTCTGTTACCAACTCGTTAATCACATCCTCATCTGCTTCCACGATGATTTCGAAAGTATCACCCTGTTTCAGAATTAAGTCCACCCCTGATGAAACACTTATTTCATCAAAGTTGCCATTTACCTGACGCTCCTCTCTAACCTGTGCTTCGACCGAAGGTGCGACACCTGCAACCCAAATTACCAGAATAGAAACAATAAAAAAAACTTTCTTCATAATCCCAATTTATTATTTTAAGAATCTGCAATATAGTCTTTGCAAGAAAACACATGTTTTTTCCAGTGCTTAACAAGAAGGCGGCAAGTGCAAAGCTTGCGATGGCTGAAAAACAGGAGTTTACTTTTCGTAAATGACTGTTTTGAAGACGAGCATAACAGTTTACCCCGATTTTTCTTCGGGGCAGCAATTGTCATTTTCTTGCAAGCACTATATAGCTAAGAAACACAAGTATGACGCCTGAAACCAGAAATAAGTTACAACCATTTGTAAAAAGTTTTTAACAAAACATGGATTTTTTAGGCCAAGAGTTTATATTTTCGTGACCGATTTTAAACCAACAAACATTTAGTAATGAACAACAATCCTCCGCTTTCTTTCCCGAAAAAGACTGTTCTTGGTATTCAGTTTCTTTTTGTTGCTTTCGGCGCCACCGTTTTGGTTCCCCTTCTGGTGGGCATAAGTCCCTCAATTGCTCTTTTTACTGCAGGGATTGGAACCCTTATTTTTCACCTCATCACCAAAGGAAAAGTACCTGTATTTCTGGGAAGTAGTTTTGCTTTTGTAGCACCTATTATCGAAGCCACCAAACACTTTGGTTTTCCGGGTACCCTTTCGGGAATTATTGCCGTAGGACTTGTTTATACGTTAATGTCAGCAATTGTAAAATGGCGAGGCCCGGCATTAATAGACAAAGTATTTCCATCTGTGGTGGTTGGACCTGTAATAATAGTTATCGGATTATCTTTGGCATCCACGGGAGTCGGTATGGCCTCAGAAAACTGGATATTGGCCTTAATAGCCCTTCTTACAGCCATTATTGTAGTGGTGTACACTAAAGGGATGATAAAATTAATACCAGTTTTTTTGGGAATCATTGCCGGGTATCTTGCGTCTATTTTTTCAGGAGATGTTGACTTTTCAAAAATTACCGAAGCCCCCTGGTTTGCTTTACCGGCTTTTCAGACACCGGAATTCAGCTGGGGTGCAATAATTTATATGGTTCCGGTGGCCATAGCTCCATTAATTGAGCACATTGGGGATATGTATGCCATAGGTGCGGTCTCGGGCAAAAACTATGTCAAAGACCCGGGACTTCATCGAACCATGCTGGGAGATGGAATTGCAACTGCAGTTGCAGGCGGATTGGGAAGTGTCCCCAATACCACCTACTCGGAAGTAACCGGGGCTATTTCGCTGACGAAAGTTACCGACCCGGTAGTGTTAAGAATCTCCGCCATCACAGCCATTGCTTTCTCTGTCTTGGGTAAAGTTAGCGGATTTCTGGAATCGATACCCGCCGCCGTATTAGGAGGTATTATGCTCTTGCTTTTCGGAATGATTGCCAGTGTGGGAATAAAAACACTGATAGACTCTAAAACAGATGTCAACAAAACACGTAATCAGGTAATCATCTCTGTCATATTGACTGTCGGAATTGGTGGTGCGGTGATTGAGTTTGGAAATTTTTCCCTGGCCGGAATCGGGTTAGCCGCTGTTACGGGTGTATTATTGAACCTGATTCTCCCAAACAAGTCCAAACCCATAAAAATGAAGAAATAAAAAATCGAACCTAATGGCATAATAATTGTTTTTATTATTGTTGAGGGTCAAACAATAGATCGTTAGATTTTTAGATGTAAGATGCTTCGTACAATGATATACTAAATTTTAACAAACAAACACCTTTGAGTGCAAAAACAATTGGCTTGCAGCGTATTGCAATCCAGAAACTTCTGGATAACGAAGTATTGTCAAAGAAACAGCCGCAAAATATTTGTTTTTGCGGCTTCATCATTTAAAAAAAAGTATGCTAAAGAACATGGGTATCAAAACGGCCATTAATTATGGGCAGGAGCAAATCAGTTATGGCCGTCTGATAGGAAATATTAAGCAGTTTGCCACCAATTACAAGATTTCAAAAGCAGCCCGGGCAGCCATCTTTATGGAGAACCGACCCGAGTGGGTTTACGGCTTTTATTCAGTGTGGAGTCATGAGGGCATTGCAGTACCTGTCGATTACCTTGCCACGTCCGATGAGGTTGCTTTTATTCTTGGGGATTGCCGGCCAGAGGTGATATTCACATCAGACAAAACAATGCCTGTTATGAAAAAGGCGGTTGAAAAGGCAGGCATCAAAACCAAAATCATTTCGGTAGATGAAATAGATCTTTCACAGGCGTCCGACTCAACGGATAATCTGAATATTCCGGAGAAATCCGAAACCGCAGTTATTATTTACACCTCGGGAACCACCGGTTCACCCAAAGGTGTAATGCTCTCATTCGACAATCTGATGGCCAACATCCATGGCGTTGCCCACAAAATCAAGATTTTTGATGAGGAAAGCCGCACCCTCATGTTGCTGCCCTTACATCATATTTTCCCCCTGATGGGAACCATGATTATTCCACTGTACGCCGGAGGGAGTGTTGCCATTAGCCCATCTATGGCATCGGAAGATCTCATAAAAACATTACAAGACAACCGAATTACCATCCTCATTGGTGTCCCCAGGTTATATGCAGCCATCCGGAAAGGCATTAAAGACAAAATCAATGCAAGTGCAGTCGCAAAAATACTATTTTCTCTTGCCGAAAAACTTGATAATAAGGCATTTTCAAAAACTATTTTCAAAGCAGCCCACAAAAAAATGGGTGGTCACCTGAAATATCTGGTTTCCGGAGGTGCCGCTCTGGATCCGGAAGTTGCCAGAGACTACCGCACCCTGGGATTTGAAGTGCTGGAAGGTTACGGAATGACTGAAGCAGCACCGATGATTACATTCACCCGCCCGGGACGTTTTCTTATCGGCTCTCCGGGAGAAGCTCTGCCTGGCACTCTCATTGAAAGCATTGATGGAGAAATTACCATCAAAGGCCCTCAAATCATGCAAGGTTATTACAACAGACCCCAAGAGACAGCCGAAGTTGTTAAAGATGGCCGTCTATTCACCGGCGATCTGGGATATGTGGATCAAAAAGGATATCTCTTTATTACCGGAAGGAAAAAAGAGATTATCGTTCTTTCTAATGGTAAAAACGTCAATCCTTCTGAACTGGAGACCAAACTGGAAGAATTTCCCCTGGTTCGGGAAAGCGGTGTTTTCTTTAAAGATGATGTTCTTCAGGCGGTTATCGTACCTGAAAAAAGTGCCATCGGTCAACCGGAAGAGCAGAGCATTGAAGACATTATTCGCTGGAAAGTGATTGACCTTTTCAATCAACAGGTTTCTTCCTCCAAAAAAATCATGAGGTTTCACCTCACTGACCAGGATCTGCCAAGAACCAGATTGTCTAAACTTCAAAGATTTAAACTGGAAGAGTTTGCGCTGGAACAGGATAAAAACCAGGAACCTCGTGTAAAACCTGAGTTTGAAGAATACCTGATGATTACCGATTACCTCTCTAAAGAAAAAGGACGGGATGTTCTTCCCCATCATCACCTTGAAATGGATTTGGGTCTCGACTCTCTGGACAAAGTAGGTTTTGAGACCTATTTATTTCAAACATTCGGCGTTAAACTGGAGCCGGTTGAGATGCTTCGTTTTAACAACATTTTGCTTCTTGCAGAACATATCCGGGAAGTTAAAACAAAGGTTGATGAGCAAAAAATTAACTGGAGAGCAATCCTGAAAGAGAAAGTACCTCTGCAATTGCCAAAAACCTGGGCAACAGGAAGTTTAATGGTACGTTTGTCCAGATTGTTTTTCCATTCCTATTTTCGGTTCAACGCCAGTGGGATGAATAACATTCCGGAGGGCCCATGCATCATAGCCCCCAACCACCAGAGCTTTTTTGATGGTCTGTTTGTGGCCTCCTATCTGCGCACCAGACAAATTAAGAAGACCTACTTTTATGCAAAAGAAAAGCATGTGAGACAGCCCTGGTTAAAGTTTCTGGCCAACAGAAACAACATCATTGTTATGGATATCAATCACGATCTGAAAGCATCCATCCAAAAGATGGCTGAGATTTTAAAACGAAACAAAAACCTGATCATTTTCCCGGAAGGAACCAGAACCAAAACCGGACAATTGGGACAATTCAAAAAGACCTTTGCCATTCTTAGCAGAGAACTGAACATTCCTGTTGTTCCCGTTTCCATTCAGGGTGCCTTTGAAGCACTTCCAAAAGGCAGTTTCTTTCCCAAGCCATTCAAAAAAGTAAATATTGAGTTTCTTCAACCGGTATATCCCGGAGATGACTCCTACGATTCACTGGCCGTGAGAGTGAAAGAACAAATTCAGTATAAATTTAAAACATCCTGATTGGAAGGTTCGTTCTCATTCAAATATTGCGTCCCGTTAAAAGATTGAATACAATAAAATTTTACCGCCATGAAAAAAACAGCGATTTTTATTGCCCCCGGATTTGAAGAAGTTGAAGCACTGACACCTGCTGATGTTCTTAATCGTGCAGGAGCAGATGTAGAACTCATTTCTATTACAGAAGACAAAAGTGTTACCGGTGCTCATGGATTGACCATTGTTTGTGATCGTGTATTTGAAGGCAAACCCATCGAAGAAAAAGATATTATTATCCTTCCGGGCGGAATGCCGGGAGCACGTAACCTACAACATCATGTGGGTTTGACCGGATTAATTAACAAGTATAACAACGATAAAAAATGGATAGCCGCCATTTGCGCAGCCCCCATGATACTCGGAGAAATGGGCTTCCTGGAAGGCCGAAAAGCTACTTGTTTCCCGGGATTTGAACATCATCTGAAGAAAGCACATCACTATCCCGCTCCGGCAATTACCGATGGCCACATCATCACCGGCAGGGGGGTTGGTGCTGCCATGGAATTTTCCATTGAAATTGTCGCAAATCTTTATGGCCCCGAAAAAGCCTCTGAGTTAAGGGAAAAAATGGTGGTGCCGCCTCCGGCTACTCATTAATAATACTCAGACAATCCCTCCTCAATAATCTCGAAGTGTGCTATCCAGGACAATTGGTCCGACACATGCCACTCATCAGGCAAAGCGGGGCCCCGGGCGATTCGTTCCAGGACATCCCGCATGGAGGGGGGAATTTCCATATCATTCAAAACAAAGGCTGTTTCAATAAATATTCTTCGGGAGCCATTCAATTTTAACTCTTCGAAGTCTGGAATTTCCCCGGTCATTTCTGATATTCTAACATCCCGGTAACCCAGTTCCACAGGTAAAGATGCAGGTATGCGTGGCAAATATTCCAGTTTGAAATAAAAACGCCCCAACTCATTGTCAAACTTTACTCCGTTACCTGTATTCCGGAACTCTTTTTCCAGCTCTGAAAGCGCTTTTGGGTATTTTTTCAAGTCAACAGACAAATTTCTGATATACCCGTTTTCGGTAATATCTTCCCACTCCACAACTGTTTGTGGTGCAAGTTTATGTCTCAGACCCGATTTTTGAAAACGATTTTTATAAACATAGGAACAATAATTCACCGGTAAATCGGTGGAAACACTTCTCAAATTACTTAAAATTTGCAACGCCGCAATTTCGCTCCCGGGCAAAGTGGCTCTTGGCCCGTGGGCAACTTTATATCCCCGTGACATCAACCGTTGCATATTGTAAGGCGTAAGTCTTAATTGATGAAGATTCAAAAAGGACAATCCCTCCTCATACAGTTCACGAATGCTTTCGGTAATTAAGTCCACCTCATCAGGAACAGCCGGAATTTCGACGGTAACATTGGGAATAATTTCCAAAGCATTTTTCACAAACCGCAAATCGTACCCCGTTGCACCAATATCAAACCGCAATTCATTCAAGCCATGATCGGCCAGCGTTTTAAGCTTTTTCTCATCAACAAGCGTTCCATTGGTATATCCCCAAATGTATAGCTCATCACCAAATTCCTGACGCAGAACTTTTAGAAAACGAACCATCTTATCGTACGTCAGAAAAGGTTCACCACCGCTAAAACTAACTCCCTTAAAACCAAATTGACGGAGGTAATCCACATATTGATAAGGATCTTCAAAGGTCAGAGTTTGTGTTACCGGAGCTCCCAGTTCATTCTGAGGGGCCGGACAATAAAAGCATTTACAATTGCATTTTCCGTTAATAAACAAACAACTCCACTGGCCTTCGGCACACAGCCGACATCCTGGAGAGAGTTGGGAAATATCGGTTTTGGTTCCTTTGTATCCAAACTTCATTTTCCCTTTCAGGTTGTTCAGAAGTAAATCCCGCTCCATTTCAAACTCCAGCGCGTCCTGATAGTTGATCCAGTTGATGTCATCGTAAGTAATCCCATACTCCAGACGATTCCGCTCAACCATGCGATTGCGGTAACGCAACAATCCCTCCATTTGCAAAAAAGTATAAATAAAAAAAGTCAGCGAATATAGTCCTTTTTTCACTTGCAAAACCGCAGCAACAAACAAAAAAGAGTAGTTCATCAAAAACCAGATTACTTTTCCCTACACAATTTAGAAAATAAAACATATTTATCTATTTTTGAATGGTTTATAAAAAAAACAAGAACGTAACCAAGCCAGGCATAGACCCTAAAACACCAAACCGGAGCACAGCGATGTGTTCCGGTTTTTTTTTTGAACCCTCATGTTTCATCTTTGTTTAAATTATCAAACTACAACTTTAAACAATAAACAATGTCTGACGCTTCAATAATTTATTGGTTTCGTAACGACCTGAGAATTCACGATAATCCCGCGCTGGCAAAAGCGCTGAAAGAGGGCAAACCTGTAATTCCGGTTTTTATCGCAGACAATTTATGGTATGATTCATTCTATTCTGAGTTGGGATTTCCCAGAACCGGAAGCAAGAGAAAACAAATTCTTGCAGAATCACTCATCGATTTAAAGAAGACAATCGAAAAGCACGGAAGCACATTGTATATATTCAGAGGTGATACGGCTGAGATTCTGAAAGACCTTTGCCGACAAACCAACTGTTCAAAAATTGTGGCACAACGGGAAATTGCCCGTGAAGAAAAAAAGGTGGAATTCCTGGTCAGCAAAAATATCCCGCTTGAATTGCATTGGGGCAGCATGCTTTACCAGCCCGATCAAGTTGATTTCCCTGTGGAAAAATCACCATTTTACTACACAAAATTTAAAAATAAGGTTCTCAACCAGCCCTTTGAACCTTTAACCGTTTCCGGGTCTGATAAAGAGACACCCGGAACATTTTCGAAAATGAATATTCCTCCGGCACTTAAAGAATTTAATGCAGAGGACTGGTTGAAACAGCAAAATTCTATTCCCTTTAAAGGAGGAGAAACAATAGCCCTTGAAAAAATGAAGCAGTACATCAATTCAGGGGGAGCTGCGCATTACTCAGAAACGCGAAATCAGTTTGAAGGTCAAAACTTCAGCAGCCAGATGGGCTCCTGGCTGGCCAATGGTTCCCTCTCACCCCGCCTTCTGTTTGAACAACTGCAAAAAGCACAAAAAAAAGATCCGGCAAATTCAGAAAGCTTTGATACCATCAAAGAACAACTCATCTGGCGCGACAATTTCAGATTTCTGTTTCTACGATATGGCGATCAGTTTTTCACAACCAAAGGGCTTAGAAAAACACCACATGGAATGTACAACGACCTCGAAACCTTTGAAATGTGGAGACAAGGAAAAACCGGGATACCCATAATCGATGCACTCATGCACCAACTGGAATCGACAGGATTTATGAGTAACCGGGGACGAATGCTGGTAAGCTTTTATCTGGCCAAAGAACTGAAGGTCAACTGGCAATGGGGAGCCGCCTGGTTTGAATCGATGCTGCTGGATTATGATGTTTACAGTAACTACGGAAACTGGGCTTACCAAAGTGGTCGGGGAACCGACAGCCGGGTAAACAGAAAATTTAACCTGGAAACCCAGACCAAAAAATTTGACCCAAAGGGAGCGTTTATCCAAAAATGGATATAGCCTGAATTATTGACTTCACCGATCTTCATTTCACAAATAATCCATTTTCCATAATTGAGGAATAATACAGCATAGAAATATTTTGCAGACTTTTTTAATATCTTTGCACCCGCAAATGACCATGTAACCTTTAGTCTGAATATCATTTAGAATCCTGGTTTTTGGGGAAATCAATCTCAATTTCTTCCCGGTTAGCAGTGATTTACACAAAAAAAAGAAACATTTATTCTTCAACAGTCCGAATACAATCACATGGCCGAACAAAAAAACATCATGCAGCAATGCTTTGTTTGCAACAAAGACCTGTCGCAAAGCAAAACCAAATCATTTAATTCCCACACAAATCTTCCCGTATGTGAAGATTGCAAAGGAACTGAAGAAGAAAAGAAAGCTGAAAAAGAAGCCATGGATTCTTTAGGGGAGGGTTTTGTTTGCGGATGCATCTAGTAGTGCGATCACAAAATACTATTTCATATTTTACATCCCTTTTTCCATTCTGCATCGTTAAAATTTTTCACCGTAGCTAGGGCTATGCTTCAAAATTTTGCCTTGCATAAAGAAAAAATGAAAGCAAAATATTTGAAACACTATTTTTCGAACGCACTACTAGTTGCCGGGCAAAATTAAACCATCACCATCAATATTTTTCTCAAGCGTTTCGGGCGTTCCATAATAATAAATTCGCCCATTACCGATAATTCCGGCATTCAACCGACCACTGATACTGCAAAGGATTAATCCACTGCCATACACCTTAATATCTGCATTGTTAACCATCAATTCGCGACAATCAATTTTACCCGATCCTTCAAGCAAGAGATCTCCATAGTTACTTCGGCCAAAAAACATCATATTGCCGCTTCCCTGTTGATGAACGGTTAAATTATCAAACTCCCCGGTGAGAGCAATATTGGTACTCCCGTCCGAAAACAGATTCAAATCAGAGCACTTTAATGTATCAACTGTTCGCATCTTTGACACACCATAAATAGAAATATTGAAAAGGTTCAGAATCAAAGAATCTGTTTTAAGAATTCCGCCATTGGCTATTTCGGCAGTCAAATAATCATCAGGATAAAAAACAGTAACCTTCACCCCTTCCCGGGCTTTAAGATTAAAGTTAATTTTAGTATCAATCAATAATTGCCCCCCCGAAATTTCCGTAGTGACATAGGATATTAAATTGGAATCAGTTTCAACAATAACTTTGTGTTCCTCCCCACTTTGCAATACCACCTCAAAATCGGAACTTTCCAGTAGAACCTCACTAAAAGATGAGAGATTCCGCTCTTCCCTTTTCAAATTTCCATCCCCAACCAATTCAATAGTAAGGATTTCATCACAGGAAGAGATGACCATCAGGAAAACCCACAAACCTATATTTCGCAACAAGAACCTAAACATTGATATTTTTAAATAAAACCATTCAATTTATACATTAACATCCCCGCCCATTCTCTGAAAAGAACACTCCACGATTCCAGAACACCCGCTGAGGGAACCAGATAATCTTTCCACTGCATAGGTCGGGTTCCGGCCAACGGGTCGGACGGAAAGACCGTCACCTGAAAGCCCTGTTTCTCAAAACAGGCACGGGCCCTTGGCACATGAAAAGCCGAAGTTACAAGAATTATTTTTTTCGGAAGATTCAATTTTTCAAAAACAGCTGCGGTATTCACTGCATTTTCGTAAGTATTTCGGGATGTTGATTCCAAAAGAATATTATCAGTCTTCAAACCTGTTTTGGTCAGATACTCCTCCCACAACTTTGCTTCAGGACGCTGCTCATCGAAAAGAGCACCCAGTCCTCCGGAAATTACAAGCGTATCGGCCACTCCGGTTTTCAGCAAATAGAACCCCTGCCAGAAACGGTCGGCACTCTGGTTAAACCGAGCCAAACCATTGTATTGATTTTCACTAACCATTCCGCCTAAGACAACAACGCTTCGGTGTTGAGGCGACAATTCTGAAGGCGTTACCGGGTCTGGTTCCCAAAAATCTGCCACCCAGTGAAAAAGGGCACCATTGGAAAACACCAACAATAGAACGACACCCACCCTGAAGCTGATTTTGCGAATGTTTTGTTTGAAGAAAAGTCCGGAAACAATAATTAAAACCACCCATACAAGGGGGGACAAGAGAATATTAAAGATTTTGGAGAGAATAAAAAACATATTCAGGCTATTTTCACCAAAATTACATAAAACAATTCAGAAACTATGACTTCCATTTCCGTCAAATCTTTTGCATCTTTGAGTCCGGTCTAAAAAACATCTTTATTGCCAAACTCTTCGTTGTTTAAAATTTTTGAATCCTCATTAACAATCAGTTAACTCCGGCACAAAAATTTAAAACGCCTTGATTTTGACAAAAAT
>Ga0163225_100356_pt1 | contig 13930 bp, 23 predicted proteins | sample MSEWel2016_04_06_2_FD_113145 | JGI IMG/M metagenome (GOLD analysis project Ga0163225, IMG submission 113145) | Subsurface microbial communities from deep shales in West Virginia, USA - MSEEL Well Study Marcellus 5H_2016_04_06 ... | reverse complement strand
CGTATATCGGCCTGTATTAGTATAATACGAGCCTTCTGTATGCAGGTGGTCACTGCCACAATTAGAACATACTGGTTTATCTGATTCTAGGTATAATCCTACATTCGGATGTGCTTTAATATAGGGTCTTAACTTAAGATATACTTCTTCTAATACTACTACATCTTGATCATTGTATGTTGACATTTCATCAATAGCAGCTTGTTCCCCCTCTAAGCATCTACGCCATAGCATAAAATCTGTCTTAATCTTTTTACCTACTCCAAAATATTCACCTAACGCATCTAATTTGTTAGAAGGGAATCTAAATACTTTAGAAGCCTCTTTCTTTGTATCAATAGATGTCGTTACAGAATAAGGAGGTAGGCCATTTAATATAGCCCTAGCATTCATCATAGGAACATCAAATCCGTTTCCATAGTGGGCAACAACCATATCAGCTTCATTAATAAGATCCCATAAACTTTTTACAATTCTATAGTCATCAAAATTTTTAACCTCTTCTACAGTAATTTTATCTGACATTATCTCTGTACCATACAGCCATTTGGCAGACCATGTAAGCATTATAGGATCTTGTATAACTTGGTCTAAACTAATATTCTCTTTAAATCTTCTCCAGGTATATGATATAGTAGGGGACGTTTCAATGTCGAATACTAAAATTTTAGGTAAACTTGGATTTTTAAAGCCCCTAACAATCCTCTTAGCTTCTTTAATAGTCTCTTTGCTACATTTAAACCTTCTACTCATCTTCCCTGCACCACTTTGCATATATTTTGGAAACTTCCTAAACTTCTCTACTACTTGATCTAATGTCATATTAACGTTTAATTTGGTTGATAAAATAAAACCCTGTAACTATATATAAAGGGCTTAAATCTATTTGAAAGTACTGTTGTACTACATAGAAGTTCATACTATTCCTCCCGTTGACCCATTTCCTTATCTATCAAAAGTATAGCAGAGGAGTCATTACCTGCTATATCTAACCTATCTAATATAAGAGAGAAACCTGCAACTTCATCCACTTGTTCCTGTACATACCATTGTAAGAACTCAAATGTAGTATGGTCTTTCTCAGCCCAAACTTTATCAAGGGATTTTTTATAGGATTCTTCTACATAAATTTCATGATCCAAGGCTTTTTTAATAACCTCTCTAAAACTAGTAAACTTATTGTTAGCTGGTTTAACCTGAGGAGCTTTAGGTAAAGCTATTCTATCCAACATATACTGATATATCTTATCCATATGCTCCAATTCTTCCTGATAATGCAATTTCATATAATGAGCAGCACCGATATAACCTTTATATTCTAACCAAGAATACATTGCTTTATATATTTGAGCTGCTTCCAGTTCCATTGCAATATGCTCATTTAAGAGAGCCTGTGTTTTAGCAGACAGCATAGATTTTGCTCTACTACCTAATAAAAGACCTTCAATATCGTTATTGTTTGCCATTACTATTTACTTTAGATTTACGACTAATTTGCTCCTGTGCTTTGTTATGTCGAATAGTTTCATTAAGTTTTTTACGATCAATCTCAATTTTAGCTCTAGCCTCTTCTGAATCAGCCTCTTGTTCACGCCTATCCAAATCTAATTTCTCTTCAGCTATGCCAGCATCAGATTGTTCCGCATTCTGTTGATACTGTAAATCAGCCTTATAACGCTCTGTTTCAGCATCGAGTTCAATCTCATAACGTTTAAGTTCTCTATCAGCTTCTTTTGAAGCTTGTTCAGCCTGTGCTATACGCTCTTGGGTCTGTTGCTGTAATTGCTGCATCTGTTCTTCACGTTCAGCACGTTCTTGCTCATCCCGTTCAATTCTACGAGACATTTCTGTAATACTATCGCTTCTAAGTACATCAACTACAATACTCATGCTAGCACCGTTTTGTACAGCAGCCTGACTAAGTTGTTTAAGTACTTGTCTAATTTCCATATCCTTAGAACTATTGGTAATAAACAAGTCATATTCAGTAGAAGCAAAATCCTCACCATTAAACTCAATAAATTGCCTAGACATATCATCTAGTACAAAATTAAGTTTCTTACTACTATGCTTTCGCCAAGCATACTTAGCTGTATCTAATAGAGCCAACATAACCCGTTTCTTAGTTTCATCATGTACAAAGAACCACCTTTCAGTAATATGACTAGATTGAGTTACAGCCCTTTCAATACCCCCTACAGTTTCTCTATTATCTACCTGACCTAATCTCTGATCATTAACACCAGATATATCTCCAATCATTTTTTCAATATATTGAAGCATCATTACAATCTGTTGTATATAGCTACCAATATTAGGATCTAGTACTTTACCTGTAGTATTGAAGTTACCAGCCAATTTACCAGTAGATGCACCTTTCTTACCCTCATTAAATGGGTCTGTAACTGCCCACCCTAGAGCTTCTGCATAGTACATCCACTTATCTATTTCCCAATCATCTGGAACCTTGGATACATCTAGTTCATAAATAGGACCTTTATACTTAGCAAGAACCATTTCTAATCTGTACATATATACATTGAAAAGATACTGGTAGGGTTCCATCCTAGCCATTAAGGACTTACCGTAGTCTGTACCCACATATCCCAGGAAACATTTTGATTTATTACCAAAATGACGCATTTGTACTTCCCTAGGTTGCATCTTAACATATATATCTTCACCTATTTTAGTACCTTCATAAGCTTCATTAATCCAAATCCACTTAACATTTTCACCGGCCTCTCTGTCTGGTTTATAACTCTCCGGTACTAATCGTTCCTGTTCATCGCCATTCTCATCAAAATAAGTAAGCCTACCTATTTTCCTACGACCCAGCCATCTAGACCTTACAACTCTTACATTACCCTCATTATCATAAGGTAATCCAAACTTATAAGAATTCTGGTTAAATTCTGTAATATCAATAAAACCGTCCCCGTCACCAAAATTCAGATTAGAATAAATAGGTGGTAGTTGATTTCTATAACCTAATGGGCTATCTTGACTACTAGTCAACCTATGAGCACTTTCAATACTATCTATTTCACTGGGCTTAAGGTAATCATAAAACTCATCAATAACCTTGCCTACAGGTTCATAAGTAATTTCTAGTATAATATCAGAATCTTCTATTCTTTCCGAATCACCCCTACGTACTGAAAATACTGACCTAGGGTCTACTCTAGTAACTGTAGGTTCCTCACCTTCAACATCTACTCTATATATTTCTTTACCAAATACTAGAGCATTTCTTATACCTCTATTAAATTTATCCTGTAGATCCTGCTCTCTCCACAGATATTGAAGTACTCTGGTAGCAGTTAGCTCATGTTTATCTTTCCACTCATATGCAGCATATTTACCAAATTTAGAAATACGTTTTTGAACCTCTTGCTCTGAAAAAGATTCTGAGGTAAGTTCCTCAATAAGCATTTCCATTAATATATCTGATAATTCAGTTTGCTGACTAGAGTATGTATCTAAATTCTTAGCACGAGCATTCCAATCGAATCTACGTTTAATTTCTTCTCCCTGTAACAAATCTATTTTAGGTACAGATAATGGATAATTTTTCATTGTAGCAGGAAATACAGCATTTTCTAGCTGCATTGGGTTAAATATTTCTTCAACCTCGTCTGCGTCAATAATATCATTATCCATATTATTCCACACCTCCATCTTACGATGCTCCTCTAGGTTTCTATTTAAACCTACGACTTCTGCCCCATTGATACAATCAATATACCATTGATTAGTTTTTTTAGACTCAGGTATCTTTTGTACAGGAAAATGTAGTGGGTAACTATTGTTATTGTGCATTATAATCAATTATTTTGACAATTATAGTATTATATTATGATTTATTCAAATTAAAAATAATTTTGTATAGTCTTTATCGAAACTTAAGACCATAGGTGATGTTATTACCTTTATAAGCTCTGTTCCAAAAACTATCTTGAGTTTTATTCTTAATACTCTGAGCCTTACTGGATTCGGTAACTTTCCTACGATCTTCTCTAAGTATCATTAACATTATAAAAGCACTTACACGGTCAGTATTAATTTCTTTAGAGTAGCTTATTAACTCCCTAATAAACGCAGGTGATTTTATTAATTCTAAATTACGAGTACCTTCCGGCTTATCATATGCCTGCTCTTCTAAATAACTAAGAGTCAAACTAAGCCCCCAATTAATAATTCTTTCATTAGTAGAAGTACCTACAGATTTATTACCACCCCCAGATACTTTCACAAGAGATTGATCTCTAAGTATTTCAGGAGTCTCACATAATAACTGTAATGAGTTTTTATTCTTAAAGTAAGCATAAGGACCTTTTATATTATTTTCATAGTTACAAATAGCGTTAAAGAACATTAGTAACCTCCTAGCTTGCTCATAGTACTCTTCTGCTACATAAGTACGTGCTGTATATTCAGCAACAATCCTGTCTGTCCAAGAATCTAGTACAAATATTGACTGTAAGGATTGTTGGACATCTTCATTACCATCTAACATAATGGGGTCCCACCCTGCTAAATATCTACCAAAAGGTATGTTTCCATCAGAATCTCTTTTAGGTAACTCATATAATTCTATACAAGCTTCCATGCTTAAGCCTCGCTTTAAGGGGAATTCCCTAATTACTTGCTTATCAGATATTCTAGGAACAATTTTACCATCCTTAATATCCATTTCATAACGATAAGTAGCATTAAGGATAGAGTCTTTAGCTTCTAGTTCAGCAAGTATATTATTAAGATCTTGCGTAGGAAAGAAATTACCTTCCATTGTCATAAAAACTTCAGAAGGTCTAATTGGTTGGTTGATTATTTCAGTAAGTAGCTTAACTTTATTATTAGATTTCTTAGCCCTTTCCCTAGCTTTTTCTATAGTAGCAAGAGCCTTTTCTTCATTAGATATAAGATTAGGCCCTTCTTTAAAATCATTTTGACCTTTAAATGATGGCACAAAATATCCTATCTTACCTTTACCTTCCCAAGTATCTTCAAACACCAAACAATCATATGACTCGGGATTGTAAAATACATCTTTAAGCCACAAAGCAGTACCTGTAGTGGTATATCCACCAGTACCAAGCATATATATCGGTAAGTATTTATTAGATTGTTTATTAGGCTGAGTAGCCTCTACTGCACCAAGTACCTCGTGTATTGAACTTAAAAAACCAACCTCTTCTAGAAATGCACGGGTTGGTCTTGTTCCGTTGGCGGCTAGTGGGTTATCTTGGAATGTCCTGTGTACAATACTGCTGCCAGATAATGTATCGTGTATTGGGTTCTTAGCACCGGGCTCCCAGCTACCACCTAGTTCAGGTAATAAAGGTGAAGGGAATGTTTTATCCTCACCATTAATTCTAATAGTAACTTCTCCTGGTAGATTATTAAATGAAAACTTTACTTTACTTAGTAGATCAGCACTATATTTAGCTTCGATGGCTCCTACCAATGTCTGAGATATTGATACGAATTTCTTATCTTTACGACCTTGTAAATAAGCATCATAGTTTCTAGCGCCATCAGTTAACAGAGAATGTTGTATACAACTAGCAGTAAAGTACGATTTTCCATAACCCCTACCCCCCATTTCCAGCACATTTAAGGCTTGATTAAGGTATATATGTGGACCAAACTTTTCTGACATATCTGTACGCCAAAAATAAGTTCTAGCTGGCCAATATTCTTTTAAAGTACCATCTTTTTTAAATAAGGACTTGTAATTATCTTCTAGTATATTACCCTTATGATCTACACAAAACTCAGTGTAGATTTCTTCCTTAGTCATATTCTGTACCTCCCTAAGGCATGTATACTTAGGATCATCTCTAAATCCGCTAAAACCACATGCTTCTGAGTATATAAAAGCCTTCTCCCACTCTATATCACGAAACCACGGCTGACCTATACCTTGGACTTTTCTACCACCACCAAGGAATTGTATAGTACTTATATTTACATGATAGTATAATTCTGGAGGACACCATCTATTACCAACCCACATACCCTCAAATATCTTACGCTTAACATCTTTAAAGAAATTAATACGCTCGAATTTCTGAGATATTGGATGAAATATAGGAACCTCTTTGATTAGAAAATTGTCGTTATTTACCATTTATTATAATTCACCTGATGCAGTTGCACTCTTAATCTTAGCATTCTTATTAATATAATCCTCTTCCTCCAACTCTTTTTTAATCTTGAATAACTCCTCATAGATCTTAGCAGTTTTAGAAAGCATATCATCTAATTGTTTAGTATTATCTTTAATTAAATTACCCTCTGCATCCATATAGCCAAACGTATATTCTTGTTCTGCTAAGAACTTATCCCTCTTCTTCATACGCTCCTCCCATGCAATCAATGACTTCTCTGATTGTGTTAAAGCTGCATCAACAAAGGCATCCGTTAACTCTACTTTATCCTCCCAAAACTTATCAACATCCTTTTTCTTAATTCCTAGGAAGTCAACCGCCATTCTCTCTTTTGCATCTGATAAGTAATACATATCAGATTTAGGATGATATACATGTGCAATAGCCCACATTAAATTAGATGTAGTTCCCTTACCACGGGACTTATCACCTTTCCATAGTTGTCTAAAGGGCTCTATTGTAGTAAATTGTGGATTAACTTCCCAGAAATTAGCATCAGGTGTGAATGATTCTAATATATTACGCATTGATTCCTAACTGATTAAGTAGTTTTTTAAGCTCAGATTTATTCTTGATACATCCTTTAAATATTCTTGGCCCATTAGGATCATAAGATTTTGCATTATACAACTCTATCCATTCTGTAGTAGACACATCCATGAAGGCCAATACTACTCTTCCTTTTGTGTAATATAATAAATGAGTCTTTTCGTCTGCTTTTGAGAATTTAAACCCTAGCTCTTCAATATCTAATTTGTCTAGGTATTTAACACGAATGCTTGCTTGCTTAGTGGCCTTTATAATATCTTTTTCAAAACCAGTAAGACTATCTAGTTTCAGTATTTTAGGCCACTCCCCGGATGAATACCCCCAGGATGTTTCTATTTCACACTCAAATCCTACATAAAATTCTTCTATAGAAGGTGTATAATATTTATCTTCCATCTTTATATATATTATATGGTGCTTTTAATGGGTAACTAGGTAATCGTTCATACTTAGTAGAAGTTGCATCCTTCCTAACTTCTCCAGTTATATCGTAATACTTGTCGTTAATCTTAGTAATAATATGGTCTAAATCATAGTACGGTTCTGCATTAGGAAATACGCTCTTTAGTATTAGATAGAAGTGGTAACAACTACCTTCAGTATATACTTGTTGAGACCCTATAAAAGAATCTCTTATAGTTGATATAAAATCCTCAACAGGGGGTGTGTAATTTTTACTGTCCTTCTCCATTACCTTGCTTCTTTAAGTACTTACTAGTCATATGATCTATCTTAGCTTCTGACGCTTCAAATGTGCCTAATCTTCTAAGTAATACTGTTTCAAAGGTACTATAATCTCCTTTAACTCCTTGACCTATAGCATGTTTTAAGAACTTAAATTGTGAGTCAATTATCTCTTCTGCTGTACCATATGGTATATTAAACTCTTTAGATAATTGTCTTATTAAGTCTCTGACTGGTTTCTGTATAACTTTACGCATATTGAATTAATTTGAACACTTGGTTCTGTAAAGATAAAGGTCATAGTACAGCTCATCATGGTTAATTTCCACATTATAGGTATACCTGTTATCCCCTGCTGTAAAATTATCTAGTACATCTCTAGAGTTATTACTCGCTTTAACCAATGATTCTAAATCTTTACATTGTATCCTGGCTATTTGATTCTTATTTAATTCCATCTATAAATCGTTTAATTCGTTCATATCCTACATAAATATCATCTACTTCTCCCATGTTATTATATACCTGTAGTATCATAGCACCTTGAGAGTTCTGTAGAAACTCATTATCAAATTCATCAAAGCCCACTTCGTAAATATCGTCGAATTCATCCATATTTTAACTATTTAATATGTAGCACAATACGTAATTATGGGTCCATTCCAAGGAGGTGTTCCAGTAGTATCCGGTCTAACCCAAGGTTCAATAGGGTGGTAAGGTATTTGTATACCACTGCTGGGTTTAACTACCCACTCATCATCTACCATAAGTTTCTTACAAATGTCTAAAAAATCCTTGTAGTTTATATCTTCTGTAATATATAGAATTTTATTAGAAATATCTACTGTAAATATCATATTATACCTCTTTAAAATTGAACTCTAGTTTATAACCATCTTTATATCTTACTGTATCTAAAAAGGGTACTAGTGTATTCTCCTTAGTAAGTAGTTTATGCCTTCTAAGTATTGATAAATTATTGTTAAAACTATCGGCTGTAATACCTACTTTTAACATCATCTCTTTACGTGTGCTAGTATCAAATACCATCTTACGTCTGATATTATCCTCTAAGTCACTATACTTATCATTCTGATACATTATTTCTGCTAATACATCTAATTCTTTAGGTCTAAGCTTACTTACAGGGGGGATACTCCTAACAAGCTCTAAGAATTGCCGAAAGAACTTATCCTTATTAGTCTTAATTGGAATCTGCTTCATATCTACTGTACAATATTAATTCCATAAATTGATTTATTCTTAACTAGCTTCCAGAATAAACTAAGCTGCTTTGGTGTTAGTTCTGTAATAAGATTACCACTTCTAAGTGGGCTACCCTCTAGAAACTCATATTCATCATTACCTCTATACCTAAGTGCATGTCCCTCAACATTATAGTAAATCTGGTCTTTTTTAGGGATTGCTACTTCTTTAAGAGGTTGTGTATATTTATAAAATAATTTACCTACTTCAATCATTATTTCAAATCTTTAGTGTCGCCAACAAATGTTTCTCCTGTATTCAATAGTCTGCCGAGGGAATCATTACCTTCCCAACCATTTTTACCTAGTTCTGCTAATACTTCATATGTAGGATATAGTTTAGATAACCATACTACCTTACCCTTTTTATAATGCTTTAAGGACTTATCCTGAGCTTTTCTATACATCTTATACTCCTCTTGAGTCATCTCCTCAGGTCTCTCTGTTATAATGTTCATACACTTAATTTAAGTTAATAATTGAGGCTGATACAGGAGTCGAACCTGTGTTGCTGGAGTACAAAACCAGAGTGATAACCACTACACTAATCAGCCATACGCCAGGCTCCCACATTCCTGGCATGTTTACCTAAAGTTTTTCCTACTGTTACAACGTTGATTCGTCTTAATGAGTAGGCTTGTCCAGGGTGGTAAAATTATCCTTTAACCCTTGTGGTTTTAAAAAACTTTAATCTACCTTATAGTTAGTATCAGTAGTCCACAATAGTAGATTATACTGATCTGTAAGCATAAAGGTATCTTCTCCCTTCTTATAGTAATAGACCCCAGCCTTCTCATTCTTCAAGTCTACTGCTACGTTACCCACATCTACCTTCTCCACTTTATCACCAATCTTAATAATCTTAAAGGTAGCCTTTGGTGTTAGCCCAATTGTATCAGGCATAATAATACTTGACTTCTTCTGAATTACTCTAATTAGTACAAATGTAGGTGCTAGGTTAAGTTTATCAATATCCTCAATAACACTCAAATCTCCTACTGGTACTGTCTCCTTATTCTGCTCCATACTGTAATATTATTTATAATTAATAATTGCGTAAATAACTATTCCTAAAGGAATCCAAGGCATAACGACCAATAATATCTGTAAAACTGTATCCATATTGTTAATTATCCACTGTCTTGATCCCGAGTCAAGGCTCTCAAAGTCACCATCATCTAAAACTTCTTCTGTAAATTCCCTCATAGTCATATTACACTGCTTAAGTGCGCCGTATATTAAGCCTGAGGCGACCAGCATTGCTATTAAATGAAATACCCAATACATAATTACTTATTATTAAGATAATCTTCTAGTTGGTTCTGTAATAGATTAATAGATTTACGTAGTGTAGTAGACCATGTATCATCTACTACTTCATTCCCTTTAATGTAAGCTGCGTTATGGGGTGCTGTAGTATCAAACTTAGATTCCCATATAACCTCACCGTCCTCTTCTTCTGGGTAAATCTCTTCTCCTAAAGCCGCCAGTGTCTCTACATATAGATTCTCAGCTGCTGAAGTAGCCTCACTTATTACAAAATCACCATTCTTATCTGTTAAGGTTCCACTATTAACTACAGGTGTCAATACATTTAGTACATTCAATAAAAACTCTTCTCTACTCATAATTACTTAGTTGATTTCAACAATTCTACAAACTCTTCATATCTCATATAAACCCTACTGTAATCCAGTATTGAATCAGTACTTACATCTACATTACCATCACTAGCTTTCTTATAAGCTATAATTGATTCAGGTCTAACATATAAATCAATCATTTCAATATACTCATCCTCATCAATCTCAGGCTCTTGCAGATTATCTGGTTTAATGCCAAGATTCTCCGTCTCTTCAACTTTCTCATAATACTTATCATACTCTTTCTGAATAGCCTCGACTGATTCAGGTGTCATACTCTTAATAGGTAATTTAATAAACCCTTCTACTTGCTCCATACTTAATTATTTATTATAACGTTTCTTTAGTTTAGCTAATTCTTCCTGAAACTCATCATTGAGTTTAGGTAAATATTTATTTTTAAAGTATTCAATATCCTCTTCATCTAGTGATATTAATTTACTTGGATAGTTACCCCACGTAATGGTACCTGGATAACTCGTATTATAAGCTAGCATGAAGTTGTGGGTAGGCATTGCTCTATGAAGATCTAATATATCTTTAGGATCTATGCTGTCGTTAAACTTGCGATTAACTTCATCCTCCTTTAGCAATTCTGAAAATCTAAGTAAATCATTCGCCATACATTATTGTTTTAATTAACTGATACAAACATAATACTTTTTTCTGATATATGCAAATATTTTATAAACTTTTTTATATAAAAAATCCCCAGGTAGTAATTACCCAGGGACTAAAAACAAATTATTATGAAAACGTACTATTATAAATACTTCTTTTTAAACCAATTAACATCAAAGTTAGGACATGTTTTATTACTGTCATAGTGGTAATGCCCTTCAACCTCCTTAATACTAAATTCCTTAGTATAGTACTTAATAAGCATAGCTAACATCTTAAACTGGCTTTCAGTAAACTTATTCTTACCATGTAAGCATATACCTATAGAATCACCATTATGACCATAAGCATGAGCACCTACGTCTCTAATGTCTCTACCCACTTGTATATTACCATTAGACTGTATAAAGTAATGATAACCTACACCAGCCCATCCACGCTCTTTATGCCATCTATCTATTACAGATATATCATCATGTGAATCAATATCACTATCACTACAATGTATAATAATCTTATTTATATTCCTCATATTACAAATATTTAAACCAACTAAATAGTTTCCTAGTATTTAAATAATCTAAATCATTCTCATACGTATTAGCTTCTACTTCAAAACTAATACTTCTATATGCCTTTAAATGGTCTTTATACTTAATATAATGCACTAAGTACTCTATACCATACCAAATATAGAATAATAGTATAAGAAGCTCTAATTGCTGCTTTAAATGAATCTTTTCATGGCTAATAAGAGAGTCAACGTCTTTTAACCCTTTATTCCTAACAAATATAAAAGGCCATATAGTAATTGCTAAATAACCTTTTGGAACTAAATACTTACTTACTATTACCATGATTAAGTTGTTATGAATTAAATATAACGATCCCTTATAGATCGTCCCTTTTGGATCGAGGACCGTTAATTTGAGCCTTTCGTGCGTCGTCAGCAGTGCTTTCATTTCTGAATACCCAGGGATAACGTTACAGTGTCCATTCACCAGAGTTACCTTATCTCTATTCTATCCCAACTGTTAACTATACCTTTACGAACTCGGTATAGCCGACTACTCAAATAATTTTTGTGACTATCGGGGACATCTCATCGCTATGTTCAGATATTATTTCAATCCTGCAATTACCACCCAACTTCTGTCCAATACTAACAATGTGCTTTCAAGGAGTACCTTGGTTAAAGGGTCACGTTGCAATATTAATAAATATTTCTGTAATATCCAAATAAATTCCAAATTATTTTTATAAAAATCCTGTTTACTATAGGCTTTATATTAATATCGTATAAAAAGACCCCCGTATCTTCTTATATATAATTGATACCCCGCATTGTTTATATATTATTTTAGGCCACTGGTAAATTTATATATATTTCCACACAAAACCTTTATAGCTCTTTTTATCACCTAATATACATTTATATAATCCTTTATATTTAAATTCTGGATATTTTTCGCACACAGCTCCTGCATGACTAAATTCTTCTAATAAATTACCTTTAAAATCAAATTTACCTACTGGTTTACGGGACTTTTTAGCAGATTTAAAACTATTTTTGCGTTGCTTCTCTGAAAACTCTTCTTTGGATAATTTAATATTATTATTTATACGGGTTTTTAAGGTTTGTTCCATATTAATAAGACACTCTTTCAAACTGTAACCTTCTTCTATAATGATATAATCTTTTAAAATACCTTTAATTTGATTCCTGCCATGAGCTGTAATAACATTATTTATTCTGTTTATAGATACTTTTAGGAGTATTGCGGCTTCTTTTATTCCAGGAGTGGTTGCTAAAAGTTCTTTAGTGTGTAGCGAATAAATTGTAATATTACCTCCTACAACAGGTTCCTCATTTTTAATTATAATTGGAACCTCTTTATTATATCCTTCTATAGTAGCATTATACTTGTTTATATAATAAATCTCCTTATTATGTAATTCATCTATATTACAATATTCAACAACTTCTCTGTCAAAATTTTCTAAAGAGTATTTATTAAAGTCCTCTTGCAATTCTTTATTAGAGTGCCCACCTCTAATTAATATTCTAAAATGTTCTCTAAGTCTTGCAGAACAATTGACACTCCTACCTATATAAAATCTATTATTTGCCTTGCAGGTTATTTTATAAATACCTGGGGCAGTATGGATGTTGTACATATATTATATTTTTATAATTTATACAAAGATAAGTATTTTTTCTGATATATGCAAATTTGGGAATACCCCCTGCTAAATCTATATCTGTTATATACCCGCATTCTAATACAACTCAACCCCCGGTCCTTTCCAAAACTTTGGTCGTATCCCCCAGTAATTCTCACTGACAGTGATACGATTCACCTGTAAAGGAAATCCATCTCACAACTGATAGATCCTTATCTAATCTCTGCCGTTCGCTATTGGACGGTTAACCACTAAATACTGTTAGTTATGTCTAATTCACTGAATTTTATCCAAACTCTGTCTATTACCGAACTGAAGCAACAACAACAGTCTTCATTCAAGATCATGGCTAAAACCAATGGATACTGGTTCCGTTGTGGTAGTCTGTCAGGTCATGTGTCTAATCTCGATCCTAAGACTGTCAAGCCTGAAGATGTACTGGTCTCTGAAGTATCTAACGATGCAGGAGAAACCTTCTGGATGGCTCATAAGGCTGGTAGTGCTGAGGCTGTAGTAGAATGGTAAAGAGAGTGCCCTTCGGGGCCTCTTTATTAAGTTAATAATGTATTAATACATCCGGCTCACACTGCTAGCTCCTTTCCTAAGCTTTGGCACTGTTGCCGCATAACCACTAAACAATTTAATTATGACTGATAATCAAATGATTGTTCAACAATACCAAGAAATATCATTCCTCGCAATGTATATTATACTTGGTATATTAGCTACATTGATATGGTATCAACAGTGGCGTAAGGAACACAAGTCTAACCGTTAATCAATTTATTATGAAGAAACATACCTTAGT
>Ga0163225_100355_pt1 | contig 13965 bp, 13 predicted proteins | sample MSEWel2016_04_06_2_FD_113145 | JGI IMG/M metagenome (GOLD analysis project Ga0163225, IMG submission 113145) | Subsurface microbial communities from deep shales in West Virginia, USA - MSEEL Well Study Marcellus 5H_2016_04_06 ... | reverse complement strand
TTTATTGCCAAACTCTTCGTTAATGAAAATTTTTGAATCCTCATTAACAACAGGTTAACTCCGGTGCAAAAATTTTCAAAGCCTTGATTTTGGCAAAAATATACCTTTTTATACTACACTCAATGATCAAATAAAACAATCCAAAAAGGTCTGTGTTCACCTCTGACCTTACAGTCGTGACCGGTCTGTTTGGCAATATTATTTTACAATCCAGCTTAACCATCCGGGCAATGCAAAGGAACGGTATTCCTTTTGACCGGTTGTTTCGACAGAGGCACCTACCCGGTTGCTGTTTTTCAAATCAGGCAACTTTTCATAAAACTGATCCAAATCAAGCACCAGGCGATGGCTTGTGCCCGGAGTCAGTGTCAAAGGAAACATATCTTCCTGATTACTTCCCTTTAACCGGAATTTCCGCTCTTTGCCCCACCTTCTGAATACCAGATAGGGAGGCAAAAAAGTAATTCCTTCAGCGGATTTATTGAAAATAGAAATCTTCAAAACCCGGCGGCCAGAAACAGAATCCCGCCCCTTGACCACCTGCAACATGACTCTTCCCGGAAACCAACGATGCAATAATTGTTGCATTTTAGGCTTTTGAAGCAGCCATACAAGGATGAAAGCACCCATCAACAATAAAAACATTGTTAAAAAGCTGCCGGGCCCATCAGTCTCCTGAGCGGATCGTTGCTTCACCAACTCTTCATACGTTTTCAATGTACTGAGGTCGCTGGTATCTGAGGATTCCGTGGTAACTGTTTGTTCTTTTTCCTCTGGCTGAACTGCTTGTTTTGGGCTCTGCTGATTGCAATAGCTTACCAGAAAAAGAAAAAACAAACCACCTAATATAAACTTATTGTATTTTCTCCAGAATATCTGAAAATTAAAAGGCTGCATAATTTATTTATTATTACTGAGGAAAAGGTTGTAACCCCTTGTAATTGATAAAATACTCTCCGTCCACCAGCGGTTTTGCCATCTCTTCATCCGTTTCTCCATCGGCATTAGCGATTCCCACACTGGCAAAATAACAGATGGCTTTATGTTTGTGGGCATGCATCGTCACACGGGCGGCGGTTTGCGGCGTCAAAACGCCCATATCGGGAAATCGGGCAGTCCGAATCACAATAAAAAGCATTTTCCCTTCGCTTCGTGCAAGAATCTGAGGATCCACGTCTTTCTCCCTTCTCACATTCAATACCTCATAACCTTTGTCAACCAGGTCTTTGTACACTACTTTAATTCCAAGAAAGTGCAACTCCTCATCATTCATTGGTTTCTTTTTCCCCATACTCTGTGAATATATTCTTTTTATACTACACTCATTCAAGTGCCGTGTCAGCATAACCTATCAGGTAAAGACCCGTTCATTTATGTATTTGCTTCATACAAAAACTAACGTAGTTACGCCTAAGCCTATCAACCCCCATTTTGCATAAAGATAAAGAATTACATAAAATTTTAGTAACCCAACTAACTATAGTTTAAAATAGCGTTTTTTACATTAAAGATTGATTCGGACAGAGCTGTTTTATTGTTAGTCTGTCGGGCTGCATTTACCCAATTTTGGTTAGAGATTGCTTCGGGCGGTGCCCTCGCAATGACGCTTTTTTACCTTTAGGTGGAAGATGTGGGCAGATGGCAGGGCGGCTTCTCCGCCCTGCCATCTGCCCACATCTTCCCTATGACCCAACGGTTCCGTCATTGAGAGGATCACTCAATAAATACAGGTGCCACTATTAGATTGAGCCAACCATTTCAACAACCATCATACCAGCTAAATTAGCATTATATACCAAATTTAAGCCTAAAGATAAAAAACATTAAAACCTAATCAAATGCCATCGCAAATCATTATTTTTGCACCATGTGGATTTTAGTTTTAAGCATTGTAACCGCGCTCATTGTAGCGCTTATTGTCAGCAAATTAACCACCGGCAGGGAAGCAGCAAAAGAAGCTCCTCCTGCAGACTGCTGTGGAGCCCATGAGGTATGCGATAAAGAATCATTGATTGCCCATACTCATGGCGAAATCATCTATTTCAACGATGAGGAACTTGACCTTTATAAAGGAAAAGCACCTGACCAATATACTCCGGATGAAACCGAACAATTCCGGGAGGTTTTAATTACAATGCACCCGCACGAAGTAAATATCTGGTTACGAAGTATGATGGCCCGTGGCATTAAGCTCCCATTGGATGTTCGCGAACAGGCTCTGGGAATTGTAAAACAACAAAGAGCCTGATTTTACCCAAAACAAATAAACAACAACGCCTGGATCTATTTTACCAAGGTACCAATATTCTCCCCTCTCATCACCTTCATCAGGTTACCTTTCTTATCCATATTGAAAACCATCACCGGTAAGTTGTTCTCTTTACACATGGTTGTAGCAGTCAAATCCATCACTTTGAGACCTCGATTGTACACTTCATCAAATGATATGGTATCAAACTTTGTGGCCGAGGGATCCTTTTCAGGATCAGCAGTGTAAACACCGTCCACCCGGGTACCTTTTAGCATCACATCGGCTTTCACCTCAATTCCACGAAGGGCAGAGGCGGTATCGGTCGTAAAATAAGGATTTCCTGTTCCTCCCGAAATAATTACCACTTCGCCGTTATTTAAAGCATCCAGCGCTTTCGGTTGTGCATATAATTCTCCAACCGGTTCCATTCTGATGGATGTCATCACCCGGGTTCGCTTACCCATACCCTCAAGAGCAGAGGCGAGCGCCAGACTATTAATCACGGTGGCAAGCATGCCCATCTGGTCTCCTTTGTAACGGTCGAATCCTTCAGCAGCACCACTTAGCCCACGAAAAATATTGCCCCCCCCAATCACAATGGCCACCTGGATGCCTTCCTTTACCAGTTCACTGATTTGTTCGGCATAGTCGTTTAAACGGATTGGATCGATGCCATGCCCCTGTTGACCCATCAGTGATTCACCCGAAAGCTTGAGTAAAATTCGTTTGTATTGCATAATGGTTTGTTTGTTTTCCGGACACAAAAATACAAATAAATTCAGGGCTATACTCATCTTTTGATGGATAGTCTTTGGGGAAGACCAGTCAGAGAAGATGAGGCACGGAGAAATAAGTTATCCAGACAGAAGGCAGAAGAAAAAGTCTTGTCAGAGTGCCCTCTCCCTGAAAAAGTGAGTAGCCTGGTAGAGAATAAAACTAAAAAAGCCCGATCAAAACATGACCGGGCTTTAAAAATATTGTAAAAGAATCTCTGTAATACTAGTTATTCAAAGAGTAACGTTCAAATGCAGTAACAGTCAATTCTTTATCGGCACTCTGCAGATACTGTTGGATGGACATTTTATTGTCTTTCACAAAAGCCTGCTGCAACAAAGTGCTTTCTTTAAAGAATTTACCCAAACGCCCCTGAGCAATTTTGTCAAGCATCTCTTCGGGTTTGCCTTCGTTACGAGCCATTTCTTTACCAATCTCAAGTTCTTTTTCGATAACATCCTGAGGAACAGAATCTTTATCGATAGCAACAGGAGACATAGCAGCAACCTGCATAGCTACATCCTTAGCCATTTGGTCTTCGATACCAGCCTTGTTGAAACCAACCAGAGTAGCCAGTTTGTTACCGGGGTGAATATAAGCAACCACCTTTTCGGCTTCGATTACCTCGAAATAAGCCAGTTCCAGTTTCTCACCAATCACACCAATCTGCTCAGTAACCACATCTTTAACAGCAACACCGTCGAGTTCAAGTTCGTTAAGCTCTGCAAGGCTTTTAGCACCTTTTGAAAGGCCAAGATTAAGAATTGACCGGGTAAGTGCCACAAAGCTTTCGTTTTTGGCCACGAAATCGGTTTCGCAGTTCAAAACAACCAATGCACCTTTTTTGGCATCATCGGTAACTTTTGAAAGTACAACACCTTCGGCAGCTTCGCGGTCGGCCCGTTTATTTGCAACGGCCATCCCTTTTTTACGAATTTCTTCAACAGCTTTATCGAAATCGCCGTCGGTTTCCTGAAGAGCTTTTTTGCAATCCATCATACCGGCGCCGGTCATTTTTCTGAGTTTACTTACATCAGCAGCAGTAATAGCCATGATATATAATTTAAAGGTTATTAATAAGAGTAACTTCGCTAAAAAAAGCGAACCCCTCAAACAATACTACTCTTCTTTTTTGGTTTCTTCGTCGGAAGCTTTAGGCTCATCGGAAGAAGAGGCAACAGGTTGTTTTTCAGCAGAGTCCTCTTTACGAGCACGGGTTCTGCGTCCACCTTCACTTTTGTTACCCCCTTTTTTGTCACCCTGGGGCTCCTTGTCTTTCTCAGCCTTCCGCTCAGACAGACCTTCTTTGATAGCCTGAGTCATAATGTCCACTATCAGTTCGATAGAGTTGGAAGCATCATCATTGGCAGGAATCACAAAGTCCACTTTGTTGGGATCAGAATTGGTATCCACCATTCCAAACACGGGAATATTCAACTTCTGGGCTTCTCTAACGGCGATGTGTTCTTTCATCACATCAACCACAAACATAGCAGCAGGAAGACGATTCAAATCTTTGATAGAACCCAAAGTTTTCTCCAGTTTGGCACGCTGACGGGTAATCTGCAACTTCTCACGCTTGGAAAGACGGTTCCAGGCATCTTCGCCCATCAGTTTGTCAATAGATCCCATTTTCTTCACGGCCTTACGTACGGTAGGAAAGTTGGTAAGCATACCACCCGACCAACGCTCGGTAACATAAGGCATATTGATAGCGCCAACTTTATCAGCAATAATATCTTTTGCCTGCTTTTTAGTAGCGACGAAAAGAATTTTGCGGCCCGATTTGGCGATTTGTTTTAAAGCATCAGCGGCTTCATCAATTTTAGCAGCTGTTTTGTGCAGGTCTATAATATGGATTCCATTGCGCTCCATGAATACATAAGGAGCCATAGCGGGATTCCATTTTCTCTTGAGGTGACCGAAATGTACTCCGGCCTCTAAAAGTTGATCGAAATTAGTTCTGGGCATTTTTTTTGTTTTTTTCGTTTACATTCTGTTTAAAGCAACCATTAAGTAGTCCTTTACGCGGAATCTTAACAGTTTAGATACTAAACGTACCAGACGATTATTAACGCTTGCTAAACTGGAATTGTTTCCTTGCTTTTGGTTGACCGGGTTTCTTACGTTCCACAACACGAGAGTCGCGGGTAAGAAAACCTTCTGCACGCAAAGCAGGTTTGTTTTCTTCGTTAATTTTAACGAGAGCTCTGGCAATCGCCAGGCGGGTAGCTTCAGCCTGTCCCTTGATACCTCCACCACAGAGGGTTACTTTGATATCGTAATCGCCAACTACATTGATGGTATTCAAAGGTTGCTTAACGATATACTGAAGTGTGGGGGTGGGAAAATACTGAGACAAATCTCTTTTGTTGATGGTAATCTGACCCTTTCCCTCACTTACATAGATACGGGCAATGGCCTCTTTCCTTCGTCCAATTGCATTAATCACTTCCATACTGCTTATTTAATGGTATTAATATCAATTACCTTTGGTTTCTGGGCTTCATGTTTGTGCTCGGTACCTACATATACATACAGGTTTTTGAACAACTGATTTCCCAGCTTATTCTTTGGCAACATTCCTTTGATAGTATGCTGAACCAGTTTGGCGGGGTCTTTGGCAAACATCTGCTGAGGAGTTGTTTCGCGCTGTCCACCCGGATATCCACTGTGTGAAAAGAACACACGATCGGTCCATTTTTTTCCGGTGAGTTTCACCTTCTCGGCATTGATAACAATGACATTATCGCCACAATCTAAATGGGGCGTATAATTGGGCTTGTACTTGCCACGAAGCAATTTTGCTACGCGGGTACCCAAACGACCAAGAACCATATCACTGGCATCTACCACAACCCATTCTTTGTTGATGGTATCCTTAGTGGCCGATTTTGTTTTGTAACTTAAAGTATCCACTGTCTTCCTCTTTTGAATATTAGACCTACATTAAAAAATAATTCCACAACACATGTATGTATCCCTTACTGTTATTGACATCGGGCAAACATCAGCAGCAGCAAATCATCTGCGATACAATTACTTGTGCTGTTTAGCACGGATAATAATCGGGCGCAAAAGTACGGCTAATTTTCCTAATCACCAATCTTTCAGGAGGAAAAATTAGAAGCTTTAGGCAGAAGGTGTGGAGCAGGGAGAAATGGGCGTGGAGCAGGGGGCAAAAAGCTCTTAGCTATTGGCTCATAGCTCACAGCTCACAGACTAACAACCGGGAGTGGCTTGTCCTAAAAAATATTTTGGCTCTGGTTTAAGGAAGCGATTATTTCATTAGAGATTGCGTCGGGCAAACTGCTAATTCAAAGAATAACTTTGTTATAGGGAAAAACTGCTAATTCATTGAACACCTATGTTATCGGGATTGCTTCGGGAAAAACTGCTAACCCATAGAACACCTATGTTATCGGGATTGCTTCGGGAAAAACTGCTAATTCATTGAACACCTATGTTATCGGGATTGCTTCGGGAAAAACTGCTAACCCATTGAACACCTATGTTATCGGGATTGCTTCGGGAAAAACTGCTAATTCATTGAACACCTATGTTATCGGGATTGCTTCGGGAAAAACTGCTAACCCATAGAATAACTTTTTTAACTGAGATTGCTTCGGGGTAAACCCTCGCAATGACAACGCCCCGCTGCAGGGGAAGAGGGGAAAAAGGGGGCGGCTGCGCCGCCCCCTTTTTCCCTCCATCTCTCCCATTGCCCTGTCATTGCGAGGGCGATGCCCGAAGCAATCTCTGTTTATTTGTTCCACAAATCCTTCCATTCGGGATTGAGGCTTTCAATCAATTGGATTTTCCTCTTCCGGGAACCTGCTTTTATCTGTTTTTCTCTGGCTATAGCAGATGCTATGTCATAGAGTTCTTCGTAATACACCAGTTTGTTGCATTTATATCTACTCGTAAATGCATCTTTAAAATACCCTGTTTAATGTTGATGTAGTCTCTGCTCCAGATTACTGGTAACGCCGGTATAAAGAACAGTATTGTTCGAATTTGTCAGGATATATACAATTCCGGTTTTAATCATTTGGGTAAAAGTTAATGATAAATACAGTTTGCAATTTACTAAGCTTCTATTAGTTACAAAAAACTCGCAACTCAAAACACGAAACTCCGAACTCGGCTCCCCTTCGCTTACCCCCTAACCCCCTGAAGGGGGAACCAGCTATCACGCAACCCCGTAATTCAACACAAAACTCGAAACACGAAACCCAAAACTCACCCCAATTTCCTTAAACCGCTGGATTTGTCCATATTTGCAGAACGAAAAGCAGAAAGAAGCGAATGAACACACACGAAGATTATATGAAAATTGCTGCCGGGCTGGCAGAAAAGAATGTACGAAAAGGCGGAGGCCCCTTCTCTGCCCTGGTTGTAAAAGATGGGGAGGTGGTAGCCACCGGATGCAACCGCGTAACCAACAAGCACGATCCCACAGCCCATGCCGAAGTGGAAGCCATCCGGAAAGCAACAAAAAAGCTTGGCACTTACGACCTGAGCGGATGCACCATTTATGCCAGTTGCGAACCCTGCCCCATGTGCCTGGGTGCCATTTACTGGGCCCGGCTTGACAATCTTTACTTTGGAAACACGCGCCAGGATGCAGCAGCCATAGGGTTCGATGATGAGTTTATTTATCAGGAACTTGAAAAACCCATCAATCAACGCGCAATCCCCACCAAGCAAATTGTGACTGAAAATATAAAACATGCCTTCGAACACTGGTCAAAGTTTGAGAACAAACAAGAGTACTAAATGAGATTATCCCGTCATTTCTTTTCACGCGATGTTCTTGAGGTGGCTCCCGAACTTCTGGGAAAAACCCTGGTGCGCCGGTTTGAGAATGGCGAAGTGCTTCAATTAACCATCAATGAAGTGGAAGCTTACCGGGGTGAAGAAGATCTGGGATGTCATGCCAGCAAAGGACGGACTCCACGCACGGAAGTGATGTATCAGCAGGGCGGACTGGTTTATGTTTACCTCATCTATGGGATGTACTGGTTGCTCAATTTCACCACAGGGAAAGAAGGAATTCCCCAGGCGGTTCTCATCAGAGGTTCGGTGGAAATTGAAGGTCCGGGACGCATCGGGCGGGCCCTGAAACTCGACAAATCCTTTTATGGTGAAGATTCCATTTCTTCAAAACGTTTATGGGTAGAGGACAATAAAAACGTGCCCGTAGAACCTAAAATTATCACTTCACCCCGAATTGGGATTGATTATGCGGGAGATAATTGGGCCGGAAAGCACTGGAGGTTTGTAGGGATTTTGTAAATTCCAACAGTCCGTTAAAAAAGGCCTAAACGCAGAGACGCAATGACGCAAAGCTTTTATTATCAGAGAGTTGAATAGCATCCCCGGAGATTGTAACCCATTTGTAATCAGGCATTTGGAAGAGTTTAACGGACTATTGTCACAAGAATGGGTGCCTATCTTATATATACAAAAAACCATTCGCTAAACAAAATATATCTAACTGGTACGACCCACTCTGGGTGTCGATTCTTACACATACATTTATATCTATAAATACCCAAAATCCGCAAGGAATGATTAAAAAAATCGCGGTATTCCTTTCAGATTCGATTAAGTAAATCATCTCATTTGGACTCATGCTTCACCCAAATGAGTGATTTTCTAAATCGGGGTTAACCTATTTTCCACAAAGGTTTTTAAGAGAAATGTAAAACCTTTGCGGAAATTAGGAAATATTTGACTCCCTTCAGGGTCATACCTTTATTATTGAGGGAAACAGAGTTTTCGGGGGCATGTCCTTGTATTGAAGGGAACAGAGCCTGAAGGGCTCCTATGTTTATAGCTTTCTGTAATGATTATTAATTAACCGCGCCCCAAAATTTGAAAAATATGACAAAATTCATAAAATAAAATAAAAAATATTTAATTTTGCAGCAACCCATTAATGCAAAGTTATGTACCCCAAAACCCCAATTACTATCCTGTTGCTCCTTGCAGCACCCCTATTATTAGTTGCCAATTCCCAATCTGTAAGGTTTAAAAATCTTAATGTAGAAGATGGACTTTCCAGTAACTGGGTGAAATGTTTTCTGGAAGATTCCCGCGGTTTTCTATGGATTGGCACAAGCGACGGCCTCAACAAATACAATGGCTATCAGTTTGAAACCTACAAATACAGCGGAGATTCCATTGAAAGCCTCAATGACAACAACATCAATGTAATTTTTGAGGACAAAGAGAAGAATCTCTGGGTAGGCACTCATTCGGGAATAAACCTGTATCTTCGGGATAAAGACCGATTTAAAAGTATTCCGGATTTGCACAACTATGTTTCTGACATCTTTGAACTCCCAAATGGAGAATTTCTGATAGGTTCTCCAGGCGGACTTTACCTCCTCAACACCAAGTCATTATCTGTCCTGCAAATCAACAACAGCCTGAAAATAGAAAAAATATCGGGAGACAGTCAGGGAAACATCTACATGGCCGGAGCAGATGGGGCATTCATGTTCAAAGCCCGTGAAATACCCAATGCACTGTTCCAAAAACCAACTGCTGACAACACACTTCTCACCGATGGTTTCATCAATAGCATGCTGGTTGACAGCCATGACCGAATCTGGCTGGGAACAACTTCCTCCGGTTTGGCAATGCTTGCCCCGGATTCAACCCACACCAACTTTTCACTAAAGACATTTCACCACATCCCGAAGCAGCCGGGCTCCATCAGCAAAGGCGCCATACTGGCCATTGAAGAAGGGCCTGAAGGGAACATCTGGCTGGGACTGGAAAACGGAGGTTTAAATATACTGGAACCCCCATTCTCAAAGACCTCCCCTGGCCGCATTAGGCATTTCACCCATTCACCCGTAGATAAATATGCGCTCTCCTTCAATTCAATCCACTCCTTGTACAAAGACACAAAGGGAACCATTTGGATTGGGCTGTACTCAAACGGGATTGATTTCTATCACAAAAACCATTTTCGCTTCGATCACTATTATTCTGTTCCCGGGGCAAAAAACACCCTCACCAGCAACTCGGTAAATACCTTTCTCGAACTGGAAGACGAAATTCTCATTGGCACAGAAAATGGGCTGAACACGCTGAACAAAAACTCTGGCGAAATAAGCCTTTACCTTCCCCATACAAAAAATCAGGATCCAGAAATAGTCTGGTCTCTTCTTCGCGACAAGATGGGTCGGATCTGGATTGGAACCTGGGACAACGGAATCATTGTGTACAACCCAAAAACAGGAGAAAAAAAGAACTTCAAACACGACCCAAATGACCCCAATTCGATAGGGAACAATCATATTTTTGGAATAATTGAGGACAGTCGTGGAACAATCTGGGTAGCCTCTCTCGGTGGTGGCTTGAACCGATATAATCCGGACAAACAGAACTTCAAAAGATACATGTTTGGCAACCCGGTGAACAGCATTAGCAACAACTGGGTGGTGACACTCCTGGAAAGCAACAGCGGAGAAATATGGATTTCCACCACCCGGGGTCTCAATGTGTTTAATCGGGAGACAGGGAGATTTCACACCTTCGTTCATGAAAAACACAATCCCCGCAGTATCAGCTCTGACAATGCCATTTGTCTCTTTGAAGACAGCAAAGAAAACATTTGGATTGGCACAAAAAACGGACTGAATCTTTTCGTAAGGAAAGACTCCTCATTTACCAAATACGGAATTCAGAACGGTCTCCCCGACAACACCATCAATGCCATTCTGGAGGATACTTCAGGTAATTTATGGGTGTCGTCCAAAAAAGGAGTCTCCCGCATCGTTAACGGAACTTCCTGTCCTAAAAACCCGGTCATTCAGAATTTTGACATTCACGACGGTCTTCAGGGGCTGGAATTCAACAGACGTTCGGCCCTCAAAACCGATGATGGCCAACTTTTCTTCGGCGGAATGAACGGCTTCAACGTCTTTGACCCCGAAAGCATCAAAACTGAAACCCGATACCCGTCTATAGCTTTCAGCAGCTTTTTACTCTTCAATAAGCCGGCGGCGATTGGTACTCCGGAAGCACCCCTCACGAAACACATTAATGAATGCCGAAGCGTAGAATTAAAACATGACCAATCGGTTTTCACCATCAAATTTGCAGCACCCGAATATTTGCAGCCTCAAAAGGTAAAATATGCTTATAAGCTGGAGGGCTTTGACCGCCAATGGATAGACGCGGCCCAGAATCGTTCTGCCACTTACACCAACCTGAACGCGGGCCAATACACTTTTCTTGTAACCGCAACCACCGGTACCACACACAATTTTGCAACAGCCGAATCTGTCAGCATTACCATACTTCCACCATGGTGGCTTTCACCTCCTGCAAAAATCGGGTACATTATCCTGATTGTTTTGACCCTCTATTTCTTCAGACGATACACCATTATCTCAGTAAATATGAAAAATAAACTGTGGCTCGACCATCTGCAAAAAGAAAAAGAGGAGGAGCTTACACAGATGAAGTTGCAGTTTTTTACCAATATTTCGCACGAACTGCGCACACCACTGACCATAATTCTCAATCCCCTGAACAAATTGAGGAAGAAATGGAAGAACACCCAGGAACTTGAAGTCATCCACCACAATTTTCTAAAAATAAACAGGCTGGTGGACCAGGTCCTGAACTTCCGACGCATCGAAAACGGGGCTATGCCCATCAGTAAAAATCCGTTTGACCTTGTCCGGTCGGTAAAAGAAATTTCCAAAAACTTTGCCTGTCAGGCCCGAACAAAAAAAATCAACCTCTTTTTACAAACAACCCACTCCAGGCTCCTGATAATTCATGACCAGGAAAAAGTTGACCTCATCCTCACAAATCTGATTTCAAATGCACTGAAATTCACCCCGGCAAACGGTGAAATTTTTATTGAAACAGGACTGAATGACCAAACCCTGTTTCTAAAAATATCGGATACAGGAAGCGGAATTCCGGAGCAGGAGGTGAAAAAAATATTTGACCGTTTCTACACCAAAGGTGGAGCCGATGTTAGCAGTGGAATAGGACTGAACCTCGTGAAGCGGGTTACCGAAATGCTAAAGGGCACCATTTCGGTGGACTCAAAACCAAACCAGGGGACTACCTTTACCGTTCGTTTCCCCATCAGCGAAAAAGAGATTCTGGAAGTAACGCCCGGCTCTTCCCTGAGCCTGATTTCGAAAATTACAACATTAGAATCGCACACATCTAAACCGTTATCTCCTCCTGCCGAAAATATCAGCATAATGGTCGTGGACGATCATCCCGAAATTTGTGAAACCATCCGGGAGAGCCTTACAAATTATTTTTATGTGGCGACAGAAACCGATGCGGAAGCAGGGTTGAAACAAATAAAAACCACTATCCCCGATTTGGTAATCAGCGATGTGATGATGCCTGGAATTAATGGCTTTGAATTGTGCGAAAAAATAAAAACAGACCTCCGCACATCGCATATCCCGGTGATTTTACTTACAGCCGACACTTCACGCACCGGGCGTATGGAGGGCTTTGAAAACGGTGCGGATGACTATATCTGCAAACCTTTTGATGAAGATATACTGATCACCAGAATCCGAAACCTCCTCAAACAACGGGACCGCCTGAAACATCAGCTAATCAGGCAAGACCTGACCATTAATCCCGACAGCCGGATAAGGAACACTGAACGGGAATTTCTTCAGCAAATGCTGGACATCATAAAGGAGCATTTCGAAGACCCGGAATTCAATGCCAATGCAGTGATTGAACAGTCGGGGATGAGCCGCAGTGTGTTTTACAAAAAATTCAAGGCGGTGTCCAACCAATCGGTCAGTGAACTGATAAAACAAAACCGGCTGAAACATGCGAGTCGCCTGCTAACCGAGGGCAACCAAACCATCAGCGAAGTGGCGTATCTCTGCGGTTTTAACGACCCCTCCTATTTCTGCAGGGTGTTTAAGGAGGAATTTCAGGTAACGCCGGGGGAGTTTGTGAGTGAACGGACAGCGGGAGCATGAGTTCTGGCCATGTTCTTCGGGATGCGATGCTATAAAACAAAATCAAACACGTTGCTGAACACTGAAAAAATAAAGAATTGTTTGCGGGAGATATTTTACAACAGATTGAAACGCCGAAGTTACCGCTCGGCTATGCCGCTTTGCCCGCAAAGAAACTCCGTCCTGGCGGATTTGCAATCCGACTGGCACAACAAACCGGATTTGCAATCCATACGATGAACCCGACTTTGCTTCATCATTGAAAATCGCAGAACAAGTCCCATCTTCATTAATTGTTGTAGGCGTTGTACTCTATCCGGGCTATGCCGTCGTGCCGGTTACTGATGATGCGCCCCATCGGGTCGTAACGGTAGTTCCAGGTGTCTGTATCTTCCGGGTTATAGGTGCCTTGGTCTTCCATGTCGGGTCTCTCATATTTTCAATTGTATCTTTATTAATTTATATTTGAAGAATAATCAGAAATACCAGAATTGTGGAACTCAACAATGTTAAAATCTACAGAATTACTCATTTAGAGAATATTCCGCATATTCTTCAATATGGTATTACTCATAAGGGTTCTCCAAACAAGAATCCTTATTACAAAAACATTGGAGATATAACCCTCATTGATACCAGGAGTAAAAAGACTGCACACATTGATAATGGAGATTTTAATCCTAAAAATGATTTGCCTACTATAACTTTAGGTGATTACGTACCCTTTTACTTTGGAGTTAGAATGCCAATGCTTTATGTAGTCGAGCATGGAGGAAATTTTGTTGAACGGTCAACGCCTCCTTCGGATATTATATACTTAGTATGTTCAGTAAGTAAAATAACTGAAGTTTCCCACTTCTGCAAGTCTTGAAAAAAGGGGATAAAAAAATAGAAAAAGCAGTGGTTTTTATGTCATAAATTGCTAACTTTGAAGTAGTTACAAACCAAAGGGCAGAAATG
>Ga0163225_100353_pt1 | contig 14081 bp, 15 predicted proteins | sample MSEWel2016_04_06_2_FD_113145 | JGI IMG/M metagenome (GOLD analysis project Ga0163225, IMG submission 113145) | Subsurface microbial communities from deep shales in West Virginia, USA - MSEEL Well Study Marcellus 5H_2016_04_06 ... | reverse complement strand
TCACTGTCGAGGTTCCATTGAATGATTTCCGAGTTGATGCTGATATTGTGATAGGTATCAAAAAACGGGCTTTGAGAAATTCCTTCTCCGCTTCGAATCAGATACAAATTTCGTTGGGGAACCATATATTTGAATTCCAGTCCGGGATGGTGTATCTGACCTGTATCCAGATGAATGGTTACTTCTGTTTCCCGACTAAGGATTTCATCTGTTCGAAGTGAGAACATTTTTGATTTGGCCGATACAAAAAGTGTGTCGTTTCTGAAAATAGACAGTGTGGCAGGGTTTTGGTCGGTTCCTGAGCCCAAAAATTTGGCTCCGTGCTGCGAAAACCCTCCCTTGTAATTTAACCCGGGATGGATGTTATCAATATTGAATAACTGGCCGTAAGATTCAAATTTTGGGTAGAGGCTTGATGAGGGGTTGCGAATGAAAGTGACTTTATGTTCCAGGTCTCCTTTTAACGGGCCGTTAAAGTAGTGCTTGTTGTAAAATGTGGCATCACTAACAGTAAAATTGGAATTGCTCATATCCACCCGGTAATCATCGAAAGTGGCATAAACTTTATTTGCCTCAAAGCCGCTTCTTTCCCAGGTAATGCGTCCATTTTTTCCCTCCCAGATGCCTGTCAGAATATTCAGGTTTCCGGAGGTATGGTATATTTCAATGCTGTCGGTTTGTGAGTGACAGACCAACCGGGTATCGGGAATCGTTAATTTCAGGGTGTCCCTAATTAAACGAAATTGAAACTCCGGTGAGCGTGAGTACCAGTCCACTCCCGGGCCACCATAAATTCGTTGTTCGCTGACAATCCCCTGGGTTACGCGCAATAATTCATTGAAATGCCGGGTATAGTATCGGGGCAAATTCAGGTACATTTGGGCTGCATCACGCCAAACCTGAAAATTGTTGTTTATCTGGTCGTTTTGAACAAAAAGTTGTATGGTCGAAAGAAACAGGTGGTAGTCGGGGAAAGCGGTAGCCTTTTTAGCATGCAATAAATCCGATATCTCAATGATTGCTTCTTTTGCTTCCTGCGGAGTATTTGGAGAAATCCAGAACTCCTCAAACTGGTCAAGGAATTCATTGGCACGCTTTTTCTCGGCTGATACTTTGAATATTTCTTCGATTTTTTCGTAATAGCCTGCCTCTCCTGCCTCACTGAAATGTTGAGCCTGAGAAACCATTGGAGATGAAAGAATCAGGAATAAGAAAATATAGAATACCCTTCGCATAAAATGCGAAGGAGAGGAATTATCATCAGGTAAAAATGCAATCATAGTGCGCCGCTTTGAATTTACTTTTTCCTATACGATACAGCCACCCAATTGTTTTGTTCTTTGAGTGAAATTTGTTGCCAATTGAGGCTGGCGGTAACGGATTCAATTTTTGCGAGGTCTTCCCGGTAAAAGCCACTCAAAAGGATTTGTGTTCCCGGTTTTGTGTTGTGGTTGTAAAGTGGCATATCTTCCAGTAAAATATTTCGATTGATGTTGGCAAGTATTAAATCGAATTTCTGATATTTCCTGAGCAAGGACGCATCGCCCAAAACCGCTTCCATATTGGAGATATGGTTGTTTTTTATGTTTTCTTTTGCGTTTTCCACAGCCCACTCATCAATATCGATTCCCAGAATTTTTTGTGCTCCCTTCAAGGCAGCTAAAATGCCAAGTATGCCTGTTCCGCATCCCATATCCAAAACATTGAATCGGGTCAAATCCATTTCAAGCAAATGTTGAATCATGAGACTGGTGGTTTCATGATATCCGGTACCAAAGGCCATTTTGGGTTCAATTAAAATCTCAAAGCGGGGCGATTCCACGGGTTTTTCATGAAATGGAGATCTTATCAGACACTGGCTTCCTATTACAATGGGTTTAAAATAGTTTTTTTCCCACTCTTCGTTCCAGTTTTTATTTTCAAGATCTTCCGTGCTGATGTTGATCTGATAATCGGGTGTATTCAGGAACGGAATCAAAGTTCCGTCCAAAGGTTGATATAGATCTTCTGAAATATAGGCTTCAAGACCTTCGTCTGTTTCCATAAAACTGTCGAATCCTGTTTCCGAAAGTTGCGCAATAAGTATTTCCCGTGCAGTTTCATCAGCAGGAGTGATTGTTAGAAGAATTTTTTTATATCGCATGTCGTACGTTCTGCTTTATGGAAAAAAAAGACCTGCCCTAAAAGAAGAGCAGGTCTGTTGAAAGATGAATGTCATTAAAATGCTGCAATGATACCCTGGAAGTCTTCAGCTTTGAGTGAAGCACCACCGATAAGACCACCGTCCACATCAGGATTGGAGAACAATTCTTTGGCATTCGAAGGTTTGCAACTTCCGCCATAAAGAATTGAGATCTCATCAGCAACTTCCTGACCGTATTTTCCGGCAAGTGTTTTACGGATGAAGGCATGCATCTCCTGAGCCTGGTCAGGGCTGGCAGTTTTGCCGGTTCCGATTGCCCAAACAGGTTCGTAGGCCAAAACAATTTTTTTGAAATCGTCGGCTGAAAGATGGAAAAGAGCTTCTTCGATTTGTGATTTCACAACCTCAAAATGCTTGTCGGCTTCTCTCTCTTCCAATACTTCTCCAATACAGAAAATAGGTGTAAGTTGGTTTTTTAGTGCCAGGTCGGTTTTGGTTTTCAAAAGGGCATTGTCTTCACCGTAATAGGCCCTTCTTTCGCTGTGGCCCAGGATTACGTAACGTGCACCTGTTGATTTTACCATCTCGGCAGAAACTTCACCGGTGTAAGCTCCGGATTCCTGGTCAGCACAGTTTTGAGCAGATACACCAATCAGATCCTGATCTACTGTTTTACATACTTCGGTCAGGTGAATAAAAGGAGTTCCGATTACTACACGGCAATTGGGCTTATTAGATGCCAAAGCGCTTTGCAGTTCTTTTGCCAGTTCTATACCTTCCTGAAGGTTTTTGTTCATTTTCCAGTTTCCTGCTACAATGTTTTGTCTCATTGGTTTTTGTTTTTACTTGTTTTTAATATAAATATCGACAGAAGGGCAATAAAGAATGCATGCCCCAGTAATATCATTCGGGTACTGTTTTTTTGTTGTTGTTTCAACGCCGCGCTAATTGGTTGTTTCATTTCTGCTGCTGGTGGCAGGTCGTTGTAGTGCCATTTCCCGGCTACGGTTCCATTGACAATTAATAGAAGCCCGGGATTTGACCGGATGATTGTTTTCAGGTTGGTTTCATCGCCCTGAAGAAAATCGAAATGGGTTTTGTTTGAGTCGTTAAAGGATTCGGCCTCATCGATGGTCGAAGAAGTAACGACATAAAACGGATAGTTTTGTGCTGTGGCAACCTGTTGAAGTTGCGCAAGGACTAATGCATGTTCTTTCTCAACTTCACTGATGTCGGGAGAAATGGCCAGAAGCAACGGTTCTTTCAGCCCCAGTAAATGGTCTGTAATATTGCCATCTTCAGGATGTTGCAATACAAAATCATGAATGGGAGGGGTGTATCCCTGGCTAATCTGTTTTGTTTTGCTGTCCACAAACACCCAGGTTGTATCTTCGTATGGGTAATTGTTTGCGTTAAATTCTTTTTGTGTTCCGTTTTTCTCTAATATGAAAGTGGTCTCATATTCAGGCTGGGGGGCATCATCCGGAATGGTCATACCCGCGGCAATATTACTTCCTATACTGTACGGCCGAAAATCGATTAGTGGTAAATGGCGAATGCTAAAGATGGAAATGCCGACAGTATAAACCAGAATAAATGCAAGAAATACATTCTGCATGAATGGGGGGTATGGCGATTTTAACTGGTTCCGGGAAAGGAACAAAAGTGTGGCAAAAACCATAATGATTATATTTTTCCAGAAGGTCTGCCAGTTGGTAAGAATTATGGCATCGCCAAAACAGCCACAATCGGTAACCGGATCAAATATGGCCAGCACCAGTGTAAGGACAGTAAAGAAGGTCATGAAACAGAATGCGGTGACAGCAATCTTTTTTGGGAAAACATTAAATACCAGGAGGGCACCTGTCAGAAATTCCAAAGTGGCCAGAGCAATGCTGGCCGGCATGGTAAGGGGCATTAGCCAGTCCAGAGAAAAGGCTTGAAAATAATCGTGGAATTTGATGGCTCCCCCTATGGGATCAACCGCTTTGACAAAGCCTGAAAACAGGAATGTGGCACCAACAAAAATACGGCTTAAAAATCGCAGAATATTCCACATTTTTATATTGTTTTTAGTTGAATGGATGATTTTAATTTTTTGAGTTTTCTTCTGATTCTTTGGGATATTCGATTTTAATGAGGCCGAAAACGGCATAATTGATCATGTCCATGTAGTTGGCATCTATCCCTTCCGAAATTAGTGTTTTACCTTGATTATCTTCAATCTGTTTGGTTCGGTGAAGCTTCATCAGTATCAGGTCGGTAAACGAACTGATGCGCATACTTCGCCAGGCTTCATCGTAATCATGATTTTTATCGCTCATCAGGTTTTTGGCAACATAGATATGCTTGTTGTACAATTCCAATGTCTGCGCAGCATCCATAGAGGGCTGGTCGCTTGATCCAAGTTCCAACTGAATGAGCCCCATGGTGGCATAGTTTACAATGCCGATGAGCTCTGATCTGATGTCGTCCTCAATTTTTGAGGTTCCTTTGGTTTCAATGCTTCTGATTCGTTGGGCTTTGATGAAAATCTGATCGGTCATGGAACTGGGCCGTAAAATGCGCCAGGCAGTACCGTAATCTTTCATTTTTTTTTCAAAAATATCGCGGCATATCGTGATGACGTGCTCGTATTGTTGATCGGTTTTTAGAGCCATACTAAAATTTTGAGCCGTAAAATTACAAAAAAGCTGTGGAACATGATGACTTAAATCTTTTTATCTTGTTTTGCACATTATCTCTACCTTTGAAACCAACCATTTTTTTTAAGTTAATTTGCGATTAATTGAAAACAGACAACAAAAATGAAGCAATACGAGGTCGAAGATAAATTTCTGAAATCGGATTTTACCATTAATTGTAACGGACGTCTGGTTGATTTAAGTCTGCCGAAAGTAATGGGGATAATTAATATCACTCCGGATAGTTTCTTTGAAGAGAGTCGTTCAGAATCGGTAGAGGCTGTTTTGAAACGGGTGGAGCAGGTTCTTGAAGAAGGAGGCGACATGATTGATGTCGGGGCTTACTCCTCTCGTCCCGGGGCTGCTCATGTGCCTGAAGAAGAGGAGGGAAGGCGTTTGTGGCCTGTTTTATCTGCCATCAGAGACCACTGGCCCGATGTGTTGATCTCTTTGGATACATTCCGGGGGCAGATTGCTGAAAAAGCGGTAGGCGAATATGGTGTGGATATCATCAATGACATTTCTGCCGGACAGTTAGATGACACGATGTTTGATGCGATTGCCCGCCTGAATGTTCCTTACGTTTTGATGCATATACAGGGCGATCCGCAAAATATGCAGAAAAAGCCTCAGTATAAAAATGTTACTGGAGATGTTCTTTTGTTTCTGGCAAAAAAAATAGATCAACTCCGAAGCAGGGGCGTATCTGATATTATTGTAGATCCAGGGTTTGGGTTTGGCAAAACGATTAATCACAACTATGAATTACTGCATAATCTTGAACAATTTAAGATGTTTGAACTTCCATTATTAGTGGGTGTTTCCCGAAAGTCAATGATTTACAGGTTTCTTGGTGGAAGTCCGGAAACCGCTCTAAACGGCACTACCGTTCTTAATACCTTGGCTCTTACCGGTGGAGCTAAAATTTTAAGGGTTCATGATGTTAAAGAAGCCGCAGAATGTGTTAAATTAGTGGCAAAAACAGCGCAATTGTAATATTGCCTGCCATGTTTTGATTTCAAAAACAACTATATGACCTTTTTGGAAATAAGATTTATCGACCTGGTCGATATTTTTCTGGTTGCTTATCTGATGTATCGGCTTTACAAGCTGATAAAAGGTACTGTAGCGCTGAATATTTTTATTGGAATTTTTGCTTTTATCGTTTTTTGGCTTGTTATCAAGTCACTAAATATGGATTTGTCATCCACCATTCTCGACAACTTTGTGAATGTCGGGGTATTGGCTATTATAGTTGTGTTTCAGCAGGAGATCAGGCGATTTTTGCTTTTATTGGGGAGTAAATATAATTTGCACAACAAGTTTTCTTTCGACCGGTTTTTCGATAGCAAATCGGCCGGTATGATGAACATATACATCAGGCCCGTTGTTCAGGCCTGTGAAGATTTTGCCAAATCTAAAACGGGAGCTCTGATTGTAATTACCAAGAACTCGGAATTGCTTGATTTCGTCCATACCGGGGAACTCCTTAATGCCGTGATTTCCCGCCGGTTGCTTGAATCGGTATTTTTTAAGAACAGTCCCTTACACGACGGAGCCGTCATTATCAACAGAAACAAAATAAAAGCAGCCGGTTGTATTTTACCCGTATCTCAAAATATGGAACTTCCAAAACGTTTTGGCCTGCGTCACAGGGCGGGAATGGGAATTACTGAATCTACTGATGCTGTAGCTATTGTAGTGTCTGAGGAGCGGGGCCGGATTAGCTTTTTCCAAAATGGTAGAGGAGAGTACAACATTTCAATAGAAGAACTGGAAAAACGACTGGAAGAAGCAGGACTTACTAATTAAAGTTGTTTTATGATTGATTCATTGATTACCGAAATGCCAGGTTACAGGGAGGGGTGGCTGTTGTCTCTTGATTTCAGTCAGTATTTTCAACTTGCCCTGATGGTTCTTGTTTTGATAGTTACATGGGTTTTTACCCGGCCCGGGAAACTGACTTCGCAGGTTTCTGAAATGAAAAAAATATTTTTGATCTCTTTGGCCTGGGTCATTCGGGGTGTGGTTGTTGTGGGATTATCTCTTTGGGTGTTGGGGGTTCTCGGGTTAAATATTCGCGAGTTTTTTGGAACCCCTGTGGTTTCCATAACCGAAGAAATTCCCCTTTCTCCCTTTTTCCTTTTAACTCTGGTGGTTGGTGTTTATTTGCTGGTTATTTTCAATAAATTTATTAAGAGATTTATAACCAAAGCTGCAGAGAAGTGGCGTTTCGACAGAAACATAGCAAAACAATTGCGCCGTTTTGCTATGTTGTTACTGTTTGTCTTGCTGGGGAATCTTTGGCTACAATTGGCCGGATCCTTCTTATTGGATTTGTTTAATGACAAACTCTTTTCAATCAATGAAGTGTCAATTACAGTCGGGGTTCTGGTGTACTCTCTTTTAATTCTTTATGGGGTCTCTCTGGGAATTAGGCTGATTGAAGTTATTTATACCCGCCATGTTCTGTCGAAAGGTCTGAATATGGGCCAGTCCAGAACCGTTTTTCAGTTGTTGAAATATGCATTGTGGGTGGTGGCCATTGTTCTGGTACTGGATTCTATCGGTATCAATATCACGGTTTTAATAGCCAGTTCGGCAGCATTGCTGGTGGGACTCGGTTTTGGTATTCAGGGACTGTTCAATGATTATATTTCAGGATTGGTCGTTTTGTTTGAGGGCCTCATTAAGGTTGGCGATGTGGTGGAAATTGAGTCCGAGTTGATTGGGCGGGTAATGGATGTAGGATTAAGAACATCCAAGATACTTACCCGTGACAACATCATTATGATTGTGCCCAATCATAATTTTGTCGGGGATAAGGTTATTAACTGGAGTTATAACGAACAACGAACCCGTTTTTATGTTGAGGTTGGGGTTGCCTATGGGTCGGATGTGAGATTGGTTGAAAAACTGCTTATTGAGAGTGCCCTTGAGCAGGATGAAGTCATCAATGAACCCAAACCGCAGGTTCTCTTTCGGGATTTTGGCGATTCTTCGTTGGATTTTCGTTTGTTTTTTTGGGTAGAGGAAGTTTTTTATGTGGAAATTCTTAAAAGCAAGATACGTTTTACCATTGATGCCAAGTTTCGTGAGAATGGTGTAACTATTCCTTTTCCTCAGCGGGATATACACTTCAAATCAGGGTGGGAGCAAAAAGGGGGGTGACTATTTTCAATAGATTCGTTATTGTCCGGAGAAACTTAATTCCTGAGAAAAGATCGCTTCACTTTGCTGGCAATGGCACTGAAAAGTAGCTATCAAGTCCCGCCATTGCGAACGTAGTGAAGTAATCTAAATAATAGTTCGGTGCTTCATCCGAGCTTTTTTATTATCCCGCAAATGCCTGTTTCGCCCTTGCATTTTGCAAAATATTGTCCACCACATAGAACAGGTGGTTTTTATCTTCCTGCGGCAGTTTTTGAATTTCCTGAATTTTCTTGATGACATCGGTATCAAGCAGAAATTCGGTATGGCCTACCAGATAATCCAGAGACACACCAAGAGCTTGTGCCATTTTACGGGCAATTTCTATCGAAGGTGTACGTTCATTGCGTTCATACCTTTCAATAATAGTACCGGAAGTCCCAATGGCTTTGCCCAGCTTCTCACGGTTAAAGACCTACTCTTGGAGAAGTTTGTAACTTCGTCGTTTTTCATTTGTAGTCTCCATACTACCTTTTGCAGTTTTTAAGGGTGAAGATAAATTTATTATCAGATCGGATTTCATTTAAAGGACTTTAAGGTGGTGTTTGGGGTGGCTGTTCGTGACGGCAGGATAATAATTATACCTTTACTTTCAATCGAGAATAAAAGTCTAATGTTTTAATTTTCATACTTCAAAAAAATTAAATATTATTGTAGGAACTAATCCGGAATAACTATGAAAAAGTTTGTTTTGTCTTTTCCTGCTGTTAAGTCAATGAAGTTTCATGCTCAAAAACGGGTCAAAGGATTTACGCTTCCCGAATTATTGGTAGTCCTTGTGATTATTGGCATATTGCTGTTGATTGCCTTGCCTAACCTGATGCCCCTTATTTCCAAAGCCAAGAGCTCTGAGGCGCAGATGCAGCTCAACCATGTTAAGATTACTGCAGGGAAGAAGGAAACAGCAAAAGACACATCAACACCAAACTAAGGAGCATCAGGAATTTTTACAAGTACCTGAAAGAACAAAATCCGGAGCTGACCAACCCGGCAGCCAATCTGAATCTGAAAGGCATCCGGCAAAAACTACCTTCCGATATTATCGACTTTAAAAAACTTGAAAGCCTTTACCAATCCTTCGAAACCACCACCAACAGAGAGAAACGAAACAAAATCATTTTAGGCTTCCTGGTTTACCAGGGTGTAACCACCGAAGAGCTGCACCGGCTTGAGCCAACCCATTTAAAACTCAAAGAAGGCAAAGTACATGTTCCTGGTAACAGAAGAAGAAACAGTCGGATTTTAGAGCTAAAACCCTTCCAAATACTGGAATTACATGAGTATCTAAAGGAAATAAGACCAACGATATTAAATGAAATCAAAAAGTCACGGCCAGCACGAAAGCCCGATAAAATCAATCAACCCAAAATTGAAAACCAGCTATTTATCAGCATCAACGGCAGTGAGAACATCAAAAACAGTCTTTTGCACATGTTTAAAGCCATCCGGAAACTAAACCCTGAAATCCTTCATCCCAAACAGATAAGAGCAAGCGTGATAACCTACTGGTTGAAAAACCACAATCTAAGGCAAGTCCAATACATGGCCGGGCACAAATACGTAAGCAGCACCGAACGCTACCAGCTGAATAACCTGGATGAACTTCAAAACAAATTAGAAAAGTACCACCCTTTAAAATAGAGCGCTATGGAAAAGAAAGAAGTAAAAGCCACGATAATCCTTGCCGGACAAACCCATGAAATCTACATCAGCCAGGCACGAGCAAAACAAATAAAACGCTTGCAAAAGCTGATAAAAGAAAACAAATCCCGAAATAAATAACCCACCGCACAAGACCCGGTAAAGCGGTGTTCGTCATCGTCAGTCAGCAAAAAGCCACGCCAAGCCGTCCGGCACTTTTTTATAACCACATAAATTTTTAAGGCATAAAAAAGCGCCGTCCGCCCTTCGGGTTCCGCTACGCTTCAGCTTGTCATGTTTTTTGCGTTCCTTCCTCTTCCTCACTGCAGCTCTCTTGTCTGCTTAGGCCGCTTGTTCCAAAGCTTCGTTCGTTCCTCTCTACGCTATGGCTCAAGCCGCCACGCATCCCTTCGCTGCTGTGTCAGGCTCGCCTGCTAACTCCCTCGGTTCGGCTTTGTCACAGTTTTGGAGCCACCGCACGAAAACCCCATCCCGAAAGTCAAAAACTCCGCCAAAACTTCAGCGTAAACGCCACTGCCGACTTCGCTTCCTTCCCGATGAATCGGGATCGGCTTCCGCCGTCTGGCCTCGGTCGTACTCGCAGACGGCTCGCATCCCGAAGCTTCGGGATTCCCTTCGCTACGGTTGCAATCCGTTCGTTCCTCACTCATTGTACCCTTCGCCCGTCCGCACGCTCAAGGCTGTTTTTCCACGCACAAAACCCCATAAACAGCAGGTTGCTGATGAAAAAAAAGAGATAAAGAGAAACCCTCTGATAGACAAAAATCAAAAAAAGCACAGCAAAGATAAGCCCATATGCTTGCCTGGCTTTTGCATCCCTCACCATAGCATCCCTGGTAAAAAGGATGTGTTTCTTATCGTTTTCTTTAAGGGATAGTACATTATTAATTCTATCCAGGATGATCTTGTCTTTAATGTAGTTATCGGCATTGCCTGTCAGATAATCCAGTGAAACTTACAGCACACTTGCAATTTTGGAGGCCATATCAATAGAAGGCTTCACTTGTCTGGCTTTGTATTTACGTATCCAGTATTGCATCTTGTAACGGGATGCTCCGATTTGTTCTGCGTAACTTGCCATAGTTTTGCCACTGGGCTGCTGAAGGGACACGTGCTCAAGCATGCTTTGGTTCAAAGATTTTCTGTGTTGCATGAGGTTTTTTGGCAAAGGTAGTCGCCCGGGTCATGCCGGAGAAGATGTCTTTGCTGGTGCGGATACTATTTGAATTTTAATTCTTTCCTATCCTTTGAGGAAGTTTTTGGTATTTTCTTTCAAAGACACTATATTAAAGAATTGTGCGACTGTCTGACGAAAGGCAGATTAAAGATGGTCAATAACTTTGAAAATTTAAGACGGATGAACATTGCAATAAGTGGTATAACCGGATTAGTAGGACAAGCATGTTCCGAAAGGCTTTTGAATGCAGGTCATTGCGTAACCGGCATTGGACGCAGGGACTTCGGGAGCGGTTTTGAACACTTGCAGAGTAAGTTGAGTGGCATTGACGTCATAGTCCATCTGGCCGGGGCTCCCATTTTAAAACGTTGGACGGAAAAATGGAAAGACACCATTTTGAAAAGTCGTACAGAGACGACCCGAAAACTGGTTGAGGCAATGAACGGAATGAGTCAGCCTCCGTCGGTTTTTGTGTCAGCGTCGGCAGTGGGTATTTACAATACTTTTGAAGTGCATGATGAATATTCAACCGAATTTGCAGATGACTTCCTGTCTTCAGTTTGTCAACAATGGGAGGCCGAGGCTATGAAAATTGATACCGCAAAAACCCGATTGGCCATTATTCGCCTTGGAATGGTACTGTCGGGTGATGGAGGGGCTCTGAAACAGATGTCCCTTCCCTTTAAAATGGGGATGGGGGGACGAATAGGTGACGGGTTGCAGCCGATGCCTTATATTCATATTGATGATTTGACCGCTGCTGTGCAGTGGATTATTGACAATGAAGATCAGAAGGGTGTTTTTAATATGGTTGCACCCCAGATGATTTCCAATGCAGAGTTTACTTTTGCATTAAGTGCCGTGTTGAACCGTCCTGCTTTTTTTGTGATTCCTGAATTTGTTTTGCGGCTGTTGTATGGAAGGGCAGCAGAGGTATTGACCAAAGGCCGGAAAGTAGTTCCTCATCGGCTTCCCGATAGTGGTTTTCGGTTTGAATTTCCGGATATTCGGCTGGCACTGACCCATTTGCTGGACAAATAAAAACGGGATACATTGCTGTACCCCGTTTATTTAAACAGAAAGACAAACTAATTTGTCTCAGGCAGTTACTTCGTCGAGTTGAGGACCCGCTGATACCAGAGCCTGACCTTCTTCATTATCAGTGTACTTCACAAAGTTTTTAATAAATCGGGAGGCAAGATCTTTAGCTTTTTCTTCCCATTCTTCAGAATTGTTATACGTGTCTCTGGGATCCAGAATATCTGGATTCACATTCTCAAGTGATGTGGGAACTTCCAGATTGAAAATCGGGACAACTTTTGTCTCTGATTTTTCAATGGAGCCATCCAGAATTCTATCAATGATAGCCCTGGTGTCTTTTATGGAAATGCGTTTCCCGGTACCATTCCAGCCTGTGTTAACTAAATAGGCCGTTGCATCTGCTGCTTCCATTCTCTTAACCAGTTCTTCAGCATATTTGGTAGGATGAAGAGAAAGAAAAGCTTCACCAAAACAAGCGGAAAAAGTTGGAACCGGTTGAGTGATACCACGCTCTGTTCCAGCTAATTTTGCAGTAAACCCGGATAAGAAGTGGTATTTTGTTTGTTCCGGTGTGAGTTTAGAAACCGGAGGCATTACACCAAAAGCATCAGCTGTAAGGAAAATGACTTTCTTTGCATGTCCTGCTTTCGAAACAGGTTTTACAATATTGTGAATGTGGTAAATGGGGTAAGAAACCCGGGTATTCTCTGTTTTCGAGGAATCCGTAAAATCAATTTTCCCACTTTCGTCAACACCCACATTTTCCAGAAGTGCATCACGTTTGATAGCTGCAAAGATATCGGGTTCAGCTTCTTTGTCCAGATTAATGGTTTTTGCGTAACATCCTCCTTCAAAATTGAAGACGCCATCGTCATCCCATCCGTGTTCATCATCACCAATTAGTGCTCTTTTGGGGTCAGTAGAGAGAGTGGTTTTGCCGGTTCCGGAAAGTCCAAAGAAAATTGCTGTATCACCCTCTTGGCCTACATTGGCAGAACAGTGCATAGCTGCAATTCCCTGAAGTGGAAGTAAATAATTCATCATGGCAAAAATTCCTTTTTTCATCTCTCCGCCATACCATGATCCACCAAGCACATGCATCTTCTCTGTGAGGTTAAATACAGTGTAAACCTCAGAGTGCAAACCGTGCTCTTTCCATTTTGTATTGATTGTTTTGGCAGCATTTAAAGAAACAAAATCAGGTTCTCCAAAATTGGCCAATTCCTCTTCGGTGGGACGGATAAACATGTTTTTCACGAAATGTGCCTGCCAGGCAACTTCCATGATAAATCTTACTTTAAGGCGCGTGTCAGGATTGGCCCCACAGAAAGTATCCATTACGTATAGCTTCTTTCCCGAAAGCTGTTGAATAGTCATCTCTTTCAAATCTTCCCATACTTCCGGGGTCACTGGCTTGTTGTCGTTGGGGGCGTGCCCGGAAGTCCACCATATTGTATCCTCAGTGGTTTTGTCTTTGACAATATACTTGTCTTTTGGTGAGCGACCAGTAAATACTCCTGTATCTACAGCAACAGCACCCAACTCCGTGACCACACCTTTTTCATAACCTTCAAGGCTTGGGCTGGTCTCATCCTTAAATAAAATTTCATACGAGGGATTGTGGACAATTTCTTTAACGTCCTTAATTCCGTACTTTGTTAAATCTGGTTTTTGCATATTAAATTTATTTTTACTTTATACAATACTCGTGTGATGAGTTTTTTAATTTAAATTGCTCCAAAAGTATAAAAAAATCCCTTAATAAAGAAAAAAATCATTAAATGATTTTGAGTTTAAACCGTATATTTGTTTTAAAATGTTGGTTTTTAGGGTTGTTAGGATGTCAAATGACAAAAAAACGACCATTCGTAAGAAATGACCGTTTCATTATACCAAAATGCAACCAAACACACAAGTTTAAGTTGTTAAAACAAACATTTAATTATGCAATTAAGTATTAAATAGCGCCAGTAAGCAAACGAAGGAATTTTTAGTCTTTGATCAGAAAGCGCCAAATACAAAGCCTGCCCCGATTTTTTCGGGGGGCTTTCGAAGTTTTTGAATCCAAGGAGTCCCGATTGTGCTTTTTGTTGGTTTTTAGGGTAAAAACCTTACAAAAGCCACTTCGGGATAACTGATTCAAAAACGAGAATAACAGTTTACC
>Ga0163225_100350_pt1 | contig 14228 bp, 9 predicted proteins | sample MSEWel2016_04_06_2_FD_113145 | JGI IMG/M metagenome (GOLD analysis project Ga0163225, IMG submission 113145) | Subsurface microbial communities from deep shales in West Virginia, USA - MSEEL Well Study Marcellus 5H_2016_04_06 ... | reverse complement strand
GCCTCACCTTCCTCTCCGGCCCCCTTATCCGTGAGATCATGAATATCTCCCTCCTTGAAGAGGGGCTTGTCGACTACCGGAATGTCTGCACACGGGTCGGAACACCCGTCTATGATGCACATTTAATCGATGTCGGGAGGGGTTTTGAGGCAAAGGACAACTCAAACCTCCAGGAGAATGCCGAGACATCCCATAAGAAGAAGGCAGACAAGATCAGTAAAGAGCAGTACCTCCTCCAGCTCCCCCCGGAACTTGCCGATATCCACCTGACCGGTGACATGCATATTCACGACCTCGAATATTTCGGGTCACGCCCGTTCTGCCAGGACTGGGATCTCCGTTATTTCTTCTACTATGGCTTAATGCCTGATGGAAACGGGACAAAAGCCAGTGTTGCAGGTCCTGCCAAACGTGCCGAGGTTGCTGTGCTCCATGCGGTCAAGGCACTCGGATCCGCACAGACAAACTTTGCCGGAGGGCAGGGTTACTACAACTTCCTCACCTTCTTAGCCCCCTATGTCGAGGGGATGGACAGGGGCGAGATCAAACAGCTGATGCAGATGTTTGTCTATGAGATGACCCAGATGATGGTGGCACGCGGCGGCCAGGTCGTCTTCTCATCAGTCCAGCTCTCACCGGGAGTTCCAAAGCTCTGGCGTGACAAGCCGATCGTCTTCAAAGGCAAGGTCTGGAATGGCAGGCAGGCTCCGTTCAGGGCATATGGAGAGTTTGAACGTGAAGTCCGGCTTCTCTTTGCAACCCTGATGGAGGTGATGCTTGAGGGCGATAACTGGGGCAAGCCCTTCAACTTCCCAAAACCCGAGATTAGTATTGAACCTGACTTTATGGATGAGGATGAAGACTTCAATGCGAACAATCCGGATATTCCGACCTACCGTGAACTCTACCTGATGACCTTTGAGCTTGCATCAAAGTTCGGCACCCCATACTATGACAACCAGCTTCCTGCATACCGGGGTGCCGGAGAGGGGATCTCATGTTACCAGTGCTGTGCCTATCAGTTCTCGACAACAGCGGCAAATGACACCACATTCGAGGATAAACTCACATTCACAGATGGTAAACATTTTTCAATGGGATCCTGGCAGGTGATCTCGGTGAACTGTCCACGGGCAGCATTCCGGGCCGACCATGACGACCAGAAACTCTTTTCCGAACTCCGAAAGCTGATGGATTCGGCAGTCTCGATCTTTAAGATCAAACGCCGCTGGATGGAACTTGTCAGGGCAAACGGACGGATGCCGTTTGCGATGCAGAGGCCAAAAGATCCGGAGACACATGAACGGGGAGCTGTCGCAGTCGATCTGGAGGGGCTTGTCTATACTGTTGGGATCGTCGGAGTCAACGAGATGATCCAGCATCATCTCGGCTCCCAGCTCCACGAGACCAAAGAGGCATTCAGATTCGCCGTCCGGACAATGACGGAGATGGAACAGTATGCAAAGAAACTCTCGGCAAAACACGGGATGACGATTGCACTTGCACGCACCCCCGCAGAGACGACCGGGCAGCGGTTTGCCGTTGCCGATCTGCTTGACGAGCAGTTCCGCCCCCATGCCCTCAGGATCGTCAAGGGAGATACGAAGAACCTGCTTGAACGGTCAAAGAAGACACTTGATCTCCCGGTCTACTATACAAACGGCATCCACGTCACACCTTCTGCAGATATTCCACTGACAAGGCGGATGGAGATCGAGCATGTCTTCTTCCCGATCGTCGACGGGGGCAATATCTTCCATATCTGGCTGGGCGAGGGGCGGCCTGATCCCCGTGGTCTGATGGACATGGCGATGAACCTCTGCAGAACCACCCAGATCGGGTACTTCGCCTTCACCCGCGATCTGACGGTATCACTCAAGCAGTTTACCGAGTACCGCTCTGATAAAACACCGGAAACCAGCGGGAGTATAGCGCAGGCAGACCGGCGCGTGCTCATCTGAATACCCCCACCATATCTTTCATCGCCTCAAAGCACCAATAGAGTGAATGATGCGAGAGCCGGCTGTAAAAAAAGAACTCTTCTGGTGCGATGCCTGCAATCTTCCGCTTATCGGGAGGAGATGCGGATGCGGAAAAGAGGCGCGGGCGATCCCCCTGCTGGAACCATATGACCTGAGGCCCGCCCTCGATGCAGATCACGATCTCATTCAAAAGCTGCTCAACAACCGGTTTGGAAAGATCCCCCTTCCGGACATTATCCTCCTGAACAAGACCGGCGGAAGAGACAGGGCCGATCTCATCATCATGAATGGCTGCCGCTTCGGCTGGCTCCTCTTCGACCCGATATCCCGGCAGTTCTCACTGGATATCGCACCGGAATCCCTTCCCTACCTCCTGAAATATGCAACAACCGGCATCGTAAACTTAGATGATCACCTCGACAGGGAGAAAAAAGTCAGGATCGGAGGGAAGCGCTTCCCCCTTACGTCACCTGTTCCGGATGGCACCGTCATCGTCTCATACAGGAGAAAATACGGAACCGGTGTTGTTCGTGATGGCCACATAAGGGTGAAGGAACTGGCACAGACAGAACCGGCATCCTTTAAAAACCCCGACTGGAAGAGGGCAATCCATCAGAACCAGTACCACCTCAGGCTTATGGAGCGGGATAGCCTTCGGATCATCAACAAGCATAAAAATGACCGGCCAACGGCAAATGTCTCGTTCTCGGGAGGAAAAGACAGTGCCGCCGTCCTCCACCTTGCCAGAAAAGCCGGAGTGGAATCGGCATTCTTCATCGATACCGGAATTGAACTGCCGGAGACGATCAGGTATATCGAATCACAGAATGTCGATATCATCAGAAAAGCCGGAGATTTCTTCGCAGCAGTCGAAAAGGCCGGACCGCCGGGGAAAGATCACCGCTGGTGCTGCAAACTCTTAAAACTCCACCCGCTCCGGATCTATCTCTCGGAAGTTGGGGCATCAGTCACCTTTCAGGGGAACCGATGGTACGAATCGTGGAATCGGGCAGACCTTGATGAGACGAGCCAGAACCCGGCAAACCCGCTCCAGCTGAATGTATCACCGATACGAAACTGGCGGGCATTTGAAGTCTTCCTCTACCTCTGGTGGCAGGAGGTCCCGATCAATCCCCTCTATGGTATGGGGCTTGAGCGGATCGGCTGTTATCTCTGCCCGGCAATGCTCGAGAGCGAATATGAACTGCTCAGGACACTCCATCCCGATCTGTGTGACCGATGGGATGCCTTCCTCAGGAAATGGGCTGAGAAGAACGGGCTGCCTGATGCATACCACCAGTGGGGGCTCTGGCGATGGAAGGCACTCCCCCCGAAGATGCGTGAGCTCTGCCGTGAGCATGATATCCCGGTGAACAAGGACTTCACCTTAAAAGAAGGCACACCGCAGAAGAGAAGCGAAGGGATAGGGAAAGGAAACAGGGGTGAAGATAATACTCTGGAGAAGACGAAAGAGGCATCCTTTTCTGAGACAATACGACGGGATTTTCCGATCATCCACGACAGCATCTACCTCGATTCAGCAGCAATGAGCCTCTCCCCTGAGCCGGTTGTGAATGCTGTTGTTGAGTTTGAACACCGGTATCGATCCAATGTCGGACGAGGCATTCACCGGTTCACCCGGATCGCCTCTCAGCGGTACTGGCATGCCCATGAGAAGGTCGCCCGGTTCATCGGGGGCGAAGAGGGAACTACCGTCTTTACAAAAAATACCACCGAGTCGATCAATATGGTTGCCCGTGGTCTTGACTGGAAACCCGGGGATCGTATAATCACCACCATCCTCGAACACCATTCAAACCTCCTTCCCTGGAAGGCGCTTGAAGCAGAGGGTGTTGAGATAATTGTCATCGGCCTACAACCAGACTATACGCTCGATCTAAAAGCCTTTGAGGAGGAGCTCAGACAAGGAGCGAAACTTGTTGCAATCACCCATGCCTCAAATGCAATCGGGGCGATCATGCCTGTCAAAGAGATCGGAGAGATCTGCAGGAGATACAATACCCTCCTCCTCATCGATGCCGCACAATCAATACCGCATATGCCGGTGAATGTCCGTGATATCGGCTGCGATTTCTGCTGTTTCTCAGGCCACAAGATGCTTGCTCCCACCGGAACCGGTATCCTCTGGATGAAGGAGCCGATCATTCAACCGATGATGCTGGGAGGGGGGATGATCGAAGAGGTGCATCAGGATGGGTTTGTCATAATAGAAGGGTACCAGCAGTATGAAGCCGGCACTCCGAATATTTCAGGCGGGATCGGGCTTGGCGTTGCAGTCGACTACCTTGAGAAGATAGGAATGACGCAGATACGTCGCCATGAAGAAGAGCTCACCACCCATCTGATCGATAAGCTCTCGCTCATCGATGGAGTGATCGTCCATGCACCCGCTGATCCGGCAGCAAGGATCGGTGTTGTCTCTTTTTCGATTGACGGGCTCCACCCCCATGACATTGCAGAACGCCTTGATACCGATTTTGATATCCTGGTGAGATCCGGCCATCACTGCTGCCAGCCGCTTATGGAGTCGCTTGGCCTTTCGAATGGAACGGTGAGGGCAAGCCTGGCTCTCTATACCACCATCGATGAGGTCGATCTCCTGATAGCAGCGGTACAGGAGATCACACGGAGTCTTTAATCATCCCGGGATGTGAGAAGCAGGCAATTCTGCCTTGCTGTGTATGAGCGATGATACAGAGGTTTGTCTCATTTGCAATCGAAACGGCAAGATCTGTTACCTGCCCGGTTGATATCAGGATCGGGATCCCGGCAAGAAGGCATCTCCGGACAATCTCTGAGGTAATCCTGCCGGAAATCCCAAGAACTGCACCCGAAAAGTCCAAATCGTGCTGAAGACCATACCCGATCAGCCGGTCAACTGCAGCTGAACAGCCGAGATCATGGAACGAGGCAATGAGTCCTCCATCCCAATCCGTCACTATTGCTGATTCTTTTTCTCCCGGCAGGTGTGAGATAACCTGCCTGATGACAGACAAAGAGATGAGACTGCTGCCATCCGGAATCCGGGGAAGTGATGTCATATCAATATAGGAGGTGCTCCCTCCGCACCCGGCAAGAATAGTCTTTCTCCTGCCGGTGATCCGAAAGGGGTTTGTTGTCAGAACACTGATCCTGTTCTTCTCGATTCTGATTGATTCGATATCATCTTTCGATCTGATGATCTCTTCTGAGAAGAGAAAACCGATCGTATACTCCTCAAGACTTCCCGGAGAGAGAATCACCGTTTCTGCATGACGACCATTCACAAAAAGGGCAACTACCATCTCCTGATATGCACACTCTGTTGATTCCGGCTGCTCGCTCTCATCAAGGAGAAGACAGGGGAGGGAACAGAAATCAGAATAAGGCATAGAGATGAACCATCCTTCCAGAGAGCAGAACGAAGAACTGCTCCTGTATCAAAAAAAAATTATTCCTGAATCAGTTCGACATCCGCGATGTCAAACTGTCTCCGGAGAAGCTGCTTGGCTTTTGAGATATTCTTACCTTCTTTGCCGATTGCAAGGCCCCGATCATCCTCTCCGACTTCAACCTGTGCAACCCGCTCCTCATCCTCGCCTTCAAACTCAATCGAGAGAACCTGGGCAGGGAGGAAACAGTTCCTGATGAACTGAATGAGATCGTCAGAATATTCAACGACCTCAACACGCCTGTCAAGAGCCTCCATTGCCTTCTTAATGGAGGCACCTTTTTTTCCGATTGCAAGACCCATCTCGCCGGGGTTGATGATGAAGATGACCCGGTCGTGCCTGTCATCGATGACACAGTCGCGTGCACCTGCACCTGTAAGGCTCTCGAACTGGGAGATCAGATGCATGCAGTCTTCATTTAAGGTTATTTCCGACATATCAAGCTCTCTGAATATTTAAAATGTCGGATTCACCGGCGTTAATAACTGCAAGTGCGCTTACGATGAAATCCTTTCCGCACTCTTTGCCGAGCTGGCGGCCTGAGCCGTTGTAATGGTATACAGCGACCTTATCCTGTGCTTCAACGATCTTTTTTAAGTCTTCCGGGCAGTTCTTTGCAATTATTACGAGCTTTGCGGTTTCATCTTGAATGCTCGCCTCTGTGCTGTTTCGGCCAAGAATGACCGTTCCGGTCTTCATTGCCCTGCGTAAAGATGTATTGAAATCCATTAGTTGTCACCTGTTTTGGTGATTGTTTGCATTGGTTTTACTACCAAACGGACATCGCCGGTTCCAAGCCGGATCGGCTGGCCGACAATGACATTCTCTGTCACACCACAGAGTTCATCATGCTCATGAGCAATTGATGCATCAAGGAGGTGATTTACGGTCACCTCGAATGCTGCACGTGACAGGACACTTTCTTTCTCTCCAGCAATCCCGTGACGGCCAATCTGTTTGACCTCGCCATCCATGCACATCATATCTGCGACGAGCATGATATGACGAACATCAACACCAATACCCTGTTCACGAAGTGTGCTGTTTGCCTCATGGATAATAGCATCCCGGGCAGCTTCGATCCCAAGGACATGGGAGATCTCGCTGATATTATTCGTTCGGGTACGGGTGGTGTCCACACCCTCTACCTCGAATACGTCTTTAAGATTGGATCCTTCAGTATATAGGATATACTCTCCGGACTCCTTTCTGACGACGACACGCTGGATGTCATCGATACCCTGAACAATGACATTTCTGACATGTTCCTGGAGCTGGAAGAGATTCTGGTAGCTATCCTGGTCTTTTGGGAGGAATCTGAGGGTTCCTGCCTCTTCATTCACCTCAGACTCGAAGTCACGGTAATGACGGCGTTCACGGATCTTCGCCGGAGCGCGCTCAAGAATATCCTGAACTTTGATCCGGCGCTTATCACATACCGCCCTGTTTAATGTGACAACAACAGCCATATTCTCCATATCTGTTGTGATATCACCAAATTCGTGGAGCGGCGATGCCTCAATATCCCAGGAGACCTCACGGGCATGGTCACGGTTATCACGGTACCCATCCTCCAGGTGAATCGTCATTGCTGGTGTTGACGGCTCACGCCTGGCATCCATAATCTCTATGAGACGCGGCAGACCAAGGGTGACGTTAATCTCAGCGACACCCGCATAGTGGAACGTACGCATCGTCATCTGTGTACCCGGCTCACCGATCGATTGTGCCGCGATGATACCTACCGCCTCACATGGTTCGATTCGTGTAGACAGGTATTCCTTTACAACCCGGTTGAGGATCTCGTCGAACTGCTCATCAGTCACCGGCGATCCTTTCTCTTCCTTCTTCAGAAGGAGGGTGATCAACTGATCATGTGTCTTGACCGGGAGATTTGCATCATTGATTCTGAGGATTCGACTGATGATACGCTCAAATACCTCTTCCTGAACATCGCAATCGGCGAGCCAGTCGGTGATCAGCGTGTAAATCGTCTCCGGGAGGGTATGTGAATCGATCCTGTCAACATACTGTTTGTTCATCTCAGACCTCCTCCTTTAAGACACTCTCAACGATTCCTTTGACATCCACCGGATCTCCAAAGGCGCTCTTTGTGGGATCGGTCCCGTCCTCTCCATACTTGAACTGAATGATCCGCCCACCTGTTGTTCTCACGGTACCGTCATAGGCGACTTTGAGGTCCTGAAGTGCATTGATCAGCCTCCTCTGGAGGTAACCACTCTGCGAGGTCCTGACCGCAGTATCGACAAGACCTTCACGACCACCGATTGCATGGAAGAAGAACTCTGTCGGTGAGATTCCACTCTTGTAGGAGTTCCGGATGAAACCATGTGCTCCTGCACCCTGGTCGTATTTCTTAAAGTGAGGGAGGGTTCTCCCTTCGTATCCACGAACGATACGTTCACCACGAACAGACTGCTGCCCGATACACCCGGCCATCTGTGTCAGGTTCAGCATGGAACCACGAGCACCGGAGACCGCCATTACGACAGCAGAGTTACCCAGACCAAGGTGGCTGCCTGCAATATCACCGGTTTTATCCCTCGCCTTTCCGAGGACCTGCATGATCTGCATCTCAAGTGTCTCCTCGGCAGTTCTTCCTGGCATTGGTTCCAGCTGGCCGTTGTTATAGATCCGGATCCTCTTCTCCACATCCTGTTCAGCCTCATCCAGCAGATCGCGGATCTGTCCATACTCGGTCCTGCTGAGATCTTCGTCATCAATGCCAAAGGAGAAGCCGATGAACATGATACTCCGTATCGAGAGTTTGGTCATATCGTCGATATATTCGCGTGCCCGTTTCAGACCGTGTGTCCGGATGATCCGGTTCATTATCGCGCCTTCAAACGCACCAACGGATTTCTTGTCAATTGTTCCGGAGATATGATCCCCATCGATGATCCTGACATAGGCATCACGTTCGCAGAGATCTTTTTTGCATTCATTGCAGTTTACGCATGATGTTGCCCGGTAGACCATGTTCAGTCCCCGTGGGAGGATCATCGAAAAGACCTGTTTATTGCTCCAGTAGGATACACCATCCTCGACCTTGCCGGGCTTTGGAAGGAACTCGATATCCGCATGCCGTAAGAGATAGAGAACTTCCGGCTTGGTAAACCAGCGCAATTCGTGCGTCAGAAGGAAGATGCCGGAGATGTGATCGTGAATCCCGCCGATGATTGGTCCGCCAAAACGCGGCGAGAGGATATTCTCCTGAACCGATGCAAGAAGCGATGCTTCTGCTCTTGCCTCTTCGGTCTGGGGAACATGCATGTTCATCTCATCACCATCAAAGTCAGCATTGTATGGCGGACAGACTGCCGGGTTCAACCGGAATGTCTTATCTCCCATCAGTTTGATCCGGTGTGACATGATACTCATACGGTGCAACGATGGCTGACGATTGAAGAGGACGATATCGCCATCCCTGAGCTGCCGGTCTACGGTCCATCCGGGCTCAATCATCGAGGCAACCATTTCACGGTTATCAAGAAGGCCTGAACCGCCATGAAGACGCAGCCTTCTGTTATCGGGGCGGATAGCATAGTTGGCGCCACAGGGATCGCGGAGTGTCGACCGCTCGGGTCCGACAAGAATCATTGAGCGGAGCTCTTCGATATTCTCTTTTGTCACACGGATTGGAACCGACATCTCGTTTGCGATTGCAAGCGGGATACCGAGTTCGGATACCGAGAGGTTGGGATCAGGAGAGATAACGGTACGGGCAGAGAAGTTGACACGCTTTCCTGAGAGTGAACCTCTGAATCGCCCGTCCTTTCCTTTCAGTCTCTGGGAGAGGGTCTTTAAAGGCCGACCTGAACGGTGGCGTGCAGGCGGGCATCCGGCCACCTCATTATCCATGTAGGTGGTCACATGGTACTGGAGTAGTTCCCAGAGATCTTCGATGATCAGCTGGGGTGCTCCGGCATCCTGGTTCTCCTTGAACCGCTGATTAATCCTGATGATATCAACAAGTTTGTGGGTCAGGTCATCTTCAGAGCGCTGTCCGTTCTCAAGGATGATCGAGGGGCGCACCGTCACCGGAGGAACCGATAACACCGTCAGGATCGTCCATTCGGGCCGTGCTACGGTTGCATCGATTCCAAGAATCTTGAGATCATCATCGGGAATGCGCTCAAGGCGTGCACGGATGTCGGCGGGAGTCAGCTTGTGCTCTGTCTTCCGGCCATCTTCGGTCCATGCCTCCATGAAGGTGGTCGGTTTTTCGAAGTTCACCTTCAGCTGCTGCTCGGCACAGTGCGGGCAGACCCGCTCTTTTTTGATATCCTTCTCAGAGACGACATCGGCGGAGAAGGGATCGTCACCCAGTGCGGAGAATTTCTCGATCTCCTGTGGCTCAAGGAGCAGTCGTCCGCATGCACGGCAGCTGACACGGAGAAGTTTCCTGATCAGCCGCGTGTATCCGACATGGATGACTGGTTTGGCAAGATCGATGTGGCCGAAGTGACCGGGGCAGTCACCTGATTTCTGGCCGCAGGTCTTGCACCGGAGACCCGGATCAATGACTCCGAGACTCGGGTCCATCAGACCTTTGCTGTAAGGGAAACCATCATCGTCATAGGTGTCTGGCCAGATCACCTTGCATACACTCATTTTTCTGACATCTTTCGGTGAAAGAAGGCCAAAATCTAATTTTCCTATTCGTTTTGGGCTTGGCATATTCAGATCACCTCAGACTATATCCTCAAGCATCAGTCGAGGTGCAATACCCATACTGATCATCTCATCCAGAAGGAGCTTGAACGCATAACTCATCTCAACTTCATAGATATCCGTCTCAGCACCACAGGCAAGACATGAAGTTACCTTCCGCTTCGCATCATACATGGCAACCATACCGCACTGGGCACAGACCCATTCCTTCACGGCATCCGATTCATCAAGGAGACGTTCCTTCAGGGCCATCGCAGCGCCATGGCCGATCATCACATCACGCTCCATTTCACCAAACCGAAGACCTCCCTCACGGGCACGTCCTTCGGTTGGCTGGCGGGTCAACACCTGCACCGGTCCGCGGGATCGTGCATGCATCTTGGTTGAGACCATGTGGTAGAGCTTCTGGTAGTAGATGACTCCAACATAGATATCGGCGGCAAACGGTCTGCCGGTGATGCCATCATACATCACTTCGCGTCCGGTATGGGAGAATCCAAGATCCTGAAGCTCGTCTCTGAGAGCAAACTCTTTTTCACCACGGAAGGGGGTTGCATCGATACGGCGCCCCTGAAGACTGCCAACCTTTCCACCAATCATCTCGATCATATGACCAATCGTCATACGTGAGGGGATGGCATGGGGGTTGATGACGAGATCAGGTGAGATCCCCTCGGCAGTAAACGGCAGATTCTCCTGCGGAGCGATAAGCCCGACAATACCTTTCTGTCCATGCCTTGAGGCAAACTTATCCCCGATCTCAGGCACCCTGAGATCACGGGTCCTGACTTTTACGAGGCGGGATGAGTTTTCACCCTCGGTGAGGATGACGGTATCGACAATACCATGCTCATTGCTCCGCATCGTAACCGAGGTATCCCTCCGTTTTTCAACAGCGATCAGTTCAGCTGTCGGCTCTTCAAGGAAACGCGGGGGCGAAGTTTTTCCGATCAGAACAGATTTCTCATTTACGATCGTCTCGGGGCTGATGATACCATCGGAATCAAGATTCCTGTATGCATCTTCACCATGAGATCCGGACACTTCCTCATCCGGGATCTCAATCCTGTCAATCTGGCCACCGGGGTATCTCCGTTCTTCACCCTCATAGGTTCTGAAAAAATGAGAACGCCCGACACCCCGTTCGATTGAGGCTTTATTAAAGATGAGTGCATCTTCGATATTGTAGCCTTCGTAACTGAGGATGGCAACAACGAGGTTGTAGCCCTGGGGTCGCTCTTCGGATCCGATCAGTTCCGCTGCCTGTGTCTTCACAAGCGGCCGTTGTCCATAGTGAAGCATGTGGCCACGGGTATCGGGGCGGAGTTTCATATTCGCCTGTGCAAACCCAAGTGCCTGCTTGACCATTCCAGCACCCATGGTGACACGGGGGGATGCATTGTGTTCGGGGAATGGAACGTGTGCCGCACCGATACCGAGCATCAGCTGAGGATCGATCTCCATATGTGTATGGTCGGGGGTGAGTCCCTCCTGATTAACAGCGATATAGAGATCATCTTCCTCTTCGGCATCCACGTATTCGATCTTTCCCTGTGAGACCATATCCTCAAAAGAATATTCTCCGGCACGGATCTTTTCTATATCATCATCGGTGATGATTGGGAGTCCCTGATCAAGAATAATAAGTGGCCTTCTTGCACGGCCGCGGTCGGTATTGATAACAATCTCGTTGCTGTATTCCTTGAATGAGACATTAATCTCCGGGGAGAGCTCTCCACGGCGTCTGAGCTGACGAACCCTGGCTGCAAGCGCCTGTCCGTCATCTACAACACCGATGCGTGCCCCATCAACAAAAATTCGAGTTTTTATGGACATCAGAGTTCACCACCGATCGGCTCAACACCAATGCTGAAGAGCACATTCTTCGTCTCCTCTTCATCAAGGACGCCTTTGCTCACTTCAACCAGTTGGGCAAAGTTCTTTACAAGACCACAATTTGGACCCTCGGGAGTCTCTGACGGACAGATTCTGCCCCACTGGGTCGGGTGCAGATCACGGGCCTCGAAATGCGGCTGTGACCTGGAGAGCGGAGAGATGACACGGCGCAGGTGGGATATGACCGACATGTGATCAACCCGGTCAAGAAGCTGTGATACACCGGTTCTTCCGCCCACCCAGTTCCCTGTTGCAAGAGGGTGGAGAAGCCGCTCGGTTAATACATCTGCCCTGACTGCTGTCTGAATGGAGAGGTCACGGTGCCGCATGCTGGCACGTTCAAGCTGGTACTTGACATCACGGGTTAATCGGTTGAGCGAGATACGGAAGAGATCCTCCATCAGATCACCGGCGAGTTTCAGTCTCTTGTTTGAGTAGTGATCCTTGTCATCTGTCTTCCGTTTCTTCAATGCAAGATGGAAACAGGCTTCGGCCATACGTCCGAGGAAATGGGCTTTTGCCAGTCTGACACTGATCATCATCTCTTCATACCCGGGATCGCCCTCTTTCACTGAGGGAGTGACGAGGTAATTCAGGTGGGGGAGAAGATAGTTGTCAAGGACGAATTCGGCACGCTTCTTCTGATACTCCCTTGTCTGGTTCGGAGCAAGCTTTTTGCCGACATACATGACCCCTTCCTCAACAGATCCGCATTCGGCGGCTTCAAGGTTCTGCATCATGTATGTGAGAATATCCTCATCAAGAGAGACCGCAGTCACAATATCGGAGTCGGTCTCAAGACCGAGTGAACGCATCAGATCTGCAAATCTCAGATGACCGGCAACTGAGGGGAATGAGACATCAAGAAGATTCTTCTTATTCTTCTCAACCACGACAAGTGCACGGTAACCACAGTACTGTGAAAAGACCTTTGAAACATGAATCTGTTCGTTATACCGCTCGGTATACTCGGTCATGATCTTGTTGGATGCAAGATCTTCAAGTGACATCAGCACGCGCTCTGTGCCGTTCACAATGAAATATCCGCCGGAATCCAGGCGATCCTCACCATGTTTAACCCGCTCGTCATCGGAGAGGCCGTACAGATTGCAGACTTTTGATCCGATCATTACCGGAAGCTGACCGATTGTTGTCTCGATTGGATCGTACCGTTCCTCACCCCGACAGAGGGTCATCTCCAGAATCATGGGTGCAGCATAGTTGAGGTTCCGAAGCCGTGCCTCGGTCGGGTAGAGTTCGCTCTGGGATCCATCCGCTTCGCGGACGATCGGTTTTTCAACCCGGATCTTACCAAGTTCAACCCAGACAGCCTCGTTGTTCTTGCCCCTGTGTTCGATATCTGTTTCTATGACGCGTTGTTCATCTACAACGGTCTGTAGATTGTAGTCTAAGAAGTTGTTGTAGGATTCGAACTGGTGGCGTGCTACATGATCTTTGGAAAAATATGCCTGCGATAATACGCTTCTATCAATCAGATGTATCATCTCCGATTATTTCTTGGGTCTTCTCACAACAAGGCGAAATGCTTCAGCCTCACCCGCTGTATGGCTTTTTCGGGTGATGCGAATGACATTCCCGGGTACGGCATCAATAGCTTTAACAATTGGGTCGTCGTGATATATCTTTAGTAATTGCTCCATTATCAGATTATAATCCGTCAGGAGAGTATGTACTTCTTCAACATCCATGATCTGATGCTTTGGCACCATATCATGCATCAGAACATTTAACCTGGTGCCCATCAATAATTGCCCCTTTTAATAGTGTTGAATAGGATAATGTTCAGAGATCTCATCGATTAAAAACCACAGCCTGAACCGTGGTAACGGGCCCGGAGGGATTTGAACCCCCGACCACCTGGTTAAAAGCCAGGCGCTCTACCTAACTGAGCTACGGACCCACCGGTCAAATAAACCTAGCATTATTAAAAAGTTAGATTGCCTTAAATATCTTGTCATTTGAACACATGAATTCCCTCTTTTTTATGCATAAGGGGAAGGGAGGGTGCCGACAGACACCGATTCCAATCGATCTGATCGACACCTTTAATTCAAAACGACAGCAAGTAGAGAGGAAGCGAAATGACCGGTGAAGAACCCATGGGAGATTACGATCATCTGACTCCGATAATGAAATCAGTAATGAATATTATTTCGCGGTGTACACTTTTTATTTATGCATT
>Ga0163225_100344_pt1 | contig 14328 bp, 16 predicted proteins | sample MSEWel2016_04_06_2_FD_113145 | JGI IMG/M metagenome (GOLD analysis project Ga0163225, IMG submission 113145) | Subsurface microbial communities from deep shales in West Virginia, USA - MSEEL Well Study Marcellus 5H_2016_04_06 ... | reverse complement strand
AGCATCTTTATTGCCAAACTCTTCGTTAATGAAAATTTTTGAATCCTCATTAACAACAGGTTAACTCCGGTACAAAAATTTTCAAAGCCTTGATTTTGGCAAAAATATACCTTTTTATACTACTCTCAGAGATTATAAAATGCCGGCTCAATGAGCCGGTTTTTTTTTGAAAGGTAGTGAAAGATTTTCTCAGATATCTTATTTCTCCCTCCAATGTTAAACTACCATTAACACCCCCTCCAATTTATTAACAGTTACTTAAACGCGGCTTAAAATTCACGAAATGATAACCATGTTCTTTTGTAGTGTCAAATTAAACGACAAACAACAAACTAAAAAACAAGAAGACAATGAAAAATCGTTTTATGCTTTTAAGCCTTCTCCTCGGATTCGGAATGGCTGTTTCTTTCACCTCGTGTGATGATGATGATGATAATAATGATGATGACAACATTGAAATTATAGATACAGGAAATGTTGTTGTAACAGAGAATATTACTGCTGATGCAACCTGGACCAGTGATAATGTTTATCAATTGGGTGGTCGGATTGCAGTGGAAGCCGGTGCTACTCTTACCATTGAGCCCGGAACTATTATTAAAGGAGAAGTAGGTACGGGCGCCAATGCAACTGCTTTGTTGGTTGCACGGGGTGCCAAACTGATGGCCGAGGGTACTGCTGATGCTCCTATTATTTTTACCTCTGTGGCTGATGAAATCTCACCTGCTGATGTGGCCGCCGGTGACTTTGCTAGTCCCAACCTTGAGTCTAACATCAACGGTTTGTGGGGTGGGGTACTTGTTTTGGGCAAAGCCAGGGTCTCTGCTTCCAATGATACAGGCGACCTGACCGAAGTGCAGATTGAAGGGATTCCTACTTCTGACGCCAATGGTCTTTACGGAGGAAGTGATGATGAGGACAACTCAGGAGTGCTGAAATACATCTCTATCCGACATGGTGGCAGTAACATTGGTGAAGGTAACGAAATCAATGGTTTGACACTTGGTGGCGTTGGTTCCGGTACTGTTGTGGAAAACATTGAAGTGGTTTCCAATCAGGATGATGGAATCGAGTGGTTTGGTGGTACTGTGAACGTTAAAAACGCTCTGGTTTGGAACGTTGGTGACGATGGCATGGATGCTGACCAGTCGTGGGGTGGTACTTTAGATAACTTTATGGTAATAACTGTTGCAGGTCACAGCTTTGAACTTGACGGCCCTGAAGGAAACTACGACAATGGCGGATATACCATAAAAAATGGTGTTGTAATAGCCAATAATGAAGATAGAAGTTCTGAAGACCTCATCAATACTGATGACAACACCAGCGTGGCTTTCGATAATATTTTCATTACCGCTATTGCCGAAGGACAACAAATCAATCGTGTGAGTCATGATGTGGGCGTTGTTTCTTTTGAAAATATTGTGTTGAATGTGAACGAAGCCGACCTTGCTTCTCATGTAAATGGTGATGTACCTGCCGGAGTAACCGCAGGAACCGCTCCTGCCACTGCTATCAATACTTCCGCTTTTGGATGGACCTGGGCTGCTGAAGCTGGTGTTACTTCTTTTTAATTGTCAAAAATCAGGATTAATAGAACATGAAAACCAGGAACAGGCCTGCATAAAGAAGCAAGCCTGTTCCTCTGTATTTTGCAAAACAAACGGACGAACAAACGGATGAATAAAATGAGAAACTTAGTAATTGTTATCTTATCCCTGATATCGACGATTGCTTATTCACAAAAGGGAACCATCAGAGGTACTGTTTATGACGGTTCCACCGGTGAAACCCTGGTTGGTGTGAGTGTGGTGATAAAAGGAACATACACCGGAACAGCCACCGACCTTGATGGTAAATTCGCTCTGGAGACAGAACCGGGAATTTACGACCTTCAGCTGTCGTTTATCTCCTTCCAGCCATTGACAGTGGAGGGAGTAGAGGTTAAATCGGGTGATGTAACCGTGCTGAATTCCCTTGAGTTGGGTGAGAGTACCGTTGAACTCGAAGATGTTGTGGTGACAGCCCGGGCTATAAGAAATACCGAAGCGGCTCTTCAGACCATGAAAGCTAAATCGTCGGTGATGCTGGATGGTATTTCGGCTGCAAAAATGGAACTTATTGGGGATGGCACTGCTGTGGAAGCCGCCCAACGGGTGACGGGAGTTACCATTGAAGACGGGAAATATGTGTATGTGCGGGGATTGGGCGACCGTTACTCTAAAACTATTTTGAATGGTGTTGATATTCCAGGTTTGGATCCTGATCGGAACAGTCTCCAGATGGATATATTTCCCACCAACCTGATTGATAACATGATGGTGAGCAAGAACTTTACTGCTGATATGCCTGCCGATTTTACCGGTGGCCTGCTCAATGTTACTACAAAGGATTTTCCTGATAAAAAGGTGTTTAGTGTTTCAGCAGGCACTGCTTTCAATCCTGATGTTCATCTTAATGAGAATTTTCTTTCTTATGATGGTGGCAACACCGACTTCCTGGGATTTGATGACGGTACCCGGGCACTTCCAAACCGGGCAAGACAGTCCAATATTCTTACACCTGTAAGTGGAGATCCGCAGGATGAGGTGGTCGATTTTATTCGGAGTTTTGACCCCCAGTTGGCTGCCAAAGAACAAACCAGCTTAATGGACTACAGTCTTGGATTCTCTTTTGGCAATCAGATAGATTTGGATAACGAATCTGAAAAATCTCCCAAGCTGGGATACATATTCTCACTTTCGTATAAAACGGAGTACGATTATGACAACAAAGTTCAGTATGGTGAGTACCAAAGATCTATTGACCCTGACACTTATGAGATGCGCTATGCCACTCGCCAGAATGGTCGGATGGGTGAGCAGAATGTTCTGGTTGGTTTACTGGGTGGAATTGCTTATAAAACCAATTTTACCAAGTACCGGTTTACCGCGATGCACCTTCAAAACGGTGTTAGTCGTGCAGGGAAATTCAGCATCGATAATGACGCATCAGCTGTAGGGCAATCTGGTTATTATGCGGAGTCGGACAACCTGGAATACAATCAGCGCTCATTGACGAATTTTCTTTTGAGCGGAACACATCTTTTTCAGGAATCAGGCTGGGAAATTGACTGGAGACTGTCGCCTACTTTCTCTTCATCGGAGGATCCCGATATTCGTAAAACGGCTTTTACATTTCGCTCTGATGATGATGTTATGTTTAATGCCGGTGCCGGTGGAAATCCTTCCCGAATTTGGAGAGAGCTGAATGAGATAAATGCTACTGCTAAAATTGATGTTTCTAAAGACTATACTTTTGGCGGAGATGATGCGAAGCTTAAATTTGGCGCAAGTCACAATTATAAGCAGCGGGATTATGAAATTCTCTTCTTCGATGTTCAGTTTTTTGGCGGACAATCATGGGACGAGCCGGATGCATCGCAGGTTCTGAACCCCGAAAACCTTTATCCCAACCAACCTAACGCCATTTATTATCAGTCGGGAAACAATAATCCCAACCCCAATGCTTATGAATCTAACATTCATAATACGGCTGCATATATTTCCAACGAATTTTCGCTTTTTAAAAATTTTAAATCCATTCTCGGAGTTCGCATGGAGAATTTTGTGCAACGTCATACCGGGCGCGATCAGGGTTATGCCAATGGAGATACCCGAAACGGACGAAATCTTGACAACGATAAGGTGCTGGAATCACTTGATTTTTTCCCATCGGTCAACCTGATTTATGCCCTTTCGGAGAAACAAAATCTGCGTGTTGCTTATTCACGAACCATTGCACGTCCATCTTTTAAAGAGTTGTCTTTTGCTCAGATTCTGGATCCCATCAGTAACCGGATTTTTAACGGTAGTTTGTTTTCCTATTCCGATTGGGACGGAAACCTGGTGGAGACCCGGATTGACAATATGGATTTGCGTTGGGAATTGTTTGGCGATCGTGCACAGAATGTTTCGGCAAGTGTTTTCTACAAGCAGTTCGATAAACCAATTGAATTGGTGCGTATTCCCCAACAGCAAACCAGTACCGAGTATCAGCCAAGAAATGTGGGGGATGGTCAACTTTATGGTTTTGAATTTGAGTTTAGCAAGAATCTTGACTTCGTGTCTCCGGTTCTGAAGTATTTTAATATCAACAGCAATGTGACACTGGTGAAATCGGAAATTGAAATGACCGATTCGGAATACAATTCCCGAAAAACTTATGAGAAAACGGGGGAGACAATAGACGATACGCGTGATATGGCAGGTCAGTCGCCTTATGTCGTTAATGCCGGGTTCACTTACAATAATTATGAGTCGGGTTTTGCAGCCGGATTATTTTACAATGTGAAAGGAGAAACACTCTCAATCGTGGGGGCCGGCCTGTTCCCGGATATTTACATAAAACCGTTTCATAGTTTGAATTTTAGTGTTAACAAGAAATTCGGTGAAGACCAGAATACCAAAGTGGATTTTAAGATATCCAATGTGTTGAATCAAAAACATGAAACCTACTATCAATCGTATGGGGCTCAAAATCAGGTATATAATATTTTTAATCCTGGCCGTACTTTTAGTGTTGGTCTGAGTTATGAGTTTTAACCTGATGTGAGGTTACAGCATATAGCCATCCGTTTGTTGAAGTCGGGGGAGGCCTGCCGGAGAAGTCCGGGGGCCTCTCCTTTTTTTCAGGGTTTCTGCCATTTTTTGGTTTCTGCAGATTTCCGGACGGCATCAATTACTTTCATATTGTTGATGGCATCCTGGGGTGAGACGGGAAGTTGCTTATTGTTGATTACCGCATCTGCGAAAGCGTCAAACATAAGTTCGTAAGCGTTGGAAGGGGCAAACTCAATGGTGCGGGTTCCCATCCCATCGGTAACAGTCATTTGAGCTGGGACATCCACGTAAGTATTAAATGGAATATGGATGGTAATGCTTCCGCCGGTGGTTACAATGTCCACTTTTTGAAATGCCTGAGCTGCCGTAGATACCGTGAATGTTGCACGCGGCCCACCAAAATCCATGATGGCTGAAGAGTGCATATCTGTGCCAAAATCCGGATGAGCTGTTTGGAGCGACATAACCTGGCTGGGTTCTTCTCCTATAATAAATCGTGGAACCGAAATGGCATAACAGCCGATATCCATCAGGGCACCTCCGCCATACTCAGGGATGTTACGAATGTTGGAGGGCGAAGGATTGTTGTACGAAAAGGCGGTATGAATATATTGAACATCTCCTATTTGTTGGGATCTGATGATGTTGCGGGCATGTTTCCACATAGGATGGAACATATACATAAACCCTTCCATCAGGGGAATGCCGGCCTCTTGTGCTTTTTTAGTCATTTTCTGTGCCTCTGTGGCATTCATTCCCAATGGTTTTTCGCACAAAACAGGTTTGCCGGCATCAATGCTCTTTTCCACCCATTCCTTGTGCAAGTGATTGGGCAGAGGGATGTAAATCATATCTACATCAGGATCGTCCAATACTGCCTGATAGGAACCGTACCATAAGGGGATGTTGAATTCCTGTGCCATTGCCCCGGCTTTTTCAATGTTGCGGGACCCGATGGCATACGATTCGCAGTTTTCTGCGTTTTGCAACGGCAATACAATGCGTTTCAGGTAATGGTTAGAGGTTCCGAGTATTCCTGTTTTTAGCTTTTTCATGGTTGAAAATGATTTTTGTAAAAGTTTAATTAGTCTTTGCAGGAAAACACCAACTACTGCCCCGAAGAAAAATCGGGGTAAACTATTATTCTCGTTTTTGAATCAGTTATCCCGAAGTGGCTTTTGTAAGGTTTTTACCCTAAAAACCAACAAAAAGCACAATCGGGACTCTCTGGATTCAAAAACTTTGAAAGCCCCCGAAAAAAATCGGGGCAGGCTTTGTATTTGGCGCTTTCTTATCAAAGACTAAAAAAACTTAGTTTTCTTGCTCAATACTTCGTTAAACTTTTTCAATACGCTGCAAACCAATTGTTTGCACTCAAAAGTGTTTGTTTGTTAAAATTCAGTATATCAAGACTTTACGAAATATCTTAAATCTTATATCTAAAAATCTAACGATCTATTGCTTGCTGGCACTAATTATTAACTCTTGAGCCCACTCCAAAAAGGTTCTTTATTGCCAATATTTTCGTTACAGGAAACTTTTAAATCCTCATTAACAGAAGGTTAGTTCCGGTCAAAAATCCCCTGCACCTCGATCTTGACAAAAAGACATCTTTTCGGAGCAGATTCACTCTTCCCGATTTATAGGCCAAGGGGTTCTTTGGTTTGCCAATTTTATTGAATTAACATCCTGTTTGCAAAAAATGTTTCAGCATAACCACACTAATGGAGATCCGCGAAGAAACTAAGTTACTAAAGATTTTTGAACGGGGAAAAATGTTGGGGCCGTTTCGTATAGATTGTTGGAGGTTATAGACGTGAGCAGAGGGGAAGCCCCACTACCGGCTACTAAATAAAACCTCCTGCCCGGATAATTCTCTACTCACAAATCGCCGCATTATTGGGCGATATCCCTTAATAAGTTATAAATTTGAAAAATATGAAGTTATACTTTCAAATAATCCATGAAGTTTTGTTTTATGGATGTTAAAAGCAACAACAATCCAAAGACCAACAATCGTTTTTGGTATGCTCTTGATAATGCCGCGAAGATATTTCCGGCTATTATTACAAGGGAGGTAACTTCTGTGATTCGTATTTCGGCAAAACTTGCCGAACCGGTTCATATCGAAGCATTTCGAAAAGCGGTGTTGATGGCAGAGAACCGGTTTCCGTATTATCTGGTTCAACTCCGCAAAGGGTTTTTCTGGTATTATCTGGAACATTTGCCGCATCATATCCTGGTTGAACCGGATGACAAAGAATGTTGCCGGAAGTTTGAAAAAGGTGACTTACTGCTTAGGTTTTTGTTATGGGAAAACAGCATTAGCCTGGAGGTTTCACATATACTTACCGACGGAGGCGGCGCTTTTGAGTTTCTTCGAACGGTTCTGATTCTCTATTTTCAGGAGTGTGGAGTGGCAATTCCTGAAGATTTTTTATATAAAAAGCCACAGGAGAAATGGTCGGAAGAGGAGTTTGAGGATGCTTACCAACGTTACTTTAAAGAGGAAATTCCGCCGTTGGTGCGAAGGTCAAAAGCCTTTCACCTTCCTTTTTCGTTGAATATGTCTCCACGGTTTCATCGTACTATTGTCAATGTATCAATGGGTGATATAAAACGGGTGGCTAAAGATAACCGGGTAAGTATAACGGTTTATCTTGCAGCGGTATATCTGTATAATCTTCAGGATGTGTTTGAGCATTTGAACCCCATTTCCAAACTGAAAATGTCTAAAGTTCTGCGTGTACAGGTTCCGGTGAATTTGAGAAATATTTTTTCTTCCCAAACCATGCGAAATTTCTCTCTTTTTGTCATGCCTGAAATAGACCTTCGGTTGGGACATTACTCCTTCGAAGAGATTCTTCGTTCGGTGTATCATCAAATGGAGTTGGAGACAGAGGAGAAGTTGATAAATAAAAACATATCAAGAAATGTAGGAAGTGAGAAGAAGATATACGTTCGCAGTATTCCGCTTTTCGTTAAAAGCTTAATTCTAAAGGCTAAGTTTAATTCTTTGGGGACGAGTCAGTTTAGCGGTGTGGTAACGAATTTGGGGAGAGTGGATTTGCCTCCTGAAGTAGCAGATAAGATTGACCATTTTGTACTGACCGCTCCGCCACCCAACAAAATGTTAAAAATTAGCTGTGCAGTTGTGGGATTTAAAGAACGGCTCACACTTTGTTTTGGAAGTGTTGCCAAATCTGATGAATTTGAAAAACGTTTTGTGCGGTTTTTGAATGAGAACAATATCTCTTCTGAATCTGAGGAGTTAAATCTGATTAATTCGTGAATTTTGATATTATCAACCCATGAAGCATTGTCCAAATTGCGGGGTGGCGCTCGATGAAAATGCCAATTTCTGTTCATTGTGCGGAGAACCTTTACTGGAGCGAAATGAAGCAAATCTTGCCTTTATCGAAACACGGCGGCAACAAAGGGAAGACAAGCTCCTGACTGAATATCAGAAGTTATCCGGCTTTCAGAAGAGGAGATTATTCCTGAAAATATCAGCAATGATACTGTTATCTGGAATTTTTATTACGTTGATAATCGATTTTGTGACCAAGGGAGATTTTACCTGGTCCCGTTATCCGGTTACGGTGGGGCTTGCTTTGCTTTTAAATATCACCATGGGAACTTTTTGGTATTGCAGGGAAATACTTTGGGGGGGCTTGAGTTTTCTCTCTTCAGCCGTTTTGCTGGTGCTTCTGGATATTTATTCCGGCAACTCGGGTTGGGGAATGCAATTGGGTATTCCGTTGCTATTCGCCGCGTATGTTACAGTCTTCATACTTATCCGGTTGATTCGTCTTACCTCACAAAAAGGACTCAATGTTATTGCTTATGCTTTGCTTACTACAGGAATTCTAAGCATATGTACCGATGGCATCATTAATCTCTACAAAACTGATTTGGTGAATTTTGGTTGGAGCTTAATTGTAATGGCATCAGCAATCATTGTTTCTTTGCTTTTGCTGTATGTTCATTTTCGACTGAAGAAGGTGACTGATTTGAAGCGGTTTTTCCACATCTAAAAAATGGTCCATAATTCGTTCCAAAGGTTACGTTCCAGAACCAGATAAAGGAACAATCCGCCCAGCCATCCGTGCAAAAGCCCCAGAGCCCATAAGTTGTTCCATCTGAACCAGGCAATGATAAAAACCGCTTCCATAGTTAATGTAAAAACCATGAGTGGCCAGGATGGGTAATGGGCCAGTGCAAAAAGGAATGAAACAATAATTATAACTTGATTTTTCGCGAGCTTCAGACTGGAAATAGACCCCAGATTGCCTGCGATTATGGCTATCATTACGAATTGCTGGATTAAGCCCCAAAGAGGATAAAGCATCAATACCGGAATCAGGTTCCACGTTAAGGTTGAGGTGTCGGTTTGAGAGATAAATACGCCCGGGATTAGTAATAAAGCAAGGGGAATTCCGAAAATGAAGGTTCTTTTAAAACCGGATTTCTGAAAACCCCAGTCCTGCAGGATTTGTTTATCTGTCCGGTATCTTTTCAGAATATATATCATCCAAAACAAACAGGCGCTAACAATGTAAAAAACCCGCAATTCCAGCCAGTCCATTAAGATGTACTTTAATACCCCGGTGATAAGAACGGCATACATTTCGAACCATTTTCTCCTGTCAGGCGGGGAAGGTTTTTTGCCTGATTCTGACAGAGAAGAAATGGATGGTTTAGACATAAAATTTATGCTGTTTGACTTTGATAATGAAGAGAAAATAAAGATGTTATCCTCCGGGAACAAAGATAGTTAGATTTTTGGATGGGCTGCTGTTTTAGGAGATTGTTGTGAAAACAAAAAGCCCCTCACAGAACAATATCTGTAAGTGGCTTATTATCAGTGCAGCCCAGTCTTTCATATCATGCTTTTTGCAGATTTCTTCGTCGGGTAGCTCTGCTTTTAGGTAATCTTCCAGGAGGCAAAGGGCCTCGTTTACTTCATTTTTAAGAGCCTGGTAAAATGCAGAACAATCCTGCTCCGATAGTGCTGGTTTTGAAATGCGGATTGTATAAATCTCTACAAGATCCTCACTGATTATATCAACAATAAGCTTACCGGTTTCGATGTACGGCAATAAGGCTTCCTGCTGTTCATCCAATAGTTCTGCCAATATAAGCTCCGTGGTATGAAACTCACATTCGATTTGAAAAAAGTGCGGAAGCAACTTTAAATCGACCCGATCAATTAATATGTTGGCATCGTTTACAATGAACTTCACACCGCTATAAATTCTTTGCGAAATTCTGCCAATTTCTGGTTCGACAAATTGGCTGCTTTACTGAGAGAAATGACTTCCTCTGAGGCAGCTCTGTAAATTAATTGTTTGAAGCGAAAAGCCCTTTCTATACCACCATAAAATCCCAAATCTTTTTCAGATCTATTATTGTTAATCCATTTTCGGAAATTAATAAATCGTGGAAGATTTATTATGCCCAGATCTTTAGCCCTTGCCATAATGGCCTGTATGGAGATGCCATAAGTCTCTTTTATCGCAATCAGTTCGGGTAATGCCAGATGTGATCGAAAGTTGCCAATTTCGCTTTTAAAGGTTAATTCCGGCAATAACATAGCACCGGCAAACTGAAAGCATCTTTTTTCTACCTCTTTCTCAGAAAGGTCATCTGGCAATTTAAGAATTAAATGACCCAATTCATGAAGGGCAGTCAACCTTTTTCGCTCGGCATTATAATTTTTATTGATGACAATAATAGGGATTTTACCATCGGCCCATCCGGAAAAACCATCAAAATCTTCGTTGGCATCTACTTCAATGACTTTGATTTCATTATCATATGGCTTTTGACTACACCAAAAGCAAAAGAATCAAAAGACGGACATGTCTCCTTGCACCAATTTCTCGTTCCCGAAATAAAAATTAAATCAATGACTTCACTAATGATTTCATGCGCATTAGATTGCAACTCTTCTTTTTTCTTTTCAACTCCATATCTATATTTCAATGTATAGATAATAAAAGCTTCAAGCCTGTAAAGCAAGTTTTTCCAGTCGATGTTTTGAAAAACTTTTAATAGCTCTTCTCCTTTAACATATACTTTCGAATCGGTACCCATTCTCTATTATTAAATGCTTAATACAAGATATTTTTTGCTACTTGATGGTAAATAATGAATTTAATATAGCATATATAAGTGGATTTATGAATTTTAAACGAAAAATTATGGCAAAACATTCTGAAGGAAGAAAGTATAACCGCATTCCGGGTTATACTAAAAAGGTCGGAGGAAAGACCGTAAAAGTAAAACCTCACGTCAGAAGCAATAGAAAAGATTCTGATGGTAAAAAGTAATTTCAATGTTAATCTTAAAAATTTTGTGTCATGTACAAAACAGGAGAAAAACCAGGTGTAGGTACTTACAAGTGTACTAAATGTGGCGAAATTATTAGATTGGATGATGATTCTGATACATTACCACCGTGTCCAAGATGTGATAATACCAGTTGGACTAAAATTGGGTAAAAAGGGGGAATAATTCCCCTTTTGCCTTTTGCAAATTTATTTAATTAAAAAATGCGAATACAATGACGAAAAGAAGATCACAATCAGACCATGACATCATGGTAAAACAGGTAGCAGATTTTTTTATTAATAAAAATTATCCCCAAATAGCAGCAGACTTAGCTGGCTATTCTAAACCTGACATTTTAAAGTGGCAAGGGGAAACATCCGGGCTTATATCAGATGTTACTTCAAAACAAAATGGGAGTTTTAAAATAATTGTTGAGGTCGAAACCGAGGACTCTGTAGATGACCAACACACAGAAGATCAATGGAAATTGTTTGCTGCTTATGCTAAACGAGACCAGGCAGAATTTTTAATAGTAGTCCCTGGAAATTCTAAAAGACTTGCTGAAAAAAGAAAGACAGAATTGGGAATTGATGGTAAAATTGTGGGGGTATAAAAAGGATGGCCAAATGAGATTTACGGAATCGGCTGTTAATAGCTCCATAGATGGAGTTAAATTAGATTAGTGCTATTATCCCAAGTATTAGATTCGGGATTATCATCTATATACAAACGGGCTTTTTTTGCAAGTTGTGAAATTTTATATTGATATTCACTAGGAAACGGTTCCCCCTTATACATCGGAACATAACCTATTTTGATATCAGCATGAAAAGGATTATTTTTTTGTTTATCTAAAATTGGGGAATAAATGATATTTGCATCCACCTCCCTAATCTCATTTGCATTTAGAATCGCTAAACCAAAAAAAGTCTTAGACGGTAAATTTTGTCCATCCAAACCCATTTATTTACAGTAATCCACATTTGTATAATCAAATCTATTAACTGAAACTTCATCTTTTCCAACAGGTGTTTTATATGCACCCGGAACCACCTTGTTTTTCTTTTTGTTTAAATGAAAGGGAGAATAGATAAATCGTACAATTCGCTCATCGTTATGGATCTCTTTGGGCAGCGATAGACCTACCCCAGACTTTTTACTTGTTGAAGACTTCGGTTTATAGAAGCTGAATGAATTCAGAAAGTTTGCTAGCTTCGTTATCATTTATTTCTACATTATTTATAAAAGTTGTTGCCATTCCTGACAAGTCAACAAAGTAAGACATCATTTTATTACCCACTTCAACATTTACAACTTCATCATATTTATTTTCCCATGCCAAAGTAATTGTCCCATTGGTATTAGGATAAACGTCCTCAACATTACCAAAAATGTTTTCACCAATATAATCCAATAATACTAAAGCATTAGCAGCACTCTCAGCTTCTAGGGGGTAAGCTCCATAACCATCCCAATTGTTTTCAAGAGTTTTAAAAGAAAGGATCCTTTTGTACAAATCTTGTCTTGAATAGTTTGGCAATGCATTAAAACTTTCAAGTTCGGCTACATAGCTTTCCATAACAGTCTCAATTGAGTTTGTGTAATTATCTATACATAGCTCAATATTATCTTCTTCATGAGGGATAACAATGTTTTTTGCAGAGGCATCTTCACCGGGTTGAGAACTTATCATAACAGCTCCGGCAGCAAGAAACTTTACAAAAGGAATAGCTACTTTATCATCAGCCTCTATATAAGATGGTTTTGTTTCATCCAATAAAGGCTCATCAAGAAAAACAGTATCCTCAATTGAATAATCCCTATTTATAATATTAAGTTTTCCCATCTAAAAGCTTTTTTGCCTTTTCACTTAAGGTCCAATTAAAAATATTAAATATCTCTGTATTTAATTCATTCGCCTTGATTTGTATTTTATCTATTTTCAATGGGGTTAAGTCAAATAAATCAATATCAATAATTACTTGCCCATTTTTCTTATTTGGCACAATAGCCATGCCATATCTTAAGTTCAAATGACAATTGTCCCTCTTATAATTTATAGTTTGGATGCTCTGATTGATATACTCTGAATCTGGAAATATACTTACATTACTGGATAACTCGTTAGACAATAAATATTGCATTGCTTCTAACTGGTTGTTACCAACTATTTCAAATTCAATAATATTAACTTTTCTTATTGCAAGTCTAACCACATCTTCTATACGACAGAATTTAAAAATTTGATTAAACTTACCAAAAAACTTCTCTATATCATCAAAACTCCTGTAGGCTTTTCCTGCAATAGTAAGAGTCAATGAATTAGTGTTAATATTTAATGCTTTTTGCCCATCAGCCGATCTTAATTCAATACCTGTACGAGAATTTGCAATTGACTGCAATATTGGAGTTTTATCTTTACTTAATTGTATATTAAAACCTTGTGAAATAGCATCATTTGACCTTGGAAATTCTTCTTTGAACAATTCCTTTATTGCAGCACTTTTCTCAAGTACGATTTTATTGTCGGAAAATTGTACCTGAAAAACAATAGTTCTTAAAAAATTATTATGGAATGTCTTCCTAGCAATCCTTGGAAATCCAAACATGTTTATTTTTTGAAACAAAATTAACTCTTTTTTTTTCTTAAACCATTTTGCCCAAGGTTTTGTTTTATCACTTTAACTTTTTTCTGACCAATTGTTTTTGTTATATATCCCGGACAATAGGGCAAAACGAATTTTCAATTACTTCTAAAATCAGCTTTTAGAAAGTTCTAAATTAACCATCCATTCAATTAACCTCTTCACTCAACCAACTTCCCCACCTTACTAACAACCTTATATTCCAAATCCTCAAATTCGGAAAAGTGAGCCTTGCCACATTTGATTTTTAACTGCTCTTCCGGCCTGAGCTTACTCAAATCCACATCATCGGTTCCGGTATCTTTGGTTTCGGCGACAAAGTAGATTTTTTGGTCATCCTCAAATACCAACGCCCAGTCGGGATTGTAATAACCGATGGGGGTCGGGATTTTAAACCAGCCCGGCAGTTTAAAGTAAAATTTTACCTGTTCACTGTTCTCACAATCTTTGGCAAATTGGCTTTCTACCTGGGAATCCAGGGGCATTATTTCATCGTAGATGGTCTTTGAATTGTCGGTAACCCGGAAAGTAAATTCGTTCAGATACACCTCCAGCTCCTGTGCTTCGAAAAGAGTCATTTTATAGTCTGCTTCTCCGATACGCTGATATTTAATTCCATCAATCATAAGGGAGTAGAGGGTTCTACGGATGGCCTGGGATGCCAAATCAAGAAACAGTTGGGGGTTAATTAAAATATCTCCAATTCGTCCCGATTTAACAAGGATGTCCCGTATGGTGGATCTGGT
>Ga0163225_100343_pt1 | contig 14352 bp, 15 predicted proteins | sample MSEWel2016_04_06_2_FD_113145 | JGI IMG/M metagenome (GOLD analysis project Ga0163225, IMG submission 113145) | Subsurface microbial communities from deep shales in West Virginia, USA - MSEEL Well Study Marcellus 5H_2016_04_06 ... | reverse complement strand
ATAAAGTAAAATTTTAGGCAAGGAGGTTTTAGTATGCCCTTTTTCTTTAGCGGATTCTGGATGCTGCCAATGTTTATTATGCCAATAATGGCCTTTTTAATGATCTTCTTTCTCTATAAAAAAGGATTCTTTAATTTTATTTTTGAACAATTTAATAATCAAAAACAACATTCTAATTTAAATCAGGATAATCTGCTCGAAAATAAAAAAAAGAGCTCAAAAAGAGCCCTTTTAGCTTTACTTTAATATTAAATTGTCTTTATTTGTTTTAAATTGTTGGTACCAGGTACCTACAAATTTCGATGATTTACTTAATAATATCTGTTCCCATATAAGGTCTTAATACTTCTGGAACTGTTACACTGCCATCTTCATTTTGATAGTTTTCTAAAATAGCTGCCAGTGTTCTACCGATCGCAAGTCCTGAGCCGTTTAATGTATGGACAAATTTTGTGCTTGCTTCTGGTTCAGGGCGATAACGAATACCCGCTCTTCGAGCCTGAAAATCCTCAAAATTACTGCAGGAAGAAATCTCTCTATAAGTATCATAAGCTGGCATCCATACTTCAAGGTCATATGTTTTAGCAGAGGCGAAGGTGAGATCACCTGTACATAAGGTAACTACTCTATAGGGTAATTCTAATTTCTTCAAAACTTCTTCTGCATCTGCTGTTATTTTTTCTAGTTCAGAATAGGAATCTTCTGGCTTAACGAATTTAACCATTTCAACCTTATTGAACTGATGCTGTCTGATAATTCCTCTGCTATCTCTACCATGTGCACCGGCTTCTGCTCTAAAACAGGCACTGTAAGCACATAAATATTGAGGCAGTTCATCTGCATCAAGAATTTCATCTCTGTAGAGGTTTGTTACAGGCACCTCTGCAGTTGGTATTAAGTAATAATCGTGATCTTCAAGTTTGAACATATCCTTTTTAAACTTGGGCAGCTGACCTGTTCCTGTCATGCTGTCTGCATTTGCGATAAATGGTGGAAACACCTCTTTATAACCATGTTCTGCAGTATGCAGGTCAAGCATAAAATTGATTAAACTTCTTTCAAGTCTGGCACCTGCACCCTTCATAAAAGTAAATCTGGTACCTGTTACTTTGCCGCCTCTCTCAAAATCTAAAATATCAAGATCTTCACCAATATCCCAGTGAGCTTTATATTCAAAATCAAATTCTCTTGGTTCACCCCATGTTTTTACTTCCTCATTGTCTTCTTCATCTGTACCCACAGTTACTGATTCATGTGGAATATTTGGTATAGCAAGCAGTATATCATCCAATTTCTTTTCTACCACACTGACCTGCTGGTCAAGTTCTTTGATTCTGGCAGATACTTCCTGCATTTTTTTAATCAGATCTGAAGCATCTTCTCCATTCCTTTTTAATTCTCCAATTTTATCAGAATTGACATTGCGTTCATGTTTGAGCTGTTCAGCTTCGTACGGCAGATCACGTCTTTTGTCATCTAACTTCTGAAACTCTGGAACAGGTGATTCCATATTGCGCTTTTTTAGTGCCTCTTCTACAATTTCCGGATTTTCTCTTATAAATCTCATGTCCAACATTTTAACGTCCTCCTATTGAATTTATTTGATAATCTTCAAAAATATTTAAAAGTCCAAACCAGCTTAATTATAATATTAATGCTCTCAAATGCATTTATATTTTCTAAAAAACAAAAAACATAAAAGATACTCTATGAACAAAAACTGAAAAATTTACTCTAAAAAACAAAAAACTCCTCCCCTGAACAGGGACGAGATTTTCCCGTGGTGCCACCCTAATAGCATAATTATGCCGCTTAAAAAGTTTTAACGGTCTCCACCGGTGAAGATTAATAACAATATGCTTTCTTCTCCACAACTCCAGGCCGGATTCAAAAATTCAATTGGCTGATTTACAGCGACCATCAGCTCTCTAAATATATTCAATTGAAATTTCTACTAATGCCCTTCTCAGTTTTATAAAATTGGCTATTTATATGTTAAGATAATTATATTACAGTGAAATTTTAAATTCAAGTTAAATATATACTTTTTCAAGTCTGCTGCTTAAATTACATACAATCTCATAGTTTATCGTATTTGTAAGATCTGCAATTTCTGAAGCAGTAATGCTTTCCCCCTGCTGTTCTCCAATAAGGACAACCTCATCTCCAACTTTAACATCTTCTACATTATTAACACCAACAATTATCTGTCCCATACAGATCCTGCCTCTTATTGGTGCTCTTTTGCCATTTATTAAAACTTCGCCCTGATTAGAAAGCAGTCTGGGATAACCATCTTTATAGCCAACAGGTAAAACTGCGAGTTTTTCTTTTTCTTCGGTTATATATGTTGAACCATAACTTATAGCTGATCCAGCATCCAATTCTCTCAGCTGTACAATCCTACTTTTAAAAGAAAGAACTGGCTTTAAATCAGCTTCTTTGAGCAGTTCCTCTGAAGGCAGCAAACCATAAAGCATAATACCAGGTCTCACCATATCCATTGCAAATTCTGGCAGATCAATTACTGCAGCACTATTTGCAAGGTGTTTAAGTGGTATGTTATATCCTGCATCCTCTATTTTTTTTATTGTTTTATTAAAAAGAGCAAGCTGCTGATAGGCAAATTCTTTATCACCTTCATCTGCTCGGGCCAGGTGAGAAAATAACCCTTCAACTTTAATATATTTCAATTTTTCAGCTGCTGCAAAAGCTCCCATTAATTCTTCAGGCAGGAATCCAATCCTGCCCATACCTGTGTCAAAATTAAGATGTACAGAAATAACAAAACCCGCTTTTTTTCCTGTATTATTTAACTCTCTTAAAGTTTTAAAACTTGCTGCAGTCTGAATTAGATTTCCTTTAACAATATCTGGATATTGTTCTTCTAAAACTTCAGCCAATACTATGATTGGCCGTTCAATGCCAGCCTCTCTTAATTCAATTCCTTCTCCAGGGCTTCCTACACAGAGATACTCAGCACCCCATTCACTTAATTTTTTTGCAGTGACTACAGCACCATGACCATATGCATCAGCTTTTACAACTGCTGCAATCTTTGTCTGCTCAGGAATTTTACTGCGAATAATATCGTAATTATGTTTTAAAGCACCTAGATCGATTTCGAGCCAGGCGGGTCTGTTAGAAAGTAAACCCATTTATAATAACCTCCGAATCAATTTCTCCATTTATTTAATATATCATCAAGATTTATATTATCTTCTGCAAAGGCTTCTGCAACTCCCTTGTAGACAATCTCACCCTGATAGACATTTAAAGACTTAGCAAGTGAATAATCAGCAAGCATAGCATTTTTAAAGCCTTTATCTGCAATTTTTTCTATATATGGTAAAGTAGCATTAGTTAAAGCAAATGTTGAAGTTCTTGCAACAGCTCCAGGCATATTTGCAACAGAATAATGGATAACATCATATCTTGTATAAACCGGATTATCATGGGTGGTAGGATAAGTCCCTTCAATACATCCACCTTGATCAATTGCAACATCAACAACAACTGTTCCAGATGCCATTGTTTTGATCATTTCTTCAGTAAGAAGATTAGGCGCTTTTCCTCCAGGAATCAGTACTGCACCAACAACTACATCTGCATCTTTTACCTCTTCTGCCACATGGGCATGATTTGACATTGTGGTTTTGATTCTTCCCTGGAAAATATCATCAATATAGCGCATTTTAGAATGTTTTATATCTAATACCGTTACATCTGCTCCCATACCCAGAGCTATTTTAGCCGCATTCCGGCCTACTATGCCTCCCCCAATGATGACTACTTTAGCAGGTTTTACACCTGGAACTCCACTTAAAAGAACTCCCCTGCCACCCTTAGGTTTTTCCAGATAAGCGGCTGCAGCCTGGACTGCCAATCTTCCTGCAACTTCGCTCATCGGACTTAAAAGAGGTAGAGATCCATCTTCCTTCTGAACGGTTTCATATGCAAGAGCTGTAACTTTATTTTTTTTCAATGCTTCTGTTAACTCTTTATCTGCTGCCAGATGTAAATATGTAAATAAAATCTGCCCTTCTTTGAATAAATCATATTCCTCTTCAAGTGGTTCTTTTACCTTGATGATCATATCTGCTTTGGCGAACAATTCTTTTTTATCAGCACAAATTTCTGCTCCTGAGTTTAAATAGTCCTCGTCAGCAATACCGCTGCCGCGGCCGGCTCCTTTTTCAATTAAAACACTGTGGCCTGATTTTTTTAACACCTCTACTCCAGAAGCAGTTAAAGCAACTCTGTTCTCATTATTTTTTATTTCTTTAGGTACAGCAATGATCATAAAACCATCTCCTCAAAAAGAATTTTAAATCTATTTATTCTATAATAATGATATCAAAAATATAGTGTTATTAAAAGATAATTATTTTCATGGGAAAAAGATGAAAATCGAGATGCTATCTACCTATAGAGGGGCAGAGTGTTTGCTGCATCAGGCATGATATATGCGGGAGGTAATTTTTCATAAACCTCTTCTATAATCTCTAAAGCAGCTCCTAAACTATTAACTACTTTAATTTCTGTCGTGCTCAATTTATCTGCATCAATATTGCTGACTAAAATACAGTTGATATCTTTTATCTCAGTAGTGATTAAATAACCTACATATCTTGAAATAGTAAATTCTCTCCGCAGCAGATCTTCTCTTTCTAAATTATTATTATAATTCTGGATAATATCTTCAACTTCGGGATGGCCTATTCCTTCACTGCAGTCTGCAAGCAGGATCAGATAACCACCTTTTTTTACTGCTTTAACTGAATTTACCAGAGCCTTTGAACTCTGATAAAGATTCATATCTTTGGGAAATCCTCCTGCTGAAGCAATCACAAGTTCAGCTTTTTCATCTAAATCAATACCAAATAAATCAGATGTAATACGGCAACCTTCCAGATGAGCCTCAACTAAATCCCCTGCAACTGCTGCAGCAATACCTCCTCTACCATCAGGTATTACATTAAAAATAAAATCAACATCAATCATTTCAGCTGCTTCCATCATATCCAAATGAACCGGATTATTTTCCAGTAAATCACTGTCGACTGTCTCCTTTAAACCATCACCTCTGTTCTCAGCCAGTGAAAGAGAGTGATTTGCCATTATCGACTCATAAGCTGCTGTACCTGGAAGTAGTGATTTCCTACCTCCAGCATAGCCAGCCAGTTTATGAAAAACTATGCCTCCTGTGAGCACAAGTCTATCTGTATTGACTACTTCACTATTAATCCATACAGGTGTTCCGAAAGATGTCTCACCTAAATATTCCATCTCATGCTCAGCTTTATCATCATGATCTATAAATTTTATTTTATTATAATAAATACCAAGTAGCTCTTCTTTCTCTGATTCAGTGTGAGAACGGTGTGAGCCAGCTGCAGATAAAACTGTAATATCATCAAATTCAACACCACCTACTTTAAGTTCTTCAATCAAAAAAGGAAGGAATCCAGACATATTCTGCCAGGAACGGGTTATATCAGAAATGACAAGAGTTACCTTTTCACCTTTATTAACTAGCTGCCTAAGTTTAGGGCTCCCGATCAAATTATTGAGTGCAGCTTGAATTATTTTATTAAAATCTTGATCTTCTGAAAAATAATTATTTTTAGTAATGCTCTGAACATCAACAGGTGATTGAATACCAGAAGAAGACAAATTATCACCAAAATATTTCTGGTCTTCATTTGCCCTGATAATCCTTTTTGTTTTTAATTCCCCAAGTCTTATTTCAGCTTTATCTGAACCATATTTTAATGAAATATTTTTATACATTTTATACAGCTCCTATATAAATATATTTAGGAATAAATTCAAATAATCATTTAAGAAAATTATAATATCCCTTTAGTATATTGTAAAGATAACAATTTGCTTTTCACAATAATCATGGAGTTGGAAACACATACCTAAATTTTAAAATATCAATAAAAATAAGGTCTGTTCTTCAAATTTACTAAGTGTTTTTAGGACTTATTTAATATATTATACCATATCAACTAAAATAATCCTGTCCAAAAAGGACAGGATTATAATTACTTATTCAAATCTTAAATTATATAGTCTACATTTTTATGATTTTAGCTGACAGCTTTAACTATAGAATCAGGCATCATTAGTTCATGTTCTGCAATATTACGCATAAATTCTAAATTATGAAAAATTCCAATCATTGTTGTCCCTTCCTGTTTTAATTCTTTGAGAAGTCCCAGCACCTTTTTTTTGAGCTGTTTGTTAAGTGAAGCTGTTGGTTCATCAAGCAAAAGTAATTTAGGCTTTGATATTACTGATTTAGCAATATTTATTCTCTGTTTTTCTCCACCACTAAATGTAGCTGGATATGCATCCCAAAGTTCTTCTGGAATATCTAATCTTCTAAAAAGATCATGAGCTCTTTTAACTGAAGTATCATAGTTAAATCCTTTTTTTATCAGTTCTTCTGCAACAATATCCTGAGCTGAAACCCTTGGGATTATTTGCAGAAACTGAGTCAGATATTTAATTTCATTATCGCGAAGCTTTATTATATCCTGTTCATCAGCTTCAGCAAGATCAACAGCACCAAGAGCATCTGAATTATATATTATTTGACCACTTGTGGGTAGATAAGTTCTGTAAATACATTTCATAACAGTTGACTTTCCAGTTCCACTTGGACCATAAATACCAAGGAAATCTCCCTTTTCGAGCCTAAAATTTACATTTTCACAGCCGCGAATTATTTTATTATTTAAAAGCTTTAATTCAAAATTTTTTACTAAATTATTAACCTCAAGTATATGCTTCATCAAATCACCTTTCTGCAGTTTTATAATAAGGAATTAACCAAAAGTTGAGTATATTCGTGCTGTGGATCTTCAAGTATCTGATCTGTAAGACCCTTTTCTACTATTCTTCCATTTTTAACAACTATTGTCCTGTCTGTCAGCAGTCTTATCACACCAAGGTCATGTGATACCACAAGCATTGTCATATTAAGATCTCTCTGCAGCTGTTTTATTAAATCAAGAACTCTTGCCTGTACAGAAACATCTAATCCACTTGAAACTTCATCCATAAAAACTATTTCTGGATCATTTGCAATTGCTTTTGCAATCTGAACCCGCTGCTGCATTCCACCACTAAAGTTTTTTGGGAAATCATCCATTCTCTTTACCGAAATTTCACTGCGATCAAGTAAATAAGATGCTTTTTCTCTTATTTTACCAACATGATAATGGCCACCTGAAAGTATTTTTTCAGCAATATTTCCACCTGCAGTAAAGTTCAGTCTTAGACCCTGGTGGGGATTTTGATATACCATACCAAGCATTTTATTGCGCAGAGTTCTCTTTTTTTGCAAAGATAGCTCAAAAATATTAAGAGCTGGGTCGTAATTATTTAAATACATCTCTCCAGAGCTTGCTTCTTCTTCAAAATAAAGCGAACGAGAAATTGTAGTTTTTCCTGAACCGCTTTCACCTACTATTCCTAAAATCTCACCTTCATAAACATCAAAACTTATATCAGCACAGGCTACAATTGTGCTGCAGACTGGACACTGATTTGTATTATATTCTGGTCCGGTCTTGTCAATACATTCTGGACATCTTTCTCCGAAGAATTTGCTTAATCCTTTTACAGTTAATATTTTATTTTTATAATTCCTCATCATTCTTTATCCTTTCCCTGCAGTATGCAGAATCTGAGCATACATAATATTTTTCTCCACTTTCTGAATCATAAACCTCATCTAAATATGAGTCGGTGCTCCCACAGAAAAGACATCTCTTTCCATCAAAATTTTCAACTCTGAAATGATAATCCTCAAATTCAAGTGGCTTAACATCAGTATATGGCGGAACTGCATAAATCCTTTTTTCTCTTCCTGCACCAAATAAGTACAATGTATCTGCGTTGTTTAATTTAGGGATATCCCAGCGGGGAATAGGTGATGGGCTCATTATATAACGTCCATTTACCATTACAGGATATTGTGATCCAATTGTAATTTCTCCCCATTTTACAACTCTTTCGTAAAGATCAAGCCAGGCTAAACTATAATCTTTTTCTGCATGCATCTGTCTGCTTATCTCCTCTGATGGTTCAACTCTTCTTAGTGGTTCTGGATATGGAACTTGAAGCACCAGGATTTGATCAGAAGTCATATTTTTTTCCGGTATTCTATGTCTTGTCTGTATTATAGTTGCTTCTTCAGTCTTTAAAGTTGTTTCAACACCAGTTGTTCTCGCAATTAGATTTCTCAAATTAACTGCATTGACTACATCATCACTCCCCTGATCTATTACTTTTATTATGTCATCTTCGCCAATTATTGACATTGTTATCTGCAGTCCACCAGTACCCCACCCCCTTGCAATAGGTAACTCTCTAGAGGCAAAGGGAACCTGATATCCTGGTAATGCTGCTGCTTTGAGCAGTTTTCTTCTTATTTCGCGTTTAGAGTTTTCATCTAAAAATCCAAAATTAAACTTTTTTTCTTCTCCAAAATTTTTATTCATCTTTTACTCTCCCTTCAGCCTGTGATTTTCTAATTCTATCTAATACTGACTGGAAGGTTACATAATGCGGCAGCTTCCAGTGGGCTGTAAATCCGGCAGCTTCTATACCGTCTATGTGTGATAAAACAAATTCCTGGTCTTCTGCTGGTGCATCTGAAGAATCAGCTGCCATAGATCTATCTAATACAGCCATTGCAATTGCTTTTTCTTCATTATGGCCAAAACATATTCCATAACCAACAGTAAAAACCGGCATGTCTTGATCTTCATTATCGGAAAACTCCTGAGAAATAACTTCAGCTTCTGTAACCAGAACTTCTCCAAGCACAACTTCTTCATCTTTTTCGGGATGATTTATTTTTAATGGAAGATAGCCAACCCTAAGTTCACCTAAAACAGGATGTATATTACCATAACCCCTCATAGTTGAATAGGCAAGTGTAATCATACCACCTGTTTCTCCTCGGGCCATAACCTGAAGTGCAGCAGAACGTGAGGCCGGAAAATCAAGACCATCTCTTGTTATGTCAGTATCTGGTTTGATCTGTTTCTTTTTTTCATCATTATGAATCAGAAGCCCTTCTTCTTTTAAAAGATCTATAACTTTAGGAAATTCAGGCCTGCTCTCTAATTCATCTTCTGATTTATTATTAATCTCCTCTAAAAATTCTTCTTTAAATTTGTTTACTGCTTCTCTATCTTCATTAAACAATTTATAATCTATAAGTCGGGTTGTATAATCTCTAGTTGGTCCTAAAATCTGTCCACCAGGCACGTCTTTAAATGCAGCAGAAATCCTCCTCAAGATTCTCATTTCATTTGTTTTTTCTATTGTAGAATAATATGCCCTTGGTTTTGTCGCTCTAAATGCCCTAAGCAAAAAAGAAGCTTCAATTTTATCCCCTTCAGATTGCTTTAAAGCAGCTGCAGCCAAATCCCGGTCATAAAGAGAGCCCTCTGACATTATTTTATCAATACCTAACCTGAACTGATCTTTTACTGCCTCAATATCAAGCAAACTGCTTTCACCTTTAATTCGAAAATATTCTACTAATTTTTCAGCATTTTCAACTGCTTTACTGCCACCTCTTACAGCAACATATCCCATTATTTATCTCCCCCAATCAAAATATCTGAAGTCCTCGCTATACAGGTTAAAGAATCCTTGTTGTGCAGAAAAAAATCAATACCTAAGGGGTATTCACTGTTTATTTTTTTTATTGTCAACAATAGTTTATTGTATTTATTCTTAAGAGGAAGATGTATTTCATCTTTAATTCCTGGTCCTGATAAAGAAATATTCTTATTATTCTTATCAAATTCAATACCTCTTATTATTACCGAGGCACCTCTTTCTGGATAATTAAGATTCCCTTTTTTAGCTTCCAATATTAGTTCAGGATTGTCATCAGTACTCATAAATATATAGTCGGCATTTTTTAGTTCAGTTCTTTTAGAAGTTGTTATTATCTCAATATAATCATCAAATTTTTCTGTAAAACTTTTAGTAGAATAAAAGCTGACCTCTGTATCTAAAAGTGTATAGGCAATACCTAATGTACTCTGCACCTCCAAATTAAATTCATTTTCTGATGGATAAGGTTTTATGCTGCCTACTTCACCAGGTCTTGACATATTATAGAGCATTGTATTGAATATATTCTGTGAGTATTTAATCATTTTATTATTGTCAAAAACTGAAATGCTCATCTTAAAATTCCTCCATACTTTTAAATTTAACTTTCGTTTTCTCTAGTACTGCATATTCTTTTTTCTTCTCCAACTCTATTCTTTTCTTTTCTTTTTCTGCAGTTTTATAAATTTCTTCTCTAAGTTGATCATCAAAATAGATAACCGCATCTATTAATGCCAAATGATATGCAGTTTCTATATTATCACTCATTATAAATCCATAGCCTTTTCTATCTTCAACAGAAACAATACATCGTGATATAAGCACCTCACCAATATAAAAAGGAAGTGAATCAACTGATTCTCTTACTCCCATCATTGTCAATGCATTATCACCAGGTTTTAATATTTTCACTTTATATTTATTTTCTATTTTTTCTGCTATTTTTTTTAGCTTTTCCTTTTCTGTTTTAACTAATATAGACGTGAGTTCTCTGTATTCCACTAAAACAGCCCCTTTCTTAGTTATTCCAAAATCTAGATTTATACACATTTTCGCCGTTGATAAAAACTTCTTCTACTATAGGATGAGAATTCTTTTTATCTATCAAAATGAGATCAGCAATTTTTCCCTCTTTGATAGATCCAATTTTGCTTTCCAATCCAACAGCCTCTGCCGGATATAGAGTTGCCATCTTAACTGCTTCAGCTAGATCGTTAATTGCTTCAGCTGTTAGAAATATAGAATTTATCATAGCAGCTGCATAATAATCTGAACAGATTATATTTGCAAGACCATCCTTTATCAGATCAAGAGCAGAAAGATTACCATTGTGAGAACCACCATTTACAATATTTGGGGCTCCAACTGATATCATCATCTCTTGAGAAATACCATATTCCGCAGCAGTAATTTTCATTGGAAATTCTAATATATTTGCACCTATTTCTTTGATCCAGGCTACATATTCTGGATCATCATCATCATGACTTGCTACAGATATACTGTTGTTTACAGCAAGTTCAATAATCTTATTTAAATCAGCTCTGTTTACTTTTCTTTTTTTATCAAGTTTGCTTTTTATAACATCTTCTATTTCTTTTTCACCTAAATTATAAGTTTTATGTAAGTATTCCTGATATTCTTCAACTGTCTTATACTGTCCCTGACCAGGTGTATGATCCATTATAGAAAGCAGATCCAATTTATCTTTGTTTATCATATCTTCAATAACTGGATAAGCAACAAAGTTGGTTTTTTCCAGTCTTAGGTGGACTTTCCTGCGCAGATATGATTTTTTATTATTTTTCAAGAAATTAATTATCTCAACTACATTCTCCGTTGATCTAATTCCACTTCCATCAGAAAGTGATAGTGAGTGATACATTGTTGTTATTCCTGCAGAAATTAAATTTTTTTCAAGCTGATTGACTGCCATTTCAGGAGAAAGGCTCATACTTGGACGCGGCTGAACTGCTTTTTCTATTGCATCACTGTGAATATCAATCAAACCTGGAATAATTAATTTCCCTTCAGCTTTAATTAATTTGTATTTACCAAAATCTGCTGCATTTTTTTCACTTATATTGTCAGCAATTTTGTTTATTTTATTATCTGTAATTAGAAGATCTGCCTTTTCTAATACAGTATCTTCTAGTACTATGTCAGCATTTTTTATCAAATAGTTCATCATCAATACTTCCTTTCCGTATTCATTTGTTTTGAGCATTTATTTTTTCACTTCTCTGCTTAAGTTTTTCAACTGTATCTGCAGCAGGGCTTTTGCTTCCAAGTTTATAATTATGATTACCATAAAAGCCGTGATAATCTGAACCTCCTGTTTGTATAAGATCAAACTTTTCTGCTAAATATATTGACTTTTTTTCCATCTTTTCATTATGAGAAGGATGTTTGACTTCTATTCCTTCCAAGCCATTTGCTGCAAGTTCAGCAATCAAATCAAAATTATCTAATTCACCTGGATGAGCAATAACTGGAACTCCTCCAGCATCTCTTACAGATTTTATTGCAGTAAATACATCAATATAATCAACTTCTGTAAAAACTTCTCCATTTTTTCTGGAAAATAATTTTTTGTAGAGACCATTGTAAATACCTCTACAGTAACCTGCATCCATAAGTGCATGCATAATATGCTGTTTATATACAACTTTAGAGTTTGAATATTTTTTTAGGTCAGACCAGAGAATTTGATATCCCATTTTTCTAATCTTTAAAAACATCTCTTCTGCCGCTCTATTTCTGGATTCAGAAACATATTCTGATATCTCTTTTATACTGTCTGCATCAGGATCAATATAATAAGCTAAAATATGTACTCGAGATGAACCATCTCTATTTTGAGCTGATATCTCTATACCTGGTATAAGCTCAAGCTCAAATAAATCAGCAAAATTTAAAGCTTTTTCTATACCAGCTGTTGTATCATGATCTGTTAATGCTAAATATTTAACACCATTTTCTTCAGCAGTATTTATAAGATTGTATAAATCTAATGAACCATCTGATATTGTCGAATGTGCATGAAGTTCTATCATTATACTCCTCCAATATTTATATTGTAAAAATACATAATAATTTAAATGTACTTAATTAAAACAAATTAAAGTTTAAATCAGTTCAGTTTACCTCTATAATTTATATCTTAAAACCAGCTTTAATTATCTTGCAAGAGTCTTATCTTAAATAAAATTCTGTCTGATAATCTTGCTGATATTATCAATACTAACTACCATCAGAATAATCAATAGTATTATAGTAGCAGACTGTGAATCCTGAAAAGATCTCATATTTTCCCACAAATAAAAACCGATACCTCCACCACCAACAAGACCTACAACTGTAGCAGATCTAACATTACTTTCAAATCTTAAAAGCACATAAGAAAGATAATTTGGCATAACCTGTGGTAAAACCCCATATATTGTCACAAATAGAGGATGATTACCTAATGCCTCAACACCTTCTACCTGCCCTTCATCAATACTTTCTATTGTTTCACTGAGCAGTTTGCCCAAAATTCCAGTTGTATGAATAGCCAGGGCCATCATTCCAGCAAAAGGCCCTAATCCAACTGAAACTACAAATATTAGAGCAAAAACAAGTATATCTACAGCTCTAAATAGATCTAAAATCCTCCTAACAATATTATAAATCACTATATTTGGAGTCATATTACTGGCACCTAAAAAGGCAAGTGGAACTGCTGTAACAGCAGCCAGAAAAGTTCCCCAAACTGCAATTGAAAGTGTTACAAGACATGCCTGCAGATAAACTCCTATTCTGCTGAAGCTTGGATTAAGAAACCCACTAATAAATAGAATAGAATTTTTTATACCACCTATAATTTTAAAAGGATTAAATTCAATTATAACAGCACTGATGACCATTGCTGTTACAAATACAAACAGCATTAAAAGCTGTAGAAAAACATTTTTTTCTTTTTTCTCAGGTATATCGAGAGTATATTCTCTAGTATTCTCCATTTTTTCCTCCTTATAATCTTCTTATATCCCTTGTTCAACTGCATTTTCAGAAAAAATATTAAACTCTTCATTCCCCGCCTTATATTCTTCTATATTTGCTCCAGAATAAATATAATCTTCAGCATTTTCATTTAAGTCTTCAGGTGTGCCGTCAAATACAAGTTTCCCATGTTTTAAACCCAATATTCTGGTTGAATACTTTTTTGCATAATCTAAATAATGCATATTCATGATAATAGTAGTGCCAAACTCTTTATTAATCTGCTGTAAGTTTTCCATTACAGAAATCGAACTATAAGGATCAAGACTTGCAATTGGTTCATCTGCAAGTATCAAATCTGGAGACTGCAGCAGAGTTTTTGCAATACCAACCCTCTGCTTTTGGCCTCCACTGAGCTGGTCTACTCTTTTCCATACCTGATCTAATATTCCTACCTTATCAAGATAATAAAATGCTTTTTCTTTTTCTCCTTCATCAAAAACACCTAAAAGTGCTTTAAAAAATTCTTTTCCCTCTTTATTTATTAAACTACCAATCAATACATTTTTTATAACACTCAATCTTTTTACCAAACACCACTTTACAACTTTTTATCATGCAGCATCCCTGAATGAAATAAAGCTGTGCAAACAATCCTTTAAATTCCCATAAATTTTGGTATTTTCGAAGTCTGATACGAAACTGCCTAAAATT
>Ga0163225_100341_pt1 | contig 14416 bp, 6 predicted proteins | sample MSEWel2016_04_06_2_FD_113145 | JGI IMG/M metagenome (GOLD analysis project Ga0163225, IMG submission 113145) | Subsurface microbial communities from deep shales in West Virginia, USA - MSEEL Well Study Marcellus 5H_2016_04_06 ... | reverse complement strand
GTCCGATATTCTGAAAAACCAGATGCCGAAAGACCTGACCGAACAATTCTTTAAAACATTCAAAACCAATACTGCAGAAATTCTCCATCACATCTACAAACAACCATTTCCAAACCGCTATGCCGCAGGTTTTACCCGGTTCATTGCCGAAAATATCTCCCAACCCAAACTGCAGGAACTGGTAGAATCTTCATTTGACCGCTTTCTGGAGCGCAATGTTTTGCAATACTCTAAAGCAACGGTTCTGCCAGTTCACTTTACCGGCAGCATCGCCCTGACATTCCAGAAACAACTTACAAATTCCCTTAATAAACACAATTTAACAATTGGCTCTATTTCTAAGTCTCCATTAAAAGGTTTAATTGAGTTTCATCAAAAAACCAGACAACAATGCAACAGAATAAATTCTCGAACAGAAAATAAATAACTCAAACTACAAAAACTATCCTGAGGCTCTTTTTCGAAAAAAAGCCATCACGTTTTCCAACAAAAATAAACTTTCCAATACAGGTCAAAATCCTTCTCTCACTGTTATAAAAAAACCCGTGACATGCTTTAATGCATCTCACGGGTTTGATAAAAAAAATTAATTTACTAACAATCTCATTCTCCCGATCCGGAAAGTTCCCATCCAGGATTTTGCCCCAATTCAGGAGCTCTTTTTACCTCATCCTCCGGAACTGGGAAGAGATAATTTTTAGGACTTGTAAAGGATCGCGAAGAATGCACCTCAGCAGGGGCATACTCATAAACTGGGTTTTCAGGATTAGTCACTCTCACACCATACAAATTGTAATATTGATGATAACGAGGGTTGTCCTTTTCAGAAGCGACCGACTGACCTTCAAAAAGCATCCAGCGGCGCTCATCAAAGAACCGATGATCTTCAAAACACAATTCAACACGTCGTTCATTACGAATTCTTTCTCTCAAATCTTCTTTGGTCATACCCGAGTATGCAGGCATCCCAACACGTGCTCTCAATTCATTTATATATTGATAAGCAGAAGAGGGCCCTTCAGCTTCATTAACAGCTTCTGCTGCATTTAATAAAATTTCTCCATACCTAAATATTGGCCAGGCATGAATTGGGGTTGTAGGGTTTTTGAAAGAAATATTATTCAGGAACTTCTTTGTATAGTAACCAGTCAGGGTACCACCATGAAGCTCCTGATAATCGACTCCATCGGGCTGCGACACATCAACAGCACGGTATTCCTCCTGTTCTTTATCCCCCCACATAGATCCCTGATGCAAAATAGTCTGTTCCAAACGAGGATCACGATTTGCATAAGGATTTTGTGGATCATACGTAGAACCCTTATCAATAGGCAGACCATTAATCGTTTCGTAAGCATCAACAAGATTTTGAGTAGGATTTGTTCGTCCAACAGAATTAATAGAACCACTAAATCCACAAGGAGCCAGAAAAAGTTCGATTTCGTTTGTAGTCCATGTTGAACGACAAAGAATAAACTCATCATTCAACGTCGGTGTAGTCACAAAACATTCATAATAATCATTATCAGGATTTCCTGTACTGTATAAACCATAAGGTTCACTTTGTTGATTGTTTATCCTGATAAAATCTTTGGCGGCTTGCGCGGCAGTATTCCAATATGAAGGGTCATTATTAGGATTATTCAACTTAGATGCACGATACAACAACGCTCTTGATTTCAACGCATAAGCAACAGCACCACTCATTCGCCCCCAGTTTTCTGTTTCGTTGGAATACCGAAAAGGTAACTCATCTTTCACCAAATCGCATTGATCAGCAATCCAAAGCAGTGCATCAGCAGCATCAGTACGCTGCATATTCATTGCACCAGAATTACTCAAATCAAACACAATAGGAATTCCCTCTTCGTCCTCCCCGATTATAGGCGCATCACCAAACCAACGCACCAATTCAAAGTGAAAAATAGCGCGTAGCAATCTTGCTTCAGCCATATTTCTATCATATAACCGGTTATCATCCCCAGATTTTTCAGCATTCCCTATAACTGATGCCTTAGCATTCTTCAAAAATTGATTACTTTTCCTGATTCCGCTAAGGTTAGAACCCCAAAAACCAAGAAGAGGATGGTTTGACGCAGAATAACTATCGGATAAAACGCCATGATAATAATGCACATTCCAATAAGACAAAGCATTATCTGTCATACAATCTCGAGAAGCCCCAAGAAACTGTCCATCAGTATATCCACTAAACCCATCAGGGAGGTTAGTATAAATATTTGACAAAAAACCACGTGTATTCTCTTCGTTTAAGAAAACTTGCTCCTCTGCCATAGAGATATCATACTCTTTATCCAGATAATCGCTACATGAATACAAGCCAAACGCTAAAAGAGCACCTATAATATGTAATATTAACTTCTTCATTTCAATACTTTTTATCAGATTAGAAACCTATTTTCACACCCAGCGAAAAAGAACGTGTTTTGGGATACCACCAAACATAACTCATTGGTTTTTCCGGGTCAACATTATCGGGTAAGTCACTAAATGTATGTAAATTATACCCGCTAAAATAGATACGACATTCAGTCATATTTGCTTTGGCAATCAACCTACGTGGTAAAGAATACCCCACTTCAACATTCCGAAGAGAGAGAAAATTACCGTTCTTAATCCAGATATCGTTATGATAGGTTCCTGACCCACGATCACTGTCTATAGTGTTATATCCACTATATGTTGGTCGTGGATACTCTGCATTAATATTTCGGGGATCAGTGGGATCATCATTATAATAACCCCACACTTTAGTAACTTCATGTGTACCCATATTACTCCAACCAGAAAAACCAATTGAAGGCGAAAGGAATACCGAACGATTCAAATAGGCTGTTAACATCACCCGGGCATCAAAACCTTTCCACTCAAACCCTAAATTTAAGGAAGGGATTAATTCGGGAATAATAGTATATCCATCAGGAATCATATCATTAGAATCAATTTTTCGGTCACCATCCAAATCCTCAAACACCGCTGTTCCTAAAGGCTGCCCTGTTCCGGATGCAGTATGATAAGGATATTTTTCAGGATTATCAATTGCATCCTGATGACTGGCAGCAACCAAATCGGGATCGCTGGCCCACTGTACAAATTTATACATATTCCAACCACCAACACTGTTGGTAAAGGCCCCCTCATACAACTCTGCTACTGGCGTATAATCAAAAATCCGCTTTCCTGTTTTACGCTGCCAGGGAACATTGGGTTCCAATTCGTCCATCTCAGTGATTTCATTAGTATTCCAAGTCACCATACTTTCGACAAAATAATTAAAATCTCCAATATTGTTTCGATGCCCAAGAGAAACTTCGAACCCTTTGCTTTCGGCTTTACCATAGGAATCCTGAGGAGCAGAAACTCCCAACAGCTCAGGAACAGTTGAGCGGGTCACCAATATATTAGAACGCCATTCTTTAAATACGTCAGCAGAACCATAGATTTGCTTATTAAAAAAATCAAAATCAATTCCGGCATTCACCATATCCGAGAGTTCCCACTTGTTATTGTAGTTACCTGCAGCACTCTCGTAAACTCCTTCTATATACGATTGAGAAGACCCAAAGGAATAGCCACCTCCTGTAGCATAAGTTCCCTGGTAAGGATACCTTCCAGCTCCTGTTACAGCTTGTCCTGCTCGGCCATAAGAAGCTCTAAGTTTTAAAAGGTTAATCTTGGGACTTTTCAACCATGATTCTTCTGAAAGAACCCAGCCTACCGACCCCCCTGAAAACAAATCAAACCGGTCACCATCCGCAAAATTATCGCTTCCCATGTAAGAAATATTCCCTGACAGAATATACTTATTATCATAAACATAGTTGGCTTGTCCATTGTACGATAAATAACGATTAGAAGACTCTGACCCATGCGTTACGTTCTGGTAAGTACGGATAAAAGTCTTGGCATTTATGGCATGTTTCCCAAAGGTATGGTCGTAATTCAATCCAGCCCTAAAGTTGATATTATAATAATAATCCCGTGGAGTTGTAGATGGATTAGAAAGGGCAGAATAGGTTGTATAACGGGTATATTCATACTCTGACACATCTGACACATCACTTGTATAATCATAATTATACGAATTCACATCATTCGTTTGTTGTGCCATAAATGTCTCATAAGAATCAAAACTCACCACTGCTTTGGCCTTAAGTCCGGGAACCAATTCTCCCAGGTCTCCTGTCACATCCACAGTACTATACAAATTCCTACGGCGATTTTTATTAATTCCGGAAGAAGCAAGCAACCTTCCAGCATTATTCGCAGTACTGGATGCATAGATAGTGCCATCCGGATTGTAAACAGGCTCCATAGGATTTGCCTCTACAGCACCAAATGTTACAATGCTGAATACCCCTGTCAAAGGTTGGGAAATATTATCAATACGTCCACCAAGATCAAGCGATACATTCAGGTATTTATTTACATCAATATCAACATTTGACCGCAAATTATATCGATTCAATTTATGTTGAGTACTGAAACCGTCGTTGTATTCAGTCCATTTATCATTCCACACCCCCCCCTGATAGAGGTAAGAAAAAGAAACATAATAGCGCGCAAAATCATTACCTCCGCTAAGAGAAAGATTTGTTTTTGCCATCGGAGCAGCATCTCGGTACAACTCATCATACCAATTGGTATTAAAATACTTATACTTATCCATTCCTTCCAATTGCTCTCCCTGACTTACACGACGATACATCTCTATTTGCTCATCAGTGTACATCGGATCTTTTCCATCAAGATATCTCACCTGATTTCGAGTCAACGCCATATTATATGAATTCTGCGTTTCCATTTTACCGGTAAGAGTCTGAACTCCTACTTCCTGCGTAATTGAGATTTTGGTACGCCCGGCTTCACCTCGCTTGGTCGTAACTAAAATAGCCCCATTAGCACCTCTCATACCATAGATAGCTGTTGCTGCAGCATCTTTCAGAATAGTGATTTTCTCGATAGGAAAAGCATCCAGAAAAGAAAGATCTCTCTCCACATCATCTACAATAACCAGTGGTGCACGGGCATTTTGATTCATTGTACGCAATCCCCGAATATACATAGCAGTTTCCGTCCACCCTGGCTCACTGGCCCACTCGTAAGTAGCGACCCCGGTAACTGTTGAAGTAAAGGCGTTCTGCAATACAGAAACAGGGTGTTTTTCCAGTTCTTTACCCATAACCTCAGATGTTGCCTCTGTAACAAACTTTTTTTGCTTGCGCCCAAATGCCGAAGGAGTAGTATGCGAATATTCATCCAGATCAGGAGTCAACACAATCTCAAAACCTTCATCAAAATCAGCTGTTACCGTAGCAGTCTTATACCCCACCCTGGACACAACAATTTCATCATTGACTTTTACGCCAGGTAAACTAAAGTAACCTGTTGTATCAGATAACTCAATGTGACTAGACTCAGTCACATTGACAATAGCACCAACAACCGGATTCCCTTCGGAATCCATTATTCGTCCATTTAATACATTTTCTTCCTGAGCAAAAGAGGTGATTGCGATTAGAAAGAAAACACCTATCAACAAGAGCTTGAAAACTCCGGCCGATTTTCTATTTATGTTTCTCATTATATTACACATAGTTAAAATCAAATTAAAGGATTACCATCCAGGATTGTTTTCAATATCTGTTTTCCAAACTTCAGCTTCAGGAATTGGATAGAGGTACATTTTCTCTTCAAAAACACGCTCCTGTGCAACTTTACGTGAAATAGCACCATTAGCACTTATTTCTACTCCATATATGGGCCTTGAAAGCGCCACAGCAGCAACATTCCACCGCCGCAGATCCCAGAACCGATGTTCTTCAAAAGCCAATTCAACAGCACGTTCTTTACGAATAAAATTGCGCATATTTTCTTTTGAAGAGATAAGATCAGTTCGATCTTCAACATTTCCTGTAATCCCAGCCCGATGACGGATTAAGTTTAATGCGTCATAAACTTCAACAGAAGGTCCATTCACTTCATTCATTGCTTCAGCATAATTAAGCAGAATCTCCGCGTAACGAATAAAAATCCAGTTTCGATAGCTGCTACCTGAATGATTGGCACTTAATACATTCTCGGGAATATATTTACGAACATAATAACCGGTAGGAGTAGCATCAGCATTACCTACAGGATTGTCCCTTTGTCCCTTAATGACATTTATTACTCCTTCTCCCCAACTGGAACCATGATGCAAAACAGTGGCAGACAACCGAGGATCCCGGTCACTCCAGGGAGAAGCTTCACTGTAACTACTTTCATCATTTACCTCAGGAATATATGAATTATTGTAAACGGGGGCTCCTGTTGCATCATACACAGTAAAAGGCGAAGAACCATCTATCATGTCATACATGTCCACCAGGTTTTGAGAGGGGCACAAACCGCCATTACCACCCTCTCCGACAGGAGTATCATCAACGATAGCACTCCATCCGATCTTCACATCATTGCGGAAAAAGATAACCTCATTGTTTTGTCCTTCATAAGTAGTTCTAAGAATGGCATTGGTATAAGAACTTTTTCCATCTGCTCCCTGAAAAAGTCCATAAAGTGCACCATAATCTTCAATAAAACGATGGGCAGCCTGAGCAGCTTCGCTCCATGTAATTCCCGAACTTGCACGATAACGATCACTGGCCATATAAAGCATAATACGTGAATACAGGGCTTGCGCCATGGGCTGACTGATACGCCCGGCATTTGCCGCCTTGGCTCCATCGTCATAAGACATAAGTCCAGTTTCGCATTCCTGCAACTCCTGCAAAATAAAATCTACTACGTACTCCTCCACAGATGGACGTATCGTATATCCGGTAAATAAATCTCCATAAGGATCAAGAACATCTGTCACAATAGGAATGGCCCCATAACGCAGAAACATTTCCCAGTAAAAGAAAGCACGCAAAAAACGAGCTTCTGATTTATAGTTTAATTTATCAATCTCATATTTCTCCTGACTCAAATCAGAAGCTTTGGGTACACTGTCAATACGAGCCAGCAACATATTACACTTGCGGATACCACGATAGTAATGTTCCCAGGTTGCTGTTAACTCTGAAGCGCCTCCGGCACTATAATAATTTCCAATGTTAAAACTGGTACGAACACCTCCGTCCGAATAACTGTTTTCACCAAGATCGGTAGCAGCATCTAACCATGATCTCTGAATTCGACCGACTCCATGACGTAAAAAGTTATAAGTATCGAAATGGAATTGCATTGTAGTACTCCAATCATCAAACACCTGTTCTTCGGTTAGCTCATTACTAGGTTGCTTATCCAGGAAATCACCAAACGCATCCTCACAGGAGGTAAATGAGATAGCTGAAATTCCCATCACACATATATATAATAATATCTTATTCATAACTATTTAGAATTTTAAGTTAACTCCAAAATTTACTGTTTTCATAATGGGATAACGGTTTGATCCATTACTTTCAGGATCAGAAATACCATCCAGATGATCCCAGGTAACCAAATTATTGGCATTAACGTAAAGTCGGCAATCACTAATACCGACTTGCTTGATCCATGCAGAAGGAATTGTATAACTCAGCTCAATATTCTTGAGCCGAATAAAAGCACCGTTCTGGAGGAAAAATGAGTTCACTTGCTGATTATGATCTCCATTGCTGTCATAATGAAGCAGTGGATACTCTGCATTGACCAAATTTTCCGCTTCACTCAAAGCCGGATTCCACCTATCAAGATGATGTTCTTTTACTTTACCTCCATTAACAAAGGCAAACATTGCTTCAGCATCATAGAATCGACTTACATTATCAACACCCTGAAACATTACGTTGAAGCCCCATCCTTTATAAGAACAATCAAGTGTTAAAGAATAAGTGTTTTCTGGAATATTACTATAACCTATTGCAGTCTCATCACGGTCATCGATAAAACCATCACCATTCATATCCCTATATTTAAGATCCCCTACCTTCACTTCTCCATAGGTGGAGACAGGAAAATCAGGACTGGCTAAGTCATCGGAGGTCACAAAGCCATCAACCAACAAACCAAAATACTGATCAATAGGATGTCCCTCACGCTTTCTGTAATCAGTTTTCAACTCAGGTTCGTCCATATCAATTATCTCATTCTCCGCATGCGAATAGGTTAAGCCAACGTTGTAATAAAAATCATTCCCGATATGATTGGCATGCTTTAACTCTATTTCAAAACCTTTATTCCGAGTTTCTCCCAGGTTTCCTGCAGCCATAGTTACACCGACCCATTCGGGACGAGTAAGATATTCTGTCAGAATATTAATACGCTTTTCACTAAACAAGTCGACATTACCACTCAGCAAGCCATTCCACATTCCGAACTCGACTCCAAGGTTGTATTTATGAGCACGTTCCCATGTTACACCATAGTTGGGATACTGTCCCTCATATATTCCGGTATATCCGGTGGTCCCAAAATAATAGGCATTGGAAACCTGCGTCCATTTTTGCTCATACAAAAAGCGTTGCCGCACACTATTGACCAGATATACGTCATTACCTACCTGTCCATAAGATCCACGGATTTTCAAATTATTCAGCCAGTCACGACTCGCATCCATAAATTGCTCATTGTTAAGTCTCCATCCCAATGAAAAAGAGGGGAAAAACCCAAAACGATTTCCTTCCATGAAGTTTTCAGAACCATTATAACCGGCATTAAACTCAGCAAGATACCGATCGTCATAACCATAAGTCACCCGGCCAACAACTCCCTGATAGCGTTGTGCCAAATCCGCCTGATACCGATAATCATTCTGATTATACAAGACCATTGCAGAAACATCATTTTTCCCAAATTGACGAGCATAGCTTAACTGATACTCAAAATACAACTTCAATTCTGTAGTCTGATCATTACCGGCATAGGCCAGTTCTGTATCGGAATTAAACTTATTATAGGCATCAATCATCTGAAAATTTTCTCTGTCGTTAAGCTCATAAGTGGCAAAGTCAGCTGTAAATTTCCGATTGTAATAAGCGTCATAATCAAAAGACATCATTGCCTTTGCTTTTAACCCTTCTGTAAGCCAGTCCATCTTATAATCGAGAATAAAATTGGTCTCACTAATCGTGTTTGTGGCACGATAAAACCCGGCCTTGGCCAATCGTCCTGCAATATTATTTTGATATTGTGAACTCCCTCCATAAAGAACCCGCTCTGTTTCCCCTTCTTGTATCGTGTATTTTACCGGGAAAAGCCACCCAGGAGTATGATTCAATTCATAGAATACCTCACTATAAGAGGAGCTTTCTGAAGTGTTCGGACCATGACGTTCTTCAAAACGAGTTCCAAAATTGATGGATGCCGTCAAATCCTTTGAGACCAAGTAATCCAGATTGGCACGAAAAGCATAACGCCTGAAACCCGTATTTGACTCATTCCCATATTTATCTGTGCTCAAATCTTTATACAAACCCTGCTGATCGTAAAACTCTCCGGATACAAAATACCTCATTCGGCTGGTTCCTCCCTGCACATTCACATTATATCGCTGAGCAGGAGCAGAAGAGCGCAAAATGGTATCGTACCAATCCACATTTGGATAAAGCATAGCATCCAGACCACTTAATTCACCACTGGAAGATTTTTGATACATAGCCAGATCAGTATCTGAAAACTGGGAAGGTAACCCATCATTTGCCAAAGCTTCTTCCAACAACATCGTTGATTGGTAGGAATTCAAATAAGTATTTTCCCGAGTAGGACTCTGAGATTGCCAGTTTGCGGTAAGGCTCACAACTGGTTTTTGGTCTTTTCCGCGTTTCGTTGTAATCAGAATCACCCCATTTGCTCCACGTACCCCATAAACTGCAGTAGCTGATGCGTCCTTCAAGACCGATATAGACTGTATGTCATCAGGTGCTATTTGAGAAAATTCACGTTCCACACCGTCTACCAAAATAAGCGGTTGACCATCACCTGCAAAAGTAGCACGTCCTCTAATAAAAATTTGTGCGTCATCGGCACCGGGCGCTCCAGAAGTTTGAGAAGTTATAACCCCTGGAATTTTACCAGAAAGCGCCTGGGATATATTAGCAGCAGGAGACCTTAACAACTCTTTGGAAGAAATCTGAGATATAGCCCCCACAACACTTTCTTTCTTCTGAGCTCCATAACCAATAACAACAACCTCTTCCAACTCCTGATCATCTTTCTCCAAAATAACAGAAACCGATGTTTGCCCACTTAACGGAACATCTTGGGTGATATAGCCGATATAGCTGACCTGCAATATAACATCATTGCTACTGATTGAAAACTGAAAATTTCCATTAATATCTGTAATGGTTCCATTCACAGTTCCTTTTTCGACCACGGTGGCACCCACAATTGTTTCGCCAGTTTGATCTTTGACCACTCCTTCCACTTGCCCTGACTGGGCAAGCAGAACTTGCCCGGATAGTAAGAACATAAGTGTCATCATCATACTAATTAAACGATAGTATGGTGCTGTATAAGTTCTAATTTTTTTCATAATAAAATATCTTGACGTAAGATTACTTTTTTGTTGCATTATACAAAGCGGATGCCTGCTCTTCTGTCAATGCACTTGCACACATATAGATATCATCAATCAAAGCTGGAGCAGCTTTCCAGAATGTTTCATATCCCAAATAAAAATCATTTGCAGAAATAAAAAGATTGACAACATTGCTAAAATCTGATAAATCCCCTGCATAAGCAGCGTTATTTTCAGTATCAAATTTAAATTCTCCGTTATAATATACCTGAAATCCAGTATTGGTAATATTAATTGTAACCAAGGTCCACTCACCTGGAACAAGTGCATTTTCATCAGTATTTTGCTGACAATCCAAATATCCTCCGATTCCATTGTACCCCAGATAACCTATGGCATTAAACCAGAATTTACTGGTGCCGTCGTTAAGTACGAATATTTGATCCCACCAGTTCAATGCAGGAGGATTAATCCACATACTAATGCTCACGCCCTCTTCTGCAGCTTTCCCCTTCAAGGGATTGGTAAATTGAGTATATGCCCAACCATTATCATGACCTGTCCAACCCTCTTGCTGATGCCAAACAGTTCCTCTTATCGGATCCTCTTCAAAATCAGAAGGAGTCGCCTGAGCTTCTACAGTAATTAACTCACCACTCTGACTGGTATTAAGTGCATTTTCAAAAGTATTATCTAATGTGTAGAACCCATACAAGGAAGGTAAATAAGCAGGGTTTGTAACAATACCGCCATTGGCTTTTTCGGTATCGAAATAAAGATTCTTCACTTCTTCTTCAGTTATTGGACGAGTTGTTAAGAAGATATCATCAACCAATGCAGGAGCAGCTTTCCAAAATGTTTCAAATCCTAAATAGAAATTATCTGCAGAGGTAAAAAGATTGACAACATTACTAAAATCTGACAAATCGCCTGCGTAAGCAGCATTATTCTCATTATCAAATTTAAATTCGCCATTGTAGTACACCTCAAATCCACTATTGGTGACATTAATGGTTACAAATGTCCACTCACCTGGAACAAGTGCATTTTCATCGGTATTTTGCTGACAGTCCAAGTACCCTCCGGTTCCATTGTATCCCAGATATCCTATGGCATTGAACCAGAATTTACTGGTGCCATCATTGAGTACGAATATCTGATCCCACCAGTTCAATGCAGGAGGATTAATCCACATGCTAATGCTCACGCCCTCTTCTGCCGCTTTCCCCTTCAAGGGATTGGTAAACTGAGTATATGCCCAACCATTATCGTGACCTGTCCAACCCTCTTGCTGATGCCAAACAGCACCTCTTACAGGATCTACTTCGAAATCGGAAGGAGTCGCCTGAGCTTCAACGGTTACAAACTCACCACCTTGAAGTTCATTAAGACTATTTACAAAATTTCCATTTAATTTGTAGTAACCCACAGTACCTCTTGGAGGGAATTGATAAGGTTCTCCTACTTCAGAGACCTCAGGTACGGCAGTTTGTTTTTCTGTAATGATATTACGATATACATTAAAATCATCGATCCATAAAGTTTGAGAATTGCCTGGAGAATCATATCCCAGAGATAAGTAAGGTAAACGAACAAAAGCATCAATCACTCCTAAGAAATCAAAATCATCCACCAATTTCAAGGACTCTGCGTCAACTGCACTTTGAGATTCGTTCATTTTTTGTTCTCCATCGACATAGATAATATACCCATCAGTATTTACAATAAGCGATAAATAATGCCATTCATCGGGACTCAGTAAATCAGTCACGCTGCTGGCAGGATTATTAATATCAAAGGTACTTCCATCACGACTATAGCTCAACCACCCATTAGGAGTAAAAAAGAACTTTTCAGTGCCATCCCCATTATTAATTGCAAAAATGGGGCTGGTTAAATTATCCGCAGTAGTTTTTATCCAAAAAGTAAAAGAAACACCCTTTTGAATAGATGCCCCAAAGACTGGATTTGGGAATTGGGCATAACCACCTGCAATTTCAGCTACTTTTCCCTTAAATTCATCTGTTACAATAGTGGGTTCTTGCCCACCATCATAAACACCTAATACTGCGTCTTCCGGAAATCCGGAATCAAAATCATATTCCGCCAGTTTCTCCAATTTCGGAAAAACCTGATTTCCTGCAGCCGGATCCATCTGTCCCCACTCTTCGCAGGACTCCAAACCCAGCAAGCCAACGATTGCCAAAAATGACAATAACCTGTTTATTAGTCTCATCTTCATAGATTTTGTTTATAAGATTACACTGCTAACAATTAACATATCTTTACTTTTTTTATCTTGTTTTTTTCATAGTTTCAAAATTCAATTCAAAAAACCCCCATAAAAATTACACTTGTGAAATAATAATTAAATCTACGCAATATTCATTTTAACATTTATATGCAAAAATGAAAACTTTTATAGATTACTGGGTGGACAATTGTTTTTTATAGGAGGATTTTCAGATAAAATGCAACTCATCAAAAATCAACCCCAACGCCATGTCTCTCTAAATGTGAGACTTGCGTAAAAAATAAAAAAGCAAGAAGTAACAAAAAATTTAAAATGAGTTAAAATAAAAGTTCATTTTACGTTTTTAACAAACGCCGAAAAAGCAACAAAATCAATATTCTTCATAATCATCTAACCCTGTTTTTTCATAAATAATCCCTATTTCCGTAGTACGCAAAAGAGAGGGAGGTTTGACGAATTGAATTCGATAAAATTTAATAGATATTTCCAGAATGACGAGGATTGCTATTGTTAACTATCTGACGTAAAATGGGGTATAGAGCATCCCTTAAAATGCAAGAGATGAGGTCATTTGAAGTTCGGTAATGTGGGGAAAACCCTACTCTCGCAGGTGTACAAAATGCAACGATGGTGAGAGAGCCCACGGCTGGGACAATGTTTGATAAGTTAAAGTTTCCATTGCTAATAGCGTTCCATATAGTATTCAAATTTAGCACAAAGAAGAAAGGTATATCTTCACTTAAGCTGTCAGAAGAATTTAAACCATTCTTCAATGCTTATACCAGCAAAGAAGCCAGCATCGTTGCAGATGAATGGAAAGGTTACCTGCCGTTAAAGAAAGAATATCCTTTCCTAAGGCAATTGCCTTCAAATAAAGGAGCAAACTTTAGACAACTACATATTCACATGATGAACATACAAGGCTGTGTTTACGTCGCCCCTATCTTTATTCTCCGGCAATTCGCTAAAAATGTACGAGGCCAGTATGATTGGCACAACCAACTTCGTCAAAAAGTGACCATGCGAATTGATGAAGACATTTTCAGGCCTCTTTATTGTCAGGACAACGGGACTTTTACCTGCGACAAAAAAAAGGTTCCAATATGTTATTGATTGCTGACTGCGGTTCCACAAAAACCACCTGGTCGATACTCCATAACAACCCTGAAGATACCATTTTTATTGAAACTTCAGGCATCAATCCTTTCTATCAGGACACATCCGAAATATATGAAGTTCTGAAACAGGAATTTAATTCTACGCAAAAAGAATTTGATGCCATCTGGTTTTATGGAGCCGGATGCGCAAATGACAGCACAAAAAAAACCGTTAAGGATGCTCTCAACAGTTTTTTCATCAGCAGCCACATCCGGGTTGAAAGTGACCTAATGGCAGCAGCACATGCTCTTTGCCAGTTTCAGGAAGGCATTGCCTGTATTTTAGGAACCGGCTCCAATTCCTGCTATTATGACGGACAAAAAATTATCGCCCATGTACCACCCCTCGGATTCATTCTGGGAGATGAAGGCAGTGGAGCTGTAATCGGAAAACAATTCCTGTCCGATATTCTGAAAAACCAGATGCCGAAAGACCTGACCGAACAATTCTTTAAAACATTCAAAACCAATACTGCAGAAATTCTCCATCACATCTAC
>Ga0163225_100339_pt1 | contig 14439 bp, 17 predicted proteins | sample MSEWel2016_04_06_2_FD_113145 | JGI IMG/M metagenome (GOLD analysis project Ga0163225, IMG submission 113145) | Subsurface microbial communities from deep shales in West Virginia, USA - MSEEL Well Study Marcellus 5H_2016_04_06 ... | reverse complement strand
GGGGGAGGCCGCGGTCGAAGCGATCCGAGATGGCGGCATTGAAGAGGTAGGACTGCCACGCAGAGACGAACATGGTGAGGAGTTTCGGGGGGAGGGCTTTGAGCGCCCCCCTGTAATCACCTTCGTGTTTTGAGAGATGATCGAGCATTGCCCGTTCAAACCCAAGCCGCACCGGGAGCGCATGCAATGCCTCCTTTGCATTCCCTGTCTCCCTGAATGCCATCCGTGCCGCTTTTACCTCCCCGTCTTCATTTGGGAAGGGATCGCCGATGTAGATATCTACCGCCTCCCGGTACTCACCGCGAAGGATCGCCGATCCGACACGGTGGGTGACCGGTTTCTGGGCACCGAACCGCTGGAGCCCGAAATAATTTGGGATACCCGCCTGTACAGTCTCTGTTATTCCGGGAAGATTGGTGAGGTTCTCCCTCTCACAGCCGCGAATACTGATTATAAACCGGTTCCCTTCAAGATCCCCAAGCGAGAGGCCGAACTGGTGCCGGCCGACCGGCTCAACGGCCATATCCCTGAAAGAGAGTGCCAGTACCTCGTCAGCTTCGACTTTATAGAGTGAGATATAGTGTTTGGCAACGGCGTTCCTGTCCTTTGTGCCGGCCCACCCGATCCGTTTTCTGCTGATCCCAAGCCGTTTTGCGATTTCATGGATGGCGTGCTGGTGCTCCCATGAGCGGCGGGTGACAGTACAGATCAGGTACGGCCCGCTCCCGGTGAATGGTTTTGGGATCTCTTCGACAACAAAGTCTTCAGGTGAAGCTCTCAGCTTCCCCCCGATACCGGGATGATCATCTCCAAAGTACCGCATCTGAAGCTCGTGTTCCAGGGGATAGGGACTCTGCATCATAGCAGTTTCAGATCTGAGGTAACCCGGTCGAGGAGTTCGGTTTTTGCGGGTCCAAGCCCAAGGGCAGTGACGGTTCCCGGCGGGATCTCGGTCAGCCCTGCATCCTGGATGATGCATGCGGGGATGCCGTTTGCCTCTGCGACCACCTTCAGTTCATAGAGCGCCCGCTCCCCGCTCACCTTCAGGGCGACTTTCTTCTGCCCTTCATCCATCCAGGCACGTTTTGAGGCGGCACCGGCTTTCTCATAGGCGCCGACGGCTGCATGGGCGATCTGGGCGCATTTCTTCCCGCAGCTCATCTTCACGTCATCCCTGACGATCAGGCATTGTTTCCAGGTAAATTCGGGGGGCTCTCTCATCGTGCATATATTGGGCTGGATGGAAGAAATATATGCCCCTGTGGATGATAGGGCGATATTCTTATCGTCTTGCCGATCTCAGGTTCTCTCATGACTGCCCCGGACATTGGAATGAAGGCACCGGATTTCTGCCTCCCTGATATCGATGAACATATGGTCTGCCTCGTCGAGCATCGGGGTGTCTTTGTTGTCATCTACTTTTATCCAAAAGACAACTCATCCGGCTGCACCCTCGAAGCCCGCTCCTTCTCGGATGCGATGGAGACATTTGCCCGTGATAATACGCCGGTATTTGGGATCAGCCCGGATTCGATCGAAAGCCACCGGCGATTCGCTGAGAAACAGCAGCTGACCGTCTCCCTCCTTTCAGATCCCGAGCACCTGGTGATCGAGTCATATGGCGCCTGGAAGCAGAAGAAGATGTACGGCAGGGAGTATATGGGGGTTGAACGGAGCACCTTCATCATCGATCCCGATGGGAAGATTGCCCATATCTGGCGGAAGGTGAAGGTGAAGGGCCATGTCGAAGAGGTGCTCGCGAAGCTTGAGGAGCTGCGGGCAGCGGGGCTTTAGGGGCAGGCGAGCTCACATGCCCGGCAGTGATCTATTCTTCCACCATCTCTGCTTTTATCTTCATCCATCCGCCACATGCACCGCTCGCGGCTGTACCTCCCGGTCTCAAATGCCTCCATCGGACAGGTGCTGATGCAGTATCCGGGGCATTCCTGGCAGGGATCTGCGAAATCAGATGGTACAGGCGTATCGGATTCGATATCTGCCCAGACTGCCCGGAACCTGATCCTCGGACCGAATCCCGGAACCAGCACGAGGTTATTTCTTCCCATGATCCCAATTCCCGCAAGTACTGCGGCATCCTTGAGATATATTCCGCCGTCATAGAGCTGGTACGGTATGGTTCTGGCAGAAATGCCATATTCTTCATCAAGCCACCGGGAAAGCTCTCTTCCAATATCACCAAGGATGGTATTGCCGGGTGTGCCGCGTCCCGCTTCCCACAGGTCAAGCTCAGGTTGATCCGGGGGATGAGAGAGACCGAGTATGATGTAGGATCCATGTTTGGTCTTCAATCCGGCATCACCGTCTGCAACTGCAGAGGGGCAGCCGATAAGGGTCTCTGCAGAAATATATCCTGCTCTATCCGCACCAAGCGTGAGTGCTTTGCTACATGCGGATTCAAGGATCAAACGGGGATTTGAAATCTTTTCATCACGCTGCATTGTCATCGAATGATAGCATGGAGGCTGAAGGTGAAAAAATATGTGGTTTGCGAGGACGGATGTCGGTAAAGAGCAGTCTGTTCACGCTGCAAGATAGTCAGGATTACCACTCTCATCTGAACATAGATATTCGGGATAATCTTTTTATGATAGTGTCTGCAATGAAGGGGTGATAGCTATGACACGACGAATTCTGATGGCTTATGACGGCTCCGGCAATTCTGATGTGGCAGTCCGCCGGGCAATCGAATTTTTTGGTTCCGGTTACGAATATCATGCAATTTATGTATCCAAAATAGCCTCGACAATCCGTATCCCTGAGGCAATCCCTCCACACGCTGCCACCGGTGGCCTTGACCCGGAACCCGAACTTGAACGGACACTTGAGAAGCGCGAAGCTGAATATGTTGAACGGAAACTCCGGGAAATAATGGAGAGTTCCGGAATTGAGTTTGACCTGCATATCTGGCGTGGGGATCCACGAGAGCAGATCGTGAAGGCTGCCGAAGATCTGAATGCGGATATTGTTGTGATCGGATCACGCGGTCATAGCAGTATGTCACGGCTTCTGCTTGGAAGTGTCAGCTCCTTTGTTGTGGAGCATGCACCGGTATCCACGTTTGTTGTCCGATGACCCGGATATACCTTCAGACCTGCGAACTGCAAGAGAGTGATCTGAAGATGACTGATACATCAGGCTTTGTCATCCAAAAACATGATGATGGGAATCTCCATTTGATCTTTTCCTTGAGATCAGCGGTGTTCAGGTCCGGGATGGGGGGCAGATACGAAAACACCGCATCGGGAAACGATGGGATGGATGGGCACTCATCCGGACTGCCAGGGAATCTGATGGTCGCTGACTATGTATCAGGATGGATGAAGCGGATGTGGATTATTTGGGTGAACGCTCTGCTGGATATGTTGATTTTGCTCACACCAGGAATGGCAATTCAGGAGATTGCAGAAGAAGATGATTCATCGGTAGCCGGGGATTGTATATGGTTGATTTCCTGCATCTAATCTCAAAAGAAGAGAAAAACGCCATCCGGGAGGAGAGCATGCCGCTCTGGATGGATCCGATGCTCGCTACCCTGACCAAACATTATTTTTCTGATGAAAACTGGATATTTGAGCGAAAATTTGATGGAGAGCGCGTTATTGCCTATAAAGATGGTGCATGTGTACGTCTCTGCTCAAGAAACAAACAGAATCTCAATGATACCTTTCCTGAAATTGAAGCAGCTCTTCTCACTATTGAACCAAAGAAGGCTGTTTTTGATGGTGAGATCGTTGCTTTTGAAGGTTCTCTGACCAGTTTCTCCCGCCTGCAGAAAAGAATAAAAATACGTGACCGGAACGAAGCGAGAAAGAGTGGTGTTTCAGTAAAGTACTACCTATTTGACATCCTGTACCTGGAAGGCTGGAATGTCTCTTCACTTTCACTACGTCTTCGAAAATCGCTTCTAAAACAAGTCATCTCCTATTCAGATCCTCTCCGTTTTACCCCTCATAGAAATCAGTATGGAGAATCCTATTATCAGAAGGCATGCAGGAAAGGATGGGAAGGAATCCTTGCCAAGAATGCTCATAGCCCCTATATTCATTCCAGATCGCGGGAATGGCTGAAATTCAAATGCACTCACCGGCAGGAGTTTGTTATTGGTGGTTATACAGAACCGAAAGGATCCCGTATCGGGTTTGGAGCACTGCTCCTTGGCTATTATGAAGATGATAAACTGATGTATGCGGGCAGGGTTGGAACAGGTTTTGATGATGAACTCCTCAGGCTGCTTTCCAGTCGGTTCGCATCAATTGAGCAGGAAACATCGCCATTTTTTGGTCATGAAGCAGATGGAGCCGATGTTCATTTTGTCCAGCCCACCCTGGTGGCAGAAATTGGTTTTACAGAATGGACAACAGAAGGCAAACTCAGGCATCCACGTTTTGAAGGGCTTCGTTTTGATAAGGATCCGCACGTTGTTATGAGAGAAAAACCAGAGTGATGAAAATGGCTGATACCTATCAGATCAATGGACACATGATCGATGTATCAAACACGGGCAAGATCTTCTTCCCGGATGCCGGGATTACCAAAGGGGATCTTATTACGTATTATACACGTATTGCAGATCATTTGCTTTTGCATGCCGGAAACAGACTTCTCATGATGGAGCGGTATCCTGATGGCATCAATGATGAGGGGTTCTACCAGAAGAAAGCCGGAGATCACTTTCCTGACTGGATACCCCGTCACAGCGTTGAACTGGTAAACGGGGGGAGCCGGGAAGAGGTAGTCTGCAGGGATGCAGCCACCCTCGTGTATCTTGCAGACCAGGGTTGTATCACTCCTCACATCTGGCTTTCCCGTATTGATATGATCGACTATCCCGATAAGATCATCTTTGACCTTGATCCTTCGGAAACAGGATTTGAGCAGGTCAGAGAGGCCGCATATCTCCTGGGTGACTATCTGAAGGCGGAGGCACTCAATCCCCATGTGATGACCACCGGTTCCCGTGGTCTCCACGTGGTTGTCCCCATCCTCCGGGAAAATACCTTTGATAGAGTCCGCACCTTCGCACGAGATATCGCAGATGAACTGGCAGACCAGTACCCGGAGAAACTGACAACGGAGGTCAGAAAAAATAAGCGTGAAGGTAGGATTTTCCTGGATTACCTGAGAAATGCTTATGGGCAGACTTCGGTCGCACCCTATGCGATTCGTGCAAAACCAGGAGCACCAGTTGCAACACCTCTGCGATGGAAGGATCTGGAAAACAGCTCTCTTCGTTCCAATTCATATACTCTACACAACATATTCCGTCGCCTTGGCCGGATCGATGATCCCTGGTCCTCATTTTTTTCATCTCCCGCCAGCCTGGGACTGGATGAAGACAAAGGATAATATGAGAGCTGGTTGCTGTGGCAGCACACCTCCATCTCTCCGGGAACCCCTCATGCACCCCGTCTCTTCTTCCGTGGGTATTCGGATATTAAAAAAGCCTTATGGTTCCCGGAAGAGAAATAATTCCGATGAGTAATCACCCCCCCCGCCATCCCGTGCCGCCATTCGATCTCTTCAATGTCCTCTTCGAGGAGATCTATGATCCGACGATGACTGTTGTCCTCACCTTTGACGGGGAGCTCGATGATGAGCTACTTAGGACTGCGACAATGAGGCTGATCAGATCAAACCCCTATATCAGATCGAGATTTGCGGTTGTGGATGGGCAGCCTGTCTGGGAGGAGATCGGGGAAGAGGAGTGGGAGCGGGCGTTTTCCATTCTTGAAATCCCGGAGAATGGGTCAATTCCGCCTGCCGTTCTCCCCCTGCCCCTCGATGTCCGGGCAGGCCCGCAGATCAGGGTGACGGTATACCGCAGAACAGGTGGCGATTGCGTCTGTGTCACCTGCCATCATGGGTTCTGTGATGCAAAGGGTCTCCTCACAATGGCAGAGGATCTCTGTTCTGCATACCGCGGGGTTATGCAGGATCCGGCATACCGCCCTGCCCCCACCGGTTCCTATGACCGGACCACAGATCGCGTCCTCTCCCTCTTTACCGAAGAGGAGTGCAGGCTGGCGGTTGCAGAGGAGGAACCATTCATCGACCGCTGGCATTTTCCGGCTGAATGGGTCAGACGGGGAAGACAGCGGACTGTATACCGGACACTCACCGCAGATCGGCTTGCCCGGATCAAGGCAATTGCAAAGGAGTATGGCGGCACGGTCAATGATATCCTGATTACTGCTTTCTTTCTGGCGTTTGTAGCGATCAGGGATGATCCCGCAGATCATGGCGCACCCCGTGGCATTCTGACATCCGCTGATATGCGGAGGCTTCTGCCGGGGAATGAACGCCTCCCGCCGATGAACCTCTCGGTTGCCTTTGAGCTGACGCTTGAGGCACAACCGGGGGCAACGCTTCAGGATCTCCTCCCGAAAGTGACGGCGTTCATGAGAACCCGGAAGGACGGCAGGATTGGCCCTGGCTGTATTCACTTCTATGATGAAATCTATGCAGGAGGGATGGATGCGGTGGAGGCGTTCTTTGACGGGATGGTCGATCGATATACAACAGAGGGCGAGAAGAACCCGGTCTTTGCCAACCTCGGGATCGTCAGCCCGGATGACTTCCTTCCTGTGCCTGGAAAAGAGGGAACTGCCCTCTCCCTTGAACAGTTCCATATTATCCCCTGTATCTGCTGGCCCTATGGATTCCTGGTGGCGGCCTATACTTTCAGGGGAGAGCTTACCCTTATGACTGCCTATGAAGAGGGGCCGTACTCAACAGAGACGGTGGAGCGGTTCCTGGAGTATATGGATGGGTTTCTGCGGTGAGGAACTGCTCTGTGGGTGGATTGGAGTATGATCTGATATGATGATGCAGAAAAGTGATATCCTCCGGTTCACCCTCCTATTATGTGTTATCGCCTGTTGTGTTGGTACCGGGAGCTGGCTCCACCATTTCAGTGGCGTATCATCCGTCTCTTCTGCTGGTTCTTGCAGCCGGAGCTGTTCTCTATGCATATCAGCGGACGTGCTGAAATGGAGATTATGAGTAGCAGGAGGATTCTCTCATGATCGATGATATTCAGCAGTATGTCCGGGCAACACTCAAGGCATCCGGCTCCCATGGCTTCGATCATACCGCCCGCGTCACCCGTCTCTGCCGGAGAATCGGCATCCGGGAGGGTGCAGATATGGCGATCCTCATCCCTGCCGCCCTCTTCCATGATATCGCCCGCCCCCTTGAGGAGGAGACCGGTATTCCCCACGAGGAGCAGGGGGCGGAGATGGCAGAAGCATATCTCCGATCAATTGCGTATCCCGGCGATATGATCCATCCAATCTGTCATGCTATCCGTTCGCACCGGTACAGTTCGGGGATTGTATCGGAAACGCTTGAGGCGGAGATCCTCTCGGATGCAGACAAGCTGGATGCGATTGGTGCAATCGGCATCGCCCGGACCTTCATGCAGGCAGGGGAGGAGGGCAGTGGCATTCCCGGTGCTGTCGCTCACTTTCATGAGAAGCTGCTGAAGCTGAAGGGCCGGATGTACACGGAGACTGCAAAGGAGATCGCCGAAGAGAGGTATGGGTTCCTTCTTGTTTTTCTTCAGAAGCTTGAGCGTGAGGAAGCAGGGGAGTAGCTGCTGGGAAAGATGACTCCTGCTTCAGGCGGTGTTTTGCTTTGGTTGTCTACTGGGCTGACTTCAAAAAAAGATGAATTAGTTCTTCTTCACAAGATCGATCCTGAATCCTTCCATTGCCAGGAGTTCCATATCCTGCATGGATACATCGCTTAGAATCGCCGGATACTGCCTGACAAGCCCAAAGATTGCTGCATCGTCGGGGTAATCGGGCTCGACATTCGCATCGACGTTCTTCTGGATGACCATCCTTGTCGGGTCGATGTTGGTTCCATAGTATCTCTTGTAATCAATACGATCCTCTTCTGGGACATCGAACCAGTCGGCACCCTCGGCAACGGTTGGATCAACCGGGACCCACCCATATCCCGGGAGGTAGTACTCTGCCCAGAAATGGGGGCTTGGTGTATCCTGGAGGATCATCTGGTACCCTCCGGTGGCACGGGCAGGAATGCCGAGCGAACGGCAGAATGCTGAGAAGAGCATGCTCTGGGTGCCACAGTCTCCACGGCCTGTGGTGAACATATGAGTGGATTCGGCGACTTTTGGCGTCTTTGCATCAAGCGAGAGATGCGGGACGTGGCTGTAGGGATAGGTGGTGATGATATGCTCATAGATCATCTGTGCCTGTCTGTGCGGGTTTGTTTCATCCCCGACGATCTCACGGGCTTTGTTTCTGATCGCGTCGTTTACCTCGATGTTCCGCTCAGATCTCGTATAGAGGATATATTCGGGATCGGCTGTATCGTACTCCTGAACGGTTTCGGGATCGATTACAAAGATCCCCTCATAAGAGGTGAATTGAATGTCAGCTGTGATGACCAGATCGCCATCGATTGCATCGGCCGGAATCTCATAATAGATGATCCCGATCTCGCCATTGACATCCGGCCCCTTCACGATATACTCAGGGTATGTCATATTCGTGACCGTGACATCACGCTGGATATCGGTTGCAATTGGATGCGGATACCAGATCTTCAGGGTGCCTCCGTCCGGGAGATCCGCTTCTGCTATCTCCAACCGCATCGTCCCTTCATAATGGATCGGGTTCCTATAGGGGAGATCCTCTGCCTTCAGGTTCCCCAAACGGACATCTTCAGCCAGTGCATACCTGGACATAAAAGCAAAGGTGAATCCTTTATCCTGTTTCTGGAGGATCTCGGTATTGGCAAAGAGGTAGTTCTTTGCGGTTTCAAAGAAGTAGAGAGTCTCGCCATCCGAGACAAGTGTCTGGGCTTCGTCTGCGAGCCATGCGTCTATCTCTGAATCGGTGATGCCGGGCACGGCCTCTTTCAGGGCATCGCGTGCGGCAGCTTCATCCAACGAAAACTCGCCATAGGTTCTGATTGCCGTAAACATCGCATTCCGCGCGGCAATTCCGGCATCTGGGAAACCATTTGCAAAGTACCAGGCAGCCGATCCTTCAAACGCAGCTTCTGCGGCACGGTAGTTTCCGGCTTCGTACCCGGCAAGTCCTTTGGTATATTCCATCTCACCGATGCTTGATTCCTGATAGACCGGATTTTCAGAGACGCAGCCTGCACAAGCGAGCAGAGCAATCATCAGTATGATTATTGCGGGAAGAGGGAGTCTGAGTCGCATATGGTTAAAAAGTCATGTAGCTGTATATAAAGGCTTTGAGAGGGGGATTACTCATGCCAATTCACCAATCCCGCTCACCACAGCTTCGACATCCTTATCTGAACACGGAATAGTGATATCGGCATACTGCTCGTAGAGCGGCGCCCGGCTGTCGTACATTGTCCGGAGTGTCTGGCCCGGCAGGAGGACGATTCCGCGTGTCGTGATGTTTCTGATCCTCTTTTCCATCCCGGGAAAGGAGATCTCCAGGTACACGACCAATCCAAGCGATTTCAGGTGTTCCATTGCAGCCCTGCTCCAGATGACGCTCCCGCCTGTTGCAATCACAGAATTTTGGGGATGGAGGGAGAGGATCACCCCCTCCTCGATCTGTCGGAATGCATCAGGGCCATCCTCGTTGAGGATCTTCTGGAGCCTCCTCCCGGTCTGCTGCTGTATCAGGATGTCGGTGTCGATGAACTCCATGCCGAGTGTCTTTGCAAGGATGACGCCGACAGTGCTCTTCCCGGCACCCGGCATCCCGATAAGGATGATGTTTCGTTGGGGGTGGATCATCGTGTATACTCCTGGTTCTTCCTCTCTCCTGCGCTTGTTTTTGGATTTATTAAGGACTTTGTTTCTGCTTCCTGAATTATTTTGTCAAAACCGCTTTTGTAAAGCCCGGTCTGTTTACTCCTTCACATTTTAAATTCAGATGAGGTATGCTCTTTATTGTAAAACAGAGTTTGTTTTGGACTTTTGCAAAAGAATCCCTCTATTGTGGAGTGGAGATGAGTATGTCCTGAAGAGACTATTCAGGAGATATGTGGCAAACCCGGCTTACACCGGATTCAGACCCTGATTCAGCTGTGATATTGCCGTCATAGTCTTGAAGCCTTTATCAGAAATGACATATTCCCCCCGGTCGTGACGCTGGAGGATCAGGCCGGCATCGGTAAGTTTCTTGATATGGAAGAGGAGATTCCCGCCCCTCAGTCCGGTAATCTGGGATATTTCGGAGAAGGTCCGTGTCTGGGTCATGAGCGACTTCAGGATCTGGAACCGCTGAATATTCGCAACCGGCTCAAGTACATCCCTGACGATCATATCATCGGCATGCTCCGGAGGGCTCTCGGAAGTGCCAGTTGCTTTCTGATAGATGCCGAGGGACTGCATCAGATCCACCTGTTTCTCGAAGAGGCGGTGCACTTCCGTAAAGCAGGTGTCGCACCGGTCATGTGGCCCGCTGCTTTGCATCGTCTTCATCTGTTCACGATAGGACCGGATGATCTCATCGGATACCTCTCCATCCCGGATATGCTGTGCAGTGTTCTGTAAAAAGTCCATAAAGACTTCATAACATTTCTCACGCATTTTACAGTCTTTGACCATGTGGGCAGACAGATCGCCCTTGGCTGTTTCCACCTGGTGATCGGTGAAGAGTCCCGCATAATTTTTCTTCAGGTCGCCGAGTACGCTCTGCACATACTGCTGGTTTGCCCGCTCGATGAACCGTTTCATATCGGTGCGGAGCCCGGAGATCTCGGCTTTGAGTTCCCGGATCTCATCTGTTGTCCCAGGTGTTTCTCCCATATGCCAACTCTCATTGTACAGTATATCCTCATGAACATGAGGGTTATTATTCTGTATCGGATTGCTTTTGTATATTTTAGTGACGCTTAAGTATATATTTTTGCCCTTCAATGGTAGTATGGTGATAGAAATGCCAACATGGAAGTACACCAACAAAGTTGTATCGAATGCACAGGCTGAAGACTCCCTAAAATCCGTCAAGAACGCATGCTTTGGCTGCGGAACCCACAGTGCGGACTGCCCGATTGCAGGTGCTGCCGGAGAAATCTCCAATATGCTCGGTAGCCAGACGCCCTCAGTCCGGGAACAGATCCACAACCAGATCGCCGGTGCCCTGAAGGGAGCGAAGTTCCCGGTCGAAACTCCTCAGGATCTCATTGCAGCATTCCCAAACGGAGCCGACACAACCTGCCAGGTAGGGGACCTGAAGGTGACTGCCGGTGAGGCAGGTAAACTGCTGAAGGCTTCAGATTTCCCTTTCAAAAGTGCAGAAGCAGTTGCCGATGTCATTGTTGACCGGGCCGGCCTCTGATTCTTTTCCTTTTTTCGCACGTTCCCTTTTTCTATGCAGATCCAAAGAGCAGGGAGTTGTAACTTCCTCTGTCTCTTCATAAGAGTATTCTGCCTGTATTTTCCTGTTTTGAGAAGGATTAAAGGATATCAAAGGATATCATAATAACAATTTCATCAATGACGTCCGGAGTAGCGCTAAAGATTCCGGGAGGTTTTTCCACATCTGGAACCGGATGGTCCCGGGCATGTGGCATCCCTCCATCTACCCATCCGTACATCCATTTACCCATCCACCCATCCATCGTGCACGGCAAAAGAAGGAAATTCAGGGCTCCATTCATCGATTGTGAGGGCGGTGAGAGAACAAGCGGTGTGGTGGGTGTCTGGATCTTTTCCCTGGATTTTTTAAAAAGCCAGAGCTCTTCATCGGTTAAGTTAGTAAAATGTGTACAAAGTACACAAAATAGGTTGCTAAAATGTGTACCGGACACACATAATATATACTTAAAAGTGTAAATATCAGTATATGAGACGGTTTATATACGATACTCTACTCAAATGGAAAGAGAGTGGGGATCGAAAACCGGTTATTATCGAAGGAATTCGCCAGTGCGGGAAGACCTGGATATTAAAACATTTTGGCGAGTCAGAATTCAAGGATGTCGCATATTTCAACTTCGAATATGACGGGCGGCTGCAAAAGGTATTCGAGGGCGACCTGAATGTTTCGAGAATTATCAAAGACCTCGGCATTCTGAGGAACAAATCCATCCATCCCGGAACAACCCTCCTCATATTAGACGAAATTCAGATCTGCCCCCGTGGAATAACGTCTCTGAAATATTTTTGCGAAAACCTGCCTGACCTCCATGTTGCTGCTGCCGGTTCCTTATTGGGAGTGTCCATTGCACAGATGGGAAGAAATGTCTCATTTCCGGTTGGCAAGGTACAGATGCTGAAAATGTACCCTCTGATTTTCCCGGAATTTCTCATTTCTAAGGACGAAGAGCTCCTATTCGAGTACCTGAATGAGTTATCTCCCGATGAACGGGTGCCGGATGCCTTTACCGGCAGGCTGGAAGAGGCATATCGTGAATACCTGATCACAGGAGGTATGCCCGAGGTTGTCAGCTCATGGGTACAAAACCACGATATCGGGCTTGTAGAAACGATACAAAGCGATATTCTCAGTAATTATGAAAAGGATTTCGTTAAATCTGCGTCTGTATCCGAATTTCCAAAACTAACCCTTATCTGGAATGCAATCCCCGCACAGCTTGCAAAGGACAATCAGAAATTTATATTCTCTCATTTAAAGCAGGGAATGCGTGCACGCGATCTCGAAGATTCACTGCAATGGCTGATCTCAGCAGGGCTTATCTATAAAGTTGAAAAGATTGAGCGCCCCTATATTCCGATTCTAACATATGGTGACAGTACCTACTTCAAGATTTATTTCTCCGATGTCGGGCTTCTCCGCAGGATGAGCAGGTTCCCACCAGATGTTGTTTTTGATACTTCTCCTTTGACCGCCGATATGCGGGGGATTTTAACGGAAAATTTCGTCCTGACAGAACTGATTGCACATAATCTCCACCGGCCATATTTCTGGAAATCCGGTGGAATGGCTGAGGTTGATTATGTCATACAGGAAGGCATTGATGTTATTCCAATAGAGGTTAAATCAGGAAAGAAGACTCGTTCCAGAAGCCTTGCAGAGTATCGAAAGAAATACAGCCCCCGTGTTAGTGTCCGTGCCAGCCTGAAGAATATTGTTAGGCATTCAGATGAGCATGGCGAAATTCTGGAGATCCCGCTCTATCTTATCTGGAGACTGAAGGCATACCTCTCCTGATTTTTTTCGTTGATCTGGTTGCATGTATGTACCAGGTCTCAAAATCCAGTCCTACATACTTGAAAAAAAGTATTTTCTCACATCATGATATTCTCAAAGCCTGATAGTAGACACCCCCTCCAAAAAAAGATGTCTGATATATTGGATACATGTCATTTACCTGGCCAGATGTATTCTTGACATATCAGGCTTAACCGAGGCGTGGCATGGCCACACTTGTTCTGGCTATCTCCATCTTTTTCGCCATAATTGCCGATTCCAAATCAATAATTACATGTGGCCGTAAACGTAACCTTGAAATGAACGTTCCATGGTAGATCTCACTGTTGATAAGATCGTTGAAATCCAGTTCCGAATCATTGAGGTGAGTGAGGAAGAAGAAGACAAAGGGATGGCGGGTCTAATTCGTGACTGTGGGACGCTTGACTTTCTTGTTGACAGAGTAAACTCTATCGATGATCCATATCAGAAAGCTGCCCGATTATTGTATACAATTGCTGCTCATCATCCTTTTTTTCAGGGGAATAAGAGGACGGCCCTCATCGTTGCAGAATTAATCCTGACACTTGAAGTTGGGTCTTATATCACAGCTGATGAAGAGGTTATTGATCTCTTTGTCTGTGAGGTTGCAAGCTATCTGCATGAACCCGAAGACATTGAAAGTTGGATTCGGAGAAACTGCTAAAAAAAGGATAATTAGTGCTGTGCCAGCAGTTTAAGTGCCAGTTTGTGCCTCTTAATCGAGATTTCCAGGGCAGTGCGCTCAACTGGTGTGAGACCTTTCTGCTCTTTCTCAATGGAGGGACTCCGGGTTGGGTGGATTAGGCCACGATCTATCGAACCTGTCGGTGTAAATGAACCGGACTTCTGGGCTGCATCTGTTGAATAATCGGATGATTGTTCCTTAAATGGCCCAAAGGTTTTCACTTTTCTTTTTTTAGCACCTTTCTCGTCGATATCCAGGTACATCTTCTCCTCCCTGTTCGGTCCGATTGTTTTAACAACTTTACATTAGTGCTACATTAACTTTAATGTTGAGATCGGGCATTGATACCGTGGCGATCTCAAACCAATCTTTATTATCCATTCTTTACGTCAGGGGAACTATAAGATCCACGCTAAACTCCCAGAGACCAATTTGATCCCGGAACTGCGTAAAGGCTGCATGAAAAAACGTAGCGTCAGAGGGGATGGGATCGGTTCGCCAGAAGATGAGGGTGCCATCCCCCTCCCCCCGGTAGCCATATGATTCTGTTGTGCGGAGGGGAGTGCTGTTATC